>ERZ1106983.1462-NODE-1462-length-20432-cov-3.147568_pt1 | contig 20432 bp, 16 predicted proteins | sample MGYA00403693_ERZ1106983 | MGnify/ENA primary metagenome ERZ1106983 (study PRJEB35170, sample SAMEA104062420) | human gut metagenome | biome: human gut; feature: human-associated habitat; material: faeces | place: Denmark | collected 2012-07-13 ...
CTTCGTTTCTGAATACGGCATAGGCTATATAAAAATGGATTACAACATAGAGCCTGGTATAGGCACTGAGCAGAACTGCGACAGCGTTGGCGAAGGTCTGTGGGGTCATGAAAAGGCTTACCTTGAATGGCTTGACGGCGTTTTTGCTCGTCACCCTGACCTTATTATAGAAAACTGCTCCAGCGGTGGACTCAGAATGGACTATGCGATGCTTTCAAGATACTCCATTCAGTCCACATCAGATCAGGACGATTACAAAAAATACTGTACCATTGCGGCGAACTCCCCTACTGCACTTTGCCCTGAGCAATCGGCTATCTGGGCTTATCCTATCACCTCAGGTGACAGAGAAGAAGTTGTTTTCAACATGATAAATGCAATGCTTCTGCGTATCCACCAGAGCGGTCACCTTGGCAACATCGACCCTGAGCGCAAGGCGCTTGTTAAAGAGGCTATCAGCGTTTACAAGAAGATAAGGGCGGACATAAAGGAAGCAGTGCCGTTCTGGAGCTTGGGTCTGTCCAAATTTTCGGACGACTGGGTATCTCTCGGTTTGAGAAACGGCAACAAGGCTTATCTTGCCGTATGGAGGAGAGAGGGCAAGAGCGACACCTGCGCTTTGCCTATCGACTTCCTAAAGGGCGTTGACGCAAGGGTGAAGTGCATTTATCCTGATTTCAGCGAAACCCCTGTGGAGTTTTCAAAGGCGACAGGCAATGTTTCTGTTAAGTTTGACAGACCTTATATGGCTAGACTTTTTGAGATAGAGTGGTAAAAAAAGTTACCTGCCAATAAGGGTAACTTTTCCCCACACCGCACCTTTTGATTTGTCCGATTTTACGGACAGTTGCTCGCCTGTGGGAGATATTATCGCTGATATTCCGCAGTTTCCTGCACGGAGGACATATCTTCTGTTCTCAACGGCTCGCATTATGCAGTGGCGGTAATGCTGTTCACGGGCGGAGCTTTTGCCAAACCATGAATCGTTGGTGGAAACGCAAATTATCTGTGCGCCCTGCTCTTTCTGTCGGCTCACAAGGCTTGGAAAAATGGACTCTATGCAGATAACAGAGCCTATGGTCATGCCGTCTGAGGCGAGGGGCTTGGTGCGTCTTTCGTCTGCACATTCGCTCATAGTGTCAAGGTGGAAAATGCCTGCAAAAGGTGTCTTTTCACCGAAAGGCACAAGCACTTGTTTCAGGTAGGGCGAAGACGCAATGCCGTTTTTATCATAGGCGAAAAGGGCGTTGTAATCCTTGCCGTTTTCAAGATAGAACGAGCCTGTCACAAGGGTACACCCATGGGTGGCGGCAAAGTCTGATATAAGGGAAAATTCTTTTAGCTGTTCGTCATAGTCTTTCGACACGGCAGTTTCAGGAAGCAGAACAAGATCAGTACCCCACCGCCAACAGCTTTCCATTATAGAAAGATAGGAGCGTGCTGAGTCAAGGGCTTTACGGTGTGATTTTTCCCTGCCCTCCAGACTATCCTGTGCGCAGATAACGTCTATCTGAGGGTAGATTTTATCAAGCTTTTTGTCGAGGTTTATGGAATAAAGTCCGTAGCTTAAATTTGCCCCCTGCAAAAGCAGTGCAAAGGCGGTGTAGGCAAAACGCTTTTTGCTAGTATATATCTCCCCATGCAGACCGTTGAGCAGGAAAATTATAAAGCTTGTAAGGCGGCAGCTTATGAGCGTGGCGGATTGCAAAAGCAGTGGCGAACTTGTTACAGCTAGCCATGACGCAGACCACGGAAACGCCAAAATCGGAACTTTCTCTTGAAGCCACTCCCCTGCTGTCAAAAGCAGGCAGAGCAAAACTATCTCAGACAAACGGTGTTTGAGATGCGGTCGCAGGGGCAGGAAAAGGCTCAGTGGAAGATACATAAGGATACACTCCCACAAGGTCAGACCTAACCACGCTAAAGTAGCAAGAGGTATAGAGGCAAAGGACGGCAGAGGACATATTTTCCATATAGTGAGCATAAAAGTGAGCTGAAAAAGATAATATGGTACAAAAAAGCACAGAAAATCAAGCCTGAAAGCCTTTTTTTCATGGCAGACTGACAGGCAATGCACCATTGGTGCAAAGATAAAAAACGCAAGCCACGGCAAATTCAAGATAGATTGCATAAGTGCGCTCACTATACCCGTGAGGGCGAGGAACGCTCTCCGTGAGATTTTGGGGTCAATTATTTTCGAGATATTCATGTAAATATTATGACCCGAAAGTCCCACATAATTCACAAAACTATAAAGGGAGGCAGTAAATTGGAGATCTTTATTCCGCAGTTTGTCAAGACGGCTCTTGACAGGCTGAATGAGTGCGGCTACGAGGGATATATAGTCGGTGGCTGTGTAAGAGATAGTTTGCTTGGCAAAAAGCCTCATGATTACGATGTCTGCACAAACTGCACCCCTGACAAAATGCTTGAAGTTTTCGCAAATTTCCGCACTATTGAAACCGGGCTAAAGCATGGCACGCTCACTGTTTTGATAGAGGGCGAGCCGGTGGAGATAACCTGTTATCGCAGTGACGGAGAGTATATAGGGCATAGAAAGCCTGCTCAGGTGACATTTGAAAGCTCGCTGGAGGAGGACTTAAAACGTCGTGACTTTACTGTGAACGCTATGGCATACTCACCAAAAGAGGGGCTTATTGACCTTTACGGTGGACAAGGCGACCTTGAAAAGGGCATTATAAAATGCGTTGGCGAACCTGAAAAGCGTTTTGACGAGGACGCTCTGAGGATATTAAGAGGGCTGAGATTTTCTTCATGCCTTGGGTTTGAGATCGAGGAAAAGACCTCAAAGGCTATACTTGAACAACGTGAGCTTTTAAAAAGCATTTCCGCCGAACGCATTGCGTCGGAGCTTAAAAAGCTTCTCTGTGGAAAGGGTGTAAGGAAGATATTGCTTGACTATCGTGAGGTCATAGCGGTGTTCATACCTGAGCTTCGGGAAAGCTTTGATTTCAGGCAGAACAATCCCCACCATTTTCTTGATGTTTACGGTCACATTTGTTTGAGCGTTGAGAACGTCAGACCACAGTGGCAGATGAGGCTTACTATGCTTCTTCACGATATCGGCAAGCCGAGAATGCACACTGTTGACGAGAACGGCATTTCGCACTTTAAAAAGCACCAGTTCCAGGGTGCTTACATGGCGGAGAAGATATTAAAAAGGCTCAGGATAGACAACGCTTCGTCGAAATATATTTATGAGCTTATATGGGAGCATGACAACAGGATACCTGCCACGAAAAAATCGGTGCGGAGATTTATGGCTCAGCATGATTTTGACTTTGTTATGGATTATCTGGAGGTGCGCAGGGCTGACACATATGCCCAGTCGGACTACAAACGGCAGGAAAAGCTTGCAGAACTTGACCATATCGCAGAGCTTGCAATGGAGATAAAAGAGGACAACGAGTGTATCCACATTTGCGACCTTGACATAAACGGCAAACATCTTTTACAAATGGGCTTTGGCGGAAAGGATATCGGCATTGGGCTGGAGCTTGCGTTGAATGGTGTTATAGACGAAAAGGTGGAAAACAAAAAAGAGGAGCTGAAAGGCTACATTGAAAGCAACTTCAAAAGGCAGGATAAAGATAATACTTAAAGGGTCGGCACTTGTGCTGTGGTGCGTGGTGATATTCATGTTCTCGGCAAACAATGCTGACGAGTCCAACAAGCAATCAAATGCGGTGTTTAACACAGTGATAGAATTTGTCAACCCTGTATATGACAGCCTTGACACTACAGCGCAGGCAGAATACAAGGACACCGCCACGTTCATCATAAGAAAGCTTGCGCATTTCAGCGAATACGCCTTGCTTGGAATACTGGCTTTTATAAATCTTGCTATGGTGAAAAAGCTTGGATACAGAGGGCTTTTTGCGGCAGTTTTTTCTTGCATCTACGCTTCAAGCGATGAGATACATCAGCTTTTCGTGCCGGGGCGTGCAGGTCAGGTGCGTGATGTCCTTATCGACACAAGCGGTGCAGTGGCAGGAATTTTACTTGCCATACTAATACGAAAAATATGGCTCAAAAGCCGTGAGAAAAAATCGTGATAACAAAAAAATATCCGTGGGGGCATTTCGCTCTCACGGATATTTTATTCTAGCAAAACCTATTGCAAATCATATCGTGACCCATTGGTATCACCTCATTCAAAGCCTAGGCTTTACTTAAATCACTTTATCTCAAGTCTTTTGGTTTCAGGCTTTACCTCCTGCATCTTTGGCAGGTCAAGGGTCAGGATACCATTCTTGTACTCTGCGGCGATATTGTTGGTATCAATGCCTGTAAGGTCAAAGCTTCTCTGATAAGAACCGTATGTCCTCTCACGGCGGATATACTTGTCTTTCTTATCCTCTGTCTCTGCCTTATGCTCAGCGGTAAGAACAAGATCGTTGCCTGAGATGTCAAGCTTGATATCGTCCTTATCAAAGCCCGGAAGCTCTGCTTCCATTACATATTTGTCGCCCTCGTCCTTGATATCGGTCTTGAAGCTCTGGAGTGCATTTTCTCCAAAGAAATCATTCTCAAAATCATGGAATGCGTTAAACAGGTCGTAGCTCTTTCTTTCAAATGGTGTAAGTCCAAACATATAAATTCCTCCTTGATGTGTTATATCTTAATTTATCTTGTAAGCTTTTATCATTTATTCTGTTCTTCCATTGGTATCATTTCCTTTCTTCATTGTCTTTATGATACCCCTGCTATGTGTTCATTGTGTGAAGATATTGTGAACATTAGCTGAATTTTAGCACTCTCATTATGTGAGTGCTAGCATATTGATTTCGTGAGTGCTAAAGCAATGACATGATATGATAATCAGCGGGCGAATGCTGTTCGCCCCTACTGCGTCAACGCCTATCACTGCTTATCAAAGCGGTCTTTAAGAAGCTTCAAGGCTTTCTTTTCTATCCTTGAAACATAGGAACGTGAGATACCAAGGCGTTTTGCGACTTCTCGCTGCGGCAGTTGCGGCTGACCGAAAAGACCATAGCGCAGAGTGACTATCTGTCTTTCACGCTCATCAAGAGAGCTTTCGATATAGCGGTAGAGCTGTTCACTGCGAATGGAAAGCTCTATTTTGTCGGCAACGTCCTCTCCGTCTGCGATTATGTCGATAAGGCAAAGCTGATTGCCGTCCTTATCGGAGTCAACAGGCTCGTCAAAGTGGATATCGTTGGCAGACTTTTTCTGGGATCTGAAGTGCATTAGTATCTCGTTCTCCACGCACCTGCTCCCATAGGTGGCGAAGCGACAGCCTTTCTTGTGGTCAAATGTTGACACAGCTTTTATTAGACCGATAGTGCCGATAGAGATAAGATCCTCCTGATCTGTGGAATTTGAATAATACTTTTTTATAATGTGTGCCACAAGGCGGAGATTGTGTTCGATAAGCTTATCCTTTGCCGCCTTGTCACCCTGCGCCATTCTCTCAAAACACTCACGCTCCTCCTTCGCTGAAAGCGGTTTTGGAAACACGCTGCGGCTGTCAAAATGCAGTGCGAAAAATAGAAAATTCCCCGTAAGCAGTTCAAACAGTGCTGAAAACATATTTGTCCCTCCTTATTTAAAGTATCGCTCATACGCTTTTTAATCATATGATTTTTAGGGATTGTACTATTCTGATTTTGACATAAGGTCGCAAAATGTTTCTGATTTGTTAAATTTGCTGAAATATTGATTGTCTTGTTTGCTAAAATCACGAATATTGTTAACGTTTTGTAAACAGACGGCATTTTACTTTTATCGTTAATCAAGTGGTGATATAATTATATCAGATAGGTATGTTTTTTGGGGGTGAGCGCTCATGATAAGCATAAAAGGACGATCGGTATTCGGAAGCATTGCAAGAGGAAAGCTGACCTTTTATCACCGTGACGAATTTATCATCAACAAGATAAAAGTGTCCGACCCTGAACTTGAATACAAAAAATATGTCAAGGCTAAAAACGCTGCTCTTGTGGAGCTTGGGGAGCTTTATGACCGTGCAAGGTTAAGCGTTGGGGAAGGCGACGCTCAAATATTTGTGATACACCAAATGCTTATCACCGACGAGCAATACGACAGCAGTATTCGCACAAAGATACTTGACGAGCATTTCAATGCCGATTATGCGGTCGCAAGCACTTCAAGAAGCTTTGCGGAGATGCTGGCACAAATGGACAGCGAATATATGCAAAGCAGAGCGGCTGACGTCAAGGACGTTTCAAACAGACTTTTAAGACACATATTAAACTGCGCCGACAAGCTTCCCATACTTAAAGAGAATGCTATTATCTGCACCGGTGACCTTATGCCCTCAGAAACCCTGCTCATGGACAAGACGAAGATAAAGGGCTTCTGCACAAGGTCCGGTTCTGTGAACTCTCATACTGCGATACTTGCGAAAAATCTTGGCATACCTGCCATTGTGAACGTTGGAACGGAGCTTTCTGACGAATACGAGGGCAAGGAAGCCGTCCTTGACGGCTACAGCGGAACGCTTTACATAGAGCCTGATGAGCATACTCTCAGACAGCTTGAATACAAGGAAGCCGTTGAGGGCAGGAAAAAGGAACTTCTCACAAGGCTCAAAGGAAGAAAGAACATCACTCGTGACGGACATGAGATAAAGATATATGCGAATATACTCAACTCTGAGGAGCTTGAATCGGCGGTAAAAAACGACGCAGGTGGGATAGGTCTTTTCAGAACGGAGTTTATGTGCTTTGACAGACCTGCTTTTCCTGACGAGGATTTTCAGTTTTACACCTACCGCAAGGCATTGGAGGCAATGGAGGGTAAAGAGGTCATAATAGGCACTTATGATATAGGTGCAGACAAGATACCTGATTGTGCAGACATGAGTGCTGAGAGAAATCCCTCTATGGGCTGTAGAGGCATACGATTTTGTCTTGAAAGAGAAAGCATATTCAAGACACAGCTAAGGGCGTTATACAGAGCGTCTGTTTACGGACAGCTTTCAATACTTCTGCCTATGGTCATAGACGTGAGCGAGATACTGAGGGTGAAAGAGCTTATCGTGCAGGTCAAGGCAGAGCTTATAAAAGAGGGCAGGAAATTTGCCGACAATGTTAAGCTCGGGGCAATGATAGAGACCCCTGCGGCGGTGATGACAAGCGATATCATAGCCAAAGAGGTGGACTTTTTCAACATTGGCACTAACGACCTTGAGCAGTTCACCTTTGCACTTGACAGGCAGAACCCATGTTATGACAGGGTATCACCGAAAAATCACAGGGCACTGCTGAGAATGATAAAAATGGTGTGCGACAACGCCCATGCAAACGGCATAAAAGCAGGCATTTGCGGTGAGATAGCAGGCGACCCAACGCTCACAGAGATATTTCTGGAGCTTGATGTGGATATGCTGTCGGTAGTTCCGTCAAGGATACTGCCACTGAGAAAGGCGGTAAGGAGCATAAGTCTTAAAGAACCGAAAAAGGCAGAGAATGACCTGAAGCTGTTTTTATAAAAAGGATAATTTTCCTCATTCCATATAGGCGGTGGGATACGTTATCGTGCGTGTCCCACCGCCTTTTTGCTTTGCTTGCAAATACGCTAATAAGGAGAGCGAACTGTTCACCACTACAGATATTTAAACAAAGAACGTATTTTATCTTATGGTCTGTATGGTTGTCTTATGAAAATCTTAAGCGTTTCTTAAAGCGGTTGACAGTTGGAAAGGGTTATGATAAACTTATATATGCCACTAAAAAATACGTCTGAAAAAAAGACAAAACACAAGGAGGAGAAACTTTGAAACTAAGAAACATAAACAGAGGTCTGGTTCTTGGCGGTGTGCTTGCGCTGGGCGTTGTATGCTACTCAGTGTATGATAACAACCAGTTCAAGACTTCCAAGCCTGAGATAGAACAGACCATGAGGGATTATATCGCAGACTTGACAAGTGCAAACGTTGGAAGCAGTGATAAGTTAAAAAGTCAACTTACAGATTTTGTGGATAAGCATTATGCTGACTACACCACTTCTGACAATGAGTACGCTTCGTCAAAGTCAGGACTTCTGGACGAAATAAACCAGGCTGAAGTTGCAACGCAGGGGGGAGATATCACCTCGGCTGAATATGACATAAAAGAGATGTCCATAAACAAGAGTGGAGCTGACGGAGCAAAGGTCACTATGATATACAATGTGTGCTATGACGTATCAAAGGGCGACCCAACTTTTCTCACAACCAACGGCATAAACACCATGACAAGCGGTAACTACACAAATTCCGACAACTATGAGCCTAGCACATCTTCATACAAGGCGATTTTCAGTTATGAAAATGCTGAATTTTATCTTTTGCGTACCTCTGACGGCTGGAAGATAGCAACGTCCAGCGACTATGGATATGGAGAGGATTACAGCTTTGATGATAACAACAGTGACAGCGTGGCTGATGAAAGCAAGGCTGAGTCTGAGATAGTTCCGGACAGCAGTGCAGAAAATACCGACAGCGAGGGGGCAGACAGCGTTGAGTGATACTATTCTAAAGATAAAGGGGCTTAACAAGACCCTTGGCAAAAAGCAGATACTTCACAGCATAGATATGGAGTGTTACAGTGGCGAGGTCTACGGCTTTCTCGGTCCTAACGGTGCAGGAAAGACCACAACTATAAAGATAGCAGTGGGACTTTTACAGCTTGACGAGGGGGAGATATCCATTAACGGAAAGGATATCAGAAAAGACTTCGAGGGCGCAATGGCGAACGTTGGAGGCATTGTTGAAAACCCTGAGATGTATAAATATCTCTCGGGACTTGAAAACCTACGTCAGTATGCAAGAATGAGAGAGGGAGTAACTGAGGAGCGTATCAAAGAGGTGGTGGAGCTTGTAAGGCTTTCAAACCGCATTAATGACAAGGTGTCGAAATACTCTCTGGGTATGCGTCAGCGTCTTGGCGTTGCGCAGGCTATCCTTCACAGACCAAAGCTTCTTATCCTTGACGAGCCTACAAATGGTCTTGACCCGCAGGGCATAAAGGAGCTTCGTGATATACTCAAAGAGCTTGCTCACAAGGAAGGTACTTGCGTTGTGGTATCGTCACATCTCATGAGCGAAATGGAAATGATGTGCGACAGAGTGGGCATTATCGCAAACGGAAAAATGATAGGCTCATACACAATGGAGGAGCTTATCTCACAGTCTGACAGCTCAATTGCTGAATATGTACTTGAAGTTGACGACCCGCAAAAGGCTATGGGTCTTATAAAGCTCGCAGACGAGGGCAAGCATATCGACAAGGAAACAGGTGCAGTTGTCCTTTCTATCCCAGTGGAGATAGAGAAGAAAAAGATAGCCTCGGTGAACAAGACGCTTATCGAGGGCGGAGTTTCACTATACACTGTTCACCGCAGAGAGAACAAGAAGCTTGAGGACGTATTCATCGAGCTTACAGGAGGAAAGGAAGGGGGCGTACAGATTGGCTAGATTTTTCAGACTTGTGAAAAACGAGTACATAAAGGTTTTCAAAAAGCTATCAACAAAAATAATGATCGTGCTTATAATAATATGTGCGCTTGGACTTTCAGGCATTGCACTTTTTGCAAAGCACAATATGGAGAGCAATAACTATTCAAGCTATGACGCAACTGGTGATTATCAGGAAACCATAGATTGGCTCAAAAACACAAACGGCGACCCTAACGAGATCGCAATGTGGCAGTATCTTATAGACAACGATATCGACAGCGATGATTGGAGATATGATGTACTGTCAGCCGTGTTCGCAAACGGCACTGGTGATATGTCAGGGATAAAGAAGTATCTTGACGACAACGATTGGCGTGGCTTCTGTCAATACAGGCTGGATAATGACATACTCACAGAGGGCGAAAAGTGGGAATATCAATACAGATTGGACAAGGATATTTCCTTTGACAAGTCAAACGAGAAGAAAAACGATCTTATCATGACAGTTGCAAACGCAAAAAACACCATTGCGACCATGGGCGACGCAAAGTCTGACGGACAGAACAGCAAAGCAAAGCTGGAGGATAATATAAAACTTGCACTCTATCAGCTTGACAATGATAAGCTCGACAACACAGCAAACCAAATGACGCTGTTTGAAACAGACGAGCCTGAGCAGATAACATTCTGGACAGTGTTTCTCACAAGCACTTCCCTTGTAACAGTAGTCGCACTGCTTGCTATCGTTATCGCAGGCGGCATTGTGTCCTCTGAATTTTCACAGGGGACTGTCAAGTTCCTGCTTATAAACCCTGTTAAACGCTGGAAGATACTGATGTCAAAATACTTCACTGTCATCACAGTGGGTTACATAATGCTTTGCATACTTTTCGTGGTGATGATACCTATTACAGGACTAATGCACGGCTTTGACGGTTTCTCTGTACCATATATGTATGTGAGCGGCGGCGAGGTAAAGGAAATGCCTACACTGCTTTATGCGGCAGAGCAATATCTGATGAAAAGCGTTGAAATGGTGGTAATGTCAACACTGGCGTTTGCTATCTCGTCACTTGTAAGAAGCACAGCCCTTGCTATCGGCGTCAGCGTATTCACAATGTGCATAGGCTCAACGGTCACACAGCTTTTGGGTCAGCTTGGACAGGATTGGGCAAGATTCCTTGTGTTCGCAAACACAGACCTTGCTTCTATCTCAAAGGGCTACTCAATATTTGCTCAGCACAGCCTGACATTTGCCGTAGGCGTTCTTATAGCACACATGGTGGTGTTCCTACTCACCGCATGGGACGGCTTTACAAAGCGTTCTGTATAAAACAGAATAAAACATCAAACGGGCGGAGAAATTTCGCTCGTTTTTTTGTCGCTGAAAAGGGTAAACAAATGAACAGATTATCATATAAACATAAGATTGACAAGGGTGAATAAATATTGTATAATAGTCGAGTTGACATAAAGACCGTTTTAAAACCATAGATAATTTACAGGAGATAGATATATGTTTGAAACTTTAGTTGACGTTTTTCTTGACGCATTAATAGACAGCCTTAAGATCCTGCCTTTTCTGTTCGGTGTTTATCTGCTTATAGAGTATATAGAGCATCGTTCTGCCGACAAGCTTGGAAAGGCTCTTAGAAAAATGGGACCCTTCGGTGCGATAGGAGGAAGCATACTTGGAGCAGTGCCCCAGTGCGGATTTTCCGTTGTGGCTTCCAACCTTTACTCAGGCAGGCTGATCACAATGGGAACTCTCATTTCGGTATACCTTGCCACAAGCGACGAGGCAATACCAATGATGATAGCAAACCCTGCATTTGCCGGCAAGCTTTGGCAGCTTATTCTTATAAAGGTAGCTGTGGCTATAATAGCAGGTGTGCTTGTTGACCTTATCTTAAAGCTTATGGGCAAAAAGCAGGACGAAGAGCCTTTCAAGGAGATTTGTGAGGACTGCGACTGCGAACACCACAGTATTTTGCACTCGGCACTTCACCACACTGTAAGCATAATACTTTTTATATTTGCGGTAAACCTTATTCTCGGTGCGGTAATGGAGTTTGCAGGAGAGGACACAGTAAAGACCCTGCTTATGTCTGACAGCATAGTTCAGCCGTTCATAGCAGGAATAATAGGCTTTATCCCGAACTGTGCGGCTTCTGTTGTTCTCACTCAGCTTTATATCGAGGGCGTTGTGAGCTTCGGCTCGCTTATCGCAGGACTTTGCACAGGGGCAGGAGTGGGACTTCTGGTGCTTTTCAAGACCAACAAGCACAACATGAAAGAGAATTTCGCCATAATGGGAATACTTTATGTTTTCGGTGTGGCAGCAGGCTTTGTGGCAAGTCTGTTCTAAAATATGATAGACAGATAAAAGGAGCAATTCGCAATGAACTGCTCCTTTTTGTTTGCAAAAATTCTTCGTATGTATAATGGGCTGTGATAGGCAGGCGACCCAAGGTTGCCCCAACACTACATCATATCCTCAATAAGATAAGGCAGGCTTATGCGGAAGCAAACGCCGCCTTTTTTCATATCGTTTTCTACCTCTATGCTGCCCTCGGAAAGCTCGATTATCCTTTTTACAAGTGCAAGTCCAAGACCGTTGCCCTCTGTTGCACGGGAGCGGTCGCCCTGATAGAACTTATCAAATATCTTCGCCTTTACGTCAGGGGCTATAGACGGACCGTTGTCCCATATCTCCGCCGAAATATTCTTCTCGTTGCGGAAAAGCTTCACGCTTATCTTTCCGCCCTCCGGGGTGAACTTAATAGCGTTGTTGATGATATTCTGCCATATCTGCGCCATAAGCTCCTCACTGCCCACATACATGATATCCTCAAGGTCGATATCAAGGTCGATTTTTTTCTTCGACCACTCAGGTTCAAGCACAAGAAGTATTTTTCTTATCTGCTCGTCAAGAGAAAATCTTGTCTTTTTGCCCACTGTTTTCTGATTTTCAAGCTTTGTGAGCCTCAAAATATTTGACGAAAGCTTTGAAAGCCGTGATGTTTCGTCGATTATTATCTGCGTGTATTCCTCACGCTCCTGCTCGGTTATGTCGTCAGATTGCAGAAGCTTTGCAAAGCCCTGTATGGAAGCCAGGGGCGTTTTGAACTCGTGGGAAACGTTTGAGATAAAGTCACCTCTCAGCGTTTCCGTACCTGCAAGCTCCTCAGCCATTTTGTTAAAGTTCTGCGCAAGTATGCTGTATTCAGGATCAGACGGCTCTCTTACTCTTACCTTAAAATTGCCCTTTGCTATCTCAGCCGCCGCCGCACTAAGATCTCGTATAGGCTGTATAATGCTTCGGCTCATGAACGCTGTTATAATAGTACCGATAACGATACAGACCATAAAAGCTATGATGACAACAAGGTTTACTACCCAGTAAACGCTGTCGCTTGAAAAGCTGTCTATGATAACGAACTTATCATAGACCTGAGAGATTATAGTTGCGTTAGGCACAACGCCCTCTGAGGACACATAATATCCCTTATGCACGATATCTGCAAAATGGTCGTGTACTCTTGAATCGTTTTTATCCACCACTGACAGACTATAGGCTGAATTGTTCACAATGGAAACTATCTCGTCCACAGTGAAGCCGCCCTTTTCTTCAAGCTGATCCATTGCCATGGAAAGCTCCACCAACTGCTGTTCGGCATTGCTTTTCATTACAGGACTGCACACCATTACAAGCACTGACACCGATATAGAAGCCGACACCAGCATCACAAAGAAAAACATAAGAGTCAGCTTGAACTGCAAACTTGTTTTATTTTTGGTCTTTTTCTTATCCAAACCCCTCACCCCTCAAGCTTATCCGTCACTGCTTTTTCACAGCCTTATAGCCAAGTCCACGAACCGTGACAATATCGAATGACTCACAGCTTCCGTAACGCTCTCTCAGCCTTTTAACGTGAACGTCAACAGTACGCTCGTCAACGTCCTTATCCATGCCCCAAAGCTCGTCAAGGAGCTGGCGGCGTGTGAATATCTTGTCAGGGTAGCTGAGCAGTTTAAAAAGCAGTTTGAACTCCATTTGCGGTATAGTTTCCGCCGCTCCGCCGTCAACCGCCACGCTCATAGCGTCATAATCAAGCACGCAGTTTCCCACAGTAAGAGAATGTTCCGACGCCATTTTTGAACGCCTTAAAAGCGCACCCACACGGAGTATCATCTCATTTATATCAATAGGCTTTACCATATAATCGTCTGTGCCGGCAGAAAAGCCCTCCTGCTTGTCCTCGAAGGTCTCCTTTGCGGTGACCATAAGTATAGGCAGGTTGAAATCAGCCTTTCTGAGCTGTCTTGTAAGCTCGTAGCCGTCCATATTCGGCATCATTATATCTGAAATTATAAGGTCTATATTCGTTTTTTCAAGAACGTCCAAAGCCTCCAGACCGTCATTTGCAAGAAAAGTCACATAACCATGCTGTTTAAGTGCGGCAGACATGAGCTTTCTAAGGCTTGCGTCGTCCTCCACCACAAGTATCTGAAACATAAAATATCCTCCCTCGTAAAAAAATTCCCCAATAATGACATTATAGCTTATAATTGTGAACTGGTGATTAACATTTATTTTTTTCAAAAAACTCTCCGAAATCCCCTGAAAATTCATATTCGGTTCACACAGAACTGGTATTATATAATCACAGCAGAAGATACAAAAAAGCTTTGGTAATTGGTAAAACTTAAAGTCAGGTTTTTCATCTTCTTTCCCTCTGCGATTCCCCAAGTCGCTGATACATTTCCTCGTCTTTAGGTTTTACCAAATACCAAAGAATCCCTTTCATAATTCTATAAAAAATTAATGCTCATTTCAGCCGATGGAAGTGGGTATTAATTTTTTTATTGCTCTTTTAAGACAAGATACGACAAAAAACCGCAGAAGCCATATAAAATGACCTCTGCGGATATTTTTTGCCTTTATTAGCCGTTAGCTGCAAAGCTTTTCACGAAGCTCAGCCGCCTTTCCAAGAAGCGCACAGATGTAGCTGTCCACATCAGGCTTTGCAAATCCACCAAGCGCTGAACCTTTAAGCTTTCGCTGACCTGTTTCTCCGGGGATAACAAAGTTATCACCGTTTTTTTTCTTTTCGATAGCCGACTCCAGCATATAGATCTCGCTTGTTATGGTGTCGATATATTTTAATGTATCAAGCTTATCATAGCCGCCAAAAAAACACGTTTTCAGACTATCCATTATTCTTCCCCCTGCCTTACTGCTGTTTTGTACAGCAATTGTTATCAAAGCCTACAATCTTTATTTGATTTAATTATATCACAAATACTTAGCTTTGTCAATAGGTTTGAAAATGAATGTTCACATTTAAGTAATTTTATATGAATTTTCGTGGCGTTTTCTGTTGAATAATTATAGATATAAAAAAACGCAGCCCTTGCAGACTACGTTTTTACGTTATATAAGTCTTTTTATTATAGTAATGTTGTTGTATCTTGAAAAATACTCAACATTTGAAATAACGATACCAGTGGCAGTGTTCTGGGCGTGTACCATTTTGCCGTCGCCAATATAGATAGCAACGTGGTAAATGCTCGAGATCGACGCTCCGCCAAAGAAGATAACATCGCCCTTCTTCATGTTGTTATATGAAACTGTAGTGCCGTATAAAGCCTGCGAAGCCGCATAGTGCGGAAGATTTATTCCCACCTGTGCGAACGAGAGCATCACAAGACCCGAACAATCCGTTGCACCAAACTGTGAACCGCCCCATACATACGCTCCGCCCACCATGCTTTTGGCATATGAAACAACAGTGTCTATTTTAGAACTGCTTGAATTATCAGGCTTAGGTGCAGGCGCTGCTGTTGTTGTGGTAGTGGTCTTTTTGCTTGTTTCAGGCTTTGGCTTAGCTGTTTCCTGCGGAGTTGTGGTAGTCTGAGCCGTAGTTTCGTCAGGCTTTTCCGTCTGAGCCGATTTTTTTGTGGTAGTGGTCTTTTCACCGCTGTTGCCACTCTTTTTGGTGGTGGTAGTCTTTTTCTTAGTGGTGGTCGTAGTCGTGGTGGTATCCGCCTTTGAGGACACCTCCGCATACTTATTGTCCACCTGCTGTGACTTATTTTCAAGGTCGCTCTTATCGTTCTTTATCTGCTCGATAAGCTTGCCCGACTCCTGCTCCATTTTCAGAAGCTCCGCCTGCTCGCCCGCCAAAGTTTTCTGCTCCCTGGCATATTCCTCAGACTTTGCTTTGAGCTGTTTTATCTGCTCATCAAGCTCCGCCTTGGTCTTTTCAAGCTTTTTATACTGATCCAAAAGCTCGTTAAGCTCGTCATTATCGTGCTTTGCAACTCTCGTCACAAGCTCTATCCTCATAAGAATGTCATAAAAATCAGATGAATTTATCAGCACGTTCGTGTACGAATCTGCTCCTCCTGCAACATACATTGCACGAATACGCTCCATAAAATCGTCCTTGCCCTCGTTTATTGCAGTTTCCTGCAAGTCAAGGCTGTGCTGAGTGTCAAGCTGTTTGCCGTCAAGCTCTGCCATTTGATCTTCAAGCTCAGAGGAATATTTCTCTGAATTTGCTATCTTTTTCTGTATGGACTTATATTTTTTCTTTATAGCCTCAAGGTTGTCCTGCTCGTCGGCAAGCTTTTTGTCAGCGTCAGCTATCTGCTTATCAAGCTCCTGCTGTTGCTTTTTTAGTTCTTCAAGCTGACTGCTGTATGTATCGTTATCCGCCAAAGCGATATCACTTACGCTTCCGTCAGAAAAACCAAAGGCGGCAAAAGCTATGCACAGAGCCATACAGCCTGCGGCTATTCTTTTCATGGGGTAAATTTTTTTCATAATATCAGTTCTCCAAAATATAAGCGTATTATATATTTCTCACGCTGTAACGTTTATGTAGTCCCTTTTATTATAACGCAAAACCCCGTTCTTGTCAAGAAACCAACCGCTAAAAGCCGTATTTTCGGCATTTTAAGACAATTCGCCACACATATTTTGTGCGTTATTGCACCTATTCTCCTCCGAACATCTTACCCAAGGTCTTTCCTATAAGCTCGCCTGTATACTGTGCCTGAGTGATAGAATTGCCGTGGCTTCCCACCTCTATAAGAAGCGAGCCGGTGGTCAAGTCCTGATTATAGTGGCGATAGTCGAAAAGAACAGGCCGTGTAAGCCCCTGCCAATCGCTCTCCAAAGCCGACTGCAAAGCACAGGCAAAGTGAAAATTCTTCATATAGTCAGGCATACCCATAGTGCCGTCATCACACCCTGATATTATCATAAGCTGAGCCGCTTCTCTGCCATCTATCTCCGCCACAGGTGCGAGCCTTGTGCCGTCCTCACGCTCTATGCCGTCACGGTGAACGTCAAGACATACCTTTATAGAGGGGTACTCCTCCAATATCTGCTTTACCGCCATTCGGCTTGAATCGTAAGAGCCGTCATAGCTGGGATAATCATGCACAAGTGTATCGTGGATATACGCAACGCCTGCTTTGTCAAGCTGTTCGCATATCTTGTCCCCTACCGACAGCATATTCATTTCAGGTTCGGTGGTCTTGCAGGAAAAGGAGCTGTCATAGTGGTCTTTGTCTGTGGGCTCAAAGCTTTCCGTGGCGTGGGTATGATAAATAAGTATCTGCGGTTCAGAGGAATTTCCGTCTATTTGAAAATCATACGGCTTTGAGCTTTCCTCATAAAGCTCATCATTTGAAAGCTCAGTGCAGTTTCTCACCTGACCGCCGCCGTCAAGGTCGAAATACTGCTCGCCGTCATATCTGCCATAGGTGTATTTTTCTATAACACCGTCATTCCCCTCCATGCTTGCAGGATATGGTATCTTGTCCGTCACGTCCTGAGCAGGCAAAGGACTTGGCACTTCTGCGCTTACAGAGGGCGTTTGCTTCTCCTGTGGCGCCATATCCATATCCCATATGCTGTGCTTTGATACCACCGCCGCTTCAAGTTTACTTGGATATGCGGTCTGCACAGTTGCTTTGCTATCATCATCAGCGGAAAAATAAGGTTTGTATTCTCCCATCGCCACCCCTGCCGCCACAGCCGCCACCCTGCCGAACCTGCTTGCAGATCTTGCATAAAGCCATATCCCCGTGGGCATAACGAACGCCACAATTATAACTGCAACACAACGCAGGCAGACTTTCTTTATATCCAATGCTGTCACTCCCATATACATCTTAGTATTATAATGTATATGCAGGACGAGCCGTCATATTACCTGCCCAGCTTCACCTTAACAGGCTTGCCCACTGTCATAGAGTCATGGGTCACGTTGCAGTCATAGCATAGTATCTTCACGCCCTTTCGGGAAGCTTTCTCCAAAGCCTCTCCGAACTCAGGGTGAGTGTCATAATTTGGAGTGAAATATTTCACATCGCTCATCTGAACGAGTATCATTATATAAGACTCATACCCCTCATCAAGGCAGTGAGAAAGCTCCTCTATATGCTTCACCCCACGGAGGGTAGGAGCGTCAGGGAAAAGCACAACGCCGTCTTTCTCTAGCGTACAGCCCTTGACCTCCATGAAGATCTTCCTATCCTGCGACTCTAAGTAAAAATCAAAGCGTGAATTGCCGTATTTCTTTTCGGGATAGACCGAGAAGCCCTCGCCAAAAGGCATTTTTTCTCTCAGCCACTCCCCTATCGCCTTATTCGGGGCTTGGCTGTCCATGTTTATGAGCCTGTCACCTTTTTCCACTGCAACAAGGTCAAAAGCGGTCTTTCTCGATTCGCTGTCTGAATGTTCAAGCCAAACTGTACACCCCTTAATCAAAAGCTCTTTGCATCTGCCCGTATTTTTCACATGGCAGACCTCGGCTTTGCCGTCTATCTCAACGTTGGCGATAAATCTGTTCGGTCTTGATAGAAATTTGCCTTTATGTATATTATCGTATCTCATAATTCGCTCCTTTTATTCTTACTATTCACATTATACCACAAATATGTTTGATTATAAATACCTAAATCATGCTTTCTTAGCTTTGCTGATTTGTAGTTCGATACGAAAAGGGAAAAATATTTCACAAAATCTATTGACGTTATTTGTGAAATATGTTATAGTTTTGAGTATAGGTTATATAACAATAATAATTTATTAAAATTTTAGAAAGAGGTATTTATAATGAAAAAAATAACTGCACTTCTCGTTTCACTTATAATGTCATGCGCAGTAATGGCAGGCTGTTCTGACAGCAGTTCTTCAAGCTCATCAAAAGCAGACAGCACATCAAAGGCAGAAACAAGCGCAGCCGCTGACGAGTCAACTGCTTCAGAAGCAGGCACAGCCACAGATCTCGAGGATACTCTCACAGCGCAGTATACAAAGAAGATACAGGGCGAGAGCCTTGCTATCGACATGACAGTGGCAAGCGAATATGACAATTCGTCAGCTGTTGTTGAGATAGCAGGCGGCAATATGCACATGAAAATGAACTTTATGGGCGTGGATATGGACATCTATAATATCGACGGAGTTATGTACACACTTGACAGCGAGTCAAAAACGTATTACACTGTTGATATGGAAGAATCTATCGACGACTTCAAGAGCGAGATAGGCTACGGCATTAACGACAGCTACAAGTTCATAAGCTCTGAAACAACTGACGACGGTCTTATCTGCGAAACTTTTGAAAGCACAGAAGATCCTGATATCGAGCTTGAATCAGGCGTAACTCTCGACACAAGCGATTCTGACGATTATTCTTTCACAACAACATTCAAGTATTACTTCAATGCTGACACAAAGGATATTGTTAAGATAGAAACTATCTCTGACGGCTCAACGACTACTGTTACAGTAAACTCATTCACAACTGAAAACGTTGAAGTCAAGCTCCCTGACGATTTTGACAGTTGGACAGAGCAGTCTTTCGATAAGGACACTGAAGATATTCCTTATGACGCTGAACTCGGTGTTGAGTCAGGCGCTGAGTCAGCCGAGTAATTCTTGTCATTTTTCGGAGGCAAAATATTATGAACAAGAAAATGGTAACTATTATTGCAGCTTTGGCAATGTGTACAGCAATGGCAGGCTGCACTGGGAACGATACTGCAAGCTCTTCAAAGGCTGAAACAACTACTACAACAACGGCTGCCGCAGAGTCTACCGCTCCTGCTGAAAGCACAGCTGACAGCACTCCCGCAAATGTAGGCACAACGGATTATGACGTTGACGGTGATTTCAGAGCATTTGAGCAGCTCAAAGAAAAATATGCAGACGGCTACCTCGTTACACTTGAGGGGCAGATGTCAAACAGTGGAACAAAATATACTATCTGCGTAAAGGATGGCAAGGCTTACGAGTCAAGCACCATACAGGGCATGAAGTCATATTACGTTTACCCAGGCGACGGCAAGAAGTATAACGTTTCTGAGGCAACAACTACTTACTCGGTAAATGGCGCTGACGAGAACGATTGGAAGGACTCTGACATTCTTTTCGGTGCGGCTCTCGATTTCGACCACGCATATATTGACACAACAACAAACGTTGTTCACGAGTATTATAACCTCGACAGCAGTGTTTCAGGCGGTGAGGGTCAGATAGTTTACGGCTTTGACGGCGCTACATATGACCTTAAGCAGGTAGTTCTGCTCCCAGAGGGTGCTGACGAATCAAGTGCAGTTTACTTCACTGTAGATTCCATAGGCGAAGCAGACGACAGCCTGCTTGCTGTTCCTGATCTTTCTGCTTATACAAAAGAATAATTTTATCTGATCTTTTTCCAACATCGGGCGGACAGACCACTGCGGTCTGCCCGCTTTTTTTGCATTTTCAGCAAAGTGTTGTGCAATATGACGGAAAAGAAGTTCAAATATTTTTGAAATTTGTGAGAAAAATAGTCTTAAACCCCTTGACAAAATCGTCAAAAGGGTATAAACTATACTTAGCACTCGAGAAGAAAGAGTGCTAACACTTAAATACAATAAGTGCTAACAAGAAGAACGGGTGGTGAGCAAATGGACGACC
>ERZ1106983.1470-NODE-1470-length-20311-cov-2.837776_pt1 | contig 20311 bp, 28 predicted proteins | sample MGYA00403693_ERZ1106983 | MGnify/ENA primary metagenome ERZ1106983 (study PRJEB35170, sample SAMEA104062420) | human gut metagenome | biome: human gut; feature: human-associated habitat; material: faeces | place: Denmark | collected 2012-07-13 ...
CTGCTCACCAGCCGCGAGGTCAAGGAATGGGTGGACGCCAAGCTGAACAAGCGGGTGGGGTGGGTCATCACCACGGCCTTCGCCAAGGGGCCTGTCTCGATGAAGTACCGGGGGTGCTTCCAGCTCTACAGCCGGAAGCAGGACAAGAAAACGGGGCAGTACGCCCTCAACTACTATGCCCCGTTCGGAGCGCGGACGCTTGCGGAATCATTCGCACTCTGGAAGAAAAAATATAAGTAATTCGAGTAATTAAATACAAAAAACGCTTGCATGACAGGTGTAATATGCTAAGTTCTTTTTATGGTTGAACTTTTTCAATCAAAAGGAGAACGGCATGGACGCAAGGCGCAAGCAGGAACTCAATGAGCTGATGGTAACGGCCTGGAATCTGGCCCGGTTCGGAGCGAACCGTTTCGGAGGTCCGGCCAGCCTGTATTTCTGGATGGCTCTGCGGATTGCATGGCGGGAACGCGGTGGGAAGTCCGTCTACTACACGAAGGGCAATGTGGCCCAGATGTGGATGGGGATCGTGCCGAGGCAGGAAAAGGTGAAGCGGGGGCAGATAATGCTCCCCGGCCTTGCATAAAAGAGTGGGGCGGTAATGCCACTTACCGCCCCGATACGAAAAGGAGCCAAGTCCTTCATGTACGGATTGAGTCTGGCTCCTGCCCGCCAAAAAGTCAACGAGCAGAGCCATGACAGAGAGAGAAGCCCGCAAGCTGGCGAAGGAAGCCGTCAGCGGCGAGTACGCGGTGATCGACGAGATTTGGAACCGCCGCAGGGTGAATTACCACAGCGTCGCCGCCGATTACGACAGGGACACGATCAAGGACATCAACCGCAAGCTGCCGAACCTGCTGGTGAAGAACGGCGGCGTCGCGCTGGACGAACTGGCGGATGAATACGGGTTCGAATCCACCTGCGACCTGATCGACATGTTCCTTGCATACACGCCGAAGCGCGTCCGGCTTGAGCAGCTTGTGAGCCAGTTTTTGGAAGAAAACCCTCAACCCTCCGGCGATTATGACGGAGACGTGCCTTTTTAGGAGGCCAGAATGTCCATTGAAACCTCGTTCTTTTCGAGCAAGGCCCCGAAAGAACGGAAAGTTTGTATCGCCAAGTGGCATCGGAACTGGAACGGGCCGCACGCCGAGCGTTTCGCCCCGTCCGACCCGAAGGCCGTGGACTGGAAGGCGGCGTACAGGAAGGACTTGGAATCCCGGTTTCCCACGCCGTCCTCCTTGCGGCTCTACCTTCAGGAGATCGAGAAGCGGACGCCGGACCCGATCCTCTGTTGCTTCGAGCTGAACCCGGAAGAGTGCCATCGCAGGGTGCTCGCCGCATTCATCAAGGAAAACATCAACCTCGACGTTCCCGAGTGGAACGGACGGCGGCATGACGGGCAATTCAGCCTGTTGCCGTAAACCGTAAAACAAGGCGGGGACGCCCGGTCTAGCACACCGAACGTCCCCTAGGAAGCGGAGGGACTAGCCTCCAGCCACCACAAGCTAAGGTTAGCCCCTCCCGACTACACAAGTCAACGGAGGGCGAAATGGACACCAAACCACATGCGCCCATCCGCAACACGGCGCGAGGACAGTATGGAAGATTTACAGAAGGACAAGGATCAGGGCGAAAAACTGCGTTCCCTTGTTGAAGTGAGCAGGAAGAACGACATTCCAGCGTTGCTCAATGCGAAGAACAGGGCGCAGCAGGATGTCTATTCCGATCCCTCGAAAGAAAATCTTGCCGTTCTGGAACGCGCCACAGCCATGCTGGAGAAAGCGATGGACGCAGGGCAGAACTGCAAGAATTGGAAAGAGGCGCTCACCTATCTGCAAGAGGATTGCGGCAGGAAAATCGGACAGACCAAGCTGTTTGCCGACATCAAGGCCGGACGCCTGAGAAAGCAGCCGGACGGTTCTTTCAAACGGCGCGACCTTGACCGCTACGCGGCATCGCTCCCCACGGCGGGGACGCCGGACAAGCTGGCCACCGATGCCGCCAGACGCCAGCAAGAGAAGGAAGAACAGGAAATCCGCAGGATACGGGTCGCGGCGGACAAGGAAGAGTTCATCCTCAAGGTCAAGCAGGGCCAGTACATTTCACGGGATGACGTCTATCAGGAGCTTGCCGCCCGAGCCGTGGCCCTGTCCGCCAGCCTGAAAACGGCGCTCGAGGCGCGGTCGCTCGACGTGATCGCGCTGGTCGAGGGAAACCCCAAGAAATCCGGGCCGTTCGTCGAGCATATCGAGCAGGTCATCGACGAGGCCATGAACGAGTACGCGAAGCCCATCGAGATTGAGGTCACGTTTACCGCCGAGCCGGAAACGGACGACGAATCGGGCGACGAATAACGCAGGGCAGGGGCGCGGCTGCCGAACAACGCGCAGGAATTGAAAATGAATGCAACACCCATGCGAGAGTTCAATCATTTCCCCGTCGTAAACGGCGAGGTCGGCAACGGCGTGAAGTTCGAGCGCATCCGGCGCATCACGGGCTACCTCGTCGGTACGGTGGAGCGGTTCAACAACGCCAAACGCGCCGAAGTCCGCGACCGCGTGGCGCATCTGAAAGTTTCTCCGGAGGCGCACAATGAAACTCCGTCACGGCATGACGGTGATGACGGCCCGCTACGCCGTGGTGCTGCGGGGCCGGAACCAGTGCTTCCCTGACCAGTGGTGGGGGCACCCGATCATCGAAGGGAAGATCATGAAGCGGCACACCATCGTGCTGAAAGCCGAGGACGTGGTGGCCCTCCCCGTGCCGGAGGGTTTCCAGCGCGTGTTTCCGGGATTGTTGAAGGGATAGCATGACGCAGCTTGCCTTGTACGAAATGCCGAAAAAGGAGTGTCGGCGCGTGGCCATTTCGGTGGCGATACCGAAATGGCTTCCGCCGTCTCTGGCCTTGTGGCTCCGTCAGCGCATGGCGGAACGGCCGGAGGAAAAACTGACCGTGGGCACCCGGTTCTCAAAAGGGGAGCGGGCCGCGATGAAGCGCCGCAGGCCCGTGCCGATCAGCGCATGGGCGGAGAACCACCGCGTCCTCGAAATGTCGGCCATCCGGGGCCGCTGGCGGAACGTGTTTACCCCGTATCTCACCGGGATCATGGACGTGTCCGGGCTTCCCGGCGTCGAGACGGTCATCATCTGCAAAAGCCCGCAGACGGGCGGCTCGGAGTGTGGCCACAACATCGTCGGGTACTGCATCGACTGTCTCCCCGGCCCGGTGATGTACGTCTTCCCGGACGAGCTGACCGCCCGCGAGAATGCCAAGGACCGCATCATCCCGATGATCGAGGCCTCCCCGCGCCTCCGGCAGTACATGACGGGCTACGGCGACGACGCTTCCAGCCTGCGCATCAACCTGCTGCACATGCCGATTTACCTCGGCTGGTCCGGTTCCGTCTCGCGGCTCGGGAACAAGCCCATCCGCATCCTCATCCTTGACGAGCTGGACAAGTACAAGAACCCGAAAAACGAGGCATCGTCCGAGTCGCTGGCGGAGAAGCGCACGACGACATGGCGAACCCGGCGCAAGGTCGTGAAAATCTCGACCCCGACCACGGAGGACGGCCCGATATGGAAGGCGCTCACCGAGGAGGCGGGTGCCCGCTTCGATTTTTGGGTGCGCTGCCCGCACTGCGGCTTTTTCCAGCACATGGATTTCGAGCGCATCGCATGGCCCGGAAAGGATGAGGAAAAGTCCCCGGACGCCGAAACCGTGCTGGCGAAGCGGCTGGCCTACTATGCCTGTGAATACTGCGGCGCGGTGTGGGATGACGGCGACCGTGATCGGGCGGTCAGGGGAGGGGAGTGGCGTGAGCGCGTGTCCGGCCTTGAGCTGATGGCCCATGTCGCCGCGCACCGTCCCGTGAAGGTGGGCTTCCACATCCCCGCATGGCTTTCATACTTCGTGAGCCTGTCCGAAGTGGCCCACGCATGGCTCAAATACAAGGAGAGCGGAAAATTGGACGACCTCAAGAATTTCAGGAACCAGTACGCCGCCGAGCCGTGGGTGGAGTCGCACGCGGCCCGCTCGGAAGACGCCATCCTCGCCCTGTGCGACGACCGCCCACGCGGGAAGGTTCCCGGCCCGGTGGACGGAAAAGAGCGGGTATCCGTCCTTCTGGCCACGGTGGACACGCAGCAGCACTATTTCCGGTACGTCATCCGGGCCTACGGCTATGGCGAAACCGAGGAGAGCTGGCTCGTGGCGTCCGGCTCGGCGGACAACCTCGCCGCGCTGGAAGAAATCCTGTTCGGGAGCGTCTACGCCGACCCGGACGGCAGGGAATACGCGGTCAAGGCAGCCATGATCGACGCGATGGGCGGGCGCACCGCCGAGGTCTACCGATGGGCCGTCCGTCATCGGGGCCGCGTCTTCCCGTGGCAGGGCGTCCGCTCGATGGCGCAGCCCTACACCCCCTCGCATCAGGAGTATTTCCCCGACGCCAAGGGCAACAAGGTCAAGATCCCCGGCGGGCTGATGCTGTACCGCTGCGACGTGACGTTCTTCAAGTCCGATCTGGCGTTCAAGCTCGGCATCCACCCGGATGACCCCGGCGCGTTCCACCTCCACGCCAATGACGGCGGGCAGCTTGAACAGTACGCCAAGGAACTGTGCGCCGAGGTCTGGGACGACGAGAAGCAGGGATGGGAAAACCCGGCGAACAAGCCGAACCATTTCTGGGACTGCGAGGTCATGCAGCGTGCGTTCGCGTTCATCCTGAACGTCCGGCATCGCCGCAGACCGGACGAGGAAACGAAAAAGCCCGCCCGTCCCCCGCGTCCGGTAGAACGCGGCGGGGGCGGCATCGGTTCGCGCCTAGCGAACCTGCGGAGGTCGTGATGGCGCTATACGACTTGTCGGATCGCCTCAACTGGCAACAGGCTTGCGAAATCCTCGGGTGCAGCAAGACGCATCTCTACAGGCTGGTGAGGGAGGGAAAGGTTCCCATATACGGAACAGGAAAACGGTATCGGTGGTTTTCCCGTGAAAATTTGGAACATATTCTTGCAAAAGGATTTTCCGAACGAATAACCTTGACAAAATAACCAAAATGGTTAGTATAAAACATGGAAAAGAACAAGCCCCATTGCCCGTTGCAGCGTGTGAAAGAGTTGATCTCAGAAGGCCGTTTCAACATGACCAAAACGGCGACCGCCAGTGCCGCCGCTCTTGACTTCACCGAAGAAGCGGTGATGCAGGAACTCCTCGCGTTGAATCGAGGAGAATTTTATAAAAGCATGACAACATACAATAATCATAAGGTATGGCAGGACGTGTACAGACATGCCTCGGCAGTGGGGATGCTCTATGTCAAGCTGACCGTTATTGAAGATGTTTTGCTGGTATCTTTTAAGGAGTTGAAGAATGATTTGTCCTGAATGTGGGAGCGCGGATGTGCGCCACGAAGTACGGGAAGAGCAATACACATACAAAGGGCAGACGACCTCATTTCTTGTGGAAGGCGAATACTGCCAGGATTGCGGAGAGGCGGTGCTGTCGCGTGAGGAATCGCAGAGGTTGAACAAGGAGATGTTGGCCTTCAACGCTTCTGTGAATGCCAGCCAGTTCAATCCTGAACGTATCCAAAGCGTGCGAAAGAAGCTCGGCCTCGACCAAAAGGAGGCCGCAGCTATGTTTGGTGGGGGAGTCAATGCCTTTTCACGTTATGAGCGCGGCAAAATAGCCCCTCCGAAATCTTTGGAAGTCCTGTTTGAGATGATCGAAAAAAGGCCGGAACTGGGGGAATTCGCCAAGGAGTGTGCCGCAAATGTTGACAGAAGGAAGGGAGGAACTCCAGGGCAGGAAATGCAACGGAGCTGTGCCGTTCGATGAGGGGATGGCGGCGATGTACCGAGCCCATCCCAACATGGCGACGGAAATGCTGGATGAGTGTATTGAGATGGGAGATCGGGAAGCTCTTTGGCTGACATTTCGTCACCTTGTTCAGGCTTCTCTTTTTTGCGGAAGTAAAAATAGTGGATTCCAAAGGGCGGATGAGTAAGTAGCTATCTAATAAAGAGAGCAGGTTCCGCTTTGAAGGAGGCACCATGAAATACTTACCCATCGTTATCGGCATAGCTGCTTGTTTGGCAGTGGGGGAGTTATCGAGCCTGTTGCAAAGCGATGCTCTTCAGTCATGGTATCCGCAGTTGGACAAATCGGTTCTTACGCCCCCCGGTGTGGTCTTCGCGGTTGTGTGGGTTCTGCTGTATATTCTGATGGGCGTTTCCATCGGGCTCGTATGGAAGAAGCGCAAGGCTCCTGATTATAAGATGGTCACCGGCCTTTTTGTGGGCCAGCTCGTGCTGAATTTTTTTTGGAGCGTCGTCTTTTTCTTTTTCCACAGCCCGTGGGCCGGCATGATGGTGATAACGGGTCTTCTCGCACTGCTGTTGTATTACGCATGGCGCGCCTATCCTCATAACAAGGTCAGTTCGTATTTGTTTTTTCCCTATATCCTATGGGTAGCCTTCGCTTGGTACCTGAATTTTCATGTCGCCCTGCATAACTAAAACATTTTTTGCCTCGTTCTCTTCGCCCGGCCCCGCGCCGGGCTTTTTTTCGTTTTTTTGAAAATTTTTTGTGCCCACATTCCCCACATTCCCCATATTCCCCACAGTGCCAGACTTGCACATTTTTTCGTGCTATGTGTAGCACACTATGAGCACCATCTGGACACGTGAAGAACTCCTCGATCTGATCGCCTGTTGGAAGGCCGCGTACAAGGCGGCGTCCACGGGCAAGTCGTACACGGTTCAAGGCCGCACCTTGACCCGGTACGACCTGCCCGAGATCCGCCAGCAGCTTGTCTATCTTCAGGGCGAGCTTGCGGCGCTCGACACCGGGCGTCGCGGCCCCACTATCGTACTCGCAAGGGTGAGGAGGTAAGGCATGGCACTGCTTGATCAGTTCGGGCATCCCCTCCCTCCCGTGTCCACTTCGCGCATGACCGCCCGCGCCTCCCGCGACGCCGGGGCCTACCGCGGCTCCATCTCGGGCTGGCGCGGGCCGCAGGTGCATTCCCCGGAAGGGGAATCCCGCGAACGCGACGTCATGCAGCGCCGTGCCGCCGACCTCGCCGCCAACGATTGGGCGGCGCATTCGGCGGTGGAGGCCATTTCGGGCAACGCCATTGGGACGGGCCTTGTCCCGAAGGCGAGCATCCCCGCCGACATGCTCGGCATTTCCTCCGAGAGCGCCCGCGAACTCGGCAAACGGATGGAATGGGCCTTTGCGCTCTGGACATCCGAAGCCGACGTTCGCGGGCAATGCCACTTTGCCGACCTCCAGAATCTCGGCATCCGCACCATGTTGAGCCTGGGCGAGATGCTGCATCTGGCGGTCATGCTCAACGAAAAAGAGCGGGAACGGCAGAACCGGGCGTTCTCGTTCGCGCTCCAGACGCTTTCCCCGGCCCGCCTGATGACGCCGAGCGACCAGCAGGGCGAACCGCTCATCCGCGACGGCGTCCGCCTGTCCGAGTACGGCAGGCCGGAAGGGTACTGGCTGGCGACGCCCAAGGCTTCGCCCCAGTCATCCTTCGTGTCCGTGGAGCGGAGCGCTCTGCTGGCGGCGGACTTCACCTATGTCCCGGCCCGCGTCGGCCACCGCCCGGGGGTGTTCCACCTGTTCCGGCACGAGACGGACGAGCAGGTGCGCGGCGTGTCCGCCTTCTCCAAGGGCATTGAGCTGTTCCGCAACCTGTCCGACGCCATCAGCTACGAGCTGTTCGCGCAGGTCATTGCCGCGTCGTTCCCCGTGTTCGTCGCGCTGGAAAACGGCGGGGTGCAGCTCCCCGACTATGTGACGGAGGGGCGGGAAGGCGACGGCGAACGCCGGGAACGCCAGCTTGTCCAAGACCTCAGCCCCGGACAATTCCTCTACGGCAACGAGAACGAAAAGCCGTATGTGCTGGAATCGAAGCGCCCCTCGGCCAACTTCTCCGCGTTCGTTGAGATCGTGCTCCGGGCGACGGCGGCCTCCGTGGGCATCCCCTACGAATCGCTGACGAAAGACTTTTCCAAGACCAACTATTCCAGCGCCCGCGCCGCGCTCAACGAGGCGTGGAAGCTCTACAGCTTTTACCGCAACTGGTTCGGGCGGCTTTACTGCCAGCCCGTCTACGAGATGGTCATAGAGGAGGCATTCCTTCGGGGCATGTTCGAGCTTCCGAAAGGCGCGCCCGGCTTCTACGAGGCCCGCAAATTCTGGTGCAACGTGGACTGGATCGGCCCCTCGCGCGGGTTCGTGGACCCGGTGAAGGAGATCACGGCCACCATCCTCGCGCTGCAAAACCGCCTCATGACCTACGGCGAGGCATGGGCCGAAACGGGCAGGGACTTCGACGAGGGCTACGCCCGGATGCTGGATGAGTCTCCTCTGCTGGCGCTGCTCGGCCCCCTGGGCCTGAGCACCAAGCCCGGCAAGCCGGGCAAGGACACGGCCCCGGAGGGCGACGAAAAGCCGGAAGGTGATGCCCCCGAAGAGGAAACGGGAGAAGAAGATGAATGAGTTGTGGGCGTTGCCCTTTGAAATGGCGGAACAGGTGCTGTCCGATCTGGCCTCGGCAAAGTCGAACCCTCAAGCGCTGGTTGAAGGATTCCCGGAGCGGAAGGCGCGTGGCTACGAGCTTGTCGGCGGTGTCGCCGTCATCCCGGTAACCGGGCCAATCGTCAGGGAACAGGGCTGGTACGGGGTGGGGCAGGATGCCGTGGCGTCGTCGTTGAAGGCCGCGCTTGCCGACCCCTCCGCCCGCGCCATCCTGTTCGACATCACCAGTCCGGGCGGCGTCGTGGCGGGCACGAAGGAGCTTGCCGACGCCATAGCCGAGGCCCGGACGAAGAAGCATTGCGCCGCCTACGCCAACGGCCTGTGCACGTCCGCCGCGTACTGGCTGGCGTCGGCCACGGGCACGGTCTACGCGCCGCTGACCGCCACGGTCGGCAGCATCGGCGTGATCATGACGATCACCAACTACGCGAAACTGGAAGAAAAGTGGGGCATTTCCACCGTGACCATCACGGGCGGCAAGTGGAAGGCGGCCGGACAGGGCGGCGAGCTGACCGAAGAGGAACGCCGGTATTTTCAGGAACGGATCAACACCCTGCACCAGATTTTCAAGGCCGATGTGGGCCGTCACATGGGGCTGACGGCTGACCCGCAACTGTGGGGCGAGGCGCAGCTTCTGCTGGCGCAGCCCGCACGGGAACTTGGCCTTGTCACCGATATTGTCAGGGATCGCGACGCCGCGATCCGCAAACTCGCTGTGGAGGCACAGATGACCAGAGAAGAACTCGCCGCGCAGTCCCCGGAACTGGTGGACGCGCTGCTGGCCGAAGGCAGGCTGAAAGCGGAGGCCGAGAACAAGGCGAACATGGACAAGGCGGCGGCTGATGCCGTGGCCGGCGCGCTTGCCGTGGTGAAGGCCGTGGCGGGCGATGAGACGGCGTCCCGCGTCGAGGCGACGCTGAACACCCTCCGGGCCACCGGGATGAGCGCCGAGCAGATCGCCACCGTAGCACCGTTGCTGGCGAAGGCCGAAGCGCCCGTGCATGAGAATGCCGAGGCGAAAACCCGTGCGGGCATCCTCGCCGGAATCCAGAATGTCCACCAGAATCCCGTAGCAGCCTCGCCGGGGACGGTTCCCACGGCAACTACGAAAAGCCCGCTGCTGGCGGACGCCGAACGTCGCGCCGAAGTAGCGAAGTAAGGAGACATCATGTCCAAGATCATCGTCAATACCGAAGTCATGGGGCCGGACTTTTCCGAGCTTGTCCTGCATGAGCTGAACTACGAGTGGAGCCGCGAGGTTGTGACGCTGGCGGCTTCGGAAGCGGATCTTCCGTTCGGCATGGTGCTGATGCGCGAAGCCGGGGAATACAAGCCGCTGACGGAATCCACGGTCGAGAGCGCCCAGAAGTTGGACGGCACGCCCGTCGCCGTGCTCATCGGCGCGGTCAAAGCCAGCGAGTCCGCACAGCCGGGCATCGTCATCCGGCGTGGGGCCATCCTGAACGGCGCGGCCCTCAAGTTCGACGCCAGCGTCACTACGTTGCAGGCCGATGCGAAGCTGGCCCTGTCCGATCTCGGCATCGTCATCAAGGAGTAACCCATGCCCATACAGAACTATCCCACGGTGTTCGACTGCACCGAAATGACCGCGGCGGTCAACAAACTGCCCGCGCGTCCCTTCTTTTTCAAGCCGTTGTTCGAGGTGAAGGGCGTGAAGACCAAGACCGTTTCCCTCGACATCAGGAAAGGCCGCATCGTGCTGATCGGGGACTCGGAGCGCAATACCGCCCCTGAGAGCCTTGCCGGACGCGGGGCCAAGCGGGAGTGGAAGCACCTCTCCTGCGCGCATCTGGCGCAGATGGACACGTTGGCCCCCGAAGACCTTCAGGACGTGCGGGCGTTCGGCTCCACCGAGCCGATCTCTGTTGCCGCAGTCTACAACGACAAGATGCAGCAGTTGAAGGACAACTTGGCGGCGACGATGGAGTTCCATCGGCTCGGGGCCATCAAGGGCGTGGTGCTCGATGCTGACGGCACCACCGTCCTGCACGACATCTTCAATACGTTCGGCGCTACAAAGAAGACGCTGGACATTTCGTTCCCCAAGACGGCCGCCGACGATGCAAACCCCATTTTGACGAGCATCCTCAAGGCCAAGCGGCATGTCGAGGCCGCGATGGGCGGCACGCCGTTCGATCATATCGAGTGCATCATCGGCTCGGACGCCTACGACATGCTGACGTCCCACAAGCTGGTGCGGGAGTATTTTGAAAGATGGCTCTCCAATCGGGAGAATTTTGGCAACAACGACTACCGCAAGCGCGGCTTCCCCTATGGCGGCCTGACATTTGTGGAACGTTCCGACGTGGTGGGCGGCCAGACGATGGTGGCGGCCAAGAAGGGGCACGTCTACCCGGTCGGCCCCGGCATCTTCAAGCAGTACCACGCGCCCGCCGACTGGATGGAGACGGTCAATACCATCGGCCTCGAATATTACGCCCGCATGGACGAGAAGCCCAAGGGACGCGGTTTTGATCTGGAAGTCCAGTCCAACCCGCTCACGCTCTGCACCTACCCCGAAGCGCTGGTCGAGCTGACCTTCAAGGCGGCGTAGTCATGGCTGATTTCAATCTTGCCTACGCGCCCGTCGCCAAGTGGGAAGGCGGCTGGACGCACGACTCCGGCGACAAGGGCGGGGAGACGTTCCGCGGGTGCGCCCGCAACTTCTTCCCCAACGAACCGATCTGGCCCGTCATCGACCGGGAAAAGAGCCATCCCTCCTACAAGAAGGGCAAGGCCGCCTTCTCCGCGCACCTTATGGGGATTCCGAGCCTCACGGGGTGCGTCAAGGGTTGGTACAAGAAAGAGTGGTGGGACAAGCTCGGGCTCGAACGGTTCGACCAGATCGTGGCCGACGAGCTGTTCGAGCAGGCCGTGAACCTCGGCAAGGCGGGCATGGGGCGTTACCTGCAACGGCTCTGCAACGCCTTCAACTGGCGGAAGGACGGCAGCGCAGACGGCGCGCGCCTGTTCGACGATCTCCAGACGGACGGCGTCGTCGGCCCGAAGACGCTTTCGGCCCTTTCCATCGTCCTTTCCCGGAACGACGCCCGACGCATCGTGCACCTCATGAACTGTATGCAGGGCGCGCATTACGTAAACAGCGCGGCGAACCGCCTCCCGCTGCGGAAATTCTGCGTGGGCGGCTGGCCGACGCGCACCTATGACCCCGGACAGGAGGTCTTCTGATGGATTTCGCTACATTGATGGATTCCCAGTCCGGCATCGTCGCGTTGGGCATGGCCGCCGTTTCCGGCGTTTGCGCGTTCATCTGCGCGTTCATGCCCGCGCCCACGGAACAGTCGGGCATGTTGTACCGGATTGTCTACGAGCTGCTGAACTGGATCGGCTGCAACAAGGGCAAAGCCAAAAACGCCGACGACGCGGGCAATGGCGGCAAGTGATGCATGGTCGGCCCTCGTCCGCATCCTTCAACTGGTTCTTGAAGGTTTTCGGGAATACCGCCGCCGTTCCCGTGTGGGCGCTGTGCGCTCTGACGGTGGCTCTGCATGGCTGCGGAAGTTCGGGGGCGCTGACAAGCGTGCCTCCCGCACCGATGACGCCGGGGACGATCATCACTGAGGCGTGGGCCTACGAAGAAAACGGGCGTTGGGAACAGGTGGAGGGTGAATGGATTCATCTTCCGGCAAACGAGGGCGCGGAGCTGCTGCTCTGGATTGAACACGCGGAGGAACTATGCCGCTGACCACGGAAACGCTGCTGGCCTATTCGATGGGCATCATCGGTACATTGCTTGTGCTGCTCATTTCGCTCGTCGTCTATGTCTTTCTCACGCTCAGGGAGGAAGTCCGGGGCGTTTCATCCGATTTGTCCGAGTTGAACAAACACCGGGTGAAGCTCGTCCACATTGATGATTGCCGCCTGACGGTAGCGCGTGTCCATGAACGGTTGGACGACTACGAAGACGCCATGCAGGGCCTCAGCGAACGCATGGCCCGGACCGAGGCGCTGTTGCAGGAGCGGGGAGGGCATTCATGAACCAGAGCTTCTTCAAGGAGATCCTGGAGCAGGAAATCCACTCCGTGTTCCTGACCCCCGCCGAGTTCGGCGAATCCGTCACGCTGGAGGGCAAAACGCTCGACGCCGTGGTGGACAGGCCGGAAATGGCATGGCCCGAAGCGGACGACAGGCCCGGCGTCTCCAACGAGTTCGTCGTGTTGGCCGTGGCCCTGTCCGACTTCCCCGATGAGCTTTGGCCCGGAAAGCCCGTGAATTTCAACGGCGAACGTTGGAACGTGGATACCGCCGACCGCGAGGCGTTGCGTACCATCCGGCTGTACAGGGAGCGGTCATGATCAAGATTGAGGTGTCCAGAAGGGATGTGGCGTGGTTGTTGAGGCCCCTGCAAGAGTTCCCGAAGGAATGCCAGGGGGCGATGTGGCAAGCCGTGAAGCGTTCCCTGTCCACCGCCCGTAAGGAAATGACGGAGGAAATCTCGGCTCTCGCGTACCTCAAGAGATCCGTCATCCGGGACGCCGTTCAACCTGTCCAGATGTACGGCAAGAAACGGGCCGAGCATGACCGCCGTTACAAGGTGGCCGACAAGGACAAGGTTTTCGGCGTCATCCGGGTAAGCGGGCGGAAGACCCCTCTCGATGCCTACCGGTTGGCCCCGAACGCCCCAACCCGGCCCAAAGGGTCTACAGGTAATGAGTGGCCGCGTGCGGGGTATCAGCTCGGCCCCCGTTATCCCGTCCGTTACAAGCCGAAGACGTCCGACCGCTCGAAAGGGTTCGTGCTGCGTGGCAAGTCGGGGAAGCTCCGCTTCATGCAGGAAAAGCTTGGCCGCAGACACCAGTACCAAGGCCGCTCGGTCCCGACGCTCATTTGGACGCATGATTACACGGTCCAATATTTCGCGGTGTTCGATGAAGTGGTCGATCCCATTGGAAGAAACGTCAAGCGGCGGTTCATCTCCGTGTTACAGCACGAGATCGACTTTCGTATAGCCAAGCTCGCGGCAAAGGGGAAATAGAATGAAATCCAAAGAACTGTTGCTGTCGGTACGGGAAATGCTGATCGGGGCCATGCAAGACTATCCGTTTCCGGCGTCCGATGGCGGGCACGGGGATCTTCAAGTGTTCCTTCATGGTTTGCCGGAGGATCAAAGGGGAACCTACCCGTTCATCTGTATCCGATGGGCCAGCGGAGGCATTGATGAAGGCATGGAGGGTGCAGAAGGCCGGGAAACGCTGGCGCTCGTGATCGGGATGTTCGCCCCGGAAGGGCAGGAACAGGCGGGGCTGCTCCTCGCGGAACTCCTCGACTGGCTGCGGGCTGTCCTGCGCCGTAACCGTGTGGTGGCCAAAAAGTTTGAGCTGCAATACCCGCTCAAGTCTTCGATGCCGGAACCTGACAGGCAGTGGATCGAACATCATTACGCTACCGTTTACCCTGAATATCAATATGTTATCCCGTCCACCCCGTTGGGCGGCACTTTGAAGGAACACACCTATGAGTGAACAGGAATCCCCCAAAGCAGCCCGGAAATCGCCTGCGAAGGCCGAAAGCCCGTCCCCGGAGCTGCTGGCCCGCCGGAAGCAGGCGTTGACCGTATATGTCGGCCCGGACAGGCCGTTCGGCCTTCCCCTGCGGACCAGCGCCGTCCTGCGTGGCGAACCGTTTCCGCAGCTTGCCGCCGTCATTGAGGCCAACCCGGATCTGAAAAAGCTGTTCGTGCCTGTGGAGGAGCTTGCCGAAACCCGTTGCCAGCTCCGCAAGGAAGGCAGCGGTATGCAGCGGCTTTTCAAAACCATCAACGAGGCCAGCCGCAAGGCTCGGAAGGCCAAGGAGTAGGGTATGGCATTCAGACACGGCGTTTACACCAGCGAACTGCCCACGAGCATCCTCCCGGCCCGTTCCGTGGACAGCAATGTGGTCTTCGCGGTCGGCACGGCGGCGGTTGACCGCCTCGAAGCGGGCAAGCCCCGCTACGTGAACCGGCTGCGCATGTATTATTCGTATGACGAGTTCGTCTCCGAAATGGGGTGGGACGAGGAGAACTTCAACAAATACAGCTTGCAGGAGCTTGCGTACAGCCACTTCGCGCTCTACCGGGGCGCGCCGCTGGTGGTGTGCAACGTCTTCGATCCCGCCGTCCACAAAACGAGCGTCAGCAGCGAGGCCGTGAGCTTCGACGCCAAAGGCGCGGCTTCGCTCAAGCACGGCTCCGTTTCCAAGCTGGTGCTGAAAAACGCGGAAAGCTCCACAACCTATGTCGAAGGCACCGACTACACGCTGGACCCGATCTCCGGAGAACTGTCCCGCATCGAGGGCGGGAGCCTTCCCGCCGAAGCGAATGTGACAGCCGGGTACGACTATGCGGACGTGTCGCTGGTGGACAGCACGGACGTCATCGGCGGCATCAACGAATCCACGGGGGAATCGGAAGGGCTGGAGCTGATCGATTCCGTGTTCCCGCAGTTCCGGCTCGTGCCGGGCAGCATCCTTGCCCCGCGCTTTTCCGAAGACCCCGCCGTGGCCGTGGTCATGGCGGCGAAGGCGGACGGCATCAACGGGCTGTTCAAGGCCGTGGCCCTCGCGGACATCCCGACCGAAGGCGAGCACGGGGTCAAGAAGTACACGGACGTCCCCGCCTACAAGCAGAACAACAACCTTTCGGACGAGCTGCTGATCGTGTGCTGGCCCAAGGTGAAGCTCGGGGACCGCGTGTTCGGCCTCGCCACGCATCTCACCGGGCTCATCTCGCAGACCGACGCCGACCGGGAGGGCGTCCCCTACGCCAGCCCGTCCAACAAGCGGCTGGAGATCACCAGCATCGGCTATCCCGACGAAAAAGAGGGCGGCTGGAAGGAACTCTTCCTCGGCCTCGACAAGTGCAACTACCTGAACGGAGAGGGCATCTACACCGCCGTGAATTGGGACGGCGGCATGAAGTCGTGGGGCGGGCGCATGAGCGCGTATCCCTCGAACACCGACCCGAAGGATTGCCAGGACGCCATCCGCCGATTCTTCAACTGGTACCAGAGTACGTTCATCCTGACGTACTTCCAGAAGGTGGACAACCCGCTGACCCGCCGCCAGATCCAGACCATCCTGAAAAGCGAGCAGATCCGGCTGGACGGCTATGCGGCCCGCGAGATGATCCTCGGCGGTTCCATCTCCTTCGACGAGTCGGACAATCCGACGACCGATCTCATCGACGGCATCGCCCGTTTCCACCTGCGGATCACCCCGCCGCCCGCCAACCGCGAGATCGACGGCATCTTTGAATTCGACACCGACAACCTGAGCGTCCTGTTCAGCTAACGGAGAGGCCATGAGTCGTCCTGAGCAAACAATCGCCTACCGCGTGTACTGGCAGGGGAAAGACCTTCTGGGCACGGCCCAGATCGAGATGCCGCAGGTGCAGTACATGACCGAAACCCTGAGCGGTTCCGGCCTTGCCGGGGAAATCGAATCCCCGACCATCGGGCTCACGCAGTCCATGACCTGCAAGATGACCTTCACGAGCGCGACCAAGGATGTTTTCGACATTCTGGACTGGACGCTCCAGCCGCTGTTCGAGTGCTACAGCGCCTTGCAGATCGTGGACGAGAGCACCAGCATACGCGAATCCATCCCGTATCGGCTCAATATCGTTGGCCGTCCGAAAAATATGAGCCTCGGCACGATGGAGCAGGGCAAGAAGCACGGCAACGATCTTGAGTTGGAAGTGACCCGCCTCGAAATACTGCTGGACGGCGAGGAACAGCTCCTCATCGACAAGATCAACTTCATCCATCGGGTGAAGGGCAACGACCTGCTGGCCGCCGTCCGCGTCCAGATGGGCCTCAACGCATAGGAGAAAACATCATGGAAAAGACCGCGCAAGCCACCCTGAGCGCCCCCATCACCGTGCAGGGCAAAAAGACCGACATCCTCACCCTGCGCCGGGCCACGCTTGGCGACGACGAGGACGCGATGGACATGGCCATCTCCTTCAACCGGGGGAACAACCCTGTCACCGTCGAGCTGTGCACGTTGTCCATCGTGACGGGGGTTCCCTACGACGTGCTCCGGACGCTCGATGAGGACGACATCGGGGCGATCCGCGCGGCGCACAATTCCCTCCGCCCTACGAAGCCGAAAAAGAAGGAGGAGGCCGAAACCGCGACGGCTACGACGCAAGGGGAAGGCTCCACGGCCTCCGCCTAGCGATGCTGTCGCTGGCGAAATTCAGCGGCTGGAGCAGGACGGAAATCCGCAATCTGACACCGGAAGCGTTCGTCGGTTATGCCGACGCCGCAAAGGATATGGACAGCAATGGCGCGTGAATTTGGCGTTTCTTTCAGCTTGGGAGCGAACCTCGACGGGAGTTTCGGCTCATCGTTCAAGGCCGCTTCCGACCGCATCGGTGCCGTCACGCAAGCGCTGCGGGACATGGAGCGCTCACCCGTAGGCAAGGTGGGCGCCGCCATGTCCGCGCAAAAGGACAAGATCAAGGCGCAGGTCGCGGAACTCAAGGAAGCCCGCAGGCAGCTTGCCGAGTATGAGGCGACGGCGGAGCGGACGGGCCGGAAGACGAAAGGTCTGGAGCAGCAGATTGAAAAATCCCGGGAACGGGTCAGCCGTTTAACTGAACGCGCCAAGTCCTCCGGCTTGAATTACCGTGAAACTGTGGCCGCAGCGGTTGGTTCCGCCGGGAGCTATCAGGCGTTCGGCTCTCAGCATCAGGCGCTCGGCACCGACATGGAGGAACTCCGGAAGCGCAAGGACAGGGAAAGCTCCCGGTTGTTCGTAGCCCGTGCCGCGGATGCGCAGCGCGGGGCACTGAGCCGTGAATTTTCCGGGATGCCCGCCGCCGACATGGGGGACCGCCTCGCTCCGATGCTGGCGAAACAGCGGGAAGCGATCAAGGCGCTCGGGGGAAATCTCCGTGAAGCCGAAACCCGCCTTGCCGCTTTTCAGGCCAAGGCCAAGGACTCCGGCGGCGCGTCCGGGGCGCTGGCCTTGAAGCTGGCCCGTGCCGAAGAGGAGGTTGGCCAGCTCTCCGCGAAGCTCATGCAGTCCGGCGCGGCCTACCGCGAAACCGTGGCTCTGGCAACGAGCGCGGGCAACAGGATCGGTGAGCTGGCCTCGCGGTATCGCACGCTTTCGGCCAGCATGGAGGCTGCAAAGCGCCACCAGCAGGCCGTGGATGCCAATATGTCCCGCCGTGCCGCGCTGCGTGATCAGCGGTCGGATCTGAACGGGCGTCTCATCGGCGGCGCGGCACAGGCGGCGACGGCTGCCATTCCGGTGAAGCTGGCCGTCAGCGCCGAAGATACGTTCGCGGATCTCAAGAAGGTCATGAACGGCGCGGACGACGAGCTGCTCGGGCAGGTCTATCAGGACGCCCTGAAAATGTCCTCGGAGACGGGCAAGTCGTTCGAGGACGTGGTGGCGATCATGACCTCCGGGGCACAGGCCGGGCTCGGCAAGACCCGCGAGGAGATGCGGTCGAACACCGAGCAGGCCATCCAGATCGCGTGGGGCGTCACCGCAGAACAGGCGGGCGACTCGCTGGCGACATGGCGGTCGAGCATGGGCATGACCTCGCAGGAAGCCCGGCACACGGCTGACGTGATCAACGCCCTCTCGAACGAGATGAACGGCGAAGCGGGCGAGATCGACCGTATCTTCACCCGGATGGGGCCGCTCTTGAAGGGGTCCGGCATGGCGTCGCAGGACATCGCCGCGCTCGGCATGGCGTTCAAGGCGTCCGGGGCGGAAGTGGAAGTGGCCGGCACAGCCATGAAGAACTTTACGAATGTCCTCGCGCTCGGCAACTCCATGACCAAGGATCAGAAGGAGATTTTCAGCCGTCTAGGGCTTGATCCGAAGGCCATGCAGAAGCAGATGCAGACCGACGCCAAGGGCGCGATCATGACGCTTTTGAAGCAAATCAAGCGGGTTCCCGTAGAACGCCAGAACGAAGTCGCAATGAAGCTGTTCGGGCAGGAGAGCATCGCCGCCATCGCGCCGTTGCTGGAAAACCTTGGTTTGCTCAAGCAAGCCTTTGAAATCGCCAACTCGAACGTCGATGATTCGGTTCTGGAAGAGTACCAGAATCGGATGAAGACCACGGCCACCGAAGAGGCCAAGCTCGCACAGCAGACGCGCAACCTCGGCATCACGGTCGGCAACGCGGCCTTGCCAGCCTACAACGCCTTCCTCAAGACCCTGAGCAAGGGCGTCGGCGTGATTACGGGGTTCGCCAAGGAATATCCGAACGTCACCACGGCGCTGCTCGGCGGCGTGGGCGCGCTGGCGGCCCTGACCGTTGGCGGCATCGTTTTCGGCTACGCCTACAATGGCCTTGCGACGACGATCAACGCCGTGAAGGGCGGGATGCTGGCGCTTCGCGGGGCGACCATCGCCAACACAGCGGCGACAAGGGGCGGCACCATAGCGGCGCTCCTGAACCGGGCGGCGCATCTGTCGTGGGCGGATGTGGGGAAAGGTTCCGTCAGCACGGTCAAGAGCCTTGGCTCGGGCATGTTGAGCCTCATCGGTATTCAAAAGGGCACCGCCATCGGTATGGTGTGGGGGTCTCGTGCAACGAGGGCTTGGGAGAAATCAACAAAGCTGTTGGGAAAGGGCCTCGGCGCGTTGAAGTTCGCGTTCGGCCCGGTCGGGATCGCCATCGCGGGTATCGGGCTTGCTGCCTACTGGCTGATCGAAAATGGGGATGTCGTCGGCCCGTATTTCGGCAAGGCGTGGGATTGGATTTGCGGAAAGTTTAAGTGGGCGGCGGATTTCATCAAGGGAATCGTTGATTGGGTTTTCAAAGCTGTCGATACCATTGCGAAAAAATGGACCGAATCGGAGACGTTCAAGCGCAATACGGCGGACGCCTTGAATATGAGTTTCGACAACTGGCAAGGCAGCACGGCGGAAGAAGGGGCGGCATGGGTCAGGACGGGCAACGAAAAGGGGAAGGAATCGCTGGAGTCTCCTCCCGACTTCGTAGGCCCTAAGCCACAGGACAAAGCTCCGGACAAGCCAGCCGGTCCGAAGCCGATGGAAACGGCGAAGCAGCTTCCCGGGATGCCCACGGGCGACGCCCCCGGCGGCGACTTCGTCGACGATTCCTTGCCCGCGCCGGATTTCAGCGGTTGGGGCGACGAGGACGGCAAGAAAAAGAAGGGCAAGAAAGGGAAGGGCGCCGGACCCGTCACGGTCGTATCGTTGGACAGCGGGAGCAAGTTCAGCACGGTGTTCATCCCGGCTGCCTCGAAAAAGGACAAGGACGCATCGAAGCCCGTGGGCACGTCCGTGCTTCTGCCCTCGTCGTCCGGAGACTCCGAAACCGTGGCCTTCTCGAAAGCCGGGCAGAACCTCGTCGGCGGCCTGAACAAGACCTTCGACCGCCTGCCCAAACTCTTCGACGCCTCGCTCTCGAAAGTGAGCGAGCCGGACATGCCCCCGGCTGTCGTCAACATCCCGGCGTCTTCATCATCCCCTCAGCCCGCCCCGCGCGCCATCTTCCACCCCGTCCAGCGGCAGGACAGGAGCGGATCGCCGTTCGCGGTCTTGAAGAATGCCTTGGGCGCGGCCCCGGACCAGTGGTCCCGGACGGTCGGCGCGAAGTTCGGCCGCGATGCCCTTCCGCCCGTGCTTCCCCAAACGCCGATGTTGCTGGAGCGCAACAAAAAGGTTCCCACGCAGCGCCAGCCGGAGGCCTCGGGCGACATCCAGATCGTACAGCATTTCAACATCGCG
>ERZ1106983.1478-NODE-1478-length-20226-cov-19.463438_pt1 | contig 20226 bp, 16 predicted proteins | sample MGYA00403693_ERZ1106983 | MGnify/ENA primary metagenome ERZ1106983 (study PRJEB35170, sample SAMEA104062420) | human gut metagenome | biome: human gut; feature: human-associated habitat; material: faeces | place: Denmark | collected 2012-07-13 ...
CTTTCGATATTGTTCAATTTTCAAGGTCCTGTGCGCCGCAGCCTTAGCGGCTGACAGCTTAGTTATTTTATCACTTTCGTGATAAGTTGTCAAGCACTTTTTTGAAAGATTTTTGAGTTTCATTTTCGATTCTGTCGAATCTTTCTATTTGACGTTCATTTTGAAGTGTTTCATTCTGTCGGACGTCCGCCTGACAGTAATGTATTTTAGCACAGCATCCTTCAAAAAGCAAGCGTTTTTTACAAATTTTACGCCAAAATCATTCTTTTGACTTTTTGCCCAGTTTTTTACATTTTTTATAGACACTTCCTCCCTTATTCCTCCAAAAGCCGGGTGCGCAGCCGGATCAGGATCTTGCGTTCCCGCCGGGAGATCTGCACCTGAGTCGTGTGCAGTGCTTTTGCAGTCTCGCTCTGGGTGCGGTTGCCATAAAAGCGCAGGCGTATCAGCTGCTTATCCTGCTCCGGCAGCGCTTCGATCACCTCCGCCAGACTGATCCTATCCGCCAGCTCCTCCTCCGGTGATTCCACCGGGATATCCAGCTGCCGGTCCCCGTCCTCGCCATTTTCCGGGGTCAGGCTCATGGCAGGCTGCGCAGCCTGTATGGCAAGGGCTACATTCTCTATCGGTTCATCCAGCTGTTCTGCCAGCTGCTGTAAGGTAGGCTCTGAGCCGCACAGCTTCATGGTATGCTCCCGTGCTGCCTGCGCCCGCATTCCCAGCTCCTTCAGGGAGCGGCTCACCTTGACCGTACCTCCATCCCGAAACAGCTTTTTGATCTCGCCAAGGATCACCGGCACAGCATAGGTGGAAAAACACACGCCCCGGCTCTCGTCAAAATTATCGTAGGCCTTGATCAGCCCCACGCACCCTGCGCTGTATAGATCGTCATACTCCATGCCGCGCCCACGGAATCTGCCCGCACAGGCGTGCACCAGCCCCAGATTCTGTGTGATGAATGCTTCCCGCCGGGTCTTATCCGTTACCATATACCGGACCGCCTTTCTTTTTTATGTAGGCTCCCGCCGGGACAGACGCTTGACCAGCAGCACCTTTGTTCCCTTGCCGGGCTTTGAGGTGACCTTGACCCTGTCCATAAAGCTTTGCATCACTGCAAAGCCCAGACCGGAGCGTTCCTCCGGGTTGCCGGTGGTAAACAATGGCTGCATGGCCTGTTCCACATTGGGGATGCCGATGCCCTTATCTGTAATGGTGATGTGCACCTCCCGGTCTGGATAGACCGCTATGGTCATGCACACCGGCCCGATCCGCTCCGGGTAGGCGTGGACGATGCAGTTGGTCACCGCCTCGGACACTGCCGTTTTCAGGTCGGCAAGCTGTGGCACGGTGGGGTCGTACCGTGCCAGAAAGGCCGCCGTGACGCCGCGGGCGTATGCCTCATTGCTGCTGAGGGAATCGAACTGGATGCGGGTACTGTTCTCTGCTTTCATTGCGCATTCTCCTTTTCTATGTTCTCCGTACAAGGGATGCCTGCCAGCCGCAGGACTTTTTGCAGCTGCGCGGGGGCGTGCTGCAGCCGCAGGCTCGTGCCCAGAACGCGGGCGCAGCGCTGCCGCCCAAGAATAAGCCCGATGCCGGAGGAATCCATGAACCCCACCCCGCCAAGGTCTACGATCAAGGTACGCGGGCTGCGGCTGACCAGTGCATCGTCCAGCTGCATCCGCAGGCTCTGGGCGGCATCGTGGTCGATCTCGCCCGCCAGATAGGCGTACAGGGTCTCCCCTGCCGCGCTGAAGGTCACCGTTGCCATTGCTTGTCCATCTCCTTCTTTGCAAAATAAAAGATCCCGTACACATAGCTTCAGTGTACGGGATCTTCGGGTTATTTTTTAGAAAAAGCTGTCGGCGGTTTATGCCTTTGCCAGCAGCTCGGCGGCTTCCAGCGCTGCCGCCTCGCTGCCGCAGACCAGCAACCCGCGGCGGGTGTTGGCGTGCGCCAGCTGCACTGCTTCGTCCAGACTGGTGCAGAGCTGAGCGTCAAAGTGATATTTTGCCTTCTCGGTCAGACGCCGGGTCAGCTGCTCCTCCACACCGGCGGGCGTAACGAGATACACCTTATCAAAGGGACTCTCGCTCATACCTGGCATGGTGGATTTATCCTTTTTCTGTTCCTCGGGGCTCAGGCCGGTTTCCAGCGCGGAGAAGAAGGCTTCGGCGCCCTCCTCCTCGGTCAGGCCGATGATGGCGCTCATGTGGCGCACCTTAGCCATGTTCAGCACGCGCAGCAGCGCAGCCGCCTGCTGCGGGGTGCGGCAGGCATCCAGAATGACCAGCGGGCGCTGAGAAAGCACCCGGATGCTGCAGCGGTTGTCCACGGCAGCAATGCCATCCAGAATCGCTTCATCGGAGATGTCTGCCCCCTTGCGGCAGAGCGCCAGTGCCAGCTCCACCGCCATGGCGGCGTTGCCTGCGGCGTGACGCCCCAGAAAGGCCAGCGGCACCGTATAGCCGCCGTAGTCCACCCGGCTGGCGAACTGTTCTGCTTCCAAAAAGGTGATATCCTCCGGGTCGGGCACTACCAGCTCACAGCCGCACTTGCCCGCAGCAACAATCAGCTCACTGAGCACCGCCTTGGGCTGTTCCGGCGCGGTGACGCAGATGCTGTCCTTGCGCATCACGCCGCCTGCCAGCGCAGCCAGACGCTCCACCGAGCGGCTCACGCCGTCCGGCCCCACCGCTGTGACAGCACACACCGGCATTTGGGGCAGTGCCGCAGCCAGACCCGCGTCCGGCAACTCCACCACCGCCAGCGTGCAGCCGGCTTCGCCAAAGCAGTACGCAGCGGCGGCAAGCTCCGCCGCCTGCATGGGCAGTTCCTCATGGGCGGCAAGAGCATCGGCGGCGCGGCACAGCAGTGTCTCGTCCACCGGCTTGCCTGCCACCCGGATACGAGCCGCAAGGGGCTCGCACCCAGCATGATAGACACCGGCACGAATGCCCTGCGCCTGCAGGATGGCCGTCAGCAGGCGCGCCACCGCCGTTTTACCGGCAGTGCCTGCCACGCCCACAAACTGCACCTGCTGCACCGAGACGGGCAGCAGCGCACCCAGCTGCGCCGGGTCGGCAAAGCCGTCCGGCAGAGCTGCAAAATACTGATTCGCCTTTTGGATGGTCATTCGTGTCTCCTTTTCATGTGATAATACAGCCCCTCGCAGGCCAGCAGCAGCACGATGGCGACAAGGATGCCTGCCAGAACACCGGCAGAATCCAGCCACACATCGGTGACCTGACTGCTGCGCCCCTCCGAGAAGAGCTGAATGGTCTCATCGGTCAGCGCTGTCAGCACACCGCCCAGCATGGGCACGGTGATATGCCGCAGCGGGTGGCGGCTGTACACCCGCATACAGAGCATGAGCAGAAAGCCCTCCAGCATATACTCGCAAAAGTGTGCCAGCTTGCGCACGATGTGCATGGTCAGGCGGTCAGCCAGTCCCGGATGACCCAAGCGGCGCAGGATAATGCGCATCCATGCCAGCACCCGGCCGCTGGAGCCGGTGGAGACTGTTGCCACCGCCATAGAGTTGGAAAAGATGAACCAGATGCAGGCAATCAGTGCAGCGGTAAAGATCACCCGCCCCGCAATGACCCACAACGAGGTGCGCTCCGTATCGTTATAGCGTTCCACAGTCTCAACCCAGCGCCTTGATGCTCTGCTCAATGTTGGCCAGCTTGTCCTGACTCTTGGCGAACTTTGCGCGGATTTCCTCCACCAGAGCCGCCGGGGCACGCTCCACGAACTTGGGGTTGTTCAGCTGGTTGCCAAACATAGCCATTTCCTTTTCAGCCTTGGCCTTTTCCTTGTTCAGGCGTGCCAGCTCCTTCTCGCGGTCGATCAGCTCCATCATGGGGATAAAGCCGCGGGCGGCGTGGGTGGACACCTGCACCATGCCGTCGGTGCTGCCCTCGTACTTTTCGGTAAAGGTCACATCGGTGGCAAAGGCGAACTTAGCCAGATAGACCTGTGCGTTCTGGAAGGGGGCTGCATCGGCAGTCTCGATGATCATGCTGGTCTTTTTGGCGGGGTGCACGTTCATCTCGGTGCGCATGGTACGCACAGCCTTGATATAATCCATCACCTTTTCAAAGGCTTCCTCCTCGGCGGCCCAGTTGTGAGCGGTGTCAAAGGTGGGCCAAGCCTGCGTCATGATGGTCTCGGCAGAGCCGGGCAGCGCCTGATACAGTTCCTCAGTGATGAAGGGCATGAAGGGATGCAGCAGCTTGAGCGCCTTATCCAGCACATACACCAGCACGCGGCGGGCTGTATCGGCCTGCTGTGCATCGCCGGAGTTCAGGCGGGGCTTTGCGATTTCGATGAACCAGTCGCAGTAGACATCCCAGATAAAGCTGTTGATTTTGGCAGCAGCCAGCCCCATCTCGTAGTGCTCCAGATTGTCGGTCATAGCACCGGCCACCTGATTCAGCTTGGTCAGCACCCACTTGTCGCTCATGTCCAGCAGCTCCTCGCTGGGCAGACCCGGCTCAAAGTCCTCGGGCAGGTTCATCAGCACAAAGCGGGTGGCGTTCCACAGCTTATTGGCAAAGTTGCGGGCAGCCTCCACCTTTTTTTCGATATAGCGCATATCGTTGCCCGGGGTGGAGCCATCCACCAGCATAAAGCGCAGAGCGTCTGCGCCGTACTGGGCAATGACTTCCAGCGGGTCGATGCCGTTGCCAAGGCTCTTGGACATCTTGCGGCCCTGACTGTCGCGGACGATGCCGTGGATGCAGACGGTGTCAAAGGGCGCCTTGCCGGTGTAGGCCAGACCGGAGAAGATCATGCGGCTGACCCAGAAGCCGATGATGTCGTAGCCGGTGACCAGCGTATTGGTGGGGTAGAAATACTTGAGGTCGGCGCTGTCCTCGTTGGGCCAGCCCAGCGTGCTGAAGGGCCACAGGGCAGAAGAGAACCAGGTATCCAGCGTGTCGGGGTCCTGGGTCAGCTTTGCGCCGCCGCACTTGGGGCAGCTGCAGGGAGCAGACTTTGCCACCACGGTCTCACCGCAGTCATCGCAGTACCAAGCCGGGATCTGATGACCCCACCACAGCTGGCGGCTGATGCACCAGTCACGGGTGTTCTTCATCCAGTTCATATAGTTCTTGGTAAAGCGCTCGGGCACAAACTTGATCTCGCCCTTCTCCACGCTCTCGATGGCGGGCTTTGCCAGCGGCTCCATCTTGACGAACCACTGCTTGGAGACCATGGGCTCGATGGTGGAGTGGCAGCGGTAGCAGGTGCCTACCTCATGCTTGAGGGGCTCGATCTCCTTCAGGAAACCGCCCTCCTTCAGGTCAGCCAGAATGGCCTTGCGGGCTTCCAGCGTGGTCATACCTGCGTACTTGCCGCAATCCAGCACCTGAGGCTCGTTGACGGTGTTTTTGCCGGCAGCAAACAGGGCATCGGCGGCGGCCTTGTCGGCAGCGCCGGTCATGTGGCCGTCGTAGGTGAACACGCGCACAATGGGCAGGTCGTGGCGCAGACCCACCTCAAAGTCGTTGGGGTCGTGGGCAGGGGTGATCTTCACGACACCGGTGCCCTTGGTCATATCGGCGTGCTCATCACAGACGATGGGGATCTCCTTGTTCAGCAGGGGCAGCACCACATGGCAGCCGTGCAGATGGGCGTAGCGGGGATCCTCGCCGTTGATAGCCACAGCAGTATCGCCCAGCATGGTCTCGGGGCGGGTGGTAGCCAGCTCCAGCATCTCGCCGGTCTCCTTGACCGGGTACAGCAGATGCCAGAAGCTGCCGTCCTTCTCCTCGTACTCCACCTCGGCGTCGGAGATGGAGGTGTTGCAGTGGGGACACCAGTTGACCATGCGGTTGCCGCGGTAGATCAGCCCCTTGTCGTACAAATGCACGAACACTTCCTTGACAGCCTCAGAGCAGCCCTCGTCCATGGTAAAGCGCTCGCGCTCCCAGTCGCAGCTGCTGCCCAGCTTCTTCAGCTGGCTGACGATGCGGTTGCCGTACTTGGTCTTCCATGCCCAGGCGCGCTCCAGAAAACCGTCGCGGCCGACCATCTCCTTGGTCAGGCCCTCGGCGCGCATGGCCTCCACCACCTTGGCTTCGGTAGCAATGGAAGCGTGGTCGGTGCCGGGCACCCACAGGGCGGCATAGCCCTGCATCCGCTTGGTGCGGATGAGGATATCCTGCATGGTGTTATCCACCGCATGACCCATGTGCAGCTGACCGGTAACGTTCGGCGGCGGCATCACGATGGTGTAAGGTTTCTTGTCCGGATCGGCCTTCGTGTGGAAGTAGCCGCCATCCAGCCAGAACTGGTAGATACGATCTTCCACCTGACTGGGATCGTACTGCTTTGCAAGTTCTTTCATAGTGTCCTCCCAAAAATTTGATGAAGTGGGACGCAAAAAGCCGCCCCACGGAGCGTTCCATGGGACGGCTGTAATACATAACCGCGGTACCACCCAAATTGCGCGGAAAGCTCCGCGCCCCTTGATGCCCCTGTAACGTAGGGCAGACCCGAAAGCGGCTTACCGGCAAGGCTCACCGCTTCTGCTCCAAAGTGACAGTGCCCCGCCGGTATCCCGCCGGGTTTTCAGCTGCCCCCGGCTCTCTGTGCGGTCCCAGACGATGCACACTCTTTTTCAACGCATTTATAAAAAGAATATAGCGTTTTTTGTGGGATTTGTCAATCAGTTTTTTCGTTCAGGTGTACTCTTTATTCCTTTTCAGAAGCTCCAACCCACGCTGCTTCAGTGCTGCATACTCCGCGCTGCCACGGTAGAACAGCATGATCACTCCCGCGAACACAGCTGTGTAAAGCAGCCCGTCCAGAATAAAAATGCCGAAATTGCTCACCGGGAAGCGCTGCACCCAAAGCACACCCGCCGCCGAGAGCGCTGCCGTGAGGAGCATCCGCTTCAGATACTCTGCAAAATAATCCCGGAGCTTCTTCTGCCATGCATCCTGAACGCCGTATTTCAAAAAGATATAGGGTTCCACCCAGACGCAGGTGCACAGACTGCTGATGATCGTTCCCCCAACGATACCGGCCACACCGTACCGCTGCACCAGTGCAATCGAGGCCACCAGATTGATGATGGACTCCGCCACAGCCTTATAGCGGTCGTTCCAGAACAGCCCCATGACCTCCCGGAACAGCAGGTTCGTCTGCCGCATCCGCGAGATATAGAACTCTGTCACAATAATCACCACGGTGGTCATCGGAAAACAGTATTCCCCGCCAAACAGCAGGGCGATAAGCGGGTTGAACAGCATCATCAGCCCGCCGGTCAGGTAGGCGGACTGCACAAAAAAGAGAAAGTCCATCTCCTTATATACCCGATACAGCCGGTCAGAGTTTTCCAGCGCCGCAAAATTGCCCACACTGCCGGAAAAAGCCGTGGCAAACTTGTTCAGCAGGTTGTTCAGCGCGTTGAGCACCAGCCGGTAATTGGAGTAAAGCCCCACCGTCGCCAGACCGATGAAGGAGGACATCAGCAGGCTGTCCGTGTTGCGCACGATGACGGTAGCCAGCTTGTGCATACTCATTGCGCCGATGTTTTTCAGGATGCCGTTCCGTTCCTCCTTTTCCGGCAGCTCCCGGCATTCCTTCAGGTAGGGAAATTCCTTATCCGCCATGCGGGAAACTATAATGTTGGGCAAAAACTGCACCACCTGCTGAACCGCCAGATACAGGATAAAGTTGCCCGTCAGCAGCAGCATCGCGATCTGTAAGACCGTCTTTATGCACTCGCACACCACATTCCATCCGGCCCGGATATACCCCTTCTGGTAGGCCTGATAGATAGAGCTTTTATAGTTCAGCAGATAGGAGCTTGCTGAACCGAGCACATACATCATGTAGATCAGGGTAATATGCTCGATGCCCTCGCCGCCCTTGATGAGGTGCGGCAGAAACGGCAGCAGCGCCAGCCCGAACAACAGCACCGAGGCTGCCACTGCCCGGTACATCCACTTATACAGGTTCATCAGCCGTGCCAGTTTCTGCGTGTCATCCCGGGCGGCCGGCTCGTACATACTGAACACCATGGCCGTACCGATGCCCAGCTCCGCAAAATTAAGGATGCTGAGCACATCGGTAAACAGGCCGTTGACACCCAGATAGGCTGCTGAAAGGCAGCGGATGAACACCATCCGGCTGATGAAGGAGAGCAGCATCGTCAAAAACTGCCCGCCGATGTTGACCAGCATATTGATAAGCGTATAGCGTGTTCTCATGCGTTTTTCTCTTTCTCCTCAGCCCTTGAGTTCCCGCAGTCGGCTGTATGTCTGCGGGAAGTGCCACAGCAGCCAGCTTTGCAGCCAAAGCCCGCCCGGGACGGTGCAGTACCGCCGGGTGCGGTCGACCACATCAAACTGCATCCGCAGCATTTCCCGGCTGCGGGGTGCCTTGCGCAGCGCCAGGGGCAGCTGACGGTATACCCGGCTCACACTGCCCATCGTAAACTTTGCCGCATTTGCCAGCGCATCGTTCACCTCGTTTTCCACAAGGCAGTCCCAATACCGCTGTGCGGCCTCGGCAGCATCAAAATGGCGCAGTGTTTTGCTTCCGTTCATAATGCTGCTGCCGCGCTGCACATAATAATACAGCGCCTTTGGCACCACCACGGCCTTCTGGATCTGCAAACAGACCTCCGGGATCAGGAACAGATCCTCGTTCAGCTTACCCTCCGGGTAGCGCAGCTGTGCAAAGATAGCGCGGCGGTACAGCTTGTTCCACGCAGGCTGCGCCATCGTATTCGTGGCTCTTTTCAGCAGTTCCCGCCCGGTAAAGATCCGCTGTGCAAGCCCGGTGTACGGCGGCAGACAGGGCGCGCCCGTCTCGTCCACCTCGGCGTAATCGCACAGGGCAAGATCCGCCCCGGTGCTTTGCACGGCTTGGTACAGCACTTCATACATTTCCGGTGCAATATAGTCGTCGGAATCCACAAAGCCGATCCACGCGCCCCTTGCTGCGTCCAGCCCGGCGTTGCGGGCGGCAGATAATCCTCCGTTTTTCTGGTGGATCACCCGGACGCGGGCATCTTTTGCGGCGGCGGCATCACATAGCGCAGGGCAATCGTCCGGTGAGCCATCGTCCACAAGGATCAGCTCAAAATCCGTAAAGGTCTGCGCCAGAATGGAATCAATACATTTGGGCAGATAGTTTTCCACCTTATACACCGGCACAATGATGCTGAGCAGCGGTGCTTTTTCCCCTTCCGGCACTCGTTCTACGTTGTTCAATCCGTCACCTCCGTGCGCAGGCGGGCAATGAGCCGCTCCATCAGCGCTACCCGGTTAAAAGGGGTCATCAGGTAAAAGCCGTCCGCATAGGGCGTAGCCGCCTTGGCGGCCTGCACCGAGACTTCCAAGCCCAGCTCCTCGCCTGCGGTACGGTCCAGCCCTTCAAACTTCTGGATGATGGCTTCGTCCACATGGATGCCGTTGACTTCGTTTTCCATAAAGATAGCGTTGCGCTGGCTGACCACCGGCAGGATGCCTGCCAGAATCTTTGCCCGCTCGCCCAGCGTCTCGCGGGTCTTTTTCAGGTTTTCCACCGCCTGTGCCGACAGCAGCGGCTGGGTGAGAAAACCGCTCATGCCGTTTTCCAGCTTTTCTGCGGCGCGGCGCAGCTCCACCTCAAAATTGCGGGCGTTCAGGTTCAACGCCCCGAACACCGTGATGGGGCTTGGCATCTCCCGCCCTTCCCCGGCCAACGAAACGATATACTGCGCCAGCTTGCGGGAGTTGAACTGGTACACATTCTTCACCTCGTCCCGCTCGGCGGTGGGGATGGGGTCGCCGGTAATAGCAAGCACCTCCCGCACGCCCTCGGCGTACAGTCCCAGCAGCAGCGCCTTGGTGGCGTTCAGGTTGCGGTCCCGGCAGGTCATGTGGGGCAGCACGTTCATGCCCAGCTCCCGGTGCACCCGGCAGGCCACCAGCGAGGAATCCATCCGCGCCCGGGCAATGGGACAATCTGCAATGGTCAGCAGGTCGGCACCGGCGGCCTGCAAACGGCGGGCACCCTCGAGATAGGCCGTCAGGTCGGCATCCTTGGGAGAATCCAGCTCCACCGCAATGACCCTCTGCCCGGCGCGCAGCTTGCGCAAAAAAACATCGTCCGTTTCCACTGCAGGCTTTGCCGCAGCGGCGGGCTTTGCCGCCGGGGCGGCGGGCAGCGCTTCCGGCAAAGCATCCAGCGCGGTGCGCAGGGCAGCAATGTGCTGTGGGGTCGTGCCGCAGCAGCCGCCCAGAATGCGCACGCCCTCGGCGGCAAGGCGGCTCAGTTCCCGGGCAAAATACTCCGGCTTGCCCTGATAGCGCACCTGTGCCCGCGCCACCACCGGGTAGCCCGCATTGGGCATGACCGAAAGCGGCAGTCCCACATCTCCCAGCTGCTGCACCAGTGCCCGCATCGCGCCCGGGGCAGACACGCAGTTCAGACCTACGGCATCCACCACGCCGCTCTGCGCCATACGGCGCACAAGCTCGGCGCAGTAACGGCCCTCGCGGGTGTAGCCGTCCGGCAGCACCGCAAAGGATACCAGTACAAAGGCCTCCGGCACGGTCTGCTTCAGCGCATGAATCGCTTCCAGCACACCGTTCTCGGCGCTCAGAGTCTCGAACAGAAAATTCCGTGCTCCCAGCAGCGCAAAGCGCTTTGCCACAGCAAGATACACCTGCTCCGCCGGGAGGTTCTCGGTGTCCGGCGCGGGGCCAAGGTCGGCAAACACCGCCGCGCCGGTCTCCCCTGCAGCCTTTGCTGCCAGCTGCCAGCCCGCATCCGCCAGCTGCTCCCAGCCCGGCTGCTGCGCCGCCGCCAGACGCGGCAGGCTGAAGGTATTGGTCTTGATGGCGTCCGCTCCGGCGGCAAGATACGCCCGGTGCACCGCCAGAATGCCATCCGGGTCGGTCAGGTTTGCCTGTTCACACTCCTGCCCCGGCTTTGCTTTATAATAGGTACCCATGCCGCCATCGAACAGCAGCGGACGCTGGGCTAACAGTTTGCGCACATCTAACATCGGTACTTTCCCTTTCCTATAAAAGATTTCATCTTTCAGTTTATCGTAGTTCACTCATCCGGTCAAGCGGTTTTCTTTATTTCGCTTGCGGCGCGGCTGTTTTTGTGCTATCTTAAGGTGTATCTGAAAACAAAGAAAATGACGAATATTTCGCAAACACAAGCGGGATTTAAGGCAAATAGCCGCAGGAATCCTTTGTGGATTTCAAGGCTCTTTAACGCAAAATCCAGCTGTGTTTGTAGAAATAGACTAAATTTTCGACTTTTCAGATACACCCAAGGAATAAGTTTTTATAAAAGGGAGAGGATGGATCATGCGCCACACCGGCACACTTGAGCTGGAAACTGACCGTCTGCTGCTGCGCCGTCTGCTGCCGCAGGACGCCCCGCAGATGTACGCAAATTGGGCAAACGACCCGGCTGTGACCCGTTTTTTGCGCTGGGAGCCGCACAAAAGCCCTGCCGAGACCCGGGAGCTGCTTTCGGCGTGGGCAGAGCTGTATCCGAACCCGGATTATTACCAGTGGGCCATAGTGGAAAAGGCCACCGGACAGGTGTTCGGCTCCCTCTCCGTGTACAACGCCCTGCTGGGTGAGCCGCAGCAAAAGACCAAATGGCAGGGACTGGAGCTTTCCGGCGGCATCTGGGAGCCGGGCTACTGCATCGGGCAGAAGTGGTGGGGCAAAGGCTTTACCACCGAAGCGCTGCAAGCTGTGGTGGATTTCTGGTTCAGACAGGTGGGCGGTGCCTTCCTCACCTGCTGCCACGCGGTGCAGAACCCCGCCAGCGGCCGGGTGATGGAAAAGGCTGGTTTTGTGTACCACCACAACGATGTTTACCACAAATTTGACGGCACACCGGTGGAATGCCGGTGCTATCTGCTGACAAAAGAACGCTATGATAACAGAAAGGACTTACTTTGAGCGAGCTTTATGATATTTTGACCGAGACCCCTCCCACAAAGGTAGTGCTGCTGGCACTGGATCAGGGGCTGTGGGACTGTGAGCGCAGTCTGGCAGAGCTTTCTGCCCTGTGCGAGGCCAACCACATGGAAGCCGTGGCACAGATCACCCAGAAACGCCAGACCCCGGAGACCGGCATCGTGCTGGGCAGCGGCAAGCTGGAGGAAGCTTCCCTTGCCGCCCAGACGCTGGGCGCGGAATGCGCTGTGTTTGACGGCGAGCTGACCGGCAGCCAGATCCGCAACATCTCCAATGCGCTGGGCGGCTTGGAGGTCATCGACCGCACCATGCTGATTTTGGAAATTTTCCGCAGCCGCGCCGTGACCAACGAGGGCAAGTTGCAGACCGAGCTGGCACTGCTGCGCTACCGTCTGCCCCGCCTGCAGGGCATGGGCGAAGCGCTGAGCCGTCAGGGCGGCGGCGGTGGTGGTGGCGGCGGTGCCCGCCGCGGTGCCGGCGAGACCAAGCTGGAGCTGGATCGTCGTCATGTGCACGCCCGTATTGACGCGCTGGCTGAAAAGCTGACCGAAATGGAAAAGCGCCGGGGCGAGAGCCGCAAGGCTCGCGCCAAGACCGGAATGCCGGTGGTAAGCCTTGTGGGCTACACCAACGTAGGAAAATCCAGCCTGATGAACGCCCTGTGTGGTCCCAGCGTGGCCGAAGCCGATATGTTGTTTGCCACACTGGACCCCACCAGCCGCAAACTGGTGCTGCCCAGCGGCATGGCGGTGCTGCTGGTGGACACGGTCGGCTTTGTGTCCCGCCTGCCCCACAATCTGGTGGAAGCCTTCAAATCCACCTTGGAGGAAGCCGCATGGTCGGATGTGATCGTCCGAGTGGCAGATGCCGGGGACGAGCAGCGCGAGGAGCAGCTGTCTGTGACCGATGAGGTGCTGGACGGGCTGGACTGTGCCGACATTCCCCGCCTGACCGTGTACAACAAGTGCGACAAGCCCAACACCCTGAGCTTTGACCCCGATATCCTGCTGACCAGCGCCAAGACCGGCTACGGGCTGGACAAGCTGCTGCAAAAGCTGGACGAGGTGCTCAGCGACCGGGTGCACACCATCCGGGTGCTGCTGCCCTACGATAAGCTGGGACTTGCCGCCCCCATGCGGGAGCGCGGCAGCGTGCAGGCAGAGACATACCGGGAGGATGGGCTGTATCTGGAAGGTATCGTCAAGACCGAGGACCTGCACTGCTTTGAGGGCTATCTGGTCTGAGCGGCAGGCAGTTGCTGATCATCTCACATTATAGCAATTCAACTTTTTAATGCAACAGCAACAGCGTTGAATTGCATATCGCAAATATGCTGTTTGAATGTTGCACTATAGCAGTTTGCGTTTTTAATGCACAAGCAACATCCGCAAACTGCATATCGCAAATATGCCGTGTTGATGGGCACTATTTTTGAAAATTGCGATAATTTCTTGTCTTGCGATAAAACAGGCGGCTGCGCAAAGTGCTGTGCAGCCGCCTGTTTTTTCATTTAACCAACATTGATATGCCCCACCGGCATGATCTTGCGCTTGTTGTCGTCCGGTTTGGCGGTCAGGCTCATGGCAAAGGCCACCGGGCCCACACGACCCATGAACATGACCAGCATATACAGGATCTTTGCCCCGTTGTTCAGCTGGCTGGTCACACCTACGGAAAGTCCCACCGTGCCAAAGGCCGAGCAGGACTCGAAGATGGCATCCACCACCGACACCGCGTCCGAGGTGTTGTAGTACACCACGATGGCCGAGCCGATTGCTGCCACCGCGCCCAGCACGATAATGGTCAGCGCACGGTAGACCGTCTTAGACTCGATATGATGGTCGGCGATCACGCAGTCGTCGCGCCCCTGCGCCACGCTGCGGATGGTCAAAATGATGACTGCGAAGGTGGTCACCTTCACACCGCCGCCGGTAGAGCCGGGCGCTGCGCCGATGAATTGCAGCACGCTCATCAGCAGCTTGCTCAAGGTACCGCAGGAAGCCAAGTCTACGGTGTTCATGCCGGCGGTACGGGTGGATACCGACTGGAACAGCGAAGCCATCACCTTGCCGGGCACCGACAGCCCGCCCAGCGTGGCGGGGTTGTTCCACTCCATCAGTCCCAGCCCCAGCGCACCGCCCAGCCATAAGATCACCGAGAAGGACAGCACCACCTTGGCGTGCAGGGACAGGCGGCGTTTTTTGTACCACTGGCACAGTTCCACCCAGACCATAAAGCCCAGACCGCCGGAGATGATCATGAATATGATCACTGCCTGCACATAGTAGTTGTTGACATAGGGCACCAGCGAGGAGTACGCCCCGAACCGTCCGAACAGGTCAAAGCCCGCATTGCAGAAGGCCGAAATGGCGGTGAACACGCTGATCCAGACGCCCTCCGGCCCGAACTGCGGCACAAAGGCGAACATCAGCAGCAGAATGCCGATGCCTTCAAACATCGCTGCCAGCCCCACCACGATCTTCAGCACGCTTTTGGCCTGATCGTAGCCGTCTGCCGAGACGCTCTCGCCCAGTAAGCGCAGGTCCCGGAAGCCCATGCGTCGGCGCATGGCCAGCGCAAAAAAGCTGGTAAGGGTAACAAGGCCAAGGCCGCCCACCTGAATGAGCAGCAACACCACCGCCTGCCCGAACCACGTGAACTGCGTCCATGTATCCCGCACCACCAGACCGGTGACGCAGGTGGCACTGGTGGCTGTGAACATGGCATTGAGCACATCCAGCCGTCCGTGCCTGCTGGCAATGGGCAGGGTGAGCAGCAGCGTGCCCAGCGCGATCACGATAATAAAGCTGACGCAGATGATCTGGGTCGGGGTGCTCAGTCCCAGCTTTCTCCGCCGGACCGACCTCTGGTGCCGCAGCTTTTTGCGGATATTTTTCATTTTTTCCATAGCATCCTCCCTGCGCAGCACACAGCCGCCTTGCATTCCTTTATAGCATACACCATTTTGCCCGCAGGTTCAACTTGATTTTACACCCCGGTTGCGGTATTATAATATGGTACTGTATTTTGGGCGGCTGTCCTGTGCCCCCAAGGATGCAGGCTCCTGTCTCCGTAGCTCAGCTGGATAGAGCGTCCGCCTCCTAAGCGGAAGGCCGTGTGTTCGAATCACATCGGGGACGCCACTTAAAAATGCGAAGATCATTTTTCCATGGGAAAGACGATCTTCGCATTTTTCATTTTAAACCTATCACCAAAATCAGCCAGCGAATACCATTAGCAGAATTTTCAGTTCCGGCTAATCAAGCTCCATAGAGCACCTTATGCCCAATTCATCCGGCCGTAGCGGGTGGTCAACTGGCAGATCTCTTTCTGGAGCTTCTTGGTCAGCTGGGTCTTTTTCAGCCGCCAGCGCCAGTTTTGGCCTACGGTGGAGGGCTTATTGATGCGGGCGGCATTATCCAGCCCCAGCCAGTCCTGCATGGGAATGATGCACCTTGCCGCTGCACTGCGCAAAATCAGTGCGATCATGCTTTTATAAAGCTGCTCGTCCGGGGTGGCGTAGTCGTACAGGTAATCCCGCACCATGGCGCGCTCGGCGTCCGAGATGGTCTGGTACCAGGAGACCAGCGTCTCGTTGTCGTGGGTGCCGGTATACGCCACACTGTTCACCGGGTAGTTGTGGGGCAGGTAGTCGCTGGCGCTGCCGGTATCGCGGGAGTCAAAAGCAAATTCCAGCACCTTCATGCCGGGGAAGCCGCTGTCCCGCACCAGCTGCCGCACAGTGTCGCTCATGTAGCCAAGATCCTCGGCAATGATCTCCCGTTTGCCCAGTGCCTGCTCCACCGCGCGGAACAGTTCGATGCCGGGGCCTTTTTCCCAGTGACCGTCCACGGCGGTCTCGCTGCCGTAGGGGATGGAGAAATACTCATCGAAGCCGCGGAAGTGGTCGATGCGCACCACATCGTACAGCTCAAAGCAGTACCACAGCCGGGTGATCCACCACTGATATCCGGTCGCACGGTGGGTTTCCCAGCGGTAGAGCGGGTTGCCCCACAGCTGACCGGTGGGCGAAAAGCCATCCGGGGGAACGCCCGCCACCGCCGTGGGGATGTTGTCCTTGTCCAGCTGGAACAGCCCCGGGTTTGCCCAAGCGTCCGCAGAATCCAGCGCCACATAGATGGGGATGTCGCCGATGATCTGGATGCCCTTGCTGTTGGCGTAGGCTTTCAGCTTGCGCCACTGCTCGTCGAACTTGAACTGAAGATACTTGTGGTACTCCACCTCAAAGTACAGCTCCCGGCGGTAGTAGTCCATGGCGGGCTGCCAGCGCAGACGGATATCCTCTGCCCACTCGATCCACGGCTTGCCCTCAAAGCGGCCTTTCACCGCCATAAACAGGGCAAAATCGTCCAGCCACCACTTGTTTTTCTCGCAAAATGCCGTAAACGCCTCGTTGTGGCCGATGTCGCTGCGGGAGTACGCCAGCCGCAGCAGACGGCCGCGCTCGGTATACAGGCGGCTGTAATCAATGTCGTCTGCCTTGCGGCCGAAGTTTGCCTTTTTGCACTCGGCGGCGGTCAGCACTCCTTCCTCCACCAGTGCATCCAGACTGATGAAATAAGGGTTGCCCGCAAAGGCGGAAAAGCTCTGATACGGGCTGTCGCCGTAGCTGGTCACCCCCAGCGGCAGGATCTGCCAGTAGGTCTGTCCGGCTTCCTTGAGCCAATCCACAAAGTCGTATGCTTCCTGCGAGAAGCAGCCGATGCCGTAAGGGGACGGCAGACTGCTGATGGGCAGCAAAATGCCTGCACTTCTCTGCATCTTCTTTTCCCTTCCTTTATAACTCGATCATAACACCGGCATGGTCAGACACCTGCGGCTCCTGCAGACCGCCAAACACCACCCGGCTGCTCTTGACTGCCACCGCCTTGGAGCACCAGATCTGGTCGATGCGCTTTTTTGCCGCTGCATCCGGGGCGTCCCGCCAGCCGTCAATGGCTTCCACCACCGTGTAGCCCGCGTCCCGCTGCTGTGCCAAGCGGTAGGTATCCTGCCAGCCGCTGCCCAGCACAAGGTCGTAGCCCTCGCCCCGCACGTCGGCTTCGCTGTTGAAGTCGCCCAGCAGAAAGGCGGTCTTTTTTGCGCCCGCCGCCTTTGAAAGCTTTTCCCACTGGGGAGCGAAAGGTTCTACTTCGTCCTTCCACCAGCCCAGATGCACCGTATAGTACCAGACATCTCCTGCACAGATGCCCAGCGTGCGGCGGGTCTTCCAGTTGTTGTAATCATTGATCTGGCTCAGCAGCAGATTTTCGGCGTCGGTGATGGGCGCACGGCTGAACACCGCCGCGCCCTCATCGTAAATGTCGTAGCCCACCTTTGCCGGGAGCCAGCTCCAATCGTAGTGCACACCCCGCGCTTCCAGCATTTTTGCCACGGCTGCGGCGTGGTTGTCCGCTTTCAGCAGCACCATATTACCGGGGCAGGGGTAGTACCCCGCCGGAGCCTCTGCCAGCAGCGGCGCAGCGGCAGCGGGGGTCTCGCCCTCCACGGTGTCCCGCACCTGCAAGGACAGCCCTTCCATCAGCCGGGAGACCAAGGAGCGGGTGCGCCGCATCATGGCACAGCTGGGCTACGAGCCGAATTTTGAGGCTGAACCGGTGGAGGCTTTTTCCAAGACCATCGGCATCATTCTGCCTTCCTCCCAGCGGGACGTCTACGAAAACGCCTTTCACCTTGAGATCATCCGCGGCATCGGGCAGTTCTGCAACCAGCGGCGGTATGTGAACACGGTCATCACCGGGCAGGACGATGCCGAGGTGCTGGACGCCATCCAGAGCATGGTGGCCAACGCACAGGCGGATGGGTTTATTTTGCTCTATTCCAAAAAGGACTGCCCGGTGGCGGCGTATCTGCGCAACGAGGAGCTGCTCCATGTCATTGTGGGCAAGGCAGCGCAGTCCGCGAACCAGACCATCTACATCGACAACGACAACGCCCTTGCCGGGGAGGAAGCTACCGATTACCTTTATGAGATGGGCCACCGCCGCATTGCGTATTTCGGGGTCAATAACGCCATGCTGTTCTCCGCAGAGCGCAAGCGGGGTTACCAGATGTCCCTGCTCAAGCACGGCATCACTCCGCGGGAAGAGGACTGCGTGGAGGTCAACACCCTGAACGACGCCTACGAGGGAGCGCTGAAAACCCTGCTCACCGCCCCGAATCACCCCACCGCCATGCTGGTCAGTAACGACATCCTTGCTGTGGTGCTGGAACAGTTCTGCGGCAAACTGGGACTGCGCATCCCGAAGGACCTGTCCATCGTGTCCTTCAACAATTCGCTGTTCTCCCGCATCACCAGCCCGCAGCTGACCACCGTGGACGTCAACCCCTACCAGCTGGGCATGGAAGCCGCCAGCCAGACCATCAACCACATCGAGAACCCGAACCTTCTGGCCACAAAGATCATCGTGCCGCACAAGCTCATCCCCCGGGAGAGCTGCTGCCCGCCGCCGGAGGTCTATAGCAATTCAACTTTTTAATGCAACAGCAACATCGTTGAATTGCATATCGCAGAAATGCCGTTTTGATGTTGCGCTAATTTCTTGACTTGCGATAATAAGAATAACGGGATTGTTTTCTCTTTTTCAGAGAAGAGGGGGTACAGAGCCCTGCTATGCAAAAAGTCCACTTGCCCCTGCGATCGACCAGATAAAATCTTTGGCATTGTGGTCAAAATTGTGGTCAAAGCCAAATGAGGCCAGCCTATAAACAAAAAAATCCAACGATTTCTAACGTTAAATCGTTGGATTTATGGTCCAGCAGAGCTGAACAAATCCGAACTTGTCGGGGCAAGGCCCCTCCATCTTGCTTGCGCAAGACCGTTCTGTTGCTCAAAAGCCCCACTGGGGCTTTCGTTGCTTCGCAAACGCAAACTTTTTTCCTCCACCGAATCGGTGGTCAGAGTGTCCTCAAAACGGACGGTTTGGGTGCCATCCTTGTAGTTGAACGTGATCAGCATCCGGTCATCGTACAGGAAAATGGCATTTACAAAAATTTCAATCAGCGCTTTCCGCCGCTTTTTCTGCGAAATATCGAACTTTCTAAATTTCATCAGCCAGAATCGGATGAAATTCTCATTGAAGCTAGGCTTCTTCAACTTTTCGTCTGCAATTTTTGCAGTCAGTTCATCTTTCTGGATTTCCAGCGCTTCCAGACGCTCTTTCGTTGTCCGGGTGTACAAGCCGTCCTCGATTGCCTTCATCAGGTTGTCCAGCTTTTTGTTAATCTCTCGCAGTTGCTTTTCCAGCAGCGGGATCGTGGTATTTTCCTGATTCTGGACATCCATGACCAATTGAACGATCTTGTCGATCACCGCATCGTCCTGAATCAGCTTCATCGTCTCCCGGACGACCAGATCTTCCAGCCAGTCCTTCTGCACAGTCTTTTTGTTGCAGCCCTTACGCCGCTTGACGTTGGCGCATACTTATATTTTTTCAGCAAGTGCTTCATCATCTTACGCATACTTGCGCGGGCAGTTTCTTTTTTCTGCAGGTCTATTACGCTTGCATTACTGAATTTCTGCGTTTCCAGCCATCTCCATTGCAGCGTTCGATTGACACAGGTCGAGTTATCGGCAGATACAGCAAACACAACGGGCGGCTCTGGTAACAGAACTGCCCGTTGTGTTCGTTTATGAAAAGGAGAACTTAGATCTCATACCACTTGATCTCGTTGGCATCCAAATGTAGAGCAAAGCTGCTGCCGTCTGTGGTGTAAACGGTAGTGTCCTGCGGCTCGTACGTGTTGTTCACCACACAATACTTGCCGTTCTTGACGTAGGCGTGCACCTCCACGTTGTAGTTGGAGCTGAACCATGTATGCAGCTCTTCCTCACTGTGGGCGCTCCACAGGATAGCACGGTACAGGGTACGGCTGTTGGCAAAGCTGTACGGCACGCCGCTGATGTACACGGCGCGCCCCTTGCCGAAGTCGTGGGCAGCCATCTGTACTTCCTTGTTCCGCTGCACCAGCACCTCGGTGCCCTCAAGGGCGTAGATGTTCTTTTTGCCCTCGCCAAAGTCCACGGGTTGGTCGGCGTCCTGCAAGATAAAGTGGTCGGGGTGCTCCTCCCAGTTGTATTTGTCGTAGTTGAGGGTGAAGCCGTTTTCTTCTTCCACGCCCAGCACGCTGGCAAGCTGGAGAATGTGGCCCTGATACGGGTGACCGGAAGGCTCACCCACGCCGATAAAGCCGCCACCGTTCCAGACGAACTTGCGGATAGCGGAGGAGATCTCCGGGTCTTCCCACCAGA
>ERZ1106983.1483-NODE-1483-length-20184-cov-3.156739_pt1 | contig 20184 bp, 26 predicted proteins | sample MGYA00403693_ERZ1106983 | MGnify/ENA primary metagenome ERZ1106983 (study PRJEB35170, sample SAMEA104062420) | human gut metagenome | biome: human gut; feature: human-associated habitat; material: faeces | place: Denmark | collected 2012-07-13 ...
TACGACAACGTCTACTTCCTCGACGGCGAATGGTTCTTCGGCCGGGACGCCGAGGGAACCATCGACTGCGACCACGGTTCCGACCTGGGCTACGACCGCATGATCTCGGAGCGGCTGCCCCGTATCCGGAAGATCCTGCGCAAATACGGAATCCGGTAGTCCGGGCGCATTGCGCCGGGTTTCGCAGTCCGGCGACTGAATCCCTGCGTTTTCAACGCGGGGATTTTTTGTGGATCTCTCGGCTGCAAAAGATATTTGCACTCTTCGACTGGTGTTCTTTGCCGCTAGAGGTTTTTTCTGAAAAAGCAAACGTTTCGCGGCTGTCACCGCAAGGGGTTTTGTACCTTTTGGTGGCAAAAGTTCCAATCAAATCTAACTATCTGACAGACAGCATAAGGTAAAAGTCGAGGTAATGATTTGTCAACTTTAAAGGCAGTGTCCTTTGTATTCCATTTTGACTTGTCAAAGACTCTATGGCAAAGATATGAAATAGCCGATAAAAAAGCAAATGAAAAGAATTAAAAAAGGGGCGTGAGACAGAAAACCATACGGTATTTAGACCTGTTCTCAGGAATCGGAGGATTCCGTGAAGGACTCACCCAGGCCGGAGGATTCACCTGCGCGGGACACTGCGAGATCGATCAGCACGCCGACCGCAGCTACCGGGCGCTGTTTGATACTGAAGGAGAGTGGTTTTGTGACGATATCCGAAAAGCAGACCCCGAAGAACTGCCGGACGTTGAACTTCTCTGCGGAGGATTTCCCTGCCAGGCTTTTTCAATTGCTGGAAACCGGGGAGGATTCGCGGACCCAAGAGGTATCCTGTTCTTTGAAATTGTCCGGCTGGCTGCGGCAAAAAGACCTGCGTATCTGCTGCTTGAAAATGTTCCCGGCCTTTTATCGCATGACAAAGGGAAAACCTTTTCGGTCATCCTCTCCGCACTGGATGACCTGGGGTACCATGTCGAATGGACTGTGCTTAACAGCAAATGTTTTGGAGTCCCGCAATCAAGACGAAGGCTGTTCCTTATCGGATATCTTGATCCCCGATGCGCCGGAAAAATATTACCTGTCTTCGGCACAGGTGGAAAAGCTCTTGTACAAGTCCTCGGAGGGCCGCAAGGCTCCCGGATCTATGACGCGGACGGAGTAGCCTGCACCCAGACTGCCAGCGCTGGCGGCATGGGCGGGAAGACCGGATTATACCTGGTGGGCTTTAACCGGAAAGATGGGATCGTCGGAAAGCGAGATACAGCAATTCCGCTGAACGCCAGCGATTTCAGAGGAATCAACCGGAACCAAACACAAAACGCTGTGCTGGTAGACCTTTGCAGCGGGCATCCAAAGCAAACGGACGCTGCCCGCTGTCTCACCGCCCGGTATGGACAGACCACACTGTCCAACCGTAAAGGCGAGCGCTCCGGTGTCCTGCTCATCAAGGAGGCGACCAAGAAGGGGTACAAGGAGGCTCAACCCGGTGATACGGTGGATTTGGGCTACGCAGGCAGCAACACCCGCCGCGGGCGCGTTGGGTGTGATATTGCCCATACGCTGGAAACCAGCTGTATTCAGGGAATTGTAGAAAACGGTGGACGCATCCGCCGTCTCATGCCCCGCGAGTGCCTGCGGCTCCAGGGTTTTGAGGAATGGCAAATTGACCGCATCCTCGCCATCCAGTCCGACGCTCAGGCCTATAAGCAGGCGGGCAACAGTGTTACCGTCAATGTAATTGAGGCGATTGCCAAGCGTATCCAGGCAGTGGACGAGGAATTGAAAATAGGTGCCGCAGCATGATCGGAATGAAGGATCAGTGCTTTGGCGTTGAGGTCGAGATGACGGGACTCACTCGCGGGCAGGCTGCGCAGGCGCTGGCCAATTATTTTGGCACAGAACCTTACTATGTGGGGGGCGGATACGATAAATGGAGCGTGAAAGACCCGGATGGCAAGGTGTGGAGCATTATGAGCGATTCCAGCATTGTTACGGAAATGAAAACTGAAAGCGGGTATATGCATACCAGCAACATCGAATACCGGGTTGAGATGGTGACGCCAAAACTCACTTACGCGGAGTTACCCAGACTTCAGGAGTGTGTCCGTCAGGTGCGCCATGCTGGGGCCAAAGTCAACCACTCCTGCGGTATCCATGTTCATGTGGACGCCGCCAACCACAACCGCCAGAGTCTGAAAAACCTTCTGAGCATTATGTACTCCAAGGAGGATATCCTGTTCAAAGCACTGCAGGTAAATTCAAGCCGTGTCAGCCAATACTGCCAGAAGGTGCGGGAGCCAATGCTAAAGGAAGCACGCAAACTCTCCTCTGACGAAACAAAAAATCTCACGGCGCTGGAAAGCATCTGGTATGAAGGGAATATCTCTGACCGAGAACACTATAACTGGACGCGCTATTATGCCCTGAATCTGCACTCTGTGTTTTATAGAGGAACCGTTGAGTGGCGTTGTTTCAACTCTACGCTTCATGCCGGAAAGGTCGCGGCCTATGTGAATTTATGCCTTGCCATGTCTGCTCAAGCCATTAACCAGCGCAGCACCGTCATGCGGAAAACCTATAGTGACAACGAACTGTTCACCTTCCGTGTCTGGCTGGTGCGGCTGGGACTCAACGGTGACGAGTTCAAGAATACCCGTAATCATCTGCTGGCCAATCTGGAGGGTGATCGGGCATGGCGCTATGACAAGGATACTTATGAAGCCAATAAAAAGAAGAAAAAATCCAGAGAAATGGAGAGGTGAAGCCATTGAAGATACAGATCGAAGAAACCGTCTATGAGGGAACGGCCACAGAGATCATGGGCCGTCTGCGGAATCAGACCTTCGACCCCACAGAGTTCCCTGATATTGAGAGCTATATTTGGTTCTTACAGAGCAATGTCATCCGCACCACAGGAATGGACTGCCCACTGCCGGATGGAGATACGGAAACGCAGGCACAGGCCATGTTCCGCCATCTGGACAGAATCGGCGGACTCAGACTGCTGGTGGACTAAGATGGAAGAAACTCTGTATTTCGCCTACGGCAGCAATATCAATTTAGAACAGATGGAGCATCGTTGTCCAGACGCCCGACTCGTTGGGCCGGTGACGCTGCAGAACTATGAGTTGCAGTTCCGCGGCAGCGGCTTTGCCACTGTCTCTCCCAAGAAAGGCAGCGTCGTCCACGGTCTGCTATGGAAGCTCACACCGAAGTCTGAACAGGCGCTGGACCGCTACGAAGGCTATCCTCGCCACTACACCAAGGAGCAGGTATCTGTGCGGACCACAGATGGCGCAGCCGTTTCCGTCATGGCCTACATCATGGCAGAACCAATGTGCCGCCAGCCTGCATTGCCGTCCCCATACTATTATCGCGCGATCCAGCAAGGCTTCGAGGCCAATGGCTTGCCGGTGGAATCGCTGGAGGAAGCGTGGAACAGGACCATCGACGAGGTGTGGAGCGGCAAAGTAGATAGGCCCCAAAAGAGGAATAAAGTAAAACCGAAAGGGCAGGAGCGCTGACAAGGGTGCGGCAGATGTCGTGTCGCATCCATACAGATTGTTTCGGATCAAGACAAAAGAAAAAGGCACCGTCTTATTGCTTCCAAGACGGCGCCTGCAAAAACATGTTCGTCACTGATTTATTACGGTTCGATTGATACATCAAAAATATCCGTGATCGGGATGGTACGCTGATCTGTCAGAAAAAGGACGCCGCTGACCGCGTCGATCCGCTTCACAGCGCCGTGTATCGTCTGGTAGCCCCCGCCTGCCTTTTTCGCATCCGGCACAAAGTAGGTAATGGATGCCATGGGCTTCTGGGGTAGCAGCTCCTGAAGTTTTTGGAGTGCATCATCGACACGAGCCATCTCGTACTCGTCCAGAATCACGCGGCTGTCCGTGAGTCTTCCTGTCTCCGCTATGGCAGCACTGTGGCCGGTAAGGGCTGCAAAAGGAGAAAACTGTGCGGCTCTGTCATGGAGCGACATCCGCGGATGCGTCTGCGGCTCCGGATGCAGCAGGCCGATGATATCGTCGTAATTTCTATTCACGCTTTGTGTCCTCCGATCTGACCATTCCGCTCTCTGGCGGTAGCTCCTTCCAGGTAACTCCCCCCGGAGAGGATCGCGTTCTTCCCGAATTTCTGCTTGATGCCCAGCATGGCCTCCTGAAGTTTTCTCTCGCGCTTGAGTCTCATCTTTTCTTCCTCCGCCTGCCTTTCCTGTTCAGCAACATCGTCGAACAGGCTGAACTGCGCAGGTGCTTCTATTTCACTCTGAACCGTATCCTCCCCCACGAGTCTGTTGGCGGTTATTGTCAGGCGGCGGACGGTCAGCTTCGGATCGACCTTGCTGTCATAAATGTCGAGCACCGCATCGGTAATGCAGCGGACAGAGGATGTCTTTCTCGGCAGGTTGGCTGTTCCATGGGCATGTTTTGGGATCTTCCTTCCGTAAGGGTCTGTTACCGTTTCCCCGTGGAAATTCACAGACGACACGTTTTCGATATCGTACCCAACAGTCAGCGTCACCTGGTCTGTCACCAGTTGCTTTTCTAAAAGATCCAGCGCGATACCCTCCGCCATCTCCCGCACGACGCGCCGTGCCTTGTCGTAGTCATAGGGACATTGAAGGACCTGTCCGGAGCTGATGCAGTTTGTCTCCGGCTTATAGGCTTTCACGTCGGAGATCCGGCATGGCTCCCAGCCCCAGGCGTGGTCGATCAGGAGCTCTGCATTGATGCCGAAGAGCTTATAGAGCAGCGCCTCGTTATAATAGTCCCCAGCCTTCCCGATGGAGCACCGTGCGATATCTCCCATGGTGTAGATGCCGATGGCTTCGAGTTTCTTTGCATAGCCCTTTCCGACACGCCAGAAGTCGGTCAGGGGGCGGTGCGTCCAAAGCTGTCTGCGATAACTCATTTCATCCAGCTCCGCGATCCGGACGCCGCTCTCATCCGGCGCGACGTGTTTGGCCATGATGTCCATAGCGACCTTGCAAAGATAAAGGTTTGTGCCGATCCCCGCGGTCGCGGTGATCCCCGTTGTGCGCAGCACATCAAGGATCATGGTTTGTGCCAGCTCCCGCACCGTCATGTGATACGTCCCAAGATAACTGGTGGCGTCGATCATCACCTCATCGATGGAGTAGACATGGATGTCCTCCGGGGCGATGTATTTGAGGTAGACATTGTAGATCTGGGTGCTGATCTCGATATACTTTGCCATCCGGGGCGGTGCTACGACATAGTCAACAGCCAAAGCCGGGTCCGCTTTCAGATCCATGGCATCTGTGCTTTTGCCTGTAAATTGTCTTCCGGGAGCATGGCGCTGCCGCTCCGCATTGACTTCTCTGACCCGCTGCACCACTTCAAAAAGACGGGCTCTGCCGGGTATACCATAGGCTTTCAAAGAAGGAGAGACTGCAAGGCATATCGTCTTCTCGGTGCGGCTGATATCTGCCACCACAAGGTTTGTTGTCATAGGGTCAAGGCCGCGCGCCATGCACTCCACGGACGCGTAATACGACTTTAGATCAATGGCAATGCATGTTCTCTGCCTCTCAGACATCCGGCGCACCTCCTCCTTGCTTCTGACGATCAGTATACCACGCCGCGCGGAATCGAACAAGCGTTTGTGCTGAATTTTGCGGTGGAATCTTGTGGAAACCGCCGCTTCCCAAAACCGGCACTCCATGCTACAATGATGCCTGTTTGTGTGAAAGGAGTGCTGGGAGAGTGTTTTATACGACAGAGGAAGCGGCTGTTCTCTGTGGGTTTCTGGATGGGTATCTGGAACGGGACAGCGTGGATGCAGCAGTGCGGGAGAAATACGAAAAGTTCCGCCTTGGACTCGTGCAAGAGTCTCTGGGGCGGGATGATTATATCTGGGCCACCAAGGCACTGAGTTTTCTCCGCCCGCACTGGTGGCAGGACTACGAGGACCAGCGCGCGCTCGAAAACGCGCTGCTGAAAACGCAGACACTGGCATTGAAAACAAAAAACTAACCACCATACCGGCAGCGGCAGTCTCAGACTGCTGCTGCCGCTTATTTTATAAAGGAGGGAATCTTATCAGCAAAGAAACACTCAAGATCCTCGTGGTGGAGCCGATGACTCCGCCCACTGTGCAGGAGATCGACGGGAGCCTCGAATCCATGCAGAAGATCGTAGGCGGCACGATTCAGGCCGTTTATGCCTTCGATGAACCCGTTTGCATTGTCTGCAACGACGAAGGAAAGCTGCTGGGTCTTCCTATCAACCGTGCCCTGACAGATGAATCCGGAATGCCGTATGACATTGTCTGCGGCACCTTTTTTGTAGTCGGAATTGGAGATGCGGATTTTACATCCCTGACGGAGCAGCAGATCGAAAAGTATCGGAAGAAATACGCCAATGAGATGGTGTTTTCTGTTCCTGTGCCGTCCGGAAACCATAAAAAACAATGCAATAAGGAGAAAAACGAACATGAAAGATAAGTATGTCTTAACCGCGGAGTCTGTCACTGAGGGCCACCCGGACAAGCTCTGCGACACCATTGCCGACGCCGTAGTGGATGCCTGTCTGGAGCATGACCCCGCCGCCCATGTAGCCTGTGAGGTCATGGCTACCGCAGGTAAGATCATCGTGGCTGGCGAGATCACGGCGGCGCGGTTCCCAGACATCCCTGTCGTTATCTGCCGCACCGTGCGGGAAGCCGGATATGGCGGCAGCGATTATGAGGTGGAGGTGATCACCCACGAGCAAAGTCCCGATATCGCCGGAGCGGTCAATAATGGCGCGGAGACCGGAGCAGGCGACCAGGGCATTGTGTACGGCTATGCCTGCGATGAAACACCTGAGCTTCTTCCACTGCCGGTAGTGCTGGCACATGAACTTACCCGCCTGCTGACCCAGGCGAGAAAGCTGCGCACGATCCCTGGCTTGAAGCCGGACGGTAAGGCGCAGGTGTCTGTGGAGTATCAGTTCGGCGTTCCCAAGCGTGTCTCTGCCGTAGTGGTCTCCTGCCAGCATGAGGATGGTGTGGAGCTGGCGGAGCTTCGCCATGCGGTCATGCGCCATATTATCCAGCCCGCTTTTCAGGACTTCCCGCTGGATGCCGAAACGGAGATCCTCATCAATCCTTCCGGCAGATTTGTGGAGGGCGGCTTTGAAGCGGATACCGGACTCACGGGCCGTAAGCTGATGGTGGATACCTACGGCGGTCTCGCACCACATGGAGGCGGCGCGTTGTCCGGCAAGGATGGCACCAAGGTGGATCGCAGCGGTGCTTACATGGCCCGCTACATCGCAAAAAACATTGTGGCGGCGGGACTTGCTGAACGCTGCACCGTCAGTCTGGCCTACGCCATCGGCAAGGCGAAGCCTGTCATGGTGGAGGTGGATGCCCACGGCACTGGCAAGTACTCCGATGCTGCACTGGAGCAGGCCGTTCGCGCGGTGTTCAAGCTGACACCGAACAGAATGATCGATACGCTGGGTTTGGACAAACCTATTTTCCGTAAATTCTGCAACTACGGACACTTCACCCACGCGGATGCCCCGTGGGAGCAGATGAATATGACGGAGGTGCTGGAAAGCGCCTGCCACGCCAAGGAGACAGGGATTTCAGCCCGCTGATAAAAAAACAGCGAGAGGACTCGCCTCTCGCTGTCAGGTATTACTGAATGCTGTCCTTGAACGCTTTGCCGGCCTTAAAGACCGGAGCCTTGGAAGCGGCGATTTCAATGGTCGCACCGGTGGCCGGGTTTTTACCGGTGCGGGCAGCACGCTCTTTTGCCTCAAAGGTGCCGAAGCCAACCAGTTGGACCTTGTCTCCAGACTTCAGTGCAGCTTCCACGGTATCAATGAATGCACTCAGTGCGGCATCGCAGTCCTTTTTAGCAAGTCCGCTGGTCTCTGCCATAGCGGTGAGAAGTTCCGTCTTGTTCATGTTGTTTTCTCCTTTGGTTAGATAGTAGCTGAAAATAATATTTTTTATTATACCAAAAAATCACCCGGCTGACAATATAGCCGGAACAATAAGAAAAACGAGGAGTGATACCATTTCAAAAGAAAGATCAAAACCTCTTCATATTGTCAGCTGCAGCTTTGGTAAGGACAGTCTTGCCACCATTTTGCTGGCGCTGGAGCATGGGGAACCGCTGGACGAAGCCGTCTACTGCGAGGTGATGTTTGATAAAACCATTTCAGGTGAGGTGCCGGAACACCGGGTTTTATCTATCACACCGCCATTCCAAAGCTGGAGCGGATGGGGGTGAAGGCGCGTGTTCTGCGCGCGGAGAAAACCTATGTAGACCTGTTCACAGGGACGGTCACCCGCGGCCCCAAGAAAGGGATGCTGCGGGCCTTTCCAATCTGCGGAAAGTGTTATGTCCAGCGGGACTGCAAAATCAAACCGATTTGTCGGTATCAAAAGAGCCTGCCTGCCGACACGATGCAGTATATCGGCATCGCCTACGATGAGCAAAAACGGCTGTCACACCTGAAGAATCAACAGGTGTCCTTGCTGGCAAAATACAAGTTTACAGAGGAAGATGCGAAGCAGCTCTGCCGCAAGGCAGGGCTGCTTTCTCCTGTGTATGCGTTTACCGACCGGGGCGGCTGCTGGTTCTGTCCCAACGCCAGACGAAAAGAACTGCGACATCTCTATGACCATCACCCGGACCTCTGGGCAAGGATGCTGGAATTACAGGCGCTTCCTGGAAAGGTGTCTGAAAAGTTCAACCGAACGGAATCATTCTCGGATATTGACGAACGGTTCCGTATGGAGGACGCACAAAAAAGTCCCTGTGAAAAGGCGGCATAAAGAAGGAGTTGATGAAAACGAGCAACAAAAAATATGAGATCACCGATATTGCTCATGAAACTTATCCGTTTCTCCACCGCATCCGGGCACTGCGGGATATTGGGGAAAATGTAAAAGCTGGGGATCTGGGCGGCTTCGTGGAGGGAGAACACAATCTGGAAACAGAACTGTCTGACAGCGCATGGATCTTCGATGATGCCATTGCCTGCGGCAGCGCCTATGTGAATCAGGACTCCAGCCTGCACAATACCGCCATTGCCTGCGATCATGCCTATGTGTCCTGCGGGTCTGCTCTGTATGGACAAGCCCGTGCGGAGGATGATGCTTACCTGCGCGGGGCTGTGATGTGTGGGAATGCATACGCATCCGGTTTTGCGCAGATCATTTGCGGCCCAGACAAATTTAAACCACCGATTCTATCCGGCCACTGTAAGGTGTGCGGGAGTGTGCGGGGGAATGTAAAGGTCTGTGGAGCCGGTGCTGTTCTGCCCGGTGAAGAGATCCTCAATGATTTGAAAGACATTACTGTTCTTATCTCCGATAGCGGCCGCCGCATTCTGCGCGGCACGGTTAAAGACACCCTCAGACCCAGAAAGGAGCATGCTCCACAAAAAGAAAAATCCAAGAAGCGAGGGATGGAACGATGACTGGCTACGAACAGGAGCTCCGCAAGCTGTTCGAAAACAGCGGTTTGATAGATCGCCCGCAATTCTCCGGGCGTGTCTGCGTAGGCGAACTTGGGAAGGACCTGCGTGTGCGGGCTGAACTCTTCTCCGCCCATGTTGCTGCCGATTACGATGCAATACGTCTCGCGGTACTCAACCGCACAGAGGGCGTGGTGGACAAGACCCTGGTACGCTTCGAGGATGTATGGGGAAAAAGGATCGTTCCCGGCAATCCAAACTTCCGTAGTGGAGTCATACCGCACCTGCGGAGCGATTATGGAGAGTTAGACTGGTACGTCTACCATCCAGATGCCGCGGATTATGACATACTCAGGCAGGCTATTGGGCAATACCTGTCCGCATTCCGGGAACGTGTACCGGAACGGAGTCTGGTTGGCTCCAAACTGGTATATATCTGTGCGCCGCTGCAGGGCAATGTAAAAAAGAACATCGAATTTGCCCGGCAAAAGGCGCTGGAGGTGTTTGCAGATGGTGATGTCCCCATCTGCCCGCACATACTGTTTTCATACGCCGCAAATCCGAATCACCCGGAGCAAGACGCTAAAACCAAGGAAATGTCCCTGCGCCTGCTGGAAGCCTGCCAGCAGGTCAACGTCTACGGTTCCGTCTGGACAGACGAGATGTGGGATGAGATCCACCATGCCAGCAAGCTGGGAATTCCGATGATGACGGATCAGAAAACCATTGGCCGGACGCCGCCCCGGCGTTCCGGCAGGAAGGAGCGATAACGCTGGAACAGGAACGCAAAAGGCCGCCCTGCCCCCTTGTCGGGCAGAACGGCAATATTTTCAATCTCATCGGTCTTGCCAGCCGGACACTGCGGCAAAACGGCATGACAGCCGAGGCAAAAGAGATGCAAAACCGCATTATGGGCGGAGACTGCCACAGCTATGAGGAAGCGCTGGGGATCATCAGCGAGTATGTAGAGACAGAGTTATCCGGCAGTATTCCCACAAAAAACAAAAACAAGGAGGACCACACACATGAACGATAACCAGAAATGGGAGATCATTCAAGGTGACGCGCTGAAGGTGCTGAGCGGGTTCGCCCCCAACACCTTCGATGCCGTCATCACCGATCCCCCGTATGCTTCCGGAGGCCGGACACAATCCGAGAAAAACAAGTCCACCGCCAAGAAGTATTCCAGCATGGGGGAGAACGCGCCGCCTCCCTTTGATGGGGACGCCAAGGACCAGCGCTCCTGGACCCGCTGGGCGGCAGAGTGGCTGTATGAGGCGAGGAAAGCCAGCAAGCCCGGTGCGCCGGTGTGTATGTTCATCGACTGGCGGCAGCTGCCCGCAGCCACCGATGCCCTTCAATGGGCGGGATGGATCTGGCGGGGCACCGCTGTCTGGGATAAGGGCAACAGCCGTCCTCAGAAGGGCCGCTTCCGCCAGCAGGCGGAGTACATTGTCTGGGGTTCCAACGGAGATATGCCTATCAGCCGTCCGGTGCCCTGCCTGCCAGGGGTGTTCAAGTATGGCAATCCACAGAGCCGCATTCATCTTACGGAGAAACCCTTGCAGCTTATGCGGGACATTGTGAAGATCACGGAACCGGGCGGCCATATTCTGGACCCCTTCGCCGGTTCCGGCACCACGGTGCTGGCGGCTGTTCTGGAGGGTTATTCCGCCACCGGCATTGAGGTGACCGACACCTATGCCAAGCTGGCAAGAGAAAGAATCTGTTCAGAACTGGAGGAAGCTGCGTGACCTGATGCGCTGTCTGGCAAAGGGACTTGCTATAACGCTGGAAAATCGGTATAATAAAAAAGATCCAGTAAGAGAGCATTGTGAGGAATTAGTTATGAATCACGCACAATATGATCAGGAAACCGGAAAGCCGTTGGATCAGTCGTATCTTGAATGCGGACTTCCCGATGATTTGCAGGCTTCTATTCAGGAGATGCAAAAATCTTGGGCCATTATAGACAGCGGAAGCCGAGATCCTCATTGGGACATCTACTGGTGTAATCTGAATGCGGACATTAACTCAGCCGAAGTCGAACGGATTATTTCTCCCGAGCAGGCATGGTATTTGCGTGAAAAGTATCTTCGCATGGAAAGAGAGTGATACCTCTTGATAAACTTTACAGACCTCCCCACTCGCAATAAATTCTATGCAGGGGCAAACGGCGCAAAGCGAGCTGTAATTTATCAAGGCGAACAGTATATGCTGAAGTTCCCCGCACAAGCCCCCAAGAATAAAGACTTGAGTTATGCCAACAGTTGCGTTACCGAGTATATCGGCTGCCATATTTTCAACAGCGTTGGGATCAACGCTCAGGAAACTCTCCTTGGCACTTATGAAAAAAATGGCGCAAAAAAGATTGTTGTTGCTTGCAAGGATTTTACCTCTCCCGGAATTGTGTTGCAGGACTTTGCCTCGCTGAAAAACACGGTGATCGATTCCGGTCACAGCGGGTATGGTACAGAACTGTCTGACATTATGCGGGCCATGGAGGATCAGACAGCATTCCCTCCCGCATTGTTGCAGCAGCATTTTTGGAATGTATTCATTATAGATGCGCTGATCGGGAATTGGGATCGGCACAACGGAAACTGGGGTTTTCTTTATAATACCGCGACAGACGAAATTGCCATTGCCCCTGTGTATGACTGCGGGAGCTGCCTGTATCCCCAGGCTGATGAAGCCATCATGCGAGACACCATAGATAAGCAGCCAGAACGAGATTTGCGCACTTTCTCAATCCCTCTTTCCAGCATTAAGGTCAATGGCAGAAAAATCAACTACTTTGATTTTATTTCCTCTTTGGAGAATGCGGATTGCAACAAAGCATTGAAGCGGATACTGCCCAAAATCAACATGGATGCAATTTTCCGTATCGTGGATGAGACTCCGTTCATTTCGGATCTGCAAAAGCAGTTCTATAAGACGATGCTGCGGACACGGAAAGAGCGCATCCTTGATTTTGCAATGGAAAAACTGCGGAAAAGGGAAAAGGCCAAAGAACTTGACGCACGGTAATAAATAAACAAAAGCGTTTTTTCAAGAGCAGGGTGTTTACAAAACACCCTGCTTTTTCTATAAGGGTGTTCACAAAACACCCTGCCACAAGGAGAGAAGTATGTCAGAAAATTTTGCAAGTTTTTATCGGAAAGCAAGCAGTGTGCGGGAGTTAGTAGGTAAAGCGCCCTTTCCTGAAAAAGCGCGGTTTCAGATCACAAAGGTGATCGAACTGCCAGCCAATCAGTACCGCCGCTACATGAACGAGCTTTTGCGGGATGTTTCCTTCATATCCCGGAACGTGACGGACATGAGGTTCGATGGGAAAACAGAAACATTTCTCTGCCTGCTCGTGACCTGCCGAGATGCGAACACCGGCCTGCTGGTGGAGTCCGAAGGTTTTGGATATGCCAGGTACGCGGCATTTATTCCTGAAAAGAGCACTCTCTCATTGGATGGTATTCCGACGGAACGCGCAAGCGAAAAGTGTCTTTGCCGGCATCCGACTCCGGAGAGATGATTTCTTTTTTATGAGGAAGCGGGCAGTGCCCGCCCAATATTGCAATTACCATACCGCTTGAAAACAAAGCCCCGCGCAGCGGGGCGAAAGCCAACGCCGCCGATGGCGGCGCTGGCGCAAGCATAGCGTTTGTATGACAAACGCGCTTGCTGGGGGCATCCCCAGTCCCCAATGCCGCCTGCGGGCGGAAAGTTTTGCGGCAAAGACCGCGGAAAGGAGCGTGGGCGAACGAACAAAGAACACATGGTGTCCGTGAGGCTCAACGCCGCGGAGCGAGAAACGCTCCGACAGCTCTGTGCGGTCTCCGGCCTGCCGGTCAGCGCTGTACTGCGGCAGCTCATTTCCGGCGTGACGATCCGCCAGCGTCCACCCAAAGAACTGCATGACTTATATGCGGAGATCAACCGCATCGGTACGAATATCAACCAGATCGCCCGAAAGGCCAACGCCGGTTTTGCGACGAAAGATGATATGAGAGAGCTGCTGTTTTTGATGAAAGCCATTGAACAGAAAATGGCGAAGGTGGCGGAGCAGTAGTGGCGGTCACAAAGATACTCGCCCGCCGCGGCGGACTATCCCAGGCCATTGCGTATGTTCTCAACGGGGATAAGACGGAAGAACAGATCCTCACGGCGGCACAGGGCTGTCTCACGTCAACAGCTTGCCATGACATGGCTGCGGTCAAGCAGCGTTGGAATAAGACGGACGGTGTGCAGCTTTACCATGTCATCCAATCCTTTCGCCCCGGTGAGCTGTCACCGGAACTGGCGCTGGAGATCGCACGTGAATTTGCGCGGGAACACCTACCGGGGTATCAGGCCATCATCGGCGTTCACACGGATCGGGAACACATCCACGCCCATATCGTATTCAATTCCGTCAATCAATTTACCGGCGAAAAATACCACAGTAACGCGCAAAGCTACTATCAGCAGACCCGTGCCATTTCAGACCGGCTCTGCCGAGAGCATGGATTGTCCGTCATCGTGCAGGGCGAGCCTGCCAGGTCGGTCAGCTACATTGAGTGGCTGCGCCAGTCCAAGGGGCAGCCTACCTTCCGCTCCATGCTGGAGGCAGATCTGCGGGCTGCTATCCAGGACGCCAACGATCTCGGACACTTCTTCCTGCTCATGGAACACATGGGATATGAGATCCACCACGGAGATCGACTGGGTTTTCGTCTGCGGGGACAGGAGCGATTCCAGTATCCCGGCAGACGCAATACGCTGTTCACGGAGGATGGTATCCGTGCTGCTATTCAAGGAAATCTTGCGGAAATTGAAGCAGGCAGCCGTCCCACCGTGCTCTCACGGCCTAAGTATCGGCCATACCTGGCGCATCCGAAATACACCGGTTTCCTTGCCCTCTATGTGCATTATCTCTATTTGCTGGGTAAGATCGGGCAGCGGCAGTACCCGCCCCGCATGACGCCTCATCTTAGGCGGGAGGTCATGCGCTTTGAGCAATACCGCACAAAGTTCGACTTTCTGCGGGAAAATGAGATCGTCACCCAGGCGGATATGGATGCCTTCCAGACCCGCACAGAGGAATCGCTGGCCAAACTCATCAAGCAGCGTACCATTCTCAATGTGCGGAAAAAGAGACGTCAAAAACTGTATACGGCTTTGGCGGATGTGGAAGCGTTGGCTCCCAGCAAAGCGCTCTATGAAGAAGGCCTGACCGGCATGGAGGCGGAATTTGAACGGTACATGGAAGCGGTGGCGCTGCTGGAGAGCAGCGGTGTTCCCAGGAAACGGCTGACGGAAGAAAAGGCGGAGATCTATGAACAGTTGGCGGAGCTGAACCGCGAGATCCGCACGGAGCGGCAAAAGCTGAAGCTCTGCCATAAGATACAAAACCAAGTGCCTGTCATGGAACAGGACATTCAAAGAACAGAAGAACACCAGAAGGAGGTGCGGGAACATGAACATCGGAGGCGGTGAAGCGGCGGACCAATTGGTGCGCATGATGCTCTCCGGCGGTGAGGTAGCTGTCCGGCTGAGTGGTTCCGGCCTTAAAAATATGCTGGCGCTGACGCTGGCACTGGCAAAAAACCATAAGACGATCTCCGGCAAAGTCAACCTCGTGAAGATGCTGAAAGAGACCCGCGACGTGCGCCGGTTCGCCATGTCTCCGGAGCAGTATCAGGCATTCAAAAAGAAGGCTGGAAAACAGAAAATCTTATTCTCTGCCATTCGGGATACGGATGGTTACGGCAAGGTGGTGGACGTCATCATGCCGGTAACGGAGATCGACAGAGCGAATATGATCTTCGAGCGCATCCATTACCTCGGTCAACCAGCGCAGTCACAGCAGCCTCCACGGGAGCAAGCCTCGTCCAAGGCCAGAGAAGCCCGTGAAAGGCAGGCTGCAACCCAAGTCGAGCAGGATCGGCGCCCCCAAGAGAACACCCCTGTGACACCGCCTGTGGGCAAGCGGCAGGAGGTGGCGCCAAAAAAAGAATCTCGGTCGGGAACAGACTTGCCAGATACCAAAGGCAGATCGACCTCATCCAGCGGCAGGGAAACGGCTGCCGAGACGATGACGAGTGAGCGGCCTTCGGTTCTGGAACGGCTGAAAGGCTATCAGGCGCAGCTGGATACCCGGCAGAAGTCTGCCCCGGCCAAGGAAAAGGTCCGTCAAAAAGTACGACCGGACAGGACAAAGTAAGGAAGCCGTTTCGTCAGCGAGGCCGGCAGAGCATTCTACTCTGCCGGCCTCGTATTTTTTATGCAGGAGGTGATGCGGCTGAAAAAGACATCCCAAACAACGGATCTGGTACTTGCCCTGTTCCTCTATATCCCTGTGGTATGGGCGGCGCTGCTGATCGCCCAGTCCCTTGGCGGCGGTCTGCCGGAGCTGCTATCAAACTTAACTGCCGCGCTGGAACAGCCCTTCCAGATCCAATGGACAGACAAGAGCCTGTTGTCCATTCTCGTCTGCACCGGCGCATATCTCATGGGGCTGTGTCTCTATGCTTCCGGACAGGGCAGGACACGGGACGGAGAGGAACACGGCTCCGCCGCATGGGGCTCGCCCCGGCAGCTCAACGCGCAGTTCCGGCAGAAGCAGAACAAGATCCTCACCCGCCATGTGCGGCTGGGGCTGGATACCCACAAGCACCGGCGCTCACTGAATGTGCTGGTCATTGGCGGCAGCGGCGCCGCCAAGACGCGCGGCTATGTCAAGCCCAACATTCTGGAAGCCAACAGCAACTATGTGATCACGGACCCGAAGATGGAGGTGCTGACCGCCACCGGAGGGTATCTGAAACGGCAGGGATACGACATCCGAGTGCTGAATCTGGTGGATCTGTCGCAGTCGGATGGCTATAACCCCTTCCGCTACTTGCGGGATGAAAAAGACGCACTGAAGCTGGTGAATACGCTGATCCAGGCAACCACGCCCAAGGGCAGTCATGAGTCTGACCCATTCTGGACGAAGTCCGAAACAGCTCTGCTCCAAGCCATCATCCTCATGTTGTACCAGGAAGCGCCGGAATACGAGCAGAATTTTTCCATGGTGCTGCGTGTGCTGGAATATGCCGAAGTGAAGGAGGACGATGACGAGTATGTCTCCCCGCTGGATCTGCTGTTCCGGGCAATGGAGTATGAGAACCCGGAAAGTGTTGCCCTGCGGCAATATAAGGTTTTCAAGCAGGCGGCGGGCAAGACGGCAAAATCGATTCTGGTGTCTGCCGCTGTGCGGCTGGCACCCTTCAATCTGCCGCAGATCAAAGCTGTCACCGACCATGATGACATGGATCTCTACACGCTGGGAGAGCGAAAGTGCGCTCTGTACGCCGTCATCCCGGATAATGATACGACCTTTACTTTTTTAGTGAGTCTTCTGTACTCCCAGATTTTCCAGACCCTTTACTACTGCGCAGACCAGATCCATCACGGAGCCTTGCCCTGCCACGTGCATTTCATCTTGGATGAAGCGCCATCGGTCAATCTGCCGGGGCTGCCCCGTGAACTGGCAACCATGAGGTCGAGAAACATCTCCTGCAGCACCATCATCCAGAACATGGCGCAGATCAAGGAGCTGTATAAGGACTCATGGGAAACGATCCCCGGTAACTCGGACACGCTGCTCTATCTGGGCGGCAACGAGGCAAGCACCCACAAGTACATTTCCGAGGCGTTGGGCAAGTCCACCATCGACACCAAGACCCACGGGCAGACCAAAGGGCGGTCCGGGTCTTACTCCACCAACTTCCAGATGAGCGGACGGGAACTGCTGACGCCGGACGAGGTGCGGATGCTGGATAACCGGTATTGTATTCTGTTCATCCGCGGCACACGGCCGGTGATGGACGAAAAGTATGAGCTCATGGAGCATCCCGCCATCCGCTATACGATGGATGGCGGCGGACCGCCCTACATCCACCACGGGACGGCAGAGCCTCCCATTCCGGGAGAGCCGCTGTTCCAAACTGATTTTGACAATGAAAAGGAGAATGCTGCAGCATGAAACATGATTTGAACAACAAAAATTTCGAGAGAAAGGCAAAGCGGATCTATTCCGTCTTTGCCTGCGTTACTCTGCTTCTGGCAGTCACCGCAGTGCCTGCGCTGGCGGCAGATGACCCGCTGACGGTGGTCAACAACCTGTCCGATTTTATTTTCTCGCTGATCCGCGCCATTGGTCTCATCCTGCTGGGCTTCGGCATCCTGCAGGTGGGCCTGTCCCTCAAGAGCCACGATCCCTCCCAGCGCGCCAACGGTATGCTGACGGTGGCAGGCGGTATCGTCATCACCTTCACTAAGGAGATCCTCTCCCTCATCACCGGCTGAAAAACGCGGCAGGGTGAACGGCATGATACCGTTCACCCTGTTCTTCCCGTAGGAGGTGATTTTGAATGGGAAGCGGAAACTGGATCGTAGACAATTTGAACTCTGCGCTGGAAATGTGGAACGGAAGGCTGGCAGAGATCTGGCAGCTTATCAGCACCTCGCCGGAGTCCTTTAAGGGCGGCGGTGTCTGGAATGTCATCGTGAACATCAACGATGGATTAAAAGCTGTGGGGTATGCGCTGTTGGTGCTGTTTTTCGTGATGGGCGTGGTCAAGACCTGCGGCAGCTTTACCGAGATGAAGAAGCCGGAAGTGGCCTTCAAATGCTTCATCCGCTTTGTGCTGGCGCAGGCGGCGGTATCGTGGGGCATGGAGCTGATGACTGGCGCGTTTCGCGTTGCCCAGGGCATGGTGACGACCATCATGGATTCCTCCGGGCTGACGGCGATGTCTGCCACCACATTACCGGATGAACTGGTGAGTGTCATCGAGGATGTGGGCTTTATTGACTCCATCCCTCTTTGGGCGGTGACGCTGCTGGGCTCGCTCTTTATCTGGGTACTCTCCCTCGTGATGATCCTGACGGTATATAGCCGCTTTTTTAAGCTCTATATCGCAACGGCCATCGCACCCATCCCGCTGGCCAGCTTTGCGGGACAGCCCTCCAGCAGTATCGGCGTAGCCTTTTTGAAAAGCTATGCCGCCATCTGTCTGGAGGGCTGTGTCATCGTATTGGCCTGTGTGATCTTCTCTGCCTTTGCCTCGTCCCCGCCCGCCATCGCGGACGATACGCTGGCGGCAGCCACCATCGTATGGAACTATGTGGGCGAGCTGATCTTCAATATGCTGGTGCTGGTGGGCGCGATCAAGATGAGCGACCGCATCATCCGGGAGCTGATGGGCCTTGGCTGATTCAGCGCCACAGACCCTCTGTGCTGACGGTGTCTTCGCCGTTCTCCCGTGCTTTGCGAACACGGTAGGAGAAATACTCCATAGCGGCAGCGTCATCCCGTGCCTGCATAACAAGATCGCAGACAAAGCGGATCAGCGAAAGCAGCCAGGACAGCACCACCAGCCCTACAAGGGCGAACAGGATGCGGTCTGCCAGCACGGTATGGGCGCGATACCAGCCGTGGAACACCGTCAGCATGGACACGGTGTACAGCAGCGGGATGGTCATCCGCGTCAGCACGGCGAACCGGGAGAGAAGCGCCAGGACGCCAAGCCCGGCGATCATCAGAAAAGCGATCATGTGTCACGACCTCCTTCATCGGGTTTGTGGCATAGTACCATGACTGCACAGACAAAGCAAGAGTCTGTTCAGCAAAACTCAGAAAAAACTCGGAGGTGATCCATTGGAGGTCCGAATCAACAAAGAAGTACGAAATTACCAGGAGAGTCTATTCTTCGGGCTGTCCCTGCGGCAGTTGCTGTTCGCACTGCTGGCGGTCGCCGTGGCAGTGGGCGTATATTTCGGCCTGCGCCCTGTGCTGGGGAATGGGGAGATCGGCTGGGTCTGCGTGCTTGCAGCCTTTCCCTTTGCCCTGGGCGGCTTTTTTCAGTATAACGGCATGACGCTGGAACGCTTTCTGCTCGCGTATATCCGTTCTGAATTCCTGTTTCCCCACAGGCTCGTGTTCAAATCGGACAACATATACGCCAAAGCTCTGGAAAATTCAACGATAAAGGAGGCTCTCAAACTTGATTAAAACTCTGCAAAATACACTGAAGCAGGACAAAGAAAGATTTACGGTTCCGAAATCTGTACAGGACATCATCCCCATCCGCCGCATCTGGCCGGATGGGGTCTTTCAATTTGGCAGCAAGTATTCTAAAACACTGCGTTTTAGCGACATCAATTATGCCATTGCCTCGAAAGAGGATAAGACAGCCATGTTTCTCAGCTATTCCGAGCTGCTGAACGCACTGGACACCGGCTCCACCACGAAGATCACCATCAACAATAAGCGCCTGGACCGGCGCAATTTTGAGCAGGAGATCCTCATCCCGCCCAAGGGAGATGATCTGGACGGCGGACGCAAGGAATACAACGCCATGCTGCTGGATAAGGTTACCGATTCATCCAACAGCGTGGTGCAGGAGCGCTACATCACCCTGTCCGTCCACAAGAAAAATGTGGAGGAAGCCCGCGCGTTTTTTGACCGCACGGTCCATGACGCCTCTTCCCGTCTGAACCACATGGACTCTCGCTGCGAGGAACTGGATGCGGCAGACCGCCTCCATATCCTGCATGATTTCTACCGTGTGGGTGAGGAAAGCGAGTTCCGCTTTGACCTCCGGGAGAACATGAAAAATGGGCGCTCCGTCAAGGACGCCATCTGCCCGGACAGCATGGAATTCAAAAAGGATCATTTTATCATGGGCGGTAAATATGGCCGGGTGCTTTTTTTGAA
>ERZ1106983.1497-NODE-1497-length-19968-cov-3.983930_pt1 | contig 19968 bp, 20 predicted proteins | sample MGYA00403693_ERZ1106983 | MGnify/ENA primary metagenome ERZ1106983 (study PRJEB35170, sample SAMEA104062420) | human gut metagenome | biome: human gut; feature: human-associated habitat; material: faeces | place: Denmark | collected 2012-07-13 ...
CTGAATGCCATCAACACGGCGCTGGACAAAGCAAAAGTGGAATGATAAAAAGCGGGCAGATGTTTCCCAAAGCACTTCAGCACGTCTAAAAGCTCCTGCCCCTTGTCATAAAGGCGGGGGCTTTTCCGACGTACCAAATGTAAAAAAACGGCAGATTGCTCTACCGTCTTATCCTACAAAAGAATATGTTTTATCGTACCATGATTCCCGACCCGTGTCAAGTTGGCAAACCCAAGACCTGAACCTACACAACCCCCAAGACCTGAAGCAGCAGTTTCGCCGCCTCAGGCCTTCATTCTATCACAGTTGTGGTATCAGGATCCCACCTTTTCCATGAATCCCATGTAGTTCATCTGGAGCCGGAATATATCGTTGGCTGTCAGCCCCTCCAGGGCTCCCTCCATGAAGTAGCGTTCCCCGGCCATATCCACCTTATCCCGCCTGACATCGCCGCCGGCAATAAAGGTGGGGACGCCATCCCCGCTGTGATCCCCCACCTTACAGGGTGTGGAATGGTCTGCCGTAAAGGAAATATAGCATTGTTCCAAATCCAGCTCATTAAGAAGATAGCCCAGCATTTGGTCTGTCTGTTCCACAATCTCCTTCTTCTTATCCGGACGGTTATCGTGGCCCGCCAGATCCGTGCCCTTGATATGGAGCACCACCCAGTCGTATTTCTTTTCCTTTAGAAGCTCTGCCGCCAGCCTGGCCTTTCCCATAAGGTCCGTGTCAAAGCTTCCTGTAAAGCTGTCCCTGATATAGTAATCCATACCTGCCAGCCGGGCAATACCTCCCACTGTTTTATCTCCTGCCACACAGGCGGCCCTGATTTTGTACCTGTCCTTCAGGGAAACCATCTCCGTCTTCTGTCCGGCTCCCCTGGTCAGGATGATATTGGCCGGCTTAAGCCCCTTTTGGATCCTCTCCTTATTAATGGGATGCTCCTTTAAGATGCCGTATGCTTTTTTTGTGAATTCCCACAGGGCATCTGCTGTCTTCTGCGCCTTCTCACTGCCGTCCAAAGCCCTGGGGCCCGATACCTTCTTCCCCTCCTCCGTGGTACCGGGGTCCGTACAGCTGATAGCATCGCTTAATCCCTCTCCTCTGAGAACCACTGCAATCCGGTGCTCCGTCAGTTCTTTTGCCAGCACCCGGGTCCCGTCAGACAGCACCATGCCGTTTACAGCCTGTGCCAGAAACTCCGTACCCTGGCTGATTCGCCCGGCCCTGCGGTCCACCACCGCCATATCCTCTGTAACGGTTGCAAAATTTCCTCTGAACGCCCCGTCCCCGTCCATCAGCTCCAGCCCGCCGCTGCTGGCCTCTAAGGGTCCCCTGCCTCTGTACACCCTGCTGCTGTCATAGCCGAATATCTGCAGATGGCCCACATCCGTGCCCACGGGAACCCCCGGCGCAATGGGGTATACATTTCCGCACATACCCATTTGAAGCAGACGCTCCATATTGGGGGTGGAGGCGCTCTCAAGCGGCGTCATTCCCCCCAGCACCGGATCCGGTCTGTCTCCCAGGCCGTCCATGATGATTAATAATCCCTGTTTCTTTCTCATTATGAGTTGCCTCCCATCTTCTTTTTCGCAGCCAGTTCCTTTGCCTCCTTCAGCATCCCCTTATTTTTATACAGGAAATAAGCTGAAATCAGAATCGTGGCTCCCCACATGGACAGCGCCAGATTGCCTCCTGCTTTCTTTATATTCACCGTCATCTCACATTCCCGGCCAACGGGAACCTCCCCAAACACATAGGCGCCGTACTTTACGCCCTGGTCCGTAAATATGCCATACTCCTCCTCGGGGTCGTATCCAACGATTCCCGCCAGTTCATATCCCTCTGGCACTGCCAGTTCCAGGCTGTAGGAACCGATTGACACCGGTGCCGTGTTTACCATGGAATATGTAACTGCCTTCAGATTGCCCGGGGCTGTGCCGCTTGTCTTGGCCGCCTTCATCTTGTAAGTCCCTTCCTGGTGCCAGTTCAGGGTAAGTTCCACCGGAAAATCCGCCTCATCAAAATCCGCTACCAGATAAGATGTCATGCCTGAATGCTGCTCCTTCGGTTCACCCTTAAGGGTACCTGCCCCTGCCTGGACAGACACCAGCTCTGCATCCTGGTACATTGGTACTGCCAGACGTCCCTGGCTGTCGGTCACGCCTTTTATATGGGAGATAACAGCTGCATCCTCCCCCTCCGGCGCCAACCTGTCCGCCATCTCTATCATGGTTCCCAGCTGCGCACCGCCCGGTTCCCCACTGCCCGGTTCCTCCGCCATGGCAGTGACCGCAAGGCCCATGCTGAGTGCTGCTGCCACCATAAACGTAATATATCCTTTTCCCTTCATATTGACCTCCTACATAATCCCTATCATTTTAAACCAGGTAAATGACGCCGCCACCATAATGCCCCATTTTGCCAGCAGGGTCAGGACACCGTATGTCATTTCCTCCAGGACCGTGAATTTTCCTGTGCTGTAATATGTCAGGTTCACCTTGCTGTGAGGCGGAAGCGTGATGGTATCGCATATCATGAAGGATGCCGGCAGGGCCAGGGCCACAGGATTGAATCCCGCCACCTGCGCAATGGATATAATGGTGGGAATCAGAATGATGGTACGAACCGTCTTGCTGGTAAACACAAAGTGGGAGAAGCTTGCAATAAAAATAATTACCGCGTAAAGAACCATGAAGCTCATATGCTCCACTCCCAGCTTGTCAAACACGCTGTTTAAGACCCAGGTAGCCACGCCTGTATCGTCCAGGGCCAGCCCTCCCGCATAAGCGCCGCAGCTGAAAATCATCAGATCCCAGGGTATCTTTGCTTCCTTCCAGGTCAATATCCCTACATGGGGCATGAGGAAGATGGCTGCCGACACAATGGCCACCACAACCAGGGATATGTCGAAACCAAACATGGCTCCATGGTACTCGTCTGTTGCCCACAAAAAGATGGTGATAAGGAAGATAATCAGGGCCCGCACTTCCACTCCGTTCATTTTTCCCAGTCCCTTGTACTCTTCCTCCAGGGCCGTCATCTTCTCCGCGGAAGCAGAACGGTTTCCCGTCTTAAAGAGCATTTTTCCGATAAGGAAGCTGGCTGCCAGTGTGATAATGGCAACAGGAGCAGAGGCAATGAACCACTTCATCCAGGAAATCTCCGTACCTGTCAGGTCCTTGATAAAGCTGATAGCCAGAATCTGGGAGGATGTAGCCGTCACAATGGCTCCGGTGGAAAGGTTGTTGGCCTGTATCCCCTGCAATGCCATAAGCTTTCCAAAATTCCGGTCCTGGGGCGTAGTGTTTCCCACCTCAAAGACCTCCATAATCATCATGACAATAGGAAGAAGCATCACAGCCCTGGCTGTTGTGGACGGCACCACAAAGGCAATGAGGAAATTGGTTACCATCAGCACAATCAGCACCGTGTTGACGCTCTTTCCAAACCGCGTGACCAGAAACAATGCCAGACGTTTTGCAAGTCCGCTCTTTTCCATGCCCGAAGCAATGACAAAGGCTGCTATCATCAGCCAGATTACTTCATAGCCAAACACGCCCAGGGTGGCTTTTTCTGTCCAGGCCCCTGCTGCCGGAAGCAGAAAAATCACAATCAATGAAGTTACATAGTTTGGAATCCCGTTGCTCACCCACAGAATCAGTGCAAACGCAAAGATGCCCATGGCCATCTTGCCTGAATAGGACAGTCCCGCGGGAGTCCTCATGGTCCAAATCAGCGTCAGTGCCACCAACGCTGCCGGTAGCCCGAAATACGCCATGCGCATTTCAAAAGGGCTTTTCTGTTTTTTTACCTTTGCCGGTACGCTGCTCAAAATACCCACTCTCCTTTTTGTACCGTCTCCGGTACTCTGTTTGATTTTGTATTGCTTTGATGTTACCATTGTAGTCTTAATCCCTGGTCAGATCCAATCAATAATCCTTATATCCTGTCATAACAGAACGTTATAGTTACCATTTTAGTCCCGCCTCCCATAAGACTTCTTTATAGTTGGCTTTTTCCCTTTGATTTCTCATTGAAAATCCTATACTTTTTCCTCTGTTTCCGCTAAAATACAATTAATAATGTTTATGGATTGGAGGAAACACACATGGATTTGGAATCCTTGGAGAATTTTCTGGAGGTGGAGAAGCATAAGAATTTCACAAAAGCGGCAGAAAGCCTGTTCTGTACCCAGGCAGCGGTCTCCATGCGCATCAAGCGACTGGAAACAGCCCTGGAATGCGGCCTGTTCAAACGCTGCGGCCGGCGTGTGGAGCTGACCAGAGAGGGAGAGATTTTCCTGCCCTATGCCAGGCAGATGGTGAATACCTGGAAGTCTGCGTCGGAACACCTGCTGCAGACCAGGCTGATGGAGGAAAGCGAGATACGGATCACCTCCTCCAGCACGCCCGGAACCTACATCATACCCTCGCTGATTTACCTGTTCCGCCAGTCCTATCCCTACATAACAGTGATCAACCCCATCCAGTACCCCCGCAGCGCCATATCAGATGTGATTGGGGGAAATTTCTCCCTGGGCATTATCTCCCAGCCCGCCTCGGTGGGCACGGACGTGCTTTGCTGCGAGCCGCTGATGGAGGACCCCCTTGTGCTGGTAGTCCATCCCCAGCACCCGTGGGCGGAAAAAAGGGGGATTCTCTTTAAAGAAATCACGGAAGAAACCTTGCTGATATCCAATCCCAATACGTCCCTGGTGAATTATCTGGAAAAGGAGGGCCGCCTTTCCTTAGAACCTTCCAGGCTTTATGTGGCCGGCAACATCGAGGCCATCAAACGCGGGATACGCAACCACCAGGGAATTTCCATCATGTCTGAGTATGCGGTGCGCCAGGAACTGGAGCTGGGCCTTTTAAAGCAGGTTCCCCTTCTGGATCATCCGGGACTGAAGCGGCAGCTCTATACCATTTTCCGTAAGGATACCCGGTTTAAACTGTCCACCAGTCTGTTTTTGGAATTTTTCAGGAAGGCCGCGGAGGATAACCGGCTTCTGTCCCAGTTATAGACAGGTTCATGCTTCCATACTTAACCATCAGTTAAGAAAATCCTCCCGCTGTTTAACGGCGCCTCCATTGTGCAGCGCCGTTCTATGGTTTATACTAACCATATCCGGCCGGACAAATATGTTTTAGCGAAGGAGAGATTATAAGATGGATATAAAACTAGGTCCGCGCATTGCGTCACTGCGCAGAGCCAAATCCATGACGCAGGAGCAGCTGGCCCTTTCCCTGGGCGTATCGCCTCCTGCTGTCAGCAAATGGGAGACAGGAGTTTCCCAAAGTTAAAGATACCACATCAATCCCACGCTGACTTTTGCTCAACCGATACAGCCGGAGGGCTGGATAACAAGAAAAGGCGGTATGCGCCCCGTGGAGGGGTAGCGTACCGCCTTTTCTTGTGGGGGTTTCCAAAGGGGGCAACGCCCCCATTTGGCACACGACTTTGCGAAGCAAAGTGTAGTGTGTTATACGCTCTGTCGGCGTTGCCGTGAAAATGCCGTTGCCGCCGGGGAGGGCAAGGGCATTTGAAGCGGCAGGAAAACAGGGCTGTGCTTGTGTGGCGTGGAGCCGTAAGCGCAGGTCTGGTTTCAACAGCAGACAGGGCGTATATGAAAGCCCCCGTTCATCGTCCTACGCTCCGACTTGTGGACAAAGTGTCCCGAAGTTGTGGCTACACTCCCGGAAAAGTAACAGGACAGCGGGTAACCGTCAAGGCTGAAATGAACGGGTTTACACCCGGCCTTGACCGCCACCCGCCGTCCCACTGAATGGGTGGACAAGGCGGCCAATCCCTCAAAGTGCTTGTCCGCGCTCTTTCTGATTTTGAGGTATTCAGTTTTTCAAAATTGAATAATCAAAATAAATTTTTTCGATTGAAAAAATTTTATTTGTTATCATCTTCAATGCCATATTTTTTCTTTTGCCGAATCACATAATTACTGATTTTTTCATCATATAGTGGATACTGGTAATCCAACTGGCATGCCACTTCTGACGAAACCTCCCGGAACAATGCCATACATTGTTCAAAGGATTCCCACATATGGGGATAGGAATCCATATTATAAGTGGACATAAGTCGTTCCCACAATTCCTCTGGGACATATTGCTTCATAAATTTATAGTTTTTTCCCAAACTGAAATGAAATCCCTGTTTGATACCAATCAGCCAGGAAATCATGCGAAGCAATTCTTTTCGTACTATATCATTCATATGGTCAATAGCAAAAAGAATTTCTTTGCGGCATAAGCCCTTTACTACATATGTTGTAGTATTCCAAAATTCATTACAGCAATCGTCAAACATTCTTTGAGTAGGCTTCTGCAAGTGGTAGTCTATATCCGTTGGTATTGGCGGCTTTACGATACGGTTGTCTTTATCCAACAGTAACTTTACCAGTTTATCCCATGTAAAATACTCGTCTATCAGTTCCAGCGGCAGCAAAGTTAAATCTATCTTAACATCATCAGTAAACAGCATTAAATATGAAAATCCCTTTTCTACAGCTGGAAATAATTCCATATCTTCCGGCTTTTGCAGAATCAACCTTTCACCAAATATATCTAGCCATTTATCATCACTTGTGAAGCTGTCCATATCCGTAACAAAAAAAGTAATATCAAAATCCTGAAAATCATCAGGCGGAATATTTGTATTTGTTCTAGATCCTTCCAAAGTAACCATGCGAATGCGTTTGTCTGTTTTTGCAAAATTCAAAACAATATCATAAACTTCCTTTTCTGATCTCATTTTTATCTCCTCCAATTATTGAAATAGGTGTGAAGCCATTTTAGGGCTTTCCCGCCTTGATTACCCTTTAGCAAAGACGGGCGGGACTGTCAACGGCGGCGCATGAAATGCACCGTTCATCTTGACCGTTGACTGGCTCGACTGGCTTTGCTATTTCCTCGATAAACTTGAAGTTGTACTTATGCACAGACAATCAAGCATCCCGTTTAATCAAAGCGGCATCGGAGTCCGGGCAATCACAATGACTGCCAAAACAGCGCCCGCAAACGCTGCTGCGCCGATAACTGCCGCCGTCTTTTTGCTGAGGTTCTTCTTTACTGCCTTACAGATTAGCATGGCACAAACCACGCAAACAGCCGCAACCGCAAGCGCAATAACCAGCGTCTCCCATAACCATGAAAGTTCGTATAATATTCTCATTCGCTCACCATACCTTTCTCTGGCAAACTGGAAGTTACTTTTTCATATACACGCCTTCGTCAAATCCCGATTTATCCCTTTACTTTCGCCCCCGCTGTGGGTTTGGATTTTTCAGCAAGTCCGATTTCTCCGCAATCTTTTTCAGCCACTTCTTTTCGTCCTCTGACAGCTTCTTCAAATTCAATTTAAGCCGTTTACAGATAAACGCCAAAGACGCTTGCTCCGGGTCGCCGTCCTCGCTGGCGGCTTCGTCTGCGGCCTGTAAAAATCCTTTCAGCGGGTTATCCTCCGGGACGCTGAAAAAATCGTCCTTGTGGGCTTCCCGCAGGTCAAGGGCTATCTTGTTTATATCCTGCTGTATCACGTAGCGGCAAAAACTGTCCTCGTCAATGTGGGCGGTAATTAGCTGTCTTAACTGCGGGTCGGTCAAACCGGGATTGTGCCGTTTCATAATGGTTGCGCTCATAGCGTCTACAATGGCATTGGCACCCTGTATCTGTTTTGTCGCTACGCCGTTTACATAGATTTCAAGTTCAGCCATGAGCCGGGGGAAATCCGAGTGTGTTGCTAACTCACACAACAGGGAATTATCCAGCCGTCCGCTTTTCAATAGTTCAATCATATCATCACTCAAACGCAGGTCTGCAAGATCAGCGTTTGGGTGATTTTTTGTTTCGGTCAATCCCAGCAGATAATCAGCGGTCACGCCGTAAAACTTCGCCAGCTTGATAAGGGCATAGTGGCTGATGTCCTTAAAATCGTCCGCTTCATAACTACCCAAAGCAGATTTAGAGAGATGTGTCTGCTCTGCAAGCTGCTCCAATGTCAGGCCGCACTCTACACGCAGGTCTTTTAAGCGTTCCTGTATTGTCAACGCCAATTCGCACACCCCCTTATGCTTATTTCATGCTTTCTTGACACTCGCTACACTCTCTGTCATGGATAGAAATGATACCCCCACATTTTGAACAAGTATATTTCTCTTTCTGCTGTTCCATGAACCTTTCCAAACCGTGCTGGCGAACAAACTCACTATTCGTCATGAGGCTCGTCTGATACCTTTTGTTGTAGCTTTTTTCAAGGTTTTTTATCAGCTTGCAAGGGTAGTCGGTACACTCAAAACAATAGGACAGTCCTTTGCCCTTGATACAATCTTTTATCTTGCATTTACGGCAGTGCTCCGGCTTTCCTATATCACTGTTTAAGCAACCGGCACACGGTTTTTTATGATAACAATGTTTATAGCAAACCAAACAGTTCATGCCGCAGGGGGCAAACATAGCCGTATCAATTTTTTCTGTTGGCATTTTCATGGCTCACCCTCCTTGTCAGCTTATCGTTTCTTTCATTCTACCACAATTCCGAGAGCTTGGAAATAGGCAGTTTTTTGGGCGGATTTCCTACTCTGCTTTGGCCTGGTGGGGGCGGCGGCGGTGTGGGACATCTGGAAGGGGACGGCGCTGCTTCCCGGCCTGTCCGGTGGGGCCGCCGGGCTGGCCTCACTCGCCCTCGCGGGGCTGCTGCTGTTCGACAGCAACTGGTACTTCCTGCTGCTGGAGCACTACCGGGATGTCCATATCTGGCATGTTACGCCCCATCCCGACCTGATGCAGACCGAAATGGAGCGCAAAAATATGTGATTTTTCTCATAAGCTGTCGATATTCTCAAGACAATTTTGATTTATAATTATAATATTCTGTAACACATTAAAGCACTGTATTCCCTATCAGGCCGGGATAGACCGGGGAGGCATTGTCTGTTCAGAAAGGAGTTTGTATGCTCAAGTATGTGCTGAAACGAATTTTATCCGCATTGGTCACCATCTTTTTTATCATCACGATCACATTCTTTCTGATGAAAGCGATCCCCGGCAACCCCTTTGCCGCGGAGAAGATGCCCAATCCCGAAATTGAGGCGGCCATGATGGCCAAGTACGGCCTGGACCAGCCGCTGTGGAAGCAGTACATCATCTATCTGGGCAACTTCCTCCGGGGGGATTTCGGCGTCTCCTACACCAAGGCCGGCCTGACTGTCAACAAGGTCATAGCCGACGGCTTCCCCTTTTCGCTGACCATCGGCATCTACGCCTCCCTGGTGGTGGTGTTTGCCGGAATCCTGTTCGGCTCGGTGTGCGCGCTGCGCCAGAACAAGCTGATTGACCGGTTTTTCATGGTGCTGTCCACCCTGGGCTCCACCATACCCAGCTTTGTGCTGGCCACGGGTTTCCTGTTTCTCTTCAGCAAAACCCTGGGTCTTGTGCCCGCCTTCGGTGTGGACGAGGTGGCGGGCTATATCGGCCCGGTGCTGGTCATTGGGGCATTCCCACTGTCCTTCATCACCCGCCTGACCCGCACCAGCCTGGTGGAGGTGCAGCAGCAGGACTACATCCGCACTGCCCGGAGCAAGGGTATCTCCGAATTCAAGGTAATCTACAAGCACGCCCTGCGCAATGCCCTGCTGCCGGTGGTGACTTACATCGGGCCCATGGTGGCCTCCATTGTCACCGGCTCCTTTGTCATTGAGACCGTATTCGGCATCCCCGGCGTGGGCCAGTTGTTCACCGACAGCATTGTAAACCGCGACTATCCGCTGATCATGGGCATTACGGTGTTCTTTGCCGTACTGCTGGTCCTGGCCGTGCTGATCGTGGATCTCGTTTACGTCCTAATCGACCCCAGAATCAAGCTGGATTGAGGAGGCGCGCATGAGTATGAAGGAAACGGACCGCCGCTGGCTGCCGGCGGAGCGGGACGCCCTGGCCTCCGAGGCCATCGGGGGCCCCAGCCTGACCTACTGGCAGGACTGCTGGCACCGGCTGTGCCGGAACAAGACCGCGCTCCTGTCCATGGTGGTGGTGGTGATTGTGGTGCTCTCCGCCATTTTTGTGCCCATGTTCTGGCCCTATTCCTACGAGGAACAGGACCTGCGGTACGCCAACATCCCGCCGGAGCTGGAAATCTACGATCTGGGCGGTAACAGCTTCGTCTATGTCACCAGCGACTACAAGTGTATTGACACCGACGGCTCCGGCCACCTGCTTGGGGCCTCCACCCTGGTCAAGGATGACAAAGCCGGGCGGACCTACCTATATGAGATCAACGGAAAGGATTTGCTGGTGGATTACGGCGTGTACTTCCGGGCCAAATCGGAGTTTATCACCCAGGAGGCTGCCCACGGCGATGGCAGTCCCGTCACCGTGGCGGAGGTGGAGTACCTGAGGGAGTACTACGGGGAGGACGCCCCCGAGACGGTGAGTCTGCGGGAGGCCGAGCACATCCTGGAGGACAAGATCGACCGCTTCCGTGTGTTCTACGACGGGGCGCAGATCACCCCCGCCAAAACCGTCCTGAACAAGACCTATATCTGGGGCACCGACTCCCTGGGCCGCGATCTGTTCATCCGCGTGGTGTACGGCGCCCGGGTCTCACTGCTGGTGGGCGTGGTGGCCGCCCTGGTCAACCTGATCGTGGGCGTACTCTACGGCGGCATTGCCGGCTACTTCGGCGGCGCTGTGGACAACATCATGATGCGGATTGTGGACACCATCAGCTCCATCCCCATGATGCTCTATGTCATTCTCATCATGGTGGTGCTGGGCTCCGGCCTGCACTCAATCATCCTGGCCATGGGCCTGACCTACTGGGTGGGTATGGTGCGCATCGTCCGCTCCCAGGTGCTCACCATGCGGGAGCAGGAGTTTGTCTCCGCCGCCGTCCTGCTGGGGGTGCCCACCCGGAAGATCCTGGTGCGCCACCTTATTCCCAACGCCATGGGCCCCATCATGGTGGCCCTGACCATGCAGATCCCCAGCGCCATGTTCACCGAGGCGTTTCTGAGCTTCATCGGACTGGGCGTCTCCAAGCCCCAGGCCTCTTGGGGCGCGCTGGCCAACGCCGCGCTGCCCAGCCTTTACACCAGCCCTTATCAGCTCTTCTACCCCGCCCTCATCATGAGTATCACCATCCTGGCGCTCAACCTGTTCAGCGACGGACTGCGGGACTCTCTGGACCCGCGGCTGAGAAAGTGAGTTTGCGATATGTCAAGACGTTTACTTTCGGTTCGAAATCTAAAGACCTCCTTTTTCACCCACGTAGGCGAGGTAAAGGCGGTGCGCGGCATCAGCTTTGATGTGAACCAGGGCGAGGTGCTGGGCATCGTGGGAGAGAGCGGCAGCGGCAAGAGCGTCACCAGCCTGTCCATCATGGGCCTGCTTCAGCACCCCGGCCGGGTGGTGGACGGAGAGATTTTCTTCCAGGAACAGGACATCCTCTCCTACGGAAAGCGCCGGATGCGCCGGGTGCGCGGCAAGGAGATTGCCATGATCTTTCAGGATCCCATGACCTCCCTCAATCCGGTGTATACTGTGGGCAACCAGATCATGGAGATGCTCCAGGAGCATGAGGACATCGGCAAGGGTGAGGCCAAACGGCGGGCCATTGAGATGCTGCGTATGGTGGGCATCCCATCCCCCGAGAAGCGAATTCACAACTACCCCCACGAGTTCTCCGGCGGCATGCGCCAGCGGGCCATGATCGCCATTGCTCTGGCGTGCAGCCCCAAGCTGCTCATCGCCGACGAGCCCACCACCGCCCTGGATGTGACCATCCAGGCCCAGATCCTCAACCTGATCAAGCGCCTGAACCGGGAGCTGGACATGACCACGATCCTGATTACCCACGACCTGGGCGTGGTGGCCACCCTGTGCGACAAGGTGGTGGTGATGTACGGCGGGCTGATTATGGAGGACGGCACGGTGGAGGAGATCTTCTACCACCCGAAGCACCCATATACCATGGGTCTGATTGACTCCATCCCCCGTGTCACGGGCGGGGAGAAGCAGCGGCTTAAGCCCATTCCCGGTACCCCGCCCAACCTGATTCACCCGCCGAAGGGCTGTCCCTTCAGCACCCGGTGCCCCTACTGCATGAATGTGTGTATGGAGGAGATGCCCCCCTATTTCCAGGAGGATGGCCACCGGACGATGTGCTGGCTCCTCCACGAGGAGGCCCCCGTCAATCCGGAGTATGTTCAGCGGAAGGAGGCGATGCGGCGTGCCGACGGATAAGCTCCTGGAGCTGGAGGGCCTGACCAAATACTTTTATAAGCCCATGGGCCTGCTGGGCCGCAGAAAACAAGTAGTGCAGTCCGTGGATCATGTCAGCTTCCATATCCTGCGCCACGAGACCTTTGGCCTGGTGGGCGAGTCGGGCTGCGGCAAGAGCCAGACCCTCCGCTCCATCCTGGGCCTGCTGAAGCAGCCCGGCCGGATCACCGGCGGCGAAATCCGCTACAAGGGGGCGGACATCGCCAAAATGAGCCAGCGGGAGCTGCAAAAAATCCGGGGCAAGGAGATCTCCATGATCTTCCAGGAGCCCATGACCGCCCTCAATCCGGTGCTGCGCATCCGCAGCCAGATGTACGAGGCCTTTGAGGGGGAGAAGCTGTCCAAGGAGGAGAAGCGCCGGCGGGCCATTGAACTGCTCAAGCTGGTGGGCATCCCCTCCCCCGAGACCCGTCTGGATGAGTATCCCCACCAGTTCTCCGGCGGCATGCGCCAGCGCGCCATGATTGCCATCGCCCTGGGCGCCCGGCCCAAGCTGCTGCTGGCCGACGAGCCCACCACCGCGCTGGATGTAACCATCCAGGACCAGATCATGAAGCTGCTCAACCAGCTCAAGCAGGAGCTGGGTATGAGCATCATCCTGGTGACCCATGATCTGGGCGTCATCGCCCAGATGTGCGACCGGGTCGCCGTCATGTATGCCGGCCAGATCGTGGAGATGACTGACACGGTTACGCTCTTCAGCCGCCCCCGCCACCCCTATACCTACGGCCTGATGGGCTCCCTGCCCAACGAGGAGACCGCCGGCACCACGCTGGAGGCCATCAAGGGTTCGCCCCCCAACCTAGCCCACCTGCCGGAGGGCTGCCCCTTCTCCCCACGGTGCAAATACGCCTGCGACCTCTGCCGCAGGGAGCGGCCCGCGCTCACCGAGGTGGAGCCGGGCCACCTGGCCCGCTGTCACCGCCTGGACGTGACCGCGTCCTTCCAGGGCCTGATCGAGGTGCCGGACGGCGCCGGACGAAAGGAGGACACCCCCCATGGCTGATTCCCGTCCCCTGCTGCTGGAGGTGGAACACCTGTGCAAATGGTTTCCGCTGAAGCGGACGGCCGGCGATGTGCTCCAGCGGAAGGAAAAGCGCTACCTCAAGGCCGTCAACGACGTGTCCTTCCAGCTCTTCAAGGGGGAAAACCTGGGTCTGGTGGGCGAGTCGGGCTGCGGCAAGTCCACCCTGGCCCGCACCATTCTCCGGCTGTATGAGCCCACCAGCGGCACCATCCGCCTCAACGGCACGGACATCTCCCACATGAAGGGCGATGCGCTCCGCAGGCTCCGCCCCCAGATGCAGATGATCTTCCAGGACCCCTACTCCTCCCTCAACCCCCGTATGTCGGTATATGACACCATCGCCGAGATGCTGCGGGTACACAAGGTGGTGCCGGCCGAGGAGCTTCCCGCCCGGGTGGAGCAGCTCCTCACCATGAGCGGACTGACCATGGACATCGCCGAGCGCTTTCCCGGCGAGTTCTCCGGCGGCCAGCGCCAGCGCATCGGCATTGCCCGGGCCCTCTCCCTCAACCCCGCCTTTATTGTGGCGGAGCCTGTATCCGCCCTGGACGTATCCATCCAGGCCCAGATCATCAATCTGCTGGCCCAGCTCCAGCGGGAGCTGGAGCTGACGGTGCTGTTCATCTCCCACGATCTGCGGGTGGTGCGCCACATTACCCACCGGGTGATGGTGATGTACCTGGGCAGCAACGTGGAGGTGGGCCCCACCGAGGCCATCTTCCAGCACCCCGCCCACCCCTATACCCAGGTGCTGACCAAGGCGGCCCCCAAGCTGGATCCCCTGAACCGCCAGCGGGACTACGCCATTGAGGGTGAACCCCCCAGCCCCATCCACACCCCCCCCGGCTGCAAATTCCACCCCCGCTGCCCCTACTGCACGGACAAGTGCCGCAGCGAAGTCCCCGAGTTAAAGGAGATCGCCCCCGGCCACCTGTGCGCCTGCCACTATCCACTCTGAAGCCAGCCCGACCGGACTGCGCTCCGCACAATACAAGGAGGTAATACCATGCGTTTATCCAACCTGACCTGGCCCAAGGCAGAGGAATATTTCCGCGCTCACGATACCGTCCTCATCGGCATCGGCTCCATCGAGTGCCACGGCCGCCACATGCCCCTGGGCACCGACACCCTCATCCCCGACTTCCTGCTGGACAAGATCGAGCAGAAGAGCGACGTGCTCATCTGCCCCACCATCCCCTACGGCGCCACTGAGAGCCTGTGCGACTATCCCGGCACCATCAACCTGGGCACCGAGCTGCTCTATCAGGTGCTCGGCCGGGTGTGCGACAGCCTGTTCCAGCACGGCGCCCGCCGCTTCGTCATCCTCAACGGCCACGGCGGCAACATCAAGTCCATCGACCGGGTGGGCTATGACATCCAGCGCAAGGGCGGTATCCTGGCTGAACTGAACTGGTGGCTCATGGCCTGGGACATGGACCCGGCCTGGAAGGGCGGCCACGGCGGCGGCGAAGAGACGGCGGCCATCCTGGGTATTGCCCCCTCCCTGGTGGATCAGAGCGAGGTGGCCGGCCCCATGAAGCTCCACGACGTATCCGATACCCTGAAGGCCACCGGCTTCACCTCCATTGAATACAAGGGCGTCACCGTCAACATTCCCCGCCTGACCCCCTCCGTCACCCACAACGGATGGATTGGTCCCGACCACCCCGAGACCGCCACCGAGGAGTGGGGCCGGAAGATGCTCCAGACCACCGCCGACTACATCGTGGACTTCATGGAGGAGTTCAAGAAGGTGGACATCGCCAAGGCCTGCGGCACCGAATTTTAATTGGTTAGAATGTGGGGATAGACACGAATGGATAAAAAGCAATCACTGGAACTGTGCGCCGCCCTCTCCAACGCCAAGGGCGCGCCCGGCTTTGAGGACGAGGTTCTCGCGGTTCTGCGCCGCTACGGCGAGGGGCTGGGCTCCTTCCGGGAGGACAGCCTGCGCAACCTCTACCTCTCCCGCAGCGGGAACCAGGGCGGACGGCCCATGGTTCAACTGGACGCCCACACCGACGAGGTGGCCTTCATGGTGCAGGCCGTCAAGCCCAACGGCACCCTGCGCTTCACCACCCTGGGCGGCTGGGTTCCCTCCAACATCCCCGCCCACCGGGTTTGGGTTCAGACGGCCGCCGGGGACTATATCCCCGGCGTCACCGCCAGCAAGCCCCCCCACTTTATGAGCGAGGCCGAGCGCAAGGCCCAGCCCGCCGTAGAGGACATGAGCATCGACATCGGCGCCTCCTCCCGGGAGGAGGTACTGCGGGACTTCCGCGTGCGCATGGCCGCCCCGGTGGTGCCCGACGTGACCTTCGAGTACCAGGAGAAACACGATCTGATGATTGGCAAGGCCTTTGACTGCCGCCTGGGCTGCGCCTCCATTCTGCGCACCCTGGACAATCTGCGGGACAAGACGCTGAATGTGGACGTGACCGGCGCGTTCGCCGTCCAGGAGGAGATGGGGACCCGCGGCGCCACTGTCACCGCCAACACCGTGAAACCCGACCTGGCCATCGTCTTTGAAGGCTGCCCCGCCGACGACACCGTGGCCGAACCCTATATGATACAGACCGCCATCCACAAGGGGCCCATGCTGCGCCACATCGACGCCCGCATGATCACCAACCCCCGCTTCCAGCGCTATGCCCTGGATCTGGCGGAGGAGCTGGGCATCCCCGTGCAGGAGAGCGTGCGCACCGGCGGCTCTACCAACGGCGCGCCCATCCATCTGTCCAACCAGGGCGTGCCCGTCATCGTCATCGGCATCCCTGTGCGTTACATCCATACCCACTACGGCATCGCCGCCCACAGCGACGTGGAGAACGCCGCCCGGCTGGCCGCCGCCATTTTGGAGCGGATGGACGCCGCGCAGATCAGCCGCTTCTGAGTCCCAAAGCTGCGCCCCCATGGGGGCGCAGCTTTTTTGTTGATCCCAGAAAAACCGTACCATACGCTCTCTATACTTCTGCTAAAATCCGCTGTCCCTCCTGGCTATTTGCAGTTGATCTTTCTCCTTTTCCACACATACAGCCGTAAAATCGCCCAATGATTCTCCTTGACATTTTGTCTATATTGTGCAAAAATGTAGATACAGCATTTCTCATATTAAAATCTGCACGCTTTCTTGCAGAAGGGGGGCTCATGGACCTGTCCCAAGCCGCGGCCGGCTGAATTCAAAAAAAGGTGAGGTAATCAAACATGAAAAAATCCCTTCGCGTCTTATCCGTCACACTGGCGGGCGCGATGCTCCTCAGCACCAGCGCTCTGGCGTGTACCGGCGTGTACGTAGGCAAGGATGTCAGCGACCAGGGGACCTATCTCATTGCACGCAGCGAGGATCAGGGCCAGGGCGACTACAACAAAATGTTTCAGGTACAGCCCCGGGTGGAAAATGTGCCCGGCCGCTTCATCACCGATACCGCCACCGGGTTCCAGATCCCCCTGCCCGCCACCACCTATAAGTACACCTATGTCCCCGACTACACCCGGGGCGACGACGGCATGTACCCCGGTTCCTGCACCAATGAGTACGGTGTGAGCATCACCGCCACCGTCTCCACCTCCACCTGCGAGGCCTGGGAGGCCGAGGATCCCTTTGTGGAGCCCGGCCTGCGTGAGGCCATTCTGGCCGCCTCGGTAGCCGCCGTCTCCACCACCGCCCGGGAGGCCGTGGATGTGCTGCTGGGCTATGTGGACGAGTACGGCTCCGAAGAGGGCAACACCGTCATGATCACCGACCAGAACGAGGCCTGGATCGTGGAGATCTACGGCGGGCACCAGTACTGCGCCATGAAGATGCCCGACGACAAGGTGGCCGTGTTCGGCAACCACAACATGATCGGGCTGGTGGACCCCAAGGCCACTCCCGAGGACGGCTACATCTACTCTGACGGTCTGTTCGACACCATCGACAAGCTGGGCCTGGCCGTCAAGGAGGGCGAGCTGTACCACCTGGCCAAATCGGTGACCAACAACACCCGCGAGGACTACAACAACATGCGCAACTGGGCCGGCATGACCATCCTGGCCCCCTCCCTGGCGGGCGAGTACGACTCCGATGAATTCTATCCTCTGTTCTACTCCCCCGACGAGAAGGTCAGCGTTCTGACCGTCATGGATATCTACCGCAACCGGTACGAGGGCACTCCCCTGGACGTGACCCTGCCCGGCAATGAGGAGAACCGCGTCATCGGCACCGAGCGCTCCTCCCAGATCCATATCCTCCAGACCTTCCCCGACTGGCCCGCGGAGTGCTCCTCCATCGACTGGCTGGCCCTGGGCAACACGGAGCACTCCGTGTTCATTCCCTTCTTCTCCGGCATTACCGACACCGCCCCGGCCTATCATCTGGACGGCGACACCTACAACCCCGACGGCGCCTTCTGGAAGTTCAAGAGCATCTGCACCATTGCTGAACAGAACCGCTCCCTGTATAGCCAGGGTGTAAAGGACTTCTGGAAGCTCCAGGAGGAGCTGATGTACCAGGAGATGCTGGATGCCGCCCCCGCCATGCTGGCCAAGTACTCCGAGAGCCGCGCCGCAGGCGACGCCTATGTAACCCAGCTCGGCATTGATATGGCGGAGCGGGAGATGCTTCTGGCGGATAACCTGTACGCCAAGCTGCTGACCACCATGATGCACAACACAGGTCTGTCCTCCAGCAAGACACCCACCACCTTCCTCTCCGACGTTCCCCTGCGCCAGGTGGCCGAGAGCCGCGGCTACACCGTCACCTGGAACAAGGCCGACGGTTCCACCACCATCGCCAAGGGCGATGTCACCTATACCTTTACCCCTGAGAGCTATGAATGTGTCACCGGCACTGGTGAAACCATTGAGCTGACCCACTACTGCTATGTGCGGGACGGCTTCACCTATATCCCCATGGATTTTGCCAAAACCCTGTAAACAATCACAAAAACACACCGCCCCCGGCTACGCCGGGGGCGGTGTGTTTTTTAATCCGCCTCCTGCGGTCCAAGCAGCACGGGCTGGAGCTGGCGGCCCTCCAGCGCCGCGTCGATAGCGGCTGGGACCAGGGAAAAGTCGGCCACCAGGGAGGTGGGCTTCTTGGCGGGATCGTCCTGCCGGAAGGGGACGAAATAGACGTTTTTCTTGTCCAGCAGTACGCCGATATTCCTGGCCGAGGCCGCCAGACCGTCGTTGGTGGCAGGGCAGAGCACCACCGGCCCCCCGTTGCGCAGGTGAGCCTTGGCCGCCATGGTAACCGTGGTGTCCGTGACGCCGTTTGCCAGCTTGGCCAGGGTGTTGCCCGTGCAGGGACAGATGACCAGCACATCCAGCAGATGCCTGGGCCCAATGGGCTCGGCCTTGGCGATGCTGTCCACCACCCTCCGGCCGCAGATGCGCTCCATCTCCCGCATAAAGTCGTGGGCCGCCCCGAAGCGGGTATCAGTGGCGGCGCCGGCCTCCGAGACGATGGGGAGTACGTCGCCGTACCTGGACTGTACCCGCTCCAGCACCTCCATGGCCTGGCTGTACGTACAGAAGGAGCCGCAGAAGGCGAATCCAATCTTCCTATGTTCCATGTTCACACTCCTAATTCGGTGAGGATGTTATAGATGGTTGTCTTGATGCTCTTGCCCGCTGTGACCGGTGCCACCTTGCCGGGCAGAGACAGGGCCCAGAAGGCCTTGACCCCCAGCCGGGCCGCCGCGTCGAAGTCTACCCCTCCAGGCTTGGAGGCCAGGTCAATGACCAGGCAGCCCGGCTTCAGATCTGCCAGCTCCGCCTCCCGCAGAACGCGGACAGGGACGGTATTGACCACCAGATCATAGCCGCACAGCCAGCCCTCCAACTGCCCGGTGTGCTCCACGCCGTAGCCGCAGTTCTCTGCCCAGGCCAGGTCGGCATACCGGCGGGCCGCCACGCTGACCCTGGCCCGCTGCCGCTCACCACCGCCGTGTCCCCGGCGATCTCAGGGGGCGAAAAGCTGCCCTGTAACCGCTGGATGTCGGCCAGCACCCGGCCCAGACGGCCGTAGCCGATCACCAGAACCCGGGCGCCGTGGAGGGTAATGGGCAGCTCCTCCATAGCCAGCTGGATGGCCCCCTCTGCGGTGGGCACCGCCTTTCCGAAAGGACACCGCTGTTCAGCGCGGGAGGGGGGTACACTCGGTCACCTCAACCCGCCGCGCCGCCCCCCGCCCGCCGGCCTGCGCCCGGACACGGAAGCACAGGGGCAGCTCCTCCAGCTCAACCAGCAGGGCGTCGGCCTGGACCGTGACCCGCTTTACCGCCGCGTCCAGCACCGCCTCGCCCCCGGCCAGCTCTCCCGCCAGCCAGTCCAGCAGGGCGGCGCGGCGCTCCGGCCGTTCCGCCCCCGCCATTTCCAGGTCGGCCAGCCGCCGGGCCAGCCGGGACCGCTCCGCCTCGCTCCGGGCAGTGAGCGCCGCCAGCTCTTCCCGGCTGAGGGTCCCGTCCAGAAAGGCGTCCAGTGCCCTAGCCCGGCGGGCCTCCTGACGGCGGAGGGCCTGCCGCAGAGCCGCCGCCCCGCACTCCGCCCCCGCCGGCCGGGCCGACGCCAGTACCTCCGCAGCCATCGCCCCCAGAGGCAGTCCCACCTCGCCCAGCACGTGGCGGACACAGGCGGTCAGCACGTCTCCCGGTACCGCCC
>ERZ1106983.1531-NODE-1531-length-19600-cov-3.125301_pt1 | contig 19600 bp, 10 predicted proteins | sample MGYA00403693_ERZ1106983 | MGnify/ENA primary metagenome ERZ1106983 (study PRJEB35170, sample SAMEA104062420) | human gut metagenome | biome: human gut; feature: human-associated habitat; material: faeces | place: Denmark | collected 2012-07-13 ...
GGATGCACGGCCTTGAGTATGCAGTTGCGCTGCGGGTCGGCGATGGCGCCTTTTTTCTGTGCATAGCTGCCCCAGAGCATGTAGACGATACCCTGCTTGCGCTGGGCGATGGCGCGTACCACGGCGTCGGTGAAGGTTTCCCACCCATGCCCGGCGTGCGAGGCTGCCTCGTGGGCGCGGACGGTCAGCACGGCGTTCAGCAGCAGTACGCCCTGCTCGGCCCAGCGGTCGAGGTTGCCCGTCAGGGGGATGGGTGTCCCGGTGTCGTCGGAAACCTCCTTGAAGATGTTTTGCAACGAGGGCGGGAACGGCACGCCGTCGCCTACCGAGAAGCAGAGCCCGTTGGCCTGCCCGGGGCCGTGGTAGGGATCCTGGCCGATGATGACGACCTTCAGTTTGTCGAAGGGGCATTTGTCGAAGGCCCGGAAGATATTGCTGCCGCGCGGGTAGATGCGGTGCGTGGCATATTCCTGCCGTACGAATTGCGTAAGGGCGGCGAAATAAGGTTTCTCGAATTCGGGAGAGAGCAGCTCTTTCCAGTCGGGGGCGATCTTTACATCCATGTTGCAAGGTGGTTAAAGTGGTGTAAATGTAGTAAAAAGTTGGCAGATTCCTGTTATCTTTGCACGAGGATATGAAGAAAGCATTTTTGTTTCTGGCGTTGTGCCTGCTCGGAGCGGGCCGCGCAGCGGCTGCGGAACCCGCCGACAGTGTCCGCAATGTGATTTATATGATCGGCGACGGCATGGGCCTGGCGCATGTTTCGATGCTCGCCGTCGAAGGCGGCTATGCCCCGACGGCTTTCGACCGGGCACAGGGTATTGCCCTGATCTCGACCTATTCGGCCAACAACCGGGTGACGGATTCCGCGGCTGCGGGGACGGCGCTGGCATGTGGGAGCAAGACGAATAACGGTACGTTGGGGCTGGATCCCCGGGGCGGGCGTCTGCAGTCGCTCATCGAGTGGGCGGTGGCCGAAGGGATGCCTGCGGGGATTGCCGTGAAATGCCATCTCCAGCATGCCACCCCTGCTGCGTTTTACGCGCATGTTCCGGATCGGGGCGACGAAAAGGCCATTACGCGCGACCTGCTGGCGAGCAATATCGACGTGCTCATAGGTGCCGGCAGGCGGCTCGAAAAGGAGTCCCCCGAGGGCGGTTCGTATCGTGATGCGTTCGGCCGCCGCGGCTATGCGGTCGTCGGTTCGCTCGAAGAGGCGGAGCCGGTTCGTGCGGGACGGTTGCTGTGTGCCGTGACCGATGAAAATATCCCGAAGACGATCCGGCGCGAAGATTACCTGCGCTGCGCCACGCAGAAGGCACTGGAAATACTCGCCCATAATGCCGATTCCGTCGGCCGCGGCTTTGTGCTGATGGTCGAGGGCTCGCTAATCGACGGTGCGTCGCATGGTAACGATGCGGAGAAGATACTGGCCGAAATGCGCGATTTCGAGCGTGCCGTGGCTGCGGCGATGGACTTTGCCGACCGCACGCCGGGGACGCTGGTCGTAGTGACGGCCGACCATGAAACCGGGGGGCTCGCCATCCCGAGCTGCGACGGTGATTTTACCCGCTCCGAGAGCGGTATCCGATATGTTTTCGGATCCAAAAGCCACACGGCGACCTACGTCCCCGTTTACCTTTATGGTACGGGTGCGGGGCATATTGCTGGAATAATGGACAACACGCAACTCGCCCGGCGGGTCATGGCGCTCCTCGGGAAGGAGTAGCCGTTTTTGTGCAGCGCGCCCGGTGCGGCCCCACCGGAAGGTCATGCCATTGTCCGGTGAACGGGGGCCGGGAATTACGCCCTGCCTGCACGGGTGATGCTGTTTCGGAGAATTGCTGCGCCGCCCGGCGGCAAACGGCTCCGGTTCCGCCCCGTATTAAATACAAACGGCGTCCACTGAACTCGGGGTGGACGCCGTTTGCTGCTTATGGTTGGTGCGATGCTTCGGAAAGCCTACTTTTTTTGGGTGCCATAGCCGACTACTAAAATCTCTTCCATGTCACCTTCCCGCTGTGCGGTGTCCTTGTCGTGGAGGATGCCTTCGGATGTCTGGACAGCGAAGTCTACCGGCATGCCGAATTTTACGCGTACGGCCTCTCCGCGCTGTTTGCCGGGCGTCCATTTCGGGGATTTGCCGATGACGCGCAGTACCTCGTCCGCAAGGGATTTATCGGGCGATTTGAATATTTCGGCATTGCCCACCGAGCCGTCCTTCTCGATGACGAACGTGACCAGGACTTTCCCGTAAATGTTTTTGCTGAGGGCTTCCGCCGGGTATTTCACGTTCATTTGTACCCACCGGCGGAATTCGTTGATGTCACCGCCGTTGAATTGCGGCGGGGTATCCACCACCAGGAACGGTTCTTCCCCGGAAATTTTGTTTTCACTGGTCTTAGTGTCCTGTGCCGTAGCAGTTATTCTGAAATCAACGGGCAGCGTATATCTCACACGCACCTTTTCGCCGCGCTGTTCGCCCGGTTTCCATTTGGGCGAAGCTGCGACGACGCGCCGCGTCTCTTCCGAGAATGCCTTGCCGGGGGTTTGAAGAATCTGGATGTTGCTTACCGAGCCGTCCTTTTCGACGACGAACGACAGGACGACACGCCCCTGTTCCCCGTTCTTGAATGCCTCGGCGGGGTATTTTATGTTTTTCTGCACCCATGCGCGAAAAGTGTTGAGGTCACCGTATCCCGGGTTGCCGCCCTCCTGCATCGGGAACAAGGGCATGGTCTCGGCGATCAGGAACGGCTGGTCGTCCTCCGTTTCCCCGGTTTCGCGGATGCTGCCGTCCTGAAACTCGGCCTGTGTCGTGGCGTTTCCAGTCTCCTGGCGGGCGTCCCCCGGGGTGGGCAGGGCCGTATCACCTTTGGTCGTTATGATTACTACGCCGTTGCGGGCTTCCTGCCCGTAGGTCGCTACGGCGGATTGGTCTTTGAGTACCGTTATGTTTTCGATGCGGCTCGGATCGAGCTTGTTTATGAAATCCGGGTTTACCTTGATTCCGTCGACCACCCAGAGCGGTTTGCCGGTCTGGGCCGAAAGCACCGGTGTCCCCGGGGTTTCGGATTCCAGCGTGATCCCGGTAAACTGCCGGGCTGCCTCTCCGACCTCCAGCAGGTGGGGTTTGCAACCGACGTAGGCGACTGTGAGTATTGATCCCTGCGGAGCGTAGATTTCCGCATGTCCCGATTTATCGGTGACAACGCCTTTTTGCGTGTCCTTTATCGTTATCACTGCTCCGGGCAGGGGGTCGCCATCCTTTAGTACCGTTACGGCGACCTGTTTCTCGGTGGTGGTCGCTCCTTCGTCCGACGAACTTGTTGCGGCCTTGTTTTCAGTTCGCTGCAAGACGACGACGGTGGCCTCCTTTTGGCTATGCCGCTTCGTATCGACCGTTGCCGATTCGTAGCCGGGATAGCTTACCAAAAGTTTGCTGCCGTCCGGGACGGTGATCTCGGCATGTCCGTCCGCATTGGTCACAGTGCCCTGTGTCGTACCTACGACCTGTACGATGGCGCCCGGGAGTGCCCCTTTGTCCTTGTTCCGGACATCTATCGACACCCTGCATGACTTGTCCTTTTTTTCATCTCCGGCATGCTGTGTTTCCTGCCCGGGAGCGGTTTCGATACCGGTGCCGGTTGCCGGGGCGACGATCACTGCGGCGCGCGTAGTGAAAGAGAATGCGCACAGGAGCCCGATCAGGGCTGGCAGCGTACCTGCCAGCCGGAGCAGGCTGTGCCTGCTTTTTGTCTGCGTAGTCATCATTTTAAAGCGTTTTTTAGTAAGTGAGTTACGCAGCCCGTTGGCTATTTCCGGACTATAACCGAAAAGCTGCTTGAAGATCGTTTGCATGTATTCGGCCCTGTCATAGCCGCTCGTGAGTACGTCGCTGTCGGCCTCGAACTCCTCGGCCTCGGTCAGCCGCCGTGCGGCGATCCATACGAAGGGGTTCCACCACAGGGCGGCTTTCATGGTTTCCATGACGATCCGCTCGAGGGAGTGGCGGTGGGCTATGTGGCTCGATTCATGGGCCAGGATCGCCCCCATCTCCGCTGCGGGTGTTGCGGTCCAGATGTAGATTGTGCGGAAAAACGAGAACGAAGCGATCTCCTGCCGCGTGCGCACGATCTTGTATTTGCCCGTACGGGTGACCTCCGCGCCGCGCCGGAGGCGCCGGATACGGAATACCTGCCACAACATGATGCCGAGGATCAGGGCTGCGCCCGCCAGGTAAAGCCCCAGGCACAGATGCCCGGGCGTGATGGCGTGCGCCTCGGCGTCGGGCAGCACTTCGGCCGTCCAGTCGCCCGGGGCAGGCGCAGTTACGGTCGGGGTCGCCACGATGATCCGCCCCGGCCATACGGGAATGCGGAGCAGGGGGATCAGTGCGGCTACGGCCGTCGTGGCGAGCAGGTACAGGCGGCACCAACGGAATTTCACCCTGCGTTCGAGCAGGATGGCGTAGGCCGCTAACAGCACGCCGCTGCATGCGAGGACTTCGAGGGCATATATGGCCAGTGTTTTCATGGTCGGAAGGGCTTGGGGCGGAGCGGGCGGTTATTTGCGGGCGTTCTGCATGATTTGGAGAATCTCCTCCATCTCTGTGACCGAGATGTCCTCATGGCGCGAGAAGAACGAGACCATCTGTGCCAGCGAGCCGTCGAAATAGGACGACAGTACCGACGACATGACCCCGCGTGCGTACTCTTCGCGGCTTACGGCCGGATAGTAGCGGTGGCTTTTGCCCTCGGGCGTGTGGTTGACGAAACCTTTGTTTTCGAGGATTTTGAGGAAGGTCGCGACTGTGGTGTATTTCGGGCGGGGTTCTTTTGTCTGGGCGATGATCTCGTTGACCACCGCATCGCCCAGCCTCCAGAGTATCTGCATGATCTCCTCTTCGCCGCGTGTGAGTTCCGGTTGTTTATTCTCCATGGTAGTGGTTTTTAGTTCGTTTTCGATGTCATTCAGTTTCCAGCGCGGTTGCAGCCCTCCGGCGCCGGCCATTGGATACCCCAACGTTTGAGGTATTCCGCGACAGGCCCCATGCCGACCTCTCTGCGCCACTCGTCCACGCGTTCCGCGTCGAGCAACGGGGCTATGTAATAACTGCCGTCGCCACCTGTGATCCGTAACGCTGCGGTTCTCCTTTGCTGACGGCTATGCGATCCTCGAGCATGGCGACCTGCAAAGGCTGGATGTCCCCCAGCACCGCTCCCTGCCTCAGCAGGGGCAGGTAACGCTCCTGTATTGCCGGATCGGAATGCTGGATGACAAGGAAGAATGCCGTGCATGCGTCGCCGACCTTCGTTTTACCTACCCAGCCCCGACTGTCGAGAATAGACGAGATTTCCCGCAGGTTCAAACTGTCCGTGCGCTGCATCTCTGCGATCAGCGAGTCCGTCACGATGCCGTTTGCACCCGATTCTATGGCCCGGATATAGGCCGTGCGTACCTGCTGGTCGCTCGCGGCGATCTGCTGCAATTTCCTGCGCAACGGTATGTCGAAGTCGCGTTCAGCGCGGTGTTGCCGCGCTGTGAGCGTGTCGAGGAGTAGCTGCCAACGTGTGTCGGCATGCAGCGGTTGTAGATCTCCGTCGGTTTCGATGCGATCGGAATACCATTCCTTTTCAAGGGCTATGCGTTTGAATAACCGGTCGAAAGCCAGCCCGTTGTCTCCGGCTTTAGCCGCAGCGCAAGCTGCATTGTATAAATGATAGGGTTGTATGTGTTCTGTCTGATAGAAGGCTGCTTCGAATGCCCGGCTCGCGCCGGCGGGGTCGCCGGCCATGTAGAGCGAGTCGGCTTGGCGGATGTGCGCGAGGTAGGTGCTCTTGTCGCTTTGCTGTGCGTATGAGCACAAGAAGGCTGCGACAAAAATCAGGGCGATATACATGCGCTTTTCCATGAGCATTATGATTTAAACTCGACACAAGTTTACTACTAATTTTTTAGATCAACAAATATTTCTTCTAAAAAATTAGTAGATAGCGCCCAAAAAGCAGAATACCTATATTAACATGCGATATGCGATGTAACCTTGTTTGGGAATTTCCGGGGAGTCCCCTGTCTGCATTGTGGCGCGAAGGCCGGCTGCCGGGGCAGGTTTGTTGCCGGAAAACCGGGTGCGCAGGCGCAAACGAACCGCCGGATTGCCGGACGGGGGAGGCTGCCGGCGGTGGCGGAATGCTCCTTCAGGGAGTCAGCCCAGCCGTGCCTCTTCGTTGTCCTTCTCCGCCTTCTCGTCCTCTTCCCAGTCGAACCACGGGAATTCGTGGCGCCCGGCGAGCGAAAAACGGGTGTAGGTGATCGGAAGCCCCATTTCGAGGAATCGTTTCTCGTAGGCGGTCTTAACCGACAGCACCTCGTCGGCGTAGCCCGTGCCGTAGATGTCGGCGTTCGAGACTTCGCATGGCAGCCCGTAGCGGCGCACCACCTCGTTCGTATAGCCGAACAGATGTTTCGAATCGGTCTTGAGGTTGATCCATCCGTCGGGGGACAGTATGCGGGCGTAATATCCGAGGAAAAGCGGCGAGGTGAGGCGTTTCTTCGCCCGGCGGCTCTTGAGTTGCGGGTCGGGGAAGGTGATCCATATCTCGTCGACCTCGCCCTCGGCGAACAGGCCGTTGATAAACTCGATGCGCGTGCGCAGGAACCCCACGTTGGGCATCCTGCGGTCGGTGGCGGTTTTGGCGCCCCGCCACATGCGTGCGCCCTTGATGTCGATGCCGATGAAATTGCGCGACGGGTCGCGCTCGGCCAGCGCTACGGTATATTCGCCCTTGCCGCAGCCCAATTCGAGTACGATCGGGTTGTCGTTATGGAAAAAGTCGCTGCGCCAATGCCCTTTGAGCGGGTGGTCGCAACGGAATACCTCGTCGAATTCGGGTTGTATGAAACAGTCGAAAGTCAGGTTCTCGCGGAACTTGCGGAGCTTGTCCTTGCCCATTGTTGTCTCTTATTCGCTTTTTACGATATTTATGCCGACGGCCTCGATGCCCTTCACCGGGCGGCCGGGTGTGACGGTTATGCAGTAGTCGCCCGTGCGGGCGAAGCGGATGCGGCGGCGATAGGGGAGGTCGGCCTCGCGCGACAGGGCGGCCGGAGTGTGCGCGGCCGGGAGTACGAGCCGGAAAGCCTCTTCGTGCCGGAGCGAGTCGGGTGTGACGACTGCTATGCGTACCGTCAGCGTGTCTTCATCCATGCGGTCGTCGTAGCGCAGGAACAAATCCATGTCACGCAGCGTCGTCGTGTCCGTGTTCGTGACGACGATGGTGGCGGGGGCCTCCCAGCCCAAGGCATTCACATCGGTCACCGCGGCTCCGTGGGGTGACACGCAGCCTGCGGCAAAGGCCGCGGTGGAAAGGAGTACTGCCCGACGGACTTTCCGGAATGCGCTGCCCGTCCGATCCCGGTATGCGGTTGTGCCGGACGCTGCCCTGCCCGACCTCGGCGTATGGAACCACGTTGTGCCGGGTTGTGTCGTACAGGGCTGCATTGCGCCGGCCTGCGTGGCAGTGCTACCCGGAATGCCGGCCGTCTGCCGAAGCGTTCCGGCTGCTGCGCGACGTGCCGCTATGTCACGTGCCCGTATCACCGTCTATTCGTTTGAACCCCCGTTGCTTCCGCTGCCGTTGTCGCTGCCCCCTTCGCGGCGTTCGCCTCCCGGACGGCGGCGGTTGCGGTTGTTGCGCCTGTTGCCACCTTCGCGGCGTTCCCCGCCGTTTGTATTGCCCTCTGCGCCGTTGTTGCCTCCGTTGTTGCCGTTGCCATTGTTGCGGGGAGCTGCCTCATTGCGGTTCCCGTTGCGGCGGTCACCGCCGTTGCGGCCCTCCCCGTTGCGGGAACGGTCGTTGCGTCGCTGGCGGCGTTCGGGACGCTCCTGCTGGGGCTGCTGCCCCGGCTGAGCCTGGCGGCGCTCCTGTCCTGTTTCCTGGGAAGGCTGCCCGTTCTGCCCCTCCTGCCCGTTCTGTTTGCCCCGGTTGCGGCCGCGCTTGTTGCGCCGTTTGGCCGAGTCGAAACGGGTGATGCTGTCCTCTTCGGAGCGGTAGGTCGGCTCCTCGGCTATCGGGCGGATGTCGTCGGCGTGCTGCAGCTGGTCGACCTTCTTGCCCGCACGGTTCAGCGCCATGATTTCGCGCACGCGCGACACGGGCAGCGTGGTGACATTGACCATCGCGTCCTTGCTTGACGAGAAGGTCATCGTACCGGCGAGAATGTCGCTTTTGACGAGGAAATATTCGCCGTCGATGGCCTGCAACGGCTCACGCAGGCGCGGGAACTCCTTGCGGGCGTCGACATAGGTGTCGTATTCGTACATCATGCAGCATTTGAGCTTCGAGCACTGCCCGGCCAGTTTCTGGGGATTGAGCGAAATCTCCTGTGCACGGGCGGCACCCGTCGTGACGCTCGAGAAGCTCGACATCCACGACGCGCAGCACAATTCGCGCCCGCAGGCGCCCAGCCCGCCGATGCGCCCGGCTTCCTGGCGTGCGCCGATCTGCTTCATTTCGATGCGGATGTGGAACCGCTCGGCGAAGACCTTGATCAGTTCGCGGAAGTCCACGCGCTCGTCGGCGATATAGTAGAAAATGGCCTTGATCTTGTCGCCCTGATACTCCACGTCGCCGATCTTCATGTTGAGTCCCATGTCGGCGGCGATCTGGCGCGATGCGATCATCGTTTCATGTTCGAGGGCGATGGCCTCCTGCCATTTCTCGATGTCGTAGGGCTTGGCCTTGCGGTAAACTTTCTTGAACTCGCCGTTGTAGGGGTTGAATCCCGTGCGGCGCATCTGGCGTGCTACCAGGTCGCCCGTGAGCGAAACGACGCCGATGTCGTGTCCGGGCGATGCCTCGACCGCCACGATGTCGCCCCGCTTGAGCTGCAGGTTGTTGGCGTTCTGGTAGAACGAGCGGCGCGTGTTCTTGAACCGCACCTCCACGATGTCGGTTGGGATATTCTCGGGGTACTCCTCGAGCCACGCCGTTTCGTGAAGCTTGAAACACCCGTCGCAGAGCTTCGCCTCGCACTCTGCACCGCAATCGCAGAAACTGCATCCGCGGCCTACTTCGGGTTTACACTTTTTCGTATATTGTTTTTCGGTGTCCATTTGTGGGCATAATTTGCGTAAAGATACGAAATTTTTTTTATCCGGCGGCCACTCTGCCTAAATCGTTGCCTCAATTGCCCAGGCGGAGCTTGCGGACGCTGCGCCGGATGCGGACGATCATCATCACGGCCGCGGCCGACAAGCCGAACGAGAAGCCGAGGAAAAGCCCCGTCGGGCCCATGCCGAGCGTGAAGCCGAACAGGTAACCCACCGGCAGGTTCAGCAGCCAGTAGGATACGAAGGCGATCGGCATGATGATCTTCACGTCCTGTATGCCGCGCAGGATGCCTACCGAGACATTCTGGATGCCGTCCGAAAGCTGGTAGAGCGCCGCGAAGACCAGCAGTTGCGAAGCGATGGCGATCACCTCGGGGTTGGTCGAGAAGAACGTCGGGATGATGTTGCGCATGGTGATGAAGACCAGCGCTGCAAAAGCGTTCCAGGCGAGCACCAGGTGGTACGACGCCTTGGCCGCCAGCGACAGCTCCCCGATGTTGCGGGCACCGTAGCAGTGCGACACGCGGATGGTGGTGGCCGCACCGATCGACATGACGATCATGAAGGCGCAGTTGCCGATCGTAACGGCGATCTGGTTGGCGCTCATGGTCTCCTTGCCGAACCAGCCCATCATGATGCCAGTGCCGACGAACGCCGAGGCTTCGAGGAACATCTGCATCGAGATCGGAAGCCCCATGTGCAGCAGGTTCTTCACCGTGGCCCACGAATAGTTGCGGGGCGAGAACCCGTCGAGGTAGCCGCGGTATTTGTGGCGGTTGTAGAAGTAGCCGATCATCAGGATCGGGGCGATGATGCGCGAGAGCAGCGTACCCAGCCCGGCACCCTCGGCACCCATTTCGGGGAGCCCGAAGCGGCCGTAGATGAACACCGCGTTGAAGCCGATGTTGGCCAGGTTGGCGATGATCGTCACGACCATCTCGACCTTGGTGTTGCCCACGCCTTCGAGGAATTGCTTGAAGGCGAAGAAGAGCATGACGAACGGCATGCTGAATACCAGCATCTTGTAGTAGGGAATGGCCATGTCGACGACCTCGACGGGCTGGCCGAGGTGGTACATGAGCGGGATGACCGCATATTGTACGGCGGCCATCGCGAACCCGAGCAGCGTGTAGAACAGGATGCCGTTTTGCAGCAGCCCGGCCGACTTCTCGCGGTCGCCCTGCGCGTAGAGTTCGCCCACGAGGGGCGTCATGCCCAGCGCGATGCCGATGGCGGCGATGAAAAGGATGAAGAACACCGCCCCGCCGAACGATACGGCGGCCAGCGGCACAGGATCGTCGCCGCCGTAGCGGCCGACCATCAGGTTGTCGGCCACTTGCGTGAGGATTTGTCCCAATTGCGTCAGTACGACGGGCAGGGCCAGCCGCAGGTTGGATTTGTACTGGTCTTTGTATTTCGAGAAACTGTACATCGGTTTTCCGGATTAGGGTGCAAAGATAGCCATTTATGTCCGGATTGCAATCCTCGGGCTGTCCCGGGATGAAAAATCCGCCCGTTTCTGGGCGGATTCCATGCCGGAGGTCAGTACGGGAGCGTGATTTCGATGCAGCAGCCCGCGCGGTAGTCGGGGCATACGCGGATTGCACCCCCGAGCCGGGTGACGATCAGGCGGCAGAGGTACAGGCCGATGCCCGACCCGGGTTTGAACGAATCTACCTTGGTGAAACGGTCGAATACCCATTCCTGCTTGTCCGGGGCGATGCCTATGCCGGTGTCGGTTACGCGGATGCGGAGTTTGCGGGTGCGGTCGTCCTTGTCGCAGCAGACCGTGACGGAACCCGCAGCGGTGAATTTGGCGGCGTTCTGCAACAGGTTGTCGATCACGCGCGTCATGTAGGTTTCATTGGTCGGGATGACGCAAGTGCCGCGACCCCCCCCCTTGAGGACGTACTCTACCGACGGGTTTTGGGAAAGTTCGCGCTGGATTTGCAGCCGTTCGGCGCACAGCAGGCCGAGATCGGTTTCGGCGAGCGGCAGGGGCTCTTCGGAGCTGACGAGCCGCGACAGTTCGAGCATGTTCTCCAGCAGGGTGGTCAGCGCGGTCGTGCTGGCCCATATCTGTTCGCGGAATTCGCGCCGCGTATCGTGGTCGTGGTCGCCTTCGAGCAGTAGATCCGAAAACCCGTTGATGGCGTTGAGCGGCGTGCGGATTTCGTGACACATCGAGTTGATGAAGGCCGTTTTCATCTTTTCGCTCTCCATGGCGCGGCGGCTTTGGCGGGTTATCTCTTCGTTGGCATCGGTCAGTTGCCGCCTTATCTGCTTCAGCTGCCGAACCATGACGTACTGGTAGACGCTCCAGCCGATGAGCAGCAGCACCAGAATGCCGCCCGCAAGCAGGGCGATGAATCGTATGCGGCCGGTCAGCCGGGACTTTTCGAATTCCAGCCTGCCCACCTCGAACAAGGTCTGCATTTCGGCAAGACTGCTCTGCGCCTCTTCTACCCGCTCGTTGAAGCGGATGTTATTGGTTGTCCGCACCGCTTTGAGGGCGTTTTTATAATCGCCCATTTTTTCGTACAGATAGGATTGGGTGGCATAGATAGGGGCTAAGTCCGCTTTTATGCCTTTGCTTTTGTAGGCGGTTATGGTCGAGTCGATGTAAGCCACGGCCCGTTCGTAATCCCCCGTACACTGATAATACCGGGCGCTGGTGCTGTATATTTCCGCCATGTCGCCTCTGGCGCGGGCCAGCCCGATACATTTTTGGTAATACTCGTTCAGCTTATCTCGGGAGATCAGGTCGCGCAGGTATACCATTTTGGCATAGGCGCGCATCATGTAGCCCGTCGTGTCGCGGTGGGGCCGCTCGAAGCGGTCGTCCATCGCCAGCCATTTGCGGTGCAGGTCGATACATTGTCCGATCTGCTCTTCGGCGCGCTTGTCCTTGCAGAGCATATAGAGATCGGAAAGTTCGTCGTGGCAAATCTTTTCCAGGTGGAGACGCTCTTCGAGCGGGTATTTCCTGAGGTTTTCCAGCGCTCGCTCCACATAGGGGATCGCCTTGGCGATGTTGTCGTAGGCTTCGGTCGTGACCGACGAAAAGTCGATGGCCAGGCCTGTCAGGAATTCCCATTCGATGCGCTCCTCGGGCGTGAGCCGATCGTAGTTTTTGCCTTTGAGTTCTTCCAGCGCACGCGTTACCGTTTCGATCGAATTGTTGTCGTTCATCTGTTTCCAGAGGTAGTAGGCGTAAAGCGACGAACGGAACAGGGCGTGGCGGGAACCCGGGAGAATGCTGTCCGAGAGGGCGATGTATTTCTCGGCTCGCCGGGTGTCGCGGTCGGCGAATTTACGAACCAGAAAGTCCAGCGCATCTTTGCATCCGTAGGTATCCCCGGCCTTGTGCGCTTCGGCGAGTGCCGCTTCCCAATAGGGTGCGGCCAGTTCGAGGCTGTCGCCGCTCAGATCGGCCAGTTGGACGTATATTCGTCCCCGGTCGGCGGCATCGGGTGTTTTCGGTAAGAGCGTAAGCAGACTGTCGGTTTGTGCCGGCTTGGGGGGCGCCGATATTGCAGCGTACGGAAACAAGGACATAATTAGCCCTGACGCAAGGGCTTTCAGGAGAATATGATGCATGTCGGTGTCGTGAAACAATATTAAATTCGGACAAATTTATGAAAAAAATCTTTCGGGGAATTATCATTTAAAAAATAGCAAACATAAAAACAGAGACCGGTTGCAAGCCGGTCTCTTTTAACGGGACGGGTTTGAACCGTCCGGGAGTCATGCCACCCGCAGCTTTACGCCGTGCGATTTGTCCGACTCGACGACGACCGTGTCGCCTTCGTGGAGTTTGCCGTCGATGATCAGCGTCGAAAGCGGTTCCTCGACGTTGTCCATCAGCGTACGTTTGAGCGAGCGGACTCCATAGCGCGATTCGTAGCCCATGGCCGCCAGGCGACGCTTGGCTCCGTCGGTGATCTTCACCTTGTAGCCCAGGCGGCGCGTGCGTTCGAACAGCCCTTGCAATTCCAGTTCGATGATCCGCTCCACATCGCTCAGTTCCAGCGTGCGGAACAATACGATGTCGTCGATCCGGTTCAGGAACTCCGGGGCGAAGGTCTGCTCGAGTGCCTTGCGGTATTCGCACCGGGGCGTCGCGGAGGCTGTGGCACTCTTCGATACGGTGCTGTAACCTACCTGCACCGATTTCTTGACCACGTCGCGCGACCCGACGTTCGAGGTCATGATGATGATCGTGTTGCGGAAGTCCACCTTGCGGCCCGAGCCGTCGGTGAGGTGTCCCTCGTCGAAGATCTGCAACATCGTGTTGAAGACCTCGGGGTGTGCTTTCTCGATCTCGTCGAACAGGATCACGGCATAGGGCTGGCGGCGTACCGTCTCGGTGAGCTGGCCGCCCTCGCCGTAGCCGACATAACCCGGGGGCGAGCCGATCAGCCTGGCGACGTTGTGCTTCTCGCTGTATTCGCTCATGTCGATGCGGATCAGTCCGCGCTGTTCGTCGAAGAGCCATTTCGAGACCTCCTTGGCCAGCAGCGTCTTGCCTACCCCCGTGGGGCCGACGAAGAGGAATACCCCGATCGGACGGTTCTCGTCCTTGAGTCCGGCCCGCGAGCGGCGGATCGTGCGCGAGATCTTCTCGACGGCCTCCTGCTGCCCTACGACCCGCTGCGAAAGGTGCTGGCAGAGGGTTTGCAGGCGGGTCATCTCTCCGCCCGAAATGCGCTCGGCGGGGATGCCCGTCATCGAGGTGATGACCTGCTGGATATGCTCGGCCGTGATCTCCACGGGGTTGGTTTCGAGCGACCGCTGCCATTCGTTGCGGCTTTCGCCCAGTTTCGAACGGAGTGCGATTTCGCGCAGGCGTGCCGAGGCGGCCTTTTCGTAGACCAGTTCTTTGACCGCCTCGCGGCGTTCGCGCCGCACTTGGTCGAGTGCGTTTTCCATCTGGCGGAGTTCGGCCGGTTCGCGCGCCGATTGCAGGTGTATGCGCGAGCCCGCCTCGTCCAGCACATCGATCGCCTTGTCCGGGAAGAAGCGGTCGGTGATGTAGCGCCCGGTGAGTTCCACGCAGGCTTGCAGCGCCTCTTCCGTATAGCGTACCTTGTGGTGCTGCTCGTAGTGGGAGGCGATGTTGCGCAGGATCTGGAGCGTCTGCTCGGGCGTCGTGGGCTCGACGACGACCTTCTGGAACCGGCGCTCGAGCGCCGAGTCGCTTTCGATGTTCTCGCGGTATTCGTCGAGCGTCGTGGCGCCGATGGTCTGCAGTTCGCCCCGTGCGAGTGCCGGTTTGAGGATGTTGGCCGTGTCGAGGCTGCCCTGTGTCGAACCGGCACCCACGATGGTGTGTATCTCGTCGATGAATATGATCGTGTCCTTGGCCTTGCGCAGTTCGTCGAGCAGTTGCTGCATGCGCTCCTCGAATTCGCCGCGGAACTTCGTGCCCGCTACGAGCGACGATACGTCGAGCGAGAAGAGCGTCTTGTCGGCGATGGTGTAGGGCACCTCGCCGCGTGCAATGCGCAGAGCCAGCCCTTCGATGATGGCGCTCTTGCCCACGCCCGCCTCGCCGATGAGGATCGGGTTGTTCTTCTTGCGGCGCGAGAGTATCTGGACTACGCGCTCGATCTCCTGCTCGCGCCCCACGACGGGGTCGATTTTACCCTCTCGGGCCATCTGCGTGAGATTTACGCCGAACTTGTCGAGCACGTGCGATGTGTTTTTCTCTTCGGGTTTGTTTTCCTCGCTGAAATCGAGCATGTGTACCTGTATCTCCGTGCGGAAATCGTCGCCGGCGGCGAATTTCTTGATGTCTTCGGATACGACTTCACCCGTGATGCCGTACATTTCGAGTACGCGCGATGTCGCGGTCGAGCGGTCGCCGACGATGGCCCGCAGTGCGTGGGCCGTAGAGACGCTCCGCACGGCGCCCGATACGGCGCACAGTTCGTCGGTAAAGGCGCGGTAAAACTCTTCGGCGCCCGTGTTTTCGCGCCGCCCTGCCCCGAGTACCTCGCGTTCGATGCGCAGGCGTACCTGGTAGAGCTCCCAGTCCTTCAGACGGGAGGATAAAAGCTGGTAGGCAAGCGACCCTTCTTCGCGGAGCATCTCCAGCATGAGAAAATCCTTCAGCGAGTGGTCGATTCCTGCTTTGGTCGTATTAAACGCCGCGCGGGCAATGATGCCCTCGAGCGTCTTCGAAATTTTTACTTGCATGTTGCGTCGTCATGAAATTTAATAGTCTAACTTTTGATTCTTCGCCTATCTAACGGCATGTTATTGTTAAATATTATGTTAACTTGTTGAGCGGTATTTATTGCATTGTCCCTGAGTGGATTGTGCGGCTGAAATTCTCGGTGTGCGATGCTGGAAACGGGCTTGGATGTGTTCTGAACGGGTTTCCGGCCTTTTTCGCAGGGAGAAGATGCTCCCCCGGAAGGATAGTTCCGGTACTATGGAAAGGGTATACGGAGGCAGGATAGGCTCCCTGTGGCCGGTGCCGGAAAGAGCTCTTGCGGGGGCGGGGTTCGCCGGCTTTGGTTACCGGGGCTGCCTGCGGTGCCGGGCGGCTCTGTACCGGACGGCTTCTTGTGCGGGATATACCGACTGCGCCGGGATTAGTTGCCTGTTGCCGGCCGGTGCCGGGCGTCAGTTGCCGTTATACAATTATGATTCGGAATGTTTTATTTTTGATACGATGGCTGAAAGCCGTACCGATACCCTGCCGAAACCGGATGTAGATTTTTCCAGTGTATTATCTCTCTGAAAAACAATTATTATTACAAGTATAAAACGGAGTGTGTGTGTTTTTATTGTGCCGGTCTTGTTTATTTGTGTTGTTAATTTTGTATTTTTGTGGAAAAGGCCCGTCCGGGGCTGTTGACAACCGACTTCAACCCGAAAAGAATATGAAACGGATCCTGATCCCTCTCCTGGCGCTCGCCGCCGCCATGACCTTTGCACAACCGCCGCGCCCGCTGCCACCGGGCTATCCCGACCGTTCGGGGAATATAGACCTCGAAAGGGGGTTCCGAACCCCGCCGGCAGGTTACGGCGAGGTGCCCTTCTATTGGTGGATCGGCGACACGCTCACGCGCGAACATCTCGCCTGGCAGCTCGACATGCTGGCACGGAAACGGATCAGCAGCCTGCAGATCAACTATTGCCACACCGATACGGGCGGCATCACCTACGGCAGGACATTTCGTTCGAAGCCCGACCTTTTCACTCCGGCGTGGTGGGAGCTTTTCGGGTGGTTCATGACCGAGGCCGGCAAACGCGGTATGACCGTCAGCCTGAGCGACTATACGCTGGGCGTGGGGCAGGGCTCCTATGTGGACGAGATGCTGGCCGAAGACCCGACGCTCAACGGTTCGGAACTGCATTTCGACAGCCTGGAACTCGGCCGCGGGGAGCGTTTCTCGCGGGCTTATGCGCAGCGGCCGCTTTCGCTGAACGCTTACCCGCTCGATGCCCGGGGCCGGATCGACGGGGCGCCGGTCGACCTGTTGCCGGAAATGGGGCCAGACGGGGTCGAGTGGCAGAACCCCTGGCCGCGGGCCCTCGTGGCCGAAGTGAAGGCCGAGCGGCGCCTGCCTTCGCTCGATCCGATGCACCCTCGTGCGGGGCACAGTTACGTGCGGCACTTTTTCCAACGTTTTGCAGACCGTTTCCCCGGGGAATCGGAAACGGGGCTCAATTTCTTTTTCTCCGATGAGCTGAACTTCAACCTGCAGGGCAATATCTGGAACGATATTTTCCGCGACGAGTTCATGCGCCGCAAGGGATACGACATCCTGCCGCAGATCGACGCGCTGTTCGTCGACCTGGGTGACAGTTCGGTCAAGGTACGCATGGACTATAACGACGTGCGCGTGGCGCTGAGCGAGGAAAACTTCTTCATCCCCGTCTATGAGTGGCACCAGCGGCGCGGGCTGCTCTTCGGATGCGACCACGGCGGCCGTGGCCGCGACGTGGGCGAGTTCGGCGACTATTTCCGTACCCAGCGTTGGAACCAGGCTCCGGGCTGCGACCAGCCGATGTTGCAGAAGGACATTATTAAAAACAAGGTCGCCTCGTCGATCTCGCACCTCTACGAACGCCAGCGCGTCTGGCTCGAAGGTTTCCACAGCAGCGAGTGGTCGACCAACTCGGCGCAGCTGACCGATGCGATCTTCGCCAATTTCGCCATGGGGCAGAATCTGCTGAGCCTGCACGGGCTTTACTATACGACCATGGGGGGCTGGTGGGAGTGGGCGGCGCCCTGCAACCATTTCCACGAGCCTTACTGGGACGAGATGGACGGGTTGCTGGAGTGTACCGAGCGCCTGAGTTATATCCTGTCGCAGGGATACCACGTCGTCGACGTGGCGATCCTCTATCCTGTCGAGCCGGTGGTGGCCGGGTACGGCAACGAGGCTGTCGAAGCCGCCTTTGCCGCTGGGGAGGCGATTTACCGCGACGGCATCGACTTCGACTACATGGATTACGAATCGCTCGGCCGCGCCGAGGTGCGCGACGGCCGGTTGCATGTGGCCGGGGAGTCGTTCGGCGTGGTCGTGGTTCCCGCCATGCGGGCGATCCGCCACTCGTCGCTCGAAAAACTGCGCGACTTCGTTCGCGACGGCGGCATGGTCATCAATATCGGCCCGCTGCCGGAGGCCTCTGAAAAGGAGGGGCGCGGCGGCCGGGCGTTGACGGAACTGGTGGCGGATCTCTTCGGGGGCGGGCGCGACCGGGTTTTCCGTATCGGCGATCCGGCGGATGCGACCGCACTCATCGGCCGCAATACGCAGCGCGATTTCACGCTGCTCCGCCCGGCAACGGATGCCGGGGCGCATCCTGCCAAGCAAAAGACGGGCGATCCGACCCCTTACGTCATGCACCGCCGCATCGGCGGCCGCGACCTCTTTGCGGTCTATAACGTCGGGCGGGGCGCAACGTGCCGTTTCCGTGCATGGGGAGCCGCGGAGCTGTGGGATCCGTGGACGGGCGGGAAACGCCCGCTGCGGGTTGCCGCCGTCACGGATGCCGGAACCGAGGTGGTGATGCCGCTGGAGCGTACGGACATGCAGCTGATCCTCTTCGACCCTTCCCGCGATGCGGAGGTCGGGGCGGAATCCGCCGGCGCGGGGAGCACGCAGCGGATCGACCTCGGCGGGGAGTGGGATTTCCGGCTGGAACCCTTGCTGGACAACCGTTTCGGCGATTACCAGTGGCCGGGGACGGACGAAAAGATCAGTGCCTGTATTTATGATGCCGAATACGAACGGCTCGGCGGCGAGGCTCGGAAAGGCCGCGGACGGTTCACCTTCGGAGAGCGGTTCATGCTTCTGGGAGCGGTACCCGCCTCGGTGGATGAACGGACGGTGCTGGACAACCTGCCCGGCACGGCGTCGGGCGTGGAGGCAGCCGGCGTGCGGTACGACTGGCAGCCCTATGCGTTCTCATGGCGCTGGGGCGTCGAGGGCGACTTCGGGCATCAGGGCTGGCACGGCCTGAAGGCGGAGATGTACGACGATTTCATCCGCCTGGGTGCGACCGAACGGGCTTTCAACGGCATGGTTCGCAAGGCCGAGGCATCCGGAATGAAGGATTATTACCTCTACACCTGCGTGGATGCCCCGCGCGACGGGTTGTACGACGCCGAATGGGGCGGGATGCAGCCCGTGGGGTTCTATGTCGGCGGGGAACGGCGGGAGCCTGCGCCGCAGGTCGCCCTGAAGAAGGGCATCAACGAGATCGTGCTGCATTACGATTCGTTCGGCACGGCGCGGTTCGCCCTGCGCGACGGGAAGGCGGACATCGCGCCCGAGACGCTGGCCGAGGCCCCGTTGCGGATGAAGTTCCGCGGCGACCGGGCGCTGCTGCCGTTCGACAGCCGGAAGACGGCGGATACGCGGGCGCGGTTCACTTTTACGGCGGCGCCCGGGCTGGAGGCGCTGGAATTCACGGCTTTCGGCCGGAAACCCGAAGTGCGTGCCGACGGCCGGAAATGCCGGGTCGCCGAGGTCGCACGCCGCAGCGACGGCGCCGTGACCTACCGTGCCGTGTTGCCCCGGCGTGCCGAACTTCCGGCGGAGGTGTCGCTGACGCTTACCGAAGAACGCGGGTATGCCGGCGGTGCGGCGATAGACGGCCCTGTGAAGCTGGTTTGCGGGGTGGGACGCTATACGGTCGGCGACTGGTGCCGTAACGATGCCTTGCGTACTTATTCCGGTGCGGCGTGGTACGGCCGGGACTTTACGCTGACGAAGAAACCCGCGGGGCGTGTGACACTCGACTTGGGCGAGGTCGTCTCGACGGCACGGGTGCTGGTCAACGGGCGAGAGGCCGGTTTGCGGCTGACGCCGCCCTGGCGTTTCGATGTGACCGGACTGTTGCAGGAAGGTGCCAACCGGATCGAAATCCGGGTTTGCAATACGACGGCCAATATCTTCCTCTCTTCGCCGACGGTCTACCGCGGCGGTACGAAGGCCGGAATACTCGGCCCGGTGCGGA
>ERZ1106983.1543-NODE-1543-length-19469-cov-23.217214_pt1 | contig 19469 bp, 9 predicted proteins | sample MGYA00403693_ERZ1106983 | MGnify/ENA primary metagenome ERZ1106983 (study PRJEB35170, sample SAMEA104062420) | human gut metagenome | biome: human gut; feature: human-associated habitat; material: faeces | place: Denmark | collected 2012-07-13 ...
AAAAAATAAGACGGTCATAGTCCCGTTGGAATTCGGATCGGTTTTCCTGTCGTTCTTCATGGAATTCTTCCATCCCGAAACGTTTCGCTGATATTAGTTGTTTCCAATTCATCATTTTATTTACGATTTGACGATTTGCGATTTGATGATTGATGAATGTGTCAATTGACAGTTGGTATATTAGTACCTTGCCTTATTAGCACATTATTTATTATTTAACTGCAAACTTAACTATTTTTCAGTTCAAAATGTGTATTTTCGCTTGTTAAATCTGCTGTCCGAGTAAAGATAAAATAAGTTCGGGGTTTTGACTGAATCGGCGGTAGACTTGATCTGGATTAATCTTTTTACTTCTTATTTATATGAAAAAACAGGTTACAGCCTTTATCTGTATAATCGTTTTCAATTTTGAAGCCATATTCGCTTCTACTGATTTCTCTTTTAAAAGGTATCAGGTGGAAGACGGACTTTCGCACAATACGACTTGGTGTTCGATTCAAGATAGCTATGGCTTTTTGTGGATTGGCACAAGTGATGGACTGAATTGTTATGATGGTTGTGGCAACAGGGTGTATCGGAATGCTTTGAATAATAAATATTCTTTGGGTAATAATTTCGTCAGTTCCCTTTTGGAAGAAGGGGAAAATATCTGGGTAGGAACAAATTCGGGACTTTATATCTATGACCGTTCTACTGACCGCTTTTCTTATTTTAATGAAACAACACGGTATGGCGTATTTGTCAGTAGTGAGGTGAAGAAAATCATAAAAACTCAAAGCGGTTTGATTTGGATTGCTACGTTGGGGCAAGGTGTGTTTATTTATGAACCAGTGACAGGTGTGCTGACACAGAATAGTATTCATACTTCTTTTGTTTGGGATATCTGTCAGAGTGCAGATTCCCGTATTTATGTTTCTTCAATGCAGGAAGGACTATTTTGTTTTGATGAGAAGGGAACCTTTCTGCAAAATTATCCGGTTCTGTCAGATTCAAACATAGGCAGTCAGAGAATCAATTGTCTCTATAGTATTAAGAATGAAATATGGTTTGGCGTAGGTACTAATTTATTAGGTTGTTATCAGGAAGGAAGCCCGGATTTGAAAATTTATGATGCGTCTGCACAGAATTTCGGTGCTATTCTCTGTTTGATGGATTATAACGAAAAAGAATTGTTAGTTGGTACGGATAATGGACTGTATCTGTTCAATCGCGACCTTAAAACATTTCGTAGAGGCGATTCTCCCTTTGGCTTGCGGGCATTGGGCGATCCAACTGTTAATGCAATGATGTGGGATGCCGAAGGTACACTTTGGGTGATGACTAACTCCGGCGGAGTGAGTTACATGACTAAGCAATTGAAGCGTTTTGATTACTATTCCCTTATCTCATTATTAGGTACATTAGAGCTTGGCAGGGAGATCGGCCCTCTTTGTGAAGACCAGAATGGAAATATCTGGGTGGGAACCCGGAACGGGTTATGTTTTTTCAATACACAAATTCATTCACTTTCGGAGTATACTTTAAAGAATGTGGATGCGAGATATGACATTCGTAGCTTGCTGCTAGATGGCGACCGCCTTTGGATAGGAACCTATGCGGAAGGGTTGCATGTGCTAAACCTGAAAACTGGAGCAGTAAAGAGTTATGTCCATTCTCGCGATATTCCCTATACAATTTGTAGTAATGATGTCTTGAGTCTCTTTAAAGACCGAAAAGGAGATGTTTTTGTTGGAACAAGTTGGGGGTTATGTCGTTACAATTCGCAATTGGATAATTTTGTGACAATCATTCATGTCGGCTCTATGGCTTCTGTAACTGATATTTATGAGGATATGTACAATAGTCTTTGGGTTGCGACCTCAAATAGTGGTGTCTTTCGTTATAATACAGTGAACGATCGTTGGGAACATTTTGAACATATACGTGAAGATACAACAACTATTACCAGTAATTCTGTGATTACATTGTTTGAAGATATGAAAGGAACAATGTGGTTTGGAACCAATGGAGGAGGATTATGCTCATTCTCCAAAGATACGGAGACTTTCATTGACTTCGACCCGGAAAATACATTGTTGCCTAATAAGGTAATTTTCTCTATAGAACAGGATCGGACCGGTGATTTTTGGATTTCCTGTAATGCCGGATTATGCCGCATTAATCCCGTGTCTCAAAAGAACTTTCATTTATTTACCGTAAATGATGGTTTGCAAGGTAATCAGTTTACCGCACAGTCTTCATTGAGATCGTCCACAGGGAAGTTCTATTTTGGAGGAATCAATGGTTTCAATGTATTTGAACCGGGGCAGTTTACGGATAATACCTATCTTCCCCCTGTTTATGTTACTGATATTAGTTTCCCTTATTTGACAGATGAACAAGAAGTGAAACGGCTGCTTCGTTTAGATAAGCCCTTCTATAAAGCAGATAAGATCCAATTACCCTATACAAATAATAGTTTTACAGTACGTTTTGTAGCACTTAGTTATGAAGATCCACACAGAAATCGTTATACTTATATGTTGAAAGGTATTGATAAGGAGTGGATACATTCATCTAATAATACGGCCTCATACACCAATCTTCCAGCTGGGGAATATGAGTTTTTAGTTTGTGGCTCTAACAATGACCATCACTGGAATGAGAAAGCGGCTTCCTTATGGATTGTGATAACTCCGCCCTGGTGGCGGACTAGTGTCGCTTATTTTATGTATATACTATTATTTCTGTGTACAGCTTGCTATATTGGTTGGCGTTGGAATCTCTATGTCAAGCGTAAATATAAACGTCGTATGGAGGATTATCAGGTTGCCAAGGAAAAAGAGATGTATAAATCGAAAATCAATTTTTTTATCAATCTGGTACATGAAATACGTACTCCTCTTAGTCTGATTCGGCTCCCTCTGGAAAAGTTGAGGGAAGAGGAAAAAGAAGAAAGAAAAGAAAAATACCTTTCGGTGATGGATAAGAATGTAAATTATCTGTTGGGAATAACGAATCAGTTACTTGATTTTCAGAAGATGGAGAGTGGGGCATTGCAACTTAGCATGAAGGAGTGTAGTATTAATGCGTTGGTGAGTGATATATTCAATCAGTTTAATGGTTCTGCAGATTTGCAAGGGTTAACAATCTGTCTTAGTTTACCTCCTGAAGAAATTAGTATGATGATTGATTCGGAGAAAGTTAGTAAAATTTTGGTAAACTTGGTAGGAAATGCTATTAAATATGCAAAATCTCAAGTCGAGATGCGGCTAATATTATTGGGCGATAGGGTAAATATAATAGTGAGTGATGATGGCCCCGGAGTCCCTGAAGGTCAGCAAAATAAGATATTTCAGGCTTTTTATCAATTGCCGGATGATCCGGTGGCAACGTCTACAGGTACAGGGATTGGTTTGGCATTTGCCAAATCTTTGGCAGAAGCTCATCATGGAACTTTATCATTAGAAAATAGGATGGAAGGTGGTTCCTCATTTATATTGTCTTTGCCGTTGGAAACAGTAGTAACGGAAAGTATTCCGAATGAATTTGCTGAAATGCAGATGATAGATGTGGAAGGAAAAAAAATGCCGGATTCGGAGTTTGGAAATAAGAGATTCATTGTTTTGTTGGTGGAAGATAATGTCGAGTTATTAAATTTGACCAGAGAATCTCTAAGTGATTGGTTTAAAGTTTTTTCTGCCTGCAATGGAAAAGAAGCACTGGAAATACTTTCACGTGAGAGTATTGATGTCATTGTAAGTGATATTATGATGCCCGAAATGAATGGTCTTGAACTATGCAACTATATAAAATCAGATCTAGTTTACTCTCATATTCCCGTTATCTTGTTGACAGCGAAGACAACGTTAGATTCAAAAGCGGAAGGTTTTGAAAATGGTGCTGATGCATATATTGAGAAACCATTCTCTATTAAGCAGCTCCATAAACAAATCGAAAACTTATTAAAACTGCGACTGGCCTTCCATAAGTTGATGATTAATCTTTCTGGAAGTCCGGCTTCTTCATTGGCGGATTTTGCTCTTTCACAAAAAGATGTAGAATTTATAGAGAGGGTAAATACGATTTTGTCGGAACTGCTTGCTGATGAGAGTTGCTCGATAGATTTGTTAGCAGAGCAGATGAATATGAGTCGTTCTAATTTTTCCCGGAAGATAAAGGCTCTGTCTGGTATGCCGCCTCATGATTATATAAAGAACTTTCGGTTGAATAAGTCGACTGAACTAATCATGAGTGGTATACGAATAGCTGAAGTTGCCGAACAGTTAGGGTTTACTACTTCTTCGTATTTTGCAAAGTGTTTTAAAGAAAAGTTTGGGGTATTACCGAAAGATTATAAAGGATAACAGCTAGTTCCTATCACTCGTGGGGGTGCCAGACGGCTTTTGAAGCAGGGTGCTTTCCTTTTGGGGGATTCCTAAAATAGGAATTCCATTTTCATCCCATTCTATCTTTTGTATGCGTGTTGTCCGACCGTCCAAAACGAACATGTCACGAAGGGCGTTTCGAGCGTGGTAAAGTATATACCATTCTTTCTTGTCGGGTGAAGGTATGAAACACAGGCTACCGGGGCCATACACATGATTCTCTGGTGCTTGTTTGAATACAGGTTCCAGAGATTTCTTCCATGAATTCGGGTTGAGAAGATCGCTGTTAGCATCAGCTGTTAATAACCCTACACAATAATAAGGTGTCCAGTTACCGCTTGCAGAGTAATATATTAATAATTTGTCTTTGTTTTTGGAACGGAAAAATTGTGGAGCTTCATTCACATGAATAGGATAACCGGTTTTATTGCCATCTACACTGATCCATTGACATTCCCATTCGTATTCAGGTTTGGATATTAATATACGGTCTGAGGCTAGTGTCCATGGATTTTTCATTTCAGCGATATAGATACATTGGGTTTCTTGATAAATTCTTCTGGTTTCCCATCCGCACCAGATTAGATAACGTTTGCCATTATGCTCGAAAGGATTAGCATGAATAGCCAAGTTATTATTTTTGTCGGTCGATATTCTTCCTTTCATGACAAACTCTCCTTTCATGGGATCGGGAGATTCATTTTCTAGCACATATATCTGACGATTGTCTATATTACCATCATCAGCAGCGCAATAGATATACCATTTATTGTCCATATAGTGTATCTCTGGTCCCCAAAGATGAGATATACCCGAGCCATTTTGGGGCGAATATACGTTTTTTTTTGCTGCTTCTGCCAGTTGTGTAATATCGTCAGTTTCCCATAATATGATACAGTCTGCTAAACTTTGAGTATAGTAATATTTTCCTTCATGAAAGATGGCCCATGGTTCGGATCCTCCACCTATGACAGGATTTGTATAGAAAAGTGTAGAGTCAATGCCTGTTTGTTTATCAGTCTTTTTGCTTTGGCATGATAGACAAACAATAAGCAATATTAAAAATAAGCAATTTTGAAATTTCATAGTGCTTTCTTTGCTAAGATACTTGCAAAGAAAGCACAAATTATTTAATTCTGGAGCTGTTTGATTAGTTTTTATTGTTTGTTAGTTAGGAATTAGCCTATAATTAATACCCTCCTTTCTATATTTGTAATCAACAAACCTTTGGAACCATTGGCTATTAAATCTTATATTAACTAAATTTATTATTATGATGAACAGGAAAGGAAAAAGAATGAATGTTGTTAAGGCATTTTGTTTATTTACTTTGCTTGGGTGCTTCATTGGCTGTAAAGACGATGAAAAGAAGAAAGAGCAATCTTTTAATAACGATTTGCCTATTGAAATTGTGGGTTTTGAACCTCAAGAAGTTACTTCGCGCACGCAACTCCTTATCTATGGAAAAAATTTCGGAGATGACCCCTCTTTGATTCACTTGAAATTAGGAGGTGTGGATACAAAAGTGGTGGGTTGCAACAATGAATGTCTATATTGTATGGTTCCTCGTAATTCGAATAAGGGAACTATCGAGATTTCTATTGGTGATCAGACCGCTATGGCTAACGATCGATTTACTTATATCTCGAATACACAGGTTACTACATTGTGTGGCTATGTAGACGAGACTGGACGTTATGAAGTAAAAGACGGTTCGTTCGACGAATGTGGCTTGAATTGCCCGGCTTGGTTAAGTATTGATCCTCAAAATCCGAACCATATTTATATGATTGAAGAGGCGAATAGTATCCGTTTGATAGATGTGGAAGCGAAAAAAATGTCTACTGTTATAACGGTGGGGCAGATGAATATAACGAGTCCGCGTACTTTGAGTTGGAGTCTGACCGGTGATACTCTATTTGTGAATAACTGGGCAGATTGGGAAGCAGCTCCGATTTCTATTGTTATGCTTTTGAGAAAAGAAGAATTTAAGAAGCCACATGTACTTCTTTCTGGTCGTAATCATATTATTGCGGCAATTACCCATCCAAAAACTGGTGATATATACTTTACTCAAGAATCTGATGGTGGCGTTTATCAGTATAGTATATCAACGGGAGAGGTGGAACAAATGTTTACGGTAGGAGGATCTTGGATATGGGTATATCCTTATTTTCATCCGTCGGGCGACTTTGCCTATATCCTTCGGCCGCGTGAAGGTACTATTTTTAAATCTAAGTTTGATAAAGAAACCAATCAGTTGGAAGCTCCCTCTGTTTTTGCGGGAAACTGGAATTGGGGGCATAGAGAAGGGGTAGGAACCAATGCTAATATGGGAGTTTTGTGGCAAGGAGCTTTTGTGAAAAATGAGGAATATGCGAATCAACATAAGGAGGACATATATGACTTTTATGTAGCTGACGGAGAGTTATGGGGCACACATCCGGGTGATTTGATATGGCGGGTCACTCCTACAGCTGAAGTTATCCGCTATGCCGGTCGTGGAAGCACGGCCATGGATGGTAACCATTGGGGCTATGTGGACGGTGATTTGCTTAAGGAAGTTCGGTTCAATGGTCCGCACAGTATTGCATTCGATGAAGAAAATAAAATCTTTTATATAGGTGATCAGTATAACCACCGTATTCGTCAGATTATTGTTGAATAATAAAATATCCTGTAAATTATGAAACAAAAACTATGGGCTATCATAGCTTTTCTATATTGTTTTATGTTAGGAATAACTGCCCAGCAGAATAACCAAAAACAAATTGTGGTGTCCGGTGTAGTGACCGATGCCAATAATGAACCGTTGATTGGTGCTAATGTGACGGTAAAGAATGTGCCGGGATTAGGTGCTATCACTAATATTGATGGAAAATATACCATTAAGATGCAACCCTACAACCGCTTGGTGTTCTCCTACATCGGTTATGAGACTCAAGAGATTTTAGTGAAAGAGGAACATACTGTCAATGTGGTGATGAAAGAGAATAAGGAGACAGCCTTGGATGAGGTAGTCATCACTGCTACCGGTGCACAGAAGAAGTTGACAGTGACGGGTGCAGTTACTACCGTCAATGTAGACCGGTTGAAGGCGTCACCTTCGGGTAGCATTTCCAACTCACTGGCAGGAAACGTAGCGGGTGTGATAGCCCGTCAGACTACTGGTCAGCCGGGAAAGAATGTTTCTGAATTTTGGATTCGCGGTATCTCTACCTTTGGGGCCGGGGCAGGTGCATTAGTTTTGGTGGACGGATTTGAACGTGACATGAATGAACTGAACTACGAAGATATTGAATCGTTCACCGTGTTGAAAGATGCTTCCGAAACTGCCATTTACGGTTCGCGCGGTGCTAACGGTGTGGTATTGATTACCACTCGCCGTGGTAAGGTAGACAAGATTACCATTGATGCCAAGGTAGAGACCATGTACAACACCCGTACTTTTACGCCTGACTTTGTGGATGGCATTACCTACGCCTATATGGCGAACGAGGCACGCCGTACGCGCAATCTCGATCCTATCTACACCGGCAACGAGCTGAAAATCTTGAAACAGGGTCTCGACCCCGACTTGCTACCCAATGTAGACTGGATGGACGAATTGCTGAAGAAAGGTGCTATGAGTTATCGTGCCTCGTTGAATTTGAGTGGTGGTGGAGAGAATGCACGCTATTTCGTTTCTGCCAGTTATCTCGATGAAGGCGGTATGTATAAGGTGGACAAGTCTTTGAAAGACTATAACACCAACAGTAACGCCAAACGTTGGAACTATCGTATGAATGCGGATATCAATATTACCAAGACTACCCTTTTGCAGGTGGGTATCGGTGGTGCGTTGAAGAAGATGAACGAATCGGGCTTGACTTCGGATCAAATTTGGACCAGTCTGTTGTTTCAGACTCCCACTAGTATGCCCAAAATGTATTCCAACGGTTACGTGCCAACTGATGCGGATGGTAACCTTAATCCTTGGGTGGCATCTACTCAATGTGGATACAACGAACAGTGGTGGAACAATATTCAGACCAACGTCACTTTGAATCAAAAATTGGACTTCATCACCAAAGGATTGAATTTTGTGGGACGTTTCGGCTTTGATACAGATAACTACAATTATATCCGCCGTTTCAAATGTCCTGAGTTATGGAGTGCTGACCGTTATAGAAAGGATGACGGTTCCATCAACTTCACCCGCCAAAAGAAAGAGCAGGTGATGGATCAGACTTCAGGCAATAGTGGAGAGCGCAAAGAATATTTTGAAGCGGAACTTCAGTATGCCCGCAATTTCAAGGGACATATGCTGAACGGAACATTGAAATACTCGCAAGACTCCAAAGTGAGAACACAGGAAATCGGTAAAGAAATCGTCAATTCGCTTCCTTTCCGTCATCAAGGGTTGGCCGGTCGTATTGCCTACAACTGGAACTATCGTTATTTCTTGAACTTTAACTTTGGCTATACTGGTTCAGAAAACTTTGCTTCTGGTCATCAGTTTGGTTTCTTTCCCGCCTATTCGACTGCCTGGAACATCGCCGAAGAACCCTTTGTCAAGAAGAACCTGAAGTGGATGAATATGTTTAAAGTGCGCTATTCGTGGGGTAAAGTAGGCAACGATAAAATGTATGAGCCCAATGGTGTACAGATACGTTTCCCTTATCTCTACACAATAGGTTATGGCGGTGCCCCTGCTAATATTTGGGGAGATAATAACGGATATTATTCTGCGTTTGGAGGATATAACTGGGCGGATTATGGCTATGGAAGTCTTGGTACTACTCTTTTTCAAGGTTTGCGCTATACATCGTATGCTAACCCGGGTGTGACTTGGGAGATCGCCACCAAACATGATGTAGGTTTGGACATGAGCATCTTTGATGACAAATTCATGCTGACTGTGGATTATTTCCAGGAAAAGCGTAAAGGCATCTTTATGTATCGTAATTTCTTGCCTGCTACCGCCGGTATTGAGGGCGGGATGACCAATCCGAGAGCTAATGTGGGCGCAGTATTCTCTAAAGGTGTCGACGGTAACATGACCTACAAGCAACAGATTGGCAAAGTGCTTTTGACTGCACGTGCTAATGCCACGCTCTCAAAGAACGAAGTGAAGGAAAAAGATGAACAAGAGAACATTTATCCTTATAGGATGGAGCGTGGCTACCGTGTCAACCAGGCTAAGGGACTTATTGCATTGGGCTTGTTCAAGGATTACGATGACATCCGTAATAGCCCCAAACAGACTTTTGGCAATTATATGCCGGGCGACATCAAGTATAAGGATGTCAATGGCGATGGTATCATCGACGACCAAGATCAAGTGGCTGTGGGGGCTACTACCGTACCCAACTTGGTATATGGTATAGGTGTCTCCGCACAGTGGAAAGGTTTGGATGTGAATGTCCATTTCCAAGGAGCCGGGAAGTCTTCTTTCTTTATTGATGGAGAGGGGGTGCGTCCTTTTGCTAGTGGCAACCGGGGTAATTTCTATCAGGAAGTAATAGACGGACGTTGGATTTCAAAAGAAGAATCGGGCACAATAGCTACGGAAAATCCGCATGCCAAATATCCTCGCTTGAGCTATGGCTACAACGACAACAACAACCGCAACTCATCTTACTGGTTGCGCAATGGGTCTTATCTGCGTTTGAAAACGCTGGAAGTGGGCTACACACTGCCCAAAAAGATCGTAAATAGAATCCACTTCAACAACATTCGTATCTACATGATTGGCACCAACCTGATTACGTGGTCGAAGTTCAAGATGTGGGATCCGGAAATGAACAGCAGTAATGGTGCAACCTATCCGTTGGCCAAGTCTGTCACTGTGGGATTAAATGTTAACTTATAACAAAATGAAAGATATGAAATGGTTATATAATATGGTTATCACGTTTTTTGCTGCTGGCTGTTTGACGGCATGTAGTGATTATTTGGAGGTAGATTCCAATTTCAAAGACCGCTTGACAATTGAAAAAGTATTTACTGATAAGGATTATACGGATGCGTGGCTTTCCAATACTTATTCTTATCTGCGAGGCCAAAATCAAGATGTGGGTGGAAAAGAGAGCGTGCCTACGAATTTTGCCGATGACATTTATTGGGCGGATTGGAATAATGAGGGAAATGGTAAATATACCAATGGTAGTTATTATTCTTTTTTCAGAAATGTGGAATACAATGAAAATTGGTATCAGGATTCTTATAAAGCGAGTTATTTAGGAATCAACAAGGCCTGTGTTTTCTTGAATAATATCCACATGAACCAACAACTCACAGACGAAGAACGGGCTGATTATGCGGCACAGGCACGTTTTGTCCGCGCTTATTACTATTGGTTGCTGTTACGCAAATACGGTCCAATCCCTTTGATTCCTGATGAAGGTGAAGACTATATGCAGGACTATGATGGCTTGGCTCGTCCGCGCAACACCTACGATGAGTGTGTGGAATACATCACTTCCGAATTGGTGAAAGCGGCACAAGATCTTCCGTTGGAACGTGGAACCAACAACATCGCACGTCCCACCCGGGGCGCTGCTTTGGCTGCTCGTGCTAAAGTCCTCTTGTATGCCGCCAGTCCGCTAATGAATGGCAATACTGACTCTTATGCGCAGCAAATGGTAGACGACAAAGGTAACAGACTTCTTGCTGCTGAATACGATGAATCGAAATGGGCTAAAGCTGCCGCTGCCGCCCGAGACGTAATGGAATTACCGGGAAATAATGATGGTCATCGCTACCAATTGTATGTAAAGAGCCGCATTACAAGCGGAACCGAAGATTATCCGGAAACAATAGAACCGTTTAAGGATAGAAATTTCTCGGAAAACAACTGGCCATACGGATATGCGGACATTGATCCGTTTGAGTCATATCGTTCCGTCTTCAATGGCGAACTCTCTGCTTATGAAAATCCGGAGTTGATTTTTTCGCGTGTGGATAATATAACTGTTGATAATTCATCAGGAGGAATCACTTCACCGGATGCTATTGCAAATATGGTGCTTCACCAATTGCCTACACTGGCCGGAGGTTGGGGTGTTCACGGAATGACTCAAAAGCAGTGTGACGCGTATTATATGAATGATGGTACGGATTGTCCGGGTAAGGATAAAGAGATTGGAAGAGGAGATGGAAGCAGCCGGCTAACCGGTTACGTGACTTCTGATGATGTGGATGCCGGTCGTTACAAACCGCTGCGTGCAGGTGTGTCTTTGCAATATGCTAACCGTGAGCCTCGTTTCTATGCGTCAGTTGGTTTTAATGGCAGTGTATGGAATATGACTTCATTAGGTAACAAGCAAGGAGCTACCCAGCCTAATCAGCAAGTTTGGTACTATCGAGGGACTTCAGAAGGATATAATGGTGGTAATCGTATATTTACAGGTATCGGCATCAAGAAATATGTGAATCCTTATGATGCCAAATATCAGAATGAGCTTTTGTACAGACAAAAAGCAGAACCGGCTATTCGTTATGCAGAAATTTTATTGATTTATGCCGAAGCGTTGAATGAATTGGGAGAGGGAGCAAGCTACGACATCCCTTCTTGGGATGGAAGTATCACCTATACAGTTAGACGTGATGTGGAAGAGATGAAGAAAGGTATTCAGCCTGTTCGTATTCGGGCCGGTGTTCCTGATTATTCACCTACAGAATATCAGAATCAGGATGTTTTCCGAAAGAAGCTGAAACGCGAACGTCAGATTGAGTTGATGGGCGAGAATCATCGTTATTATGATTTGAGACGCTGGAAGATAGACGCTCCTTTAGAGGAAGAAACGTTGATTTACGGATGTAATATGCTGATGGATGACGGTCATAAAGCTCTATTCCATACACCTGTGGCTATTATGTCATTGCCTGTTCGCTTTGTGGAGAAAAGCTATTTCTGGCCATTTAGTCATGAACAGTTGCAACGTAACAAGCGTCTGACGCAAAACCCGGGATGGACTTATTATGATTAATCTTTATATGACAATGAATATGAAAGAAAAAATATATTATCTGTTATTTGCCGTGTTGATGGCTTTGTTTTGCACGGCTTGTAATGAAGAATGGACCGATGAACAATATGAGCATTATGTTTCGTTTAAGGCACCGATGGATTATGCGAGAGGTGTAACTGATATTTATGTGAAATACAAGCTGAATGGTGCGGTGACTTATCAACTGCCGGTTATTATGAGTGGCTCTACATTGCCCGGGCACGATACAGAAGTGCAGATAGCGATAGACTCGGACACGTTGAAAAGTATCAATTGGGAGTATTTTCACAATCGGACAGATCTATATTATAAGGAGCTTACCTCCGATTATTATGAGGTGGAGAACATGAATGTGGTAATTCCGGCAGATGATTGTGTGGGATTGTTGAATGTCAATTTTAAATTAGGTGGGATAGACTTGGTAGATAAGTGGGTATTGCCGCTTACGATTAGAGAAAGTCCTATCGGCAGTTATACTCCTCATCCTAGAAAGAACTACAAGAAAGCATTGTTGCGTGTTGTTCCTTTTAATGATTATTCCGGTATTTATTCAACAACCACAATGGAAGTCGGTTTTACTGATTCGGGGACTAAAATGACTACTAATACGCGTACGGCATTTGTAGTGGACGAACATTCTGTTTTCTTCTATGCAGGCTTGATGAATGAAGAAGAACTGGAACGTGGAAAGTATAAGATAATCTTCAGGTTTAACGATGACGGGACGGTTACGCTTTCTGCACCTGATCCGGACATTCATTTCAATCCGATAAAAAATCCAACTTGGAAATTGGCGGAAAAAATGGACGTTTCGTTGCCATATCTAAAACATAAAACGATTACTATAGAAGGATTTAAATATGAATTTGATGATGTCACATCTGTTCCTGGTACTCCTATAAGATATGTAGTTGAAGGGACTGTGAATATGGAACGTAAAATTAATATTCAGATTCCGGATGAAGATCAAGCAATCGAATGGTAATAATTTGTAAGTCGGAGTGATATGTATAAATGGATTATATTAATGTCGGGATTATTTGCGTCACTGACCGCTTGTGCCAAAGTTAAGTTGTCTCCTTTATTTTCCGATAATATGGTACTTCAGCAAGAGGCTGAAGTACCTGTTTGGGGAAAAGCATCTCCAGAAATGCGAGTTATAGTGATTCCTTCATGGAGTGGGGAGAAATATGAGAATATAGCTGACAGGACGGGTAATTGGAAAGTAAACATCAAAACCCCAAAAGCCGGGGGACCTTATCATTTAGAAATAACGGATGGAGAAAAAGTAAGATTGGAGAATGTAATGATTGGTGAAGTATGGCTTTGTTCCGGTCAGTCGAATATGCAAATGCCAGTAGAAGGATGGGGCAAAGTGAAAAACTATCAACAAGAGGTGGCACAGGCCAATTACCCGGATATACGCTTGATGACTGTGAGTAATACTATTAGTCTAAGTCCGTCGCAGGAGTTTACTGCTGTCGGAGGAGGATGGCAAGTGTGTTCATCGGTTACTATCCGGGAGTTTTCAGCAACAGCCTATTTTTTCGGTAGGGAAATAGCACGCACGCAGCAGGTACCGGTAGGACTTATCTGTGCTCATTGGGGCGGTACTAATATAGAGCCGTGGATAAGTGCTCAAGCATTGGGCGAAGTTCCCGATTTTGTTGAGCAATTGAAGCTTATCCGAAGGTTGGGAAACAAGGATTGTGATTTACAGGCGGAGGAAGAACAAAGGCAGGCAAAGATTTTGTCGTTAGATAAAGGAATGAGAAATGGAAAGCCTTTTTGGAATACTCTTTCTTATAATGATGAAGGATGGATATCTCATTCTTTCCCCGGAAATATCGAAAAGACTTTTCCTGATTTTGATGGTATTGTTTGGGGGCGAAAGACGGTGGATATTCCAGAACAATGGGAGGGAAAAACGTTGAGTTTACACATGGGGTATGTGGATGACGAGGATATTACTTATTTTAACGGAATCGAGATAGGGAGCACGAAAGGATATACTCGTTCCCGTACTTATGAAATACCGGGTAATTTAGTAAAAGCGGGCAAAGCTGTAATTACTGTTCGTATCGTGGATACTGGAGGAGGGTGTGGCATCGGAGGTGAAATGAAGTTAAGCAAAGATGTCGGAGACTGGATTCTTATATCTGGTGAATGGAAGTGTAAAGTTGCCGCTCAATCTCATATTGACCCAGTGTTTGAGATGAATCCGAATGTGCAAACTGTGCTTTATAATGGGATGATTCATCCATTGGCACCTTACAAATTTCGTGGGGTTATTTGGTATCAGGGAGAGAATAATGTAGGGCGTGCTACACAATATAGGATATTGCTTCCATTACTTATTCAGAGCTGGCGTGAGGAATGGGGGAATGATTTTCCTTTCTACCTTGTGCAATTGGCTAATTATTTAGAGAGAGCAGATGAACCGGGAGACTCACAGTGGGCTGAATTACGAGAAGCGCAGCGCCAGACAGCTTTGTATTATGACAATGTGGGTATGGCCGTTACCATAGACATCGGCGATATGAATGATATTCATCCCAAAAACAAACAGGAAGTAGGGCGTAGACTTGCCTTATTAGCACGTGCCGATACCTATGGTGAGCGGATTGTTTGTAGTGGTCCGGTTTATCAGACTTACCGTGTGAAAGGAGACAGGGTTATTCTCTCTTTTGAGTGTGCAGACGGAGGATTAAAAACGTCTGATGGAAAAAAAATGACAGGGTTTGCCATAGCAGGGATAGACGGAAAATATCATTGGGCGGAAGCTGAAATCTGTGGAAATGAAATCATTGTATCATCGGAAATGGTAAAACATCCTTTGACTGTTCGCTATGGATGGGGAGATAATCCTACATGTAACTTAATTAACGGTGCAGGATTACCGGCCTCTTCATTTCAAACTTTACGTTAAACTTAAAAAAACAAGAAAAATGAAGAAACTTAACTTTTTATTTTTAGGCTTATTATCTTTTATGCCAATCTGGGGATGTAACGATGATGATTCATTACCGGAGGCTGTTGTTGAAGTCAAGGAAGGGCATAATGAAGATATTGTATCAGTCATTGATTATGATATTAAGAATGATGGAACACTGATTGGTTCTCAACTTAATAATTTGGTCGGTCAGTCTTATGGGAAAACGCTTTATTTTCCTGCCGGAACTTATAACTTGACGGAGCCTATCGTTCTGCCATTGGAATATACCAAAAATGTAAACCTTATTTTTGATAAGAATGCAACGGTTAAAAGTGATGTCCATTTGGAAGCATTGATTAAAGTAGGTTATTCAGAAACCTATTTTACCGATGTTTCACATCGGCGATTCTCTTATATCGAAGGAGGAATACTAGACTGTTATAATGCAGATAATGGAATTCTAGTAAACGGAAGGAAGCAGTTGGTGCAGATACGTACGATGAGTCTGGTGCGAGGACGTAATACACATATCCGCATACACGTTCCTGAAGGTATTGGAACTGGTGGAACGGGTAGCTCGGATACAAAGATAGATAATGTAACAATTCAAGGCATCTCTTCGAATGATAATGTATACGGTATCTATATAGATGAATCTTGTTGTGATTGTAAGATATCTGACACTTTTATTTATTGTACAAAGGAAGCTTTAGTTACGAAATCTGCCGGTCATATATTGAACAATGTACATATTCTTTCTTGGGATACTACCGGAGGGACCCATCTTGAGGATGGTAAGAATTACCGTTCAACAGTCGGAATACGTATAGCTAGTGGCGGATTTTTTGTTTTCAATCAAGTCTATTATGATACGATTGATAGAGGAATCGTCGTGAATGAGGGTTATAGTCCGGATTTGATGCTGGACCAACAGATTTCTTTTTCATATTTGAATAATTTTGGAACCAGCTTTATTCAGGCAGAAGGGAATAACCCCAATTTGAAAGTGAAGTTGTCCAATTCTACTTTTACTGTATTAAATGATAATTTTAAGATTCTAGATTGTCCTGTTGATTTGGTGGGATGGGATATTGCGGATAAGTTTTCTTTCCTGAATTGTGTAGTTGCTAATTCACAGCGTTTGTATCCTTACGAAACGACTTTGATGCAGAAGCTTAGAGGGGTAAGTTCTGACGGGATAATATGGACAACTTTAGCTAATTATGATATGAATTGGAATGTATTAGGGGCTGTCATTTCTTCTCCAATGCGGAATACCCTTGAGATAGATTTAGCCGATAATTTGACTGTAAAACTTAATTTTATGTTTAAAGGTGTTGAACCTCTCTTGCAAGGTTATGAAGTGCTGGGAGAGGGAGTAGAGGATATTGAATTTGGATATGCTGTTTCCGGTCAGTTCTGTGTGTTGCTGTTCAGGGCAAAAAGGAATGCTTCTTTCAATCCGATCATTTACGATACATTAGGTTCCGGGCGGTTTATGCCGACTCCGTATAAAGGCAAAAAATATACACTTGTTGATTATGGGTTAAGTGATTCGGATATTAAGATTTTATCTCATTAATGTAAGTATCTAAATAATGAAGTGATTATATAATAAGTAATAAACATGAAATATCAATACTTGTTATTAGGCGTTCTATATGGGTTGTTATTGTCTTCCTGTTCATTGTCGGCTGAAGAAGGAGATAAAGAGATGGATCGATATATTGCCAATCTGATGGGAAAGATGACACTGCACGAGAAGTTGGGCCAATTGAATCTTCCTTCCGGGGGTGATTTGGTTACTGGTAATGTAAATAGTGCCGAACTTACGAAAATGGTTCGTAACCAGGAGATTGGAGGTTTTTTTAATGTGAAAGGAATAAGAAAAATTGTTGATTTGCAGCGTATAGCCATTGATTCTACCCGTTTGGGAATTCCTTTGCTGGTAGGAGCTGATGTTATCCACGGTTATGAAACCATTTTCCCGATTCCTTTAGCGCTTTCTTGTAGCTGGGACACACTAGCTGTTGAACGTATGGCACGCATTTCTGCTGTAGAAGCCAGTGCGGATGGTATTTGCTGGACATTCAGCCCGATGGTTGACATTTGTCGTGACAGTCGTTGGGGGCGTATTGCAGAAGGTAGTGGTGAAGACCCTTATTTGGGTTCCCTGTTAGCAAAAGCCTATGTACGCGGTTATCAGGGAAATAATATGCAGGGAAAAAACGAAATTCTTTCCTGTGTAAAACACTTTGCATTATATGGCGCATCCGAATCAGGGAAGGACTATAATGTGGTTGATATGAGTCGCCAACGTATGTATAATGAATATCTTGCCCCATACAAGGCAGCTGTTGAGGCAGGTGTGGGTAGTGTGATGAGTTCTTTCAATTTGGTGGACGGCATTCCGGCTACGGCTAATAAATGGTTACTGACCGATTTGCTCCGGAATGAATGGGGCTTTTGTGGGTTGTTAGTGACGGATTATAATTCTATCGCCGAAATGTCCTCACATGGGGTTGCTCCTTTGAAAGAGGCTTCTGTACGTGCTTTACAGGCGGGTACGGATATGGATATGGTTTCTTGCGGTTTTCTGAATACATTGGAAGAATCTCTGAAAGAAGGGAAAGTTACGGAAGAACAGATTAATGCCGCTTGTCGCCGTGTATTGGAAGCAAAATATAAATTGGGCTTGTTCTCTGACCCGTATAAATACTGTGATACCCTGCGTGTGGAAAAAGAACTTTATACGACTGCTCATCGCGCGGTGGCGCGTGAAATCGCAGCTGAAACATTTGTTCTGTTGAAGAATGAGGATCATCTGCTTCCGCTCGAACGGAAAGGTAAGATTGCTTTAATTGGTCCTATGGCTGATGCCCGTAATAATATGTGTGGGATGTGGAGTATGACGTGTACTCCTTCCTGTCACGGGACATTATTGGAGGGAATTCGTTCGGCAGCAGGTGATAAGGCTGAAATACTGTATGCGAGAGGTAGTAATATATATCATGATGCGGAACTTGAAAAAGGAGGAGCTGGTATCCGTCCGTTAGAACGCGGCAATGAACTGCAATTGTTGGATGAAGCTTTGCATACGGCTGCCCGTGCAGATGTGATTGTTGCGGCTTTGGGAGAATGTGCTGAAATGAGTGGTGAATCGGCTTCACGTACGGAACTAGGGATTCCTGATGCTCAACAGGATTTGTTGAAGGCGCTGGTAAAGACGGGTAAACCCGTAGTGTTGCTTCTTTTTACAGGGCGTCCGTTAGTTCTGAACTGGGAGGATGCCAATGTTCATTCTATCTTGAATGTCTGGTTCGGTGGAAGTGAAACAGGCGATGCTATTGCTGATGTATTGTTCGGTAAAGTGACTCCGGGCGGCAAGCTGACTACGACTTTTCCCCGTTCAGTGGGACAGCTTCCTCTGTACTATAATCATTTGAATACAGGTCGTCCCGATCCTGACAGTCATTCTTTTAACCGTTACTCCAGTAACTATCTGGATATGAGTAACGAACCTCTTTATCCTTTTGGGTACGGTTTGAGTTATACAAATTTCTCTTATGGGAATTTACAACTTAGTTCGGATGTACTGTCCAGAAATGGGGAGTTGACAGTGTCTGTGACTGTAACCAATGATGGAGATTTTGACGGATATGAGATCGTACAAATGTATCTGCATGATATTTACGCTGAAATATCTCGTCCAGTGAAAGAGCTGAAAGGCTTTGAACGTATCTTCTTGAAAAAAGGAGAGAGTCGTGAAGTTAAGTTTGTTATCACGGAAGACGATTTGAGATTTTATAATTCAGGATTACAATACGTTTATGAACCGGGAGAATTTGATGTCATGGTAGGAGCAAACTCTCGTGATGTGCAGACTGAACGTTTTAGGGCAGATTGATCGTATATAAACTTTCTTTTTCTAAGATGTAAATATTCTTTTGATTATAACTAAATTATGGTTGCCGCTTTGGACTACAAAACAGAAACTTTCGGTTGTAGCTAAAGGCGGCAACGTTGTGATTGGAAGTTCCGTTTATCATTTGAACTTAAAGATGCTTGACTTATCTTTTTATTTAGGATTTAGTTGTTTACCATTCGCAATTTGGTTGCAGGTACATTATTTAACTGCAAACTTAACTATTTTTCAGTTCAAAATGTGTATTT
>ERZ1106983.1578-NODE-1578-length-19052-cov-3.691583_pt1 | contig 19052 bp, 15 predicted proteins | sample MGYA00403693_ERZ1106983 | MGnify/ENA primary metagenome ERZ1106983 (study PRJEB35170, sample SAMEA104062420) | human gut metagenome | biome: human gut; feature: human-associated habitat; material: faeces | place: Denmark | collected 2012-07-13 ...
CCGTTGTAGCGCGAGATACCTCCCCGGCTCTCCTCTGCCTCATAAACCTTGGCAAACAGAGCCTGTGCGCTGGCCATCAGCTTCTCCTTACCAGCCTTAATGTCCTCTACCTGAGCATCGGTCATCTGGTCGATAGGAGCACGGTTAATTGCTTCTTTCAGAGCATTCAGATCTGCCTCTACTGCAGATTTGTCGTCGGCGCTGATCTTATCGCCAACCTCTTCCAGAGCTTTTTCTGTCTGGAATACCATGGAATCTGCTTCGTTTCTTGCGTCAATGCCCTCTTTCTTCTTCTTATCCTGTGCCTCAAACTCAGCAGCCTCTCTTACTGCCTTGTCGATATCTGCTTCAGACATATTGGAGCCGGAGGTAATGGTAATGTGCTGCTCTTTTCCTGTTCCCAGATCCTTTGCAGATACATTTACAATACCGTTGGCATCAATATCAAAGGTAACCTCAATCTGCGGAACGCCTCTTCTTGCGGGCGGAATACCATCCAGACGGAACTGGCCAAGGCTCTTATTATCCCGTGCAAACTCACGCTCACCCTGTACTACATGGATATCAACTGCTGTCTGATTATCTGCTGCAGTAGAGAAGATCTGGCTCTTCTTGGTGGGGATAGTGGTATTTCTCTCAATCAGTCTGGTTGCAACACCACCCATGGTCTCGATAGACAGAGACAGAGGAGTTACATCCAGAAGCAGGATATCGCCTGCGCCTGCATCGCCTGCCAGCTTACCACCCTGGATTGCTGCACCGATTGCAACGCACTCATCCGGGTTCAGAGACTTGTTCGGCTCCTTGCCGGTCATCTGTTTTACTTTTTCCTGAGCTGCCAGCATACGGGTAGAACCGCCGACTAACAGCACCTTGCCCAGCTCGCTGGTGGTAACGCCGCCGTCTCTCAGAGCGTTCTGTACCGGAACTGCAGTTCTCTCAATCAGGTCATGTGTCAGCTCATCAAATTTTGCTCTGGTCAGGTTCATATCCAGATGCTTCGGTCCGTCCTGAGTTGCAGTAATGAACGGCAGGTTAATGTTGGTTGTGGTTGCAGTGGACAGCTCCTTCTTTGCCTTCTCTGCAGCCTCTTTCAGTCTCTGCATTGCCATCTTATCGCCAGACAGGTCAACACCCTCAGCCTTCTTGAACTCATCTACCAGCCACTGGGTAATACGGTTATCAAAATCATCGCCGCCCAGGCGGGTATCACCGTTGGTAGAAAGAACCTCAATAACACCGTCGCCAATCTCAATCAGAGATACATCGAAGGTACCGCCGCCCAGGTCGTATACCATGATCTTCTGCTCTTTCTCATTGTCCAGACCGTAAGCCAGAGCTGCGGCAGTCGGCTCGTTGATAATACGCTTTACCTCAAGGCCTGCAATCTTACCTGCATCCTTGGTTGCCTGACGCTGTGCATCGTTGAAATATGCGGGAACAGTAATAACAGCCTCGCTTACCTTCTCACCCAGATATGCCTCTGCGTCTGCTTTCAGCTTCTGCAGAATCATAGCGGAAATCTCCTGCGGAGTGTAATTCTTGCCGTCGATGTTTACTTTGTAATCGGTACCCATATGACGTTTAATGGAAGAGATAGTCCGATCAGCATTGGTAACAGCCTGACGTTTTGCCGGCTCACCTACCAGTCTCTCTCCTGTCTTTGTAAATGCTACTACAGACGGGGTTGTACGGGAACCTTCCTGGTTCGGGATTACAACCGGCTTGCCGCCTTCCATAACAGCTACACAGCTGTTTGTTGTACCAAGGTCAATACCAATAATTTTGCTCATAGTTTTTTCCTCCTGCTATGCTAAATGAAATAAATGCTCCAAATCAGTTTGCTACCTGTACCATACTGTGGCGCACCACGGTGCCACGGTACTTGTAGCCCTTTAACAGTTCCTGTGAAATCTCATTCTCCCCGAAATTCTCATCATCCACATGCATCACTGCATTGTGAATATTCGGGTCAAACTGCTGTCCCACTGCCTCGATTGCTTCTACTCCGGCATCCTCCAGAGTTTTCACAAACTGCTTATAAATCATTTCCACGCCTTCGGCAAAGGAAGAACCCTTCACATCCTCCGGCACGGCTGCCAGTCCCCGCTCGAAATTGTCAAGCACCGGCAAAATCTTTTCGATAATGTCTCTGGCTCCAATCTCATACATAGAGGACTTTTCTTTTTCTGTCCTCTTACGGAAGTTATCAAACTCGGCCATCTGCCGTTTCAGGCGTTCCTGCAGTTCCTCTATCTGGACATCCTTGGGATCCTTTTTGCTGTCGGACTGGGATGCATAATCATCTGCCTTCTCCTCTGCGGCGTCCTGCGCTTCCTGATTTTCCATATGTTCTTCTGTCTCTGTCTCCGGCGCCTTTACCGCATCCTCTGCTGTTTCCGGCTCCTGCTGACAGGATTTCTTTTCTTCATTCCTATTATCCTGATTCATGGTCTATCACCTTTCCTCATTTTTAAACGTGGCATCCAGCTGCTTCATCAAATTCTTCAGAGTGCCGAGCACCTTCTCGTAGTCCATCCGCTTAGGACCGATGATACCAATGGTTCCCCGGATTCCCTCGCCCAAATCATAATTTGCTGTAACTACGCTGCAGTCCTTCATAGTCTGAACCGGAGTTTCATTTCCGATATAAACCTGAATTCCTGTCTCATCGGAGGCCTCATTCACATCTGTAATCAGCTCCTGAAGCACATCCTTCTGCTCAAAAGCCTTTAAAAGCTCGCTTGCCCGATCTCCATCGCTTAACTCCGGGTACTTGAAAATATTGGTAGCTCCGCTGGTATAAATCTGCAAATCCTCTTCATCAGCCCGAATGGCACGTGCAACCTCTGTCAGCACCGTATCCACCAGACTGCTGTGAACCCCTGCCTGCTCCTTCAGTCTGCTGATTACATCCAGGTTGATTTCCTCAATCGTCAGTCCATTTAAGGCGCTGTTCAGCAGAATATTCAAATTCAGCAGTTCTTCCCGGCTGATGTTCCTTGGAACATCTACCATGGTATTCTTAATCAGATTTCCCTCCACTACCGTAACAATCAGAAGCTTCCTGTCATCCATCATGGAAAGCTGGATAAACTTCAATTTGTTCCTGTGGTACTGGGGACCACTGATCAAGGCCGCATAATTGGTGTTGGCCGCCAAAAGCTGGGCCAGCTTCTTCAATACCAGTTCCACCCGGTCAACCCGCTGAATCATCAGCTCCTTGACCTCTGTCACTTCCTGTTCTTTTTCCTGCATGATCTGATCTACATAGAAGCGATATCCTTTATCTGAAGGAATACGCCCTGCTGATGTATGAGGCTGCAGGATATATCCCATCTCCTCCAAATCAGACATCTCATTGCGGATGGTCGCAGAACTCAGCTTCAAATCCGTATACTTGGAAATGGTTCTGGAGCCGACTGGCTCTCCCGTCTCCAGATAGGTTTTGATGATTGCTTTTAATATAGTAATCTTTCTCTCATCCAGCTCCATTCTGGCGGCCTCCTCTCTTTTGGGTTATTAGCACTCATATATGAGGAGTGCTAACATCTGTGTTTAATATACTTTAACCCAGCACATTTGTCAAGGGTTTTTCAAAAAAACTTTGGAAAATGCTTTTTTCTGTCTGAATTTTCCCATGACTAAGCTGTTACAAAATGTGTCATATTTTTGTAATAAATTGTTGACATTTAATATTTTTGTAATATATAATGAAGCCTGTGCAGCAACTCATTGACAATCACATTTTTATATGTTTAAGAGGTAAGTGAGCAATGAAAAAAAATACATTTCAGAATCTGTTCCGGCTTTCCGCCATTGTCGTATGCACCCAGTCCCTGAGCGTTTCCGCTTGGGCTTCCACCGAAACTTCTTCTATTGTTATATGCGGTTCAGAAACTTCTAAAGAGGAAGATGAAATTATTTTAAACGAAACTCCAGAAGATATTCAGGACACAGCCGATGAATTTGTGTCTCTTGGCATGTTTACCACAACTGGTTACTGCAATTGTGAACAATGCTCTGGCGGTCACAGCCTCACCTATGCCGGCACAGTGCCCCAGGCAGAGCACACGCTTTCTGCTGATCTGAATCTCTTTCCTATTGGTACACAGCTTATGGTAGATGGCATTATCTACACAGTTGAAGATATGGGTTCCTCTGTAAATGGCAATAAAATCGATATTTTTTATGACTGCCACCAGGATGCCGAGGCCCATGGCATGCAGCTTCAGGAGGTTTTTGCACTTGCTTTCTGATGAAACAATTTCCATCTCTTTCCAAAAATACACAAGATATAGTATGAGCGGATACCATATATAGGTTTTCCGCTCCTTTTTTACGCATTTTGTTGACAAATAAAAAAAAATATGTAAAATAGGGACTTATCGCTCATATATTACAAATTTGTTACATATATTTAGATTGTATGAAACTTTTGTTGATTTTTTGTTTTGCGGCTTCCAGCTGCAGAATACTGTAACAATTTGAGGCAACCGTTCAGCGCTTCTTGTCTGCTGTAAACAGGCAAGATACCCCTTTGAGCTGTTGCAATTTGAGCAGGAAAGGATTGAATATTATGTTGAAAACCAACACGATTTTTGCAACTATTGGACTTGTCTTCTGTCTTCTCTTCGGAAGTGCTTTTACTGCTTATGGCAGCCAGCCGGCCAACGGCTTTTTCGATGCCTTTGAAGGAAATACCATTGTAGGCTGGGGCTGGGATTCTTCCACTCCCAATACTGCAGTTCCGGTACATGTGACTGTAACAAATAAAGACTCCGGAGAAGTAGTCGGTGATTTCAAACCTACAGCCGGTACCTTCCGTCAGGACTTAAAGGAAAATGGAATTGGCAACGGAAACCACGGCTTCCGCATTTCCATGGATTGGGACAGTCTTCCCGACGGCTCCTATGTAATTCAGGGCTGGATTGAAGGCCAGGAATTTGAAAATACAAAAACCTATGTAAAAGGTGAGACTGCTCCGGCGGAGGAAGCTGCCCCGGCAGCAGAAGAGCCTCAGCAGAATTCTGGAATGCGTTCTCTGGGTCTGTTTCGAACCACAGCCTACTGTCCCTGCTACAAATGCTCTGAGGGCTGGGGACGCCACACCTCCAGCGGTGCCACCGCTCACGCCCGTCATACCATTGCTGTAGATCCTCGAGTAATTCCTATGGGCTCTAAGGTTATGATTGGCGGTGTGATTTATACAGCTGAAGACCGGGGAGGCGGTGTCAAAGGAAATCACATTGATATTTTTTATGACACCCATGCCCAGACCCGTCAGCACGGCTCCTTTATGCAGGAGGTATTCCTGGTACAGTAGTCTGAAAATCAATAACAAATAGAAGAGAAAGTACCGCTGATAGTCTGTTTCATACAGGCTTCTCAGCGGTACTGTTTTGTTTGTAGTATCTGGAATGCTTTCATATCATCGTTCTCTTGCTTTTTTCCCTGGTACAGGTCTGCTCCCTCCCATGGCAGATATAAAAATTCAGAAGCCTGTTCCCCCTTTTGAGTTTAGTCTAAAATTTCTTTCTCTGGAATTGTGCAAAACCTGACTTTTCTTCTTCATAATACAAAATCTTCTTCCTGTTTTGTGCAAAATCCGGCTTTTTCCTCTGAAAATGCACAATCTTGTCTTCAGTTTGTGCAGGATTTGACTTTTTCCTTCGAAAATGCACAATCTTCGCCCCGGTTTGTGCAGGATCCGGCTTTTTCCTTTGAAAATGCACAATCTTGGCTTCGGTTTGTGCAGGATCCGGCTTTTTCCTCTTAAAATGCAAAATCCATACAGAGGTTCCTACAGAAATAGGATATATGTAAATAATTCAGCCATGCATCTTCTTGCCTGCTCACAGTGAACAAGAAGCATCGGGTTACCGCTCTATGAAAATCCAGGCAAAAAATCTCTTATAAAAACAATCCTTCAACACCTTTTTCTGTCTGAATCTACGCATTTCAGAACTAATATAACTATACAGATTCAGAATCCACATATTCCTTCTGATTTCATGCAAACATAAACCCTGCAGTCTTTCAATCCACAAAATTCCGCCTGGAAGCTTTCACAAATGGAGAAAAAGAATATACCTTGGCACATCCCCGCAAAGCATTTTTGTACCACAGGATGAACATTCTTATGATACAAAAAAAAGCCAGACCAGGTCCATGAAAGAACCTGCAATCTGACTTTTGTTTCTTATCTTTTCTTATTTTTAAGCTTTTCTCAACAGAGTACGTATTCTCTCTCCGGTATTCTGCATCCAGTAAACTTCCTCGAAGATTCCACTAAACTTTCACGGTGCTTCCGCTCCCCCCCACTGAGTTTCCGCTAAACTTCCACTGAACTTCCACTAAGCTTTCATAGAGTTTCCTCTAATCTTCCATTAGACTTCCATAAAACCTCCGCTTCCCGTTCTATGTCTGTTTTTGTTTTACGCCTCTTCCTCCAGCCGTTTTCTGTAAATCTCAATTACCTTCTTCATAGCTTCCTGCCCGGGAGCGCCGATGGTTACACGCTTTTCTACACAGGTCTTCATGCTGATAGCATCGTAGATATCCGCCTCAAACACAGGACTGATAGCCTGGAACTCCTCCAGAGTCATATCATCCAGAGCAATTCCCCGTTCAATACAGAACAGCACCAGCTGGCCTACAATTCCATGAGCATCCCGGAAGGGAACTCCATGATTCACCAGATAATCGGCAGCATCTGTCGCGTTAGTAAAGCCGTTTTTCGCGCTGTTTTCCATGACTTCTTTATTAAAAGTCATTGTGGAGATCATACCCGTAAACAAAGCCAGACTCCCCTTCACCGTATCAATGGCATCAAAGGTCAGCTCCTTATCCTCCTGCATATCCTTATCATAAGCCAGCGGAATACCCTTCATTACAGTAAGCATGGACATCAAAGCTCCATACACCCGTCCTGCCTTTCCGCGAACCAGCTCTGCAATATCCGGATTCTTTTTCTGGGGCATAATACTGCTGCCTGTGCTATAGGCATCATCCAGCTCCACAAAACGATATTCATTGCTGTTCCAGATAATAATTTCCTCGCTGAAACGGCTTAAATGCATGGCAATCATAGACAGAGCAGATAAAAGCTCAATCACATAATCGCGATCGGAAACAGAATCCATACTGTTTAAAGTAGGACCATAAAATCCAAGAAGCTCTGCCGTATATTCCCGATCCAGAGGATAGGTGGTTCCTGCCAGGGCGCCGGAGCCCAGCGGGCAGTAATTCATCCGTTCCCGGATATCATGAAGGCGTCCCCGATCCCTGGAAAACATTTCAAAATACGCGCCTACATGATGGGCCAGTGTTACCGGCTGTGCCTTCTGCAGATGGGTAAAACCAGGCATAAAGGTATCTGTATTGGCCTCCATAATTGCCAGAAGCTCCTCTAAAAGCTTCCGAACCAGTTCGTCCAGTTCATCAATTTCATCACGACAGTAAAGCTTCATATCAAGAGCTACCTGGTCATTGCGGCTCCGGCCCGTGTGCAGCCGTTTTCCTGCATCTCCAATACGCTCAATCAAATTGGCCTCTACAAAAGAATGAATATCCTCATGCTCTTTTGTAAATTCCAGCTTTCCGGACTCAATATCTGCCAGAATTCCCTTCAGACCTCCGATAATGGCCTCCCGATCCTCTTCTGATACAATTCCCTGCTTCGCCAGCATGGTCACATGAGCAATGCTTCCCTGAATATCCTGATGGTAAAACTTCTGATCAAAGGACAGGGATTCATTAAAATTGTGTACCAGCTGATTCTCTTCCTTTGTAAAACGTCCTCCCCACAGCTTCATAATCTAGTCTCCTTTATTTTCCGTTTTTATCTTGTCGGCCGTTTCTTTTCCGCCCGCTCTTCGTATTCAAACTCTTCCTGATACCGCCTCCAGTATCTTCCTCCTGCTGCAATCAGGAAAAGCACAGCCACACTTCCAAGAGAAATCATCCATCCAGACGTCAGTCCTTTGGGATTGTATTTCATGGAAATCGTATGGCTTCCCGGCGTCAGCCTCACACCGATAAATGCATCCAGCATCTTTTCCGGCGGCTGCTCCACACCGTCCACATTTACTCTCCATCCCTCATCATAAGGAATCGTTGTCATCATCAAACCGCTTTCCTCGCAGGAAATGGTTCCCTCCAAAGAGGTATCCGTCCAGCTGCTCAGAACCCATGGCTTGGCAGACAGCTTCTCATACACAGCCTTCAGGCCGCTTTCTGAAAACCGGTATACATCCGCCCAGAAATCGCTGCCCTCTTCTGCCTCCAGAACCACTTCTTCACCAGCCTCGCAGTATCCCAGCTCCACCAGATACCCTCTGTCCGTATTATCAAAGGTTTTGCTTCCCTTCCAGGTAGTGGCCTTCACCTTTTTTACCGACTTTCCTCCAGTGTAGGCGTAATACTCTCCCCCGATTTCCGGAGTAAAAGTCACTTTTTTCCCATCTGAAACTGTATCCAGCACAGTAACAAGCACCGGCTCCGTATTCAGAGCTGAAGTCAGATTATTCTGGACATCTGCAGGTTTTCCTGTATCCACATCCCACTGCTCTTCAAAATCAGCCCCTACCCAAAAGCCCAGAGGAAGCGTATAGCTGTTTTCACAAAGCCATACCCCCTCATCCTCTGCTTCCACAGTTCTCAGTTCCGATGGATCCGGCTGCTCCGAATACAGCCCGTATTTCACAGAAAACAGCGAATCCACCAGAGGGGTTCCTCCGGTAATGCTGTAAGCATTAGTAGAGCTTTCACATCCCAACTTCTTAAACAGCTTCGACAAGTCTGCATTTGCTGTTGAAGAAAACAGAGAGACTGAAGGAAAATGCATCCAGGCTCCGTCATTTTTCGTTTTTCTCGTTACCTTCTCCATACGGAAAAAGGTTTTGTTAGGCTGCACAGAATCCACCAGTCGTTCTACGGCATGATTATCTGCTTTATAGGCAGTTCTGCTGGTAGTTGTCACACTGGTCACAGTCATATTGACTGCTGCCTCAATCGAAACCACCGTCAGCGCCAGAAGAGCTGCCAGGTTCTGATATTTGATTCCCTTCTTATATAAATAAATCACTCCCAGATAAAGAGCCAGGAATAGAATCGCCACATAGAACACAATAAAATGAAAATGCGATTCTGTTGTCAGCTTCTGTGCCAGAAGTACAAAAACTACAGCTCCTGCAAACGCCCCGGTAATCTGTTTCCAGGGAATCTGCTCCAGATGCGTATACGCCCGATAACAGGCCGACAGCACCAGGAAAATATAAATATAAGACTGGCGGCAGGGCAGACTGTTGGGATAATGAAAGCCATGCCAGATAAAATTCAGAACATTGATAGAGAAACTGGCCAGGAAAAACAGCAGCAGCGTACAGGTCACAACCTTTTCCTTTGCCCGAATCTGCCTGCAGGCCAGATATAATGCAAAAAACATCAGGACTGCAACGCCGCAGTAGAGATTCGGCCAATGATCCAGTCCAATCTCCGTTTCCACATTTCCAATATGACGGGCAAGCATATCAAAAATAGGAAAATACTCACTGAAGGTTTTCGGAAAATTCACATCTCCAGATGCTGTTGTCTGCAGCACATAGATTTCCGGCAGAAGCACTGCCGCTGCCAGCCCCCCGGCCAAAAGAGAATACACCGTAAACCGGAAGGTTCTTCCTATGAACTTCTCCCAGTTCATATCCTCGTCCAAAACCAGAAGTGCGCCAAAATACAGAACCATGAAAATGCAGGTCATAATCGAAATATAGTAGTTGGACAGAATCGAAAGGCCCAGAGCTATACAATACATAAGGCCCTTTCCCTCTCGAACCAGCCGTTCCAGGCCAAAAACAATCAGAGGGAATAAAATAATGCAGTCCAGCCACATAATATTCCAGCTGTAGGCTGCCATATACCCGGACAGAGCATAAAAAATTCCGAAAAAAGCAATCCCAAAATCACGGGTATGGCAATGCTTTCTTAAATACCAGGCCATAGCCAGACCAGAAAGTCCTGTCTTTATGACAATAGAATACGTCATAAATTCGATTACAAGACTCTTCGGGCATAAAATCAGCAGCCAGTTTAAAGGGCTTGCCAGATAATAAGCGTACAGTGCTGAAAAATTCACTCCCATCCCCACATCCCAGCTGTAAAGCAGGCTTCCTCCATGCGTCAGCTTATACTGGAACTCAGAGAAAAACGGGGCATACTGGTGATACATATCTGTCCGCAAAAAGGATTCTTCTCCAAAGGGAAAAATCCCTCTCTGAATAAAAATAATCAGAAGAACCATAACCGGCACAAAAAACGCTGCCAAAAGCCCGTCTCCCGGACGTATCATCCCCTGTCTGGCCGTCCGTTCTCCTGCTGCATTTCGGACAGGCGCATTTTTTTTCACCGGCTTTGGAGAAATCAGTTCCGGCCCCTTCTCCTGATTCTTTTCATGCGGAATGTTTTGATAGAAACTGCCGCCCGGCGCCTCTGTCTGTATCGTCCACTCCAGAGACTCGTCCTTTTTGCTGCAGCTGTCATGCTCCTGTTGTGTTAAGCTGTCTCCATCATATTCTTCCGACAAAAATTCTGCTCTCTTCTGCTCCGAATCACACCCTTCCTGCGTCCTTTCTATCAGGCCTCCTGCTCTGTTTCTTTCCTCTTCCTCAAATTCGTCCAGAAAATCACTTCCATTTTCTTCCGGAAATCCCTCCAAAAGGATCTCATCTGCCTCATCAGAATAACCTTCCGATAACGCCCGTTCCAGATCCTCATCAAAATATCCTTCCGGTATATCTTCATCTAAATACGAATCTCCAGCATTTTTTGTCTTCCAGGCAACATGGCGTTCTCCCTCTGATTTCCAGACTTTGTCGGCCTCATTTTCCCTTCCGGCTCCTTTTTCCCGCTTCTCCACCCTTGCTACTGCCGACTCCATCTCAGCCAACAGCTCCTCCATAGAGCTTCTCTGCTTTTTTTCATTTACCATAAGTAAATCTTCTAATTCTTTCGTCGTTCGGGTGATTTTCCTGTCCCTCATAACCGGTTTCTCCTTATTTGCGCTTTTCCCGCTTCTTCTCTGATTTAAAAATGAACAGCTTGCTGAACAGATAGTTAAGCACCAGTGAAATGGCTGAAACCACAATCTTACAGATAAAATCCTGATGAATTCCCAAACCGTCCACCAAAACAATCATCGCTATCATGGTAAAGACTCCGGTTGCCGCCCGGCAGATTACAAAAGGAACAAACTCACTCCATATCTTCTTCGGATGAAGATCCAGGCTGGCAAAGACAAACAGCTTATTTGTTATAAAAGCAAACAAAACCGCCGCCGCCCAGGACAGTGCTGTTGCAAGCCGGTAATCCATACCGCCCTGGCGCATATACCAGTAGCTAAGCCAGTCTACAAGCGTGGTCAGAACCCCAAAAAACAGATAGGAAACTGTTTCTCTGTTTACAAGCTTTCTCCATAATTTCTCTATCATACCTTTTCTCCCTGCATGTAGTCTATTGTATTATAGGGCAGGAAAAGCAAAAAGTAAAGGGAATGTGCCTTGTAACTCCCATTCTGATGTGGTAAAATAATTGTAGTAATTTTTGAAAATAAATACAAGGAGAAGTGCCATGTTTGGATTTTTTAAAAAGAAAAGTGAACCCAAAGAATTAAAAGCCATGGTCAATGGCGAAGTAATTTCTGTTACTGAAGTAAAGGATGATGTATTCTCCTCCTGTATGTTAGGCAAGGGCATTGCCATCCATCCCACGGACGGTGTTGTAGTCGCCCCCGTTAACGGAGAAATTTCCGTTACCATGGAGGGAACCAATCATGCTGTGGGTATCCGTATTGCCGAAGGCTTTGATCTGCTGATTCACATCGGTCTTGATACCGTATCCTTAAACGGTGAGGGCTTTACCTCCCATATTTCCATGGGACAGAAGGTAAAAGCCGGCGATAAACTGATCACTTTCGACAAGGCTCTGGTTGAATCCAAAGGTCTGTGCTCCGATGTAATCCTGATCGCACTGGATAATCCGGCTCTCCCGGCTCTGGACTTTAAGACCGGTATGACCGCTTCTGCCGGTGAAACCGTAATTGCAACCTGGTAACTGTAAAAAGGACATCAGATGATACTGTCTGATGTCCTTCTTTCCTTTATCCTTATCTGATTTTCTAACATTTATACATATCCCAGCAGGCCAGGCAGCCACATGGACAATGCCGGAATGTAGGATACCATCAAAAGAACAATGAAAATTGCTGCAAAATATGCCAGCAATGGTCGAATCACTTCTTCAATCTTCGTTTTTCCTACCTTTACACCGACAAACAGAGTCGTTCCTACCGGAGGCGTAATGGTTCCGATACACAGGTTAAAGATAATCATAATACCGAAATGAATGGTATTCATGCCCAGTGTCTGACAAATTGGAAGGAAAATCGGTGTAAAAATCAGGCAAGCCGGCGTCATATCCATAAAGGTTCCCACAATCAGCAGCAGAATATTAATAATAAACAAAATGACATATCTGTTGTCACTGATTCCAAGCATAGCCTCAGAAACCGCAGTCGGAATGCCTGTAAATGCCATTACCCAGCTCATAATACTGGAAACACCTATCAGGAAAATAATAATTCCAGTCATTTCCGCACTGTCCAAAAAGATTTTCGGAAGCTCAGACGGCTTAATCGATTTATAAAAGAAAACAGACAATACCATACTGTACACAACTGCTACAACACTTCCCTCTGTTGCTGTAAAAATACCGGAAATAATACCACCAATAACCACAACAATCATAAACAGACAGGGAATTGCTTGCAAAAATACCTTCATTTTTTCACTTAAGGTAAACTTTTTCGTACTGCGATAACCCTTCTTTTTTGCAAAAACATAGATTACAATCATACATGCCAGTCCCCAGAGAATACCAGGAATATAGCCTGCCATAAAGAGAGCTGCAACCGAAGTTCCACCGCTGACAAGAGAATACGTAATCATTACATTGCTGGGAGGAATCAAAAGTCCCGTAGGCGCTGTTGCAATATTGGCTGCTGCGGAGAAAGCTCTGTCATACCCTTCTTCTTCCTCAATCGGTCCAATAATGGATCCCATAGCAGAAGCTGCCGCTGTACCGGAACCGGAAATCGCACCAAAAAGCATATTGGCAACTGCATTGGTATGAGCCAGTGCACCGGGAATACTTCCTGTAAAAATTTTAGCAAAATTAATCAGGCGAATGGCAATTCCGCCCTTGTTCATCAGATTTCCGGCCAGAATAAAAAACGGAATCGCCAGAAGACTGAAAACTGAAATACCAGAAAAAATTCTCTGAGCGCCCGTAAGAACGGATGCTCCCATATCAAGAACTGGAAGAATTGCTCCAATCGAGGACACAGCCAGAGCAACTGCAATCGGCACACCAGCCAGAAGCATTATTACCAAAAGCACTAAAATAATCAGCCCGCAGGCAACTGCGATTGTCATAATCTCACTTCCCCCTTCTCCTTAAATTCCATGTGAGCCACATCTATGGCATTCATGAGGCTAAAAATCATAATCAGAGCTCCTGTCACCGGTACAATCACATAAATATATGCCATCGGTACCTGTAAGGAGGCCGTTTTCTGAATCATAGTCAATTTGGTAATAGCGATACCACCGTATACCATGACAACTGCTGCCAAAAGGAAAGAAAGAAGGTCAATTCCAATTTCCAGATATTTTCTTGGCGCTCCCGTCAGCTGATCTGCCAGAAATCCCATTCGCATATGATCCCGCTTTCCAAATACATAAGCTGATGCCAGCAACGCCATCCAAGTAAAGGAATAGGTCAGAAGCTCCTCCGATACCGTACTCGGTTTATTGAAGAAATAGCGGGTTACAATCTGGTAACTTCCAATCAGTGTCATAAAAACAAACAGTGCAATAATCACAATTCCCAGGCCCTTCATAATTCCCGCTTTTGCCTTATGCATTGCTTCCATTTTATTCTCCCCCCTTTACTTTTTGATTCACTTCCTGAATATGATCATAAAAATCACGAATTTTCTCATTTTCCTGAAGCATCGTATCATGAAGCGGGAGAACCTTCTGTTTAAATGCATCTACATCTACATCTACATCGATAAACTCCACACCCATGTCATCTTCTGCAATCCGCTTTGCCTCTTCTATGCTCTTCTCCCATTCATCCAGCTCTACCTGTGTAGAAAGAGCAGCCGCCTCCTTAAAGATCTGATAATCCTCGTCGCTCAGGCTGTTTAAAAATTTCAGATTTGCTACCAACATATCCGGAACCATCTGATGTTTGTTGTAGGAATAATATTTCGCTACCTCTCCGTGCTTGTTATTGGTCAAAGCCAGCTCATTATTCTCAGCTCCGTCAATAACTCCCTGCTGGATGGCCGTATATACTTCTCCAAATCCCATCGGAGCAGCAGCCGCATCAAAAGCCTTTACCATGGCAACACTGGCCGGACTCTGCTGTACACGGATTTTTTTGCCTTTCAGATCCTCTGGTGTTTTAATCGGACTTTTACCGTAAAAATTTCTGGTTCCTGCATTGTACCAGGTTACCACACGGAAACCAGCCTCATCTGTAGATTCATAAATTCTTTCCATGTAGTCTGTATCCTGCATAACCGCCTTGTACACCTCTTCGGAATCAAACAAATACGGCATACTGAAAATCTCATAAACATCCGCAAAGGTTTCCAAATTGGCCGTGCCTGCCACTACAAAATCAATGGCTCCTGTCTGTGTCAGCTCAATGGCTTTCTGTGCAGAACCTAACAGCTCATTGGGAAAAATCTGAATTTCATATTTATCCCCTAGATTTTCTTCTACATACTCTTTAAAAGCCAGAAGTCCCAGATGTTCCGGGTGGGTTTCTGCCTGAGCATGAGAAATACGGACAATCCGCTTGCCTCCGGTCAGAGAAGCACAGCCAGTCAATCCCACTGCTGCTGCACTAAGAGCAAGAAGTGTCAGCTTTTTCATTATCTTCCTCACGTCACTACTTCCTTTCTATCTTCCCATAAGTTATTGATAAACTCAGTATAAAGAAAGGACCGCCGGATTGATACCGTAAATATTTGACATGCAGGAAGAAAATTTTGTCATACTGTCTGCGTCTGCCAGAGCAGGAAATCAGGGCGTCCTGCATACACCAGGACTGAATTTCAAAGCTGCCTTCACACGCTGTCTCTGTACTCGGAAGGATTCATTCCCGTAAGCCGTTTAAATACCTTGGCAAAATAATTTGCATCATAATATCCAACCAGCATACTGACCTCACGGACACTGACATTTTTCTCCCGAAGAAGTCTCCTTGCCTCATGAATTCGAAAGGCAGTCAAATAGGCTGTAAAATTCTGATCAAAGCACTGCTTAAACAGCTTACAGAAATAGGCATCGGAGTAATTCATCATCCGTGCCGCATCCTGCATAGAAATATCCCGCATATAGTTTTTCTGAATATATCGACGAATTTTCTCTGCCGCCTGTCCCAGACGATCCGGTTCCTCCATATCTGCCTCATCCTTAAACTCCGCTCCATAAACCTCCTCTTTCCGGGACTCTTCCCCAAGGCATTCACAGCTCCTGTTCAGTTCTTCAAACTGCCGTCTCCTCTGAATTCGCCGCATGGCCTCCTCCATAACAGCAGTCAGCTCCTCCTCCTCACAGGGCTTCAAAAGATAATCCAATGCGTGGATCGCAATGGCCCGCTTGGCATAAGAGAATTCATCATAAGCAGTCAGAAAAATAATTTCGCAGCCCTCGTCCAGCCTTCGGATCTGCTCTGCAGCCTCCACACCATTCATCTCTGGCATGGAAATATCCATAATCACAATCTGGCACCGTTCCTGCGAACAGAGTTTAATTGCTTCCGTTCCGTCCACAGCCTGCAGAATCACTAAATTCTCTCCAAAACGCTTCAAAAGCCTTCTGGCAAGAGCCATCCTCTCTATCTGCTCATCATCTGCCAGCAGTACCTTATAGCTCTCTTTTTTTTCATTTTCCTGATTCACTGTTTTCCTCCTTATAGTGTTCCGGTGTAAATACTAGCTGCACTACAGTTCCACACCCACGTCTGCTGTAAAGGAACATTTCCCCATCCCGGTACATGGTGTGAATTCTTCGGTAAATATTACCGACTCCAATCCCTGTTCCCTGCTCATCCCCTTCTGTTAATGCCCTTTTGATCGCCTCCAGCTTCTCGGATTCCATTCCCTCCCCTGTATCCGCTACAGAAATCCATAGTCTTTGTTTATCCTTCCAGCTTCTTACAAGAATTTTTCCTCCTTTGCTTCTGGTTGAAAGACCATGTTTCACCGCGTTTTCCACCAATGGCTGCAGCATAAAAGACGGCACCAGAATTTCCAATGTTTCCGGCGAACAGTCTGTGAAATACTGTATTCGTTTTCCAAATCGCATCTGCTGCAAATACATATAGTCCTGAACCACCCGCAGCTCCCGTTCCAGAGGCATAACAGAGGCTGCTGATTTCAAATTGTAGCGAAACAACCGGCTTAATGCGTGAATCATTTTCTCTGTTGCAGCTGCATCTTCAATTTGAGCTGTCCCCGCAATCATATTTAATGTATTAAAAAGGAAATGCGGATTGATCTGACTTTTCAGCATCTGCAGACGAACCGCTTCCAGCTGTCGTTCCTTTTCATGATTTTCCTTCAGTGCCTCTATATACCCCTTCGTAGCTGCCTTCATTTTATTGAAGGAGCGAATCAGCAGTCCAATTTCATCCTCTCCCGTTTCCTTCAGTTCTGGGCCGGAAAAGTCATTCTTTCCAATCCGCTCTGCCTCCCCGGCCAGCATCACCACCGGCTCTACAATCTTTCGGCGGACGGTTCTGCTTAACTGCCAGACCATCCAGAGGACTCCTGCTCCCCAGAGAATGCCAACCGCCGGAAGCATCGAAAATAAGAATCGATTTTTCTCGTACTCTTCATTTCCATCCTTCACAGTCATCTGCTCCAGCTGGCCAGCCCGATCTTTCATATATGTCTGAACCCGGTAGATGCGATACAGACGTTCCACATATTCCGGCTCCTGTCTTTCTGTATGTTCAAAAATTTCCAGTTCTTTTTCATAAGTCTCATACATATTTCGGATAGACCAGATCCAGACATACCGCTCCTCCCCAACCTTTTGATAATCAAATGGAAGAGCCTCCAGACATGCCTGCGTATTTTCCCTGGTCTCCAAAAAGCGTTTTCGATCCTCTGGCATCGAGGTGCTGACATAATGCTCAAAGGCCAGACTTTCCGCATCTATGGCTGACCAGAAAGCCAGACTTTCTGCGTTACTTTCTAAAATTGCACCAAATCCCCCCAGTCCAAGCCAGGTTATCAACAGATTCGCACTCATAGAAAAAAAGACCACTGCTCCGGCACATGCAGCGATCCGCTTTACTTTTTTCTCCAGCGAAAACCCATGTTTTCCCATATACTTCCTCCTGCACACCCTGTTTTGCATAGTATAGCATGGTCCTGACTGCTCTGGGTAGTTCTGTTTCTTCTATAATAAAGATTCTTTTCAACTTCTTAACAAAACAAAAGAATTGCCAACAAAAAAACTGGCAAGAAACACAAATCGCGTGTTTCTTGCCAGTTTTTTTACTGTAATGGATAAAGTGTCATAATCCAGCCTACCGACACGATACAGCAGATGATTGCCAACGGAAGAGACTGCTTAATCATAGATTTCTGATCATATCCTCCATAGCTCATCAAATACGGAACAGCCGCTGTTGCCATCGGTGTCATATAGGCAGACAGACAGGCTGCCTGAATCAGAATCATCAGTCCTACCGGATTTGCTCCGATAGATGCACAGGTTGCAATTGCAATCGGATGGAAAATCATCATGCATCCCCGGTTTGACATTACCTGTGTCAGCATGAACGGTACAATGAAGAAAATCAAACCAATAATATAGGAATTTCCTCCTACCATCTGAACTACGTTAGCAATCATTCCTCCGATTAACTCACCTGCTCCTGTTGAAGACAATGCTCCTGCAATTCCCAAAGCTCCAACAATCAAAAGCAGCATACTTACCGGAATGGCTGCTGTAGCCTCCTTCGGCTTTAAAACTCCGCACCAAACCATCAGCAGGGCGCCGATTACTGTAACCTGCCAGTTCTCCAGTCCCAGCTGTTTTGCAAACATCAAAGCAATGGCATCTCCGAAGAAAATCAGAATTCCGGCATATTCCTGGAAATTGTTCAAAGGAGCCTTGGCAGCTGCCCTTTTTACTTCCTTCATATCTCCGCCTATAACAGGCTCATCCGGAGCAAATCTGGTAGCAATAAAACCGCAGTACAAAACACAGATAATCAACATGGGAAGGCGGGCTTTCATTGGATCCAGAAGTCCTACCGTATAATCCAGATAGCCATAGCTTTCCAGATATCCGTTTAATTCTGCTGCAATCGTCGCACCTGCGCCAACCGGAAGCGTACAGCAGGTAACAATCGTAGTTACGCCCAAAGAAAACATAACCTTACTGGACTTCAGCCCCATACTTTCTGCAGAAGCAGCCAGCATGGGAGCAACAATACCGAATACTGCCACCGGGCTCTGCACAAACTGGCTGAGAATCATTCCGATCAGCACATACCCAAAAACCATCTTGGCCATATTTCCCTTAGACATACTGGAAATTTTATCTGCAACCTTCATGCAGAATGCTGTTCTGTTAAAGCCTGCAGCTACGATACACATACCTGCAATCATAATGACATTGCCATTGGCAAAATACCCGACAGCTGTCTTTGCATCCAGACAGCCGGTCAGAGACAGAGCTGTCAAAGAACTGATAGCAAAGGTTGCCAGACTGAGTTTTCCGCTGCAATACCCAATAACGGTAATTGCAAAAATTATCAGACATATAGTTAGCTGACTCATAAACACCTCCAAAAAATAATAAATTTCCCCCAAAAAAGCGCAAAAAAAGAAAGCCCTGCCAAAACTTGAGGTGCCCCCTCAAAGTTAGACTTTTACGAGACGACTTCGGTCGTCTCGTTTT
>ERZ1106983.1580-NODE-1580-length-19042-cov-3.026808_pt1 | contig 19042 bp, 10 predicted proteins | sample MGYA00403693_ERZ1106983 | MGnify/ENA primary metagenome ERZ1106983 (study PRJEB35170, sample SAMEA104062420) | human gut metagenome | biome: human gut; feature: human-associated habitat; material: faeces | place: Denmark | collected 2012-07-13 ...
TTCCCAGCGTGACCGTGTGGCGGAGCTGCCCGATCATGGTCAGGCGATATTCCCGCGCGAAGGTATCAAAGGACAGTTCCAGCGTCAGACCGCGATAGCTGCCGATCTGTACCGGGTCTTTGCCCTTGACCTCCTTGCAGGTATCCAGCAACGCGGCACCGGCGTTTTCCTTATCGGTGAGCCGGTCGCCGCGAATCTCCATGCCGACAAAGCCCTCTGCCGGGAGCGGATGCGCCGCGAGGGTCTGCATATCCGCCTCCAGCCCACGAACAAAGCCCTTGTGTTCCTCTATCTTTTCCGGGAAGTATTTCAGCAGACTGTCCTCCAAGCGGAATTGCTTGCTGTTGTGGTCTGCTTTCATAATTTTGAGCTTGGACACCTCAATGTCCAAATCCATGCGCTCTTTGATGCGGGGATCACCGGCGCATAGCGCTTTGATCTCCGCAAAGGACAGCGCCGTGGCGTCCACATCCTCACAGGAGCGAACCGGGGATTTTGAGGTCATGATCTGAGAGATGAATTTCTGCTTATTTTCCACCGTTTGCCAGAGGTAGGCGTCAAACGTCCCTTCGGTCACATAGCGGCAGACATGAACGAGCTTGTTCTGATTGCCCTGACGCTCGATGCGGCCTTTTCGCTGTGTGAGATCACGGGGACGCCACGGGCAATCCAAATCGTGAAGTGCGACCAAACGATCCTGTACGTTGGTTCCTGCGCCCATCTTGGCCGTGCTGCCCATCAGGACGCGCACCTGACCGCTGCGTACCTTTGCGAACAGTTCCCGCTTTTTGACCTCCGTATTGGCGTCGTGGATGAACGCGATCTGCTCCGGGGGCATACCGGCGTCAATGAGCTTTTGGCGCACATCCTCATAGACCGTAAACGGCGTGTCAGAGCTTTCTTCCAACGGGATCGCGCTCTCCAGCGCATGAATTTCCGGGCTGTCCAGCGTACCGGGGCAAGCCTTTGCCGCCCGCTGCGAGGGCGTGGTCTTTGGCGTAGAAATGTCGCAAAACACAAGCTGCGTCAGTTTTTCCTCCTCGCCGTCGCGCCAGTATTGGAGAATGTTCGCCACGCACTGATTGACCTTGGTGGTTTCCTCGTCGGGGAGCATGGGATTGATGATGCGCTGGTCAAGCCCCAGCTTTCGTCCGTCCGAGGTGATTTTGAGCATATTGTCCACATCCGGGCTGACCGCACCGCTGTGTACCTTGGACGCTCGTTCCGAAAGGGCTTTCACCATGTCCTGCTGGATCTGCGTGGGTTTTGTGGCGATGGTGTGATACGCAACCTCTGGCGTGGGCAAGTGGAGCTGATCCGCCGTTTTGATGTCGGCAACCTCTTTGAACAGATTCATCAATTCGGGCAAGTTGAAAAACTTTGCAAAGCGCGTCCTTGCCCGGTAGCCGGTTCCCTCCGGGGCAAGCTCCAGTGCGGTGGTGGTTTCTCCAAAGCGGCTTGCCCAGCAATCGAAGTGTCCCATACCCATCTCTTGCAGCCGGTCATGCTGCAAATAGCGCTGGATGGTGTAAAGCTCTGTCATGGAGTTGGAAACCGGGGTACCGGTGGCAAACACCACGCCGCGCCCACCGGTCAGCTCATCCATGTAGCGGCACTTGGAGAACATATCCGAGGATTTCTGCGCATCGGTGGTGGAAAGCCCTGCCACGTTGCGCATCTTTGTATAGAGGAAAAGATTTTTATAATTGTCCGACTCGTCCACAAACATCCTGTCTACGCCGAGCTGTTCAAAGTAAATCACATCATCCTTGCGGTCGCTGGCTTGCAGCTTTTTCAGCCGCGCCTCCAGCCCCTTTTTCGTGCGCTCCAAGCTCTTGATGGTGAAGCTGTTGCCGCCTGCGAGCTTGGTATCCTGAATACCATCGGTGATTTCCTCAATCTGCTGGTGAAGGAGCTGTTCCTGCCGCTCCGGACTGATGGGGATACGCTCAAACTGGCTGTGGCCGATGATAACGGCGTCATAGTCGCCGGTGGCGATACGGGCGCAGAATTTCTTGCGGTTGTGGGTTTCAAAGTCTTTCTTGGTAGTGACAAGGATGTTGGCCGAAGGGTAGAGCCGCAGAAACTCAGACGCCCACTGTTCCGTCAGATGGTTTGGCACGACAAAAATGGATTTCTGGCACAGTCCCAACCTCTTGGATTCCATCGCAGAGGCTACCATTTCAAAGGTTTTTCCCGCGCCAACTTCGTGTGCCAGCAGCGTATTCCCGCCGTACAGCACATGGGCGATGGCGTTTTTCTGATGCTCCCGGAGGGTGATTTCCGGGTTCATCCCAGAGAAAACGATGTGGCTGCCGTCATACTCGCGGGGACGAGTGCTGTTCATTTCCTCGTTGTATTGCCGTACCAGCGTTTCGCGCCGCTCCGGGTCTTTCCAAATCCAGTCCTTGAACGCATCCCGGATAAGCTGCTGTTTCTGCGCGGCAAGGGTGGTTTCCTTGGCGTTGAGGACACGGCGCTCCCGTCCGTCTGCATCCTCAATGGTATCGTAGATGCGAATGTCGCGGAGATTCAGCGCATCCTCCAGCAGCCGGTAGGCGCTGGCGCGGTCTGTGCCGTAGGTGGTGAACGCCGCCACATCGTTGTAGCGCACCATGCTCTTGCGGGAAACCTGCCATTCTGCGGTGTACGGGACATAGCTGATCTCGATCTGTCCGCGCAGATAGCGGGGCGTTTCAAAGGTTTCATACATGAATTGCTCGATGTACTTCTTATCAAGCCATGTCACACCCAGCCGCACCTCAATCTCGCTGGCTTCAAGGTCTTTCGGCTGTGCGGCGATCAGGGCATCCACATTCCCGGCGAAGAATGGGTCGCGCGCTGCCACGCGCTGCGCGGTGCGGAGCTTCTGCCGGACGTTGCCGGAGAGATATTCGTCCGCCGTTTGCCAGCCCTTCGCCCAATGCTCGCCGCCGTCCTGCAAGTCAAACGGGCCGCTGTTGGGTTCCTTGTAAATGACACCCTTCAAATCCTCAACGATCTGCGGGATTTTCTCGCTGCCGCCCATGAGGGAGGCCATAAAGTCGAGATCGACGCAGGCTTTTTCTCCGATGCAGACAGCAAGGGCTTCACTGGCGGTATCCACAGAATCTACGCTGCGCTGCTGCTTGATAGTGCGCTTGTGGAACATATCCGCCTTGCGCTCCAGCTTTCCGTCGTCGTCCAGCACTTCCAGTGAACACAGGAGGTAGTAAGAGGAATCGTCAGAGAACGCAAGACGGTTCGCACGGTCATTGATTAGGCCATGTTTTGCGGAGAACGCATCATAGAGGCGGTTTAGCTCGGCCTGTGCTTCCTGAATCCGGCTTTCTGCGCTGTACTCGTCCATTTGCAGGGCAATCAGCTCATTCACGCAATCCCGCAGCGCGACCATGCCCTTGACACGCTCGGCGGCGGTGGCGTTCAGCTCCGGTTTGACCATGCGGCTGTTTTCCCGGTAATACACCTCGCCGCCCACCACGGTGTAGGAGTAGTTTTTCACATTGGGGTCTGCGGGGATAGACGTGTCGATCTGTTCGCCCTCACCCAGCTCTGGCAGTTCCGCCTCCTGATAGGTGCCGCGAATGTTTTTCACGGCATCATGGAGCTGATCTGCAAGTTTCAGCCCCTCAATGGGGACAACGGTGAAGTCCTGCTTGCCGTATTGGGTACTTTCGGAGGTCTGCCTGCCGAGGATCATCTCCGGGTGGTCAACAAAATAGCGGTTGATGGCAAAGTCATCCTCGTTCTGGCCGAGGTGTACCCAATCCGGTTCGATCTCAATGGGACGGTCACGCTTTTGGAGAAAGAGAATGTCCGAAACCACATCCGTACCGGCGTTGGCGCGGAACGCATTGTTGGGCAGACGAATGGCACCCAGCAGCTCCGCCCGCTGCGCGATGTACCTGCGGACTTCGGGCGATTGCTTGTCCATCGTGTAGCGGGAGGTCACAAACGCGATCACGCCGCCCGGACGCACTTGGTCGAGGGTTTTGGCGAAGAAGTAGTCGTGAATGGAAAAACCGAGCTTGTTATAAGCCCGGTCATCTACCTGATATTGTCCGAACGGGACGTTGCCCACGGCGAGATCGTAAAAGTCTTTTCTGTCCGTTGTTTCAAAGCCCGCGATGGTAATGTCCGCCTTGGGATAAAGCTGCTTGGCAATACGTCCGGTGATGCTGTCCAGCTCCACGCCGTAGAGCTTGCTGCCCTGCATCTGCTCCGGCAGCAGGCCAAAAAAGTTGCCAACGCCCATAGACGGCTCCAGAATGTTACCGCTCTGGAAGCCCATATTGCCGACCGCTTCATAGATCGCCTTGATGACGGTGGGGCTGGTGTAGTGGGCGTTCAGCGTGGACGCTCTGGCCGCAGCGTATTCCTCCGGGGAGAGTGTGGCGTACAGCTCTGCAAACTCGTCCGACCAGTTTGGCTTATTCTCGTCGAAGGCATCCGCAAGACCGCCCCAGCCCACATAGCGGGAGAGGATTTCCTGCTGCTCCGGGCTGGCCTGTAAGCCCTCAAACTCCAGCTCTTGCAGGAGGCGGATCGCCGCCATATTTGCCCGAAACTTTGCTTTTGCGCCGCCGACGCCGAGGGCATCATCGGTGATGTGGAAATTCTGCGCGTCGCGGTGGCTTGCCGCCTTGAAGTCGGCATAAGCGGCCTGCTCCGCAGAGGCAACGCTGGGAAAGTCCTGCCACTCGCCGTCAACGGGGATAGATACCGCAGGACGGTGTGCGGGAGGCTCGTCGATCTCGGCCTGTGAGATGGCATCATCAAAATCAGGCACAAACTCGCCCATTTCCGAGAGTGCCGCGCGCCCTTCCTGCTCCAGAATCAGCCTTTCTTCATCGCTCATGGCGGGCGGTTCAGGCTCGGCGGGTTCCGCAGAGGGCGGGTCATGCTCCGGTTCCGGGATGTGCAGCGTTTGGATTTCTATGTCGTAGGGCAAGTGCGTTTTCTCGGCAGGATAGAACGCGACGGGTTTGGTGACAGGCTGCGGCTGCTCCCGTTCCTGCTCTTCAACAAACGAGCGTATAAACGCAATGTGTTCAGCGCGGAAGATGGGAAAGCCCTGCCTGTTTTGAAAAGTCACATCGCGCAGAGATACTTCATCCGTGCCGAAATTTACGCTGTCAATGACAAACTTCCGTCCGTCAATCTCCAGCTCCATGCCAATGGGGATATACTCCTTGGCATCGGCCTCGTTGATAACATCATAGCCGTCGGTTTCATTTGGCTGCGCAAACACGAAGCTGTGTCCATGCTCCAGCAGCCGCTTTGCGGCGCTTGCCCATTGTCCAAAATCATAGCCGGTCACAGCGGTTTCGCCCATACCGGGAATATCGCGTTGCAGCAGGCGGCGATTCAAAGCGCTGGCGGCTCGTTTTGCATCCGCGCCATAAAAAAGCAGCCGTTCTCCGACACGGACACCGATGAGCTTTTCGGGATGCTCTGCACGAAGCGCCTGATATGCCGAAATATTCGGCGCAAGCTCACGACCCTGATCTGCAATTCGTGTGAGGACAGCAGAAACCGGTTCGGTTCTGTGTTCCGGATCGTGATTGCTCTCGCTGGAGGATGAAACGACGCTGAGATGCGCGACAGTTTCATCTGCGGAATCAACATTATAGAGCTTACCATCAATTTCCACGCGCTGCCCCATAAGGTTTTGAACCGCTTGCTGCGTCTCCGGGGTTGGCTGTTCTGTGTGCTGCGCCGCAATGACGCGCTGCGGCTCCGGTTCAGAAACCTCGAAATATCTGGTGTCGAGGTAGCGTTCAAAGGAATTGCGGTCGATGCTGACAGGTTCCTGTCCGGGTACGTTCGGTAACGTGTGCCAGACGTGATCTTCATCTACACGCGCGATAACGCCGACTGCTGCTATGTGGTCTAACTCTATGGATGAAATGCGATCTCCAATATGATAGGTATAGCCAAGCGGTGTTGTAAACGCCGGAGGGGATAGCTCAATTCCCATATCCCGTTTGATGCCATCCAAGTAAGCAATGGCGTTATTCTGTTCTGCAAAGCGGAGCGTTTGTTCCCCATCTCCGCAGAACCGTTCCAACACCTCATCCCAAATGCCGGTAATTCCGCCCTCGCCGGGATGCAGACGAATGGAGTATCGGTCAGGTGAAAATAACCGCAGCCGCTCATTCTCATCGTAAAATTTATTCTCGCGGATGAGCTGTGCCAACCGCCGCTGTACCTGCGCCCATGTGAGCGTCACCGGCTCGGCGTTTCCTACATGGATATACATGGGAGTTTTGCTATCTTCCCAGCCGTATTTTGCAGCCAGCCATGCGGCGGTGCTGCGTTCCCGCCCATGCGCCTGCATATATAGTGCGACTTCCTGCTTGCCCTTTAGGTTGTTGTGCCAATCCAGAAGCGCGTTGTCAATGTCCTCCTGTGTGATCTGATAGGGAGAGGGTGCGACCGTTGTGGCCAGCGTGGGATACAGTTCCTCCAAAAGCTCCTGATGCAGCCGGTTATGGAACGCGGGCATATCGAAGTACAGACGGACAAGCTGGAGATCATCAGATGCCGTGACAATACGGCGGATAGCGTCCGCACCCTCCAGATAGGCGTTCTGGCGGTCTGAATTGCGGCAGGCATTGACAAAAGCTGTATCTTTGGAAAGTGCGTTGCCAACGGTCAGTTTGTATCCGTCAAACAGCTCCCGTACCGTGGGCTGCGTCACATCGGCGGCAGGATCATGGAACACGTTTGAACCGTCAGCGCCAAACTCCGTTTCCTGTACGTCGATGGCGGCTTCTGCTTCATGGTCGATAGAGCGCAGCGTGTAAATGTGGCGCTCACCTCTAAAGTCTGGCGCTTCGGCAATCGTCACATCATACTTATCGCGCAATTTCTCTACATACATCTCTAAATTGTGCGACGGTACGCCGCACATCTCCACACGGCCAGCGCCGGGTATCTCTCTTGTGGTAAGGTTGAGGTCAAGCAGCTCCGCCGCCTGTTTTGCGTCCTCGCCGTAAATCTCAAAGAAATCGCCCACCTGAAACAGCACGATGTCGTCCGGGTGGGCTTCCTTGATGGCGTTATAGCTGTCGTAGGCGGTGTATCGCACCACATCCTGTGCCTGCGCCTTATCATAAAGCGCCTGTTCGTCTGGTGTAAAATAGCGGTTCATCCGAATCAGCTCAGAGATACGCGAAGCGACCTTGTTCCAATTCATCTGAACATCTGCACAGCCCGCTTTTTTCAGCGTGATGCCTTTGCTGCCGTGATCCTCGTAGCTGCCGCTTTCTCTGGATACAGCATGGGTATGCCCGCCGATGCCGTACTCCTTTTTCAGAAAATCGGCATTCTCCTTGGGAGTGTGCGAAGTCTGGAAAAACGCATAGATGCGGGTCTTTCCACCCTCAAAGCTGCTCCCGTTTGCAAGAGAAGCCGCAATTTCATCTTCGGTGATAAACCTGCCGGTTGCTGGAATAGCCTCCATATCGGAACGGAATTCCTTTCGTGGAAGGGACAGATCTTCTAAACGTGTGAGAAGTGCCTGCGGCCGGTGGTAATGGAAGCGCAGCAGCGCACGGTTTTCGCGGTAGGCGTCCATGAATACCTTGTATTCTGACAGGAGCCTATCCCGGAACACCGGATTCAGCAGATCGTCCGTCAGACGCTCCGTTTCCTCTGGAAAGCTGGTGCTATGGATATTACCCAAGCAGGACAGATACCCCAGCGACTTTGCTTCATCCGAGAAATCGTGATAAAGGTTCCAGACATCCACAGCAATACCCAGCCGCTCATAGCGCGGGGCTTCCGTGACCTCAAGATTGGTGGCAAATGCGCCGCCGTCCAGAAGTTCCTCAATATGCTCCGCCGCATCTGCCCAGCCTATCACTTGGGCAGAACGAAGATAGCGAGAGGTATCTCCGGTTGCAATATGGATACCATCGTCCCCGTACCATGCGGAAAACCTGCCGTTATCCGTAATCAGGCCGTTGCCGCCGTAGTAGAGCTTTTTGAGAAATACCGCGCGATCCTCTAAAGGCTTTTGCTTGGAGAATTCCGCAGCAATTTTCATCCGCGCTGCATCCGCATTACCGCCCGTGCGCAGGATGTGGTCAATATCATCCTGAGAAATGAACATAGAAAAAGCGGAGGGTGTTACACTCTCCGCTTCTGCGATGGATTGAATTTGTTCTGCCTCTGAGGGGAAGAAGGACATCTGTGCCCCAGCAGGGGCATCGAACATATTTAGCTGAACACCAGTTCCGTGAGGATCGTTTCCTCGGCCTGCGCTTTCAGCGTGTTCATCAGCCCTACCCACTTCATCGGGTCGCTGGCTTTCAGCGCTTCCGTCACGCCCGCTGACTTCATCAGCTCCGGCATCATCTGTTCCAGTCGGTTGTTCGCTGCCTCGTCGATCTCCCGCAGATGGGGGTACAGCCTCTCGGACAGCAGCAGGCTGTTCCACAGCACCGGACGATGCTCCTTCAAGTAATCCTTCCGCATCCTGCCGTACTTGCCCAGCGGGGCTTGCGGCTGCTCTGTCAGGCTCAGGTCGGGAATCAGATAATCCCCGCTGCGGGTGTAGGTCAGTTCGCTCATGGCTTTCGCTCCTTTCCGCGATTTTCTCGCGCTCATAATTCTTGATGGTGACTTCGATCTGCCGCAGCACCAGCTCGCTGGACTGGCTGATGGCCGTTCCAAGAGCGGCGACGGTCTGAGGGGTGTTGAAATCAAAGACGTTCAGAAAATCCTCATGCTCGAAGTAATCTCCCGGCTGCATCCCGCAGCGGGACAGCAGCGCATAGGTGGTGCTGACAACGGCGGCGTTCCGAAAAGCGGCTCCGATGTTGAACTCATCATAGTCCTCCAAAAAGGAACCGTCAACGATGCCGACAATATCGCGCCGATTGTCGTGCCAGTATTCATCTACAAGCTGCGCCGCCACACGCTCCATCTGATCGGCAAGTCCGTTTTCACCGGAAACGTCGAAGCGCTGCTCCAGCGCCGCAGATACCACCTCACGATGCTCCTGCCGGTATTCCCAAAGATAAGGGCGGCGAGAGTTCTCGCCGCCGCTGGTATCGGAAACATCGAATACATATCGGAGTTTGGGTTGGTCGCTGCTGGTATCCACAAGGGCGATGCCCTTGCTGCCTCGCCGCACATAGCGGCGCATCTGCTTATTCCAAAGGTCGTATCCCGCGCAGGCCGTGGCTTCCGGGCGCTGGGCGAAAATCATGAGCTGTTCATTGTAGGGGTACTTATACAGCCTTGCGGCGGTGGTCAGAAATGCCGTCCACTTCTGGTAGCTTCCCGTGATCTGCTCCGCCGTGCGGTCTGCCATCTGCGCATAGAGCTGTACTTTACTCGGCATCCATATCCTCCTTTTCAAAATCGGGGAACAGGTCGAGCGCGTCATATTCCGCGTCGCTCATCCTGCGCAGCTTTGCGATGGCGCTGTCCGTCAGCTCCCGCAGCTCCGTTTCATCCGCAGCGAGGTAGCCGCGCATTTCCTCCAGCGCCGCGATCAAGCCCGTGCGGGTGCCGGTGTTGTAGAGGCTCATAAGCTGGCGTTCTTCAAAGGCGATGTTCATATCAAAGCTCCTTTTCCGCGCTCTTTTTGGGCGCTGTTTTGTGTGGACGTTCTTGGGCCGGTTGGCTTTTGAGCTGCTCCAGCACAGATTTCTTCTTTTCCCGGTGTGCCGCCTCTACCAAATCCATCAAGGAGATGGACATACCGGCCTTGACCTGTGCCTCAAGGTCGGCAACGGTGGGCTGCTTGGGGCCGTTGTTGATAATGCCGTCGATCATGCCGTAATCATCTTCCATCGACATCTCGGCGGCTTTCAGATAATTCTCCGGTTTCTGAAAGGCGGGCAGCTCCTGAAATCCCATGCTGTCACAGTAGTGATAGGATACCTTGCCGTCCTGTTTCAGCGCAACGATGTCGCTGACGGAGAGGCTGTGTCCCACAAAATCGCCGGGGCGCTCGTCGTTGAAAATGTAGTAGAAGTTTTCAAGGATTCTGCCGGTATCATCGTCCGGGTACACCTCACGGGTATAGACGGCTTCATAGTTGGCCGGGTCAGGCGGCGCGGCCAGACTGCCGAGGTTGGCAAAACGCAGCTCCACCGGCGCATCCCGGCGCAGTTGGTAGATCGCCATAGAATCGGTGGGACTGTTCAAAAAACGCTGCTCCACATCGCGGGGTGGGATATGGCCTTTGACCGCATCCCAATCCGGTCTTGTGACGCCGAACATTCCGTCGTGCTTGATGATGTCCTCGGCTTCAAAGACCATTTCCTCGGTGTTGCCGGGATAGAGCATATAAACCGTGATGTCATGCTCCAGCAGCTCCACCGCCCGATCCTTGGAAAGTGGGAGCATATCGCTATCCAGATACCCATAGCTGCGCATATCGTCCACCGTCAGCGTGGGGTCAGGCATCGGGACGGCCTGTTCCAGCTCCGGGAGCATATTATCTGCCGCATCGGTGGGAACAGCGACTGCGCCGGTGATCTGTTCGCTGTCCAAGGGCGGCGTAATCTGCGCCTCCTGCAAGTCCTCCAGAATTCTCATATCTGCAAATGTCACCTTGGTTGGTGTCATGCCCTGAATGGCAAATACCTCCGTTCGGACAGCCCCGGCAACAGATGCAACCGGCGAATCTTCAATGGCGCTGCTGTCAATAACACCGCCATCCAGCAGCTTTTTGCTTTCCTTGTCGTAGAGCGAATAGTCCCAACCGCCGTCTGTATGCTGCACATGGAGATATACCGAGCCATCCACAAGATAAAGCGCTTCGTCTGTTTGTGTGGCGCTCACTTCTTCACGATTGACGCCGCGCTCCTTGCAAATCTCCGCAAAGTGCCGGTCAATGTCCGTAATCAGCTCGGAGGCAGTCTTGTTGATGGTTTCCAGACTGGCGCGAAGCTCTTTCAGCTCCTTGCCCTTTGACCATGTGGCGATATAGCCGAAGCTGTTTTCGCCCGTTTCAATGCCGTAATACTGGCAGACCGCATAGGAGATGCTTTCGGCCTCGACCTCCTCGGTGTTGCGGCTCTTTTCGCCGGGGACAAGGATCGTCTCACCATCGTCCGCAAGCTCCGTCATGTGTTCGTAGTCGTGGAGCTTGGCGTGGGCAATCTCATGGACGGCGGCGCATACCGTCTGCACCTCACTCATACCGGCGCGGATGGTGATGCTCTGCGCCTTAATGCTGAAAAAGCCGTCCGTATCCCGCGCAACGGGCTTTATCTCCATCGGAACGGGAGAAGCACGGCGCAGCGCCTCCATGAAAACCTCATACTGCTGCACATTGCCGCTCAGATCGGCGGCAAGCTGGGGCAAGGGCTTTCCCGCAGTCTGTGACACATCAAAGACGGACACCACCTTGAACATAGGAATACGGATTTCCTTTTCCTCAATGATGGCCTTGCCGTCTGCATCCAGTATCGGCGCGTTGGTTTCCGGGTCGGTCTTGATTTCCTCGACCTTTTTCTTATAGGGCGTGGGAGCGATGATGCGGATACCTTTTTCACCTTTCAGGACGTTCCTGCCGAACTGATCGCGCCACTTGTTGAAGCCCGCCACATGCGTGGCGTCGGGGCGTTGCATATAGATGAGCATGGTATTATTGACCGAGTAGCGGTGAAAGCGGCTCATGGTGGCAAGGTACTTCCGGTACTTATCGCTCTCGAACAGCTCCTTGATGCCATTTTCGATGCTGTCAACGATCTCCCGCATCCGGTCTTTGTTGGTTTGCTTTTCAGCCATGATGATCTCCTTTCAGAAAAAATAGCGCCCCTGCGCAGAAGAAAACACATCCTGCACAGGGGCGATTCTCCGCAGATAGACGTTGTTTTTGAGCTTGCGGATAGAATGACGCAGCCCCTTGTGATTCCGCATGGAAAAAGCCTTGCGGCACGGGGCTTTCCCAGTCTCTATTTGCGGAGGTTCCAGTATTGTTCACGCTTCCGCTTGGCGTCCTGCTTTCGGCGTTCCTGCTTGGCGCAGGCGGGGCAATATTTGGCGCGATTGGAGGAAGAATAGACCGGCTTACCGCAGACGGCGCAGCGCTTTCCCGGCCTTTCCCGCATCACGTCGGCCAGCAGCTCATGGTCGGCGGGAAGCACCGCGTTTCGGAACCAGTTGCACAGCAGCGAGTAGGAAATACCCTGTACGCAGACGCAAGGCTCTCCATCATCCAGCGCGAGGCAGTTGCCGTGATCGTAATTACAGCAGAGCTTCCGAATGAGCTTCTTGGCGCGGCGGAACTGCTTGTGATCCATACGCGGCGCATCAGCCATTGTCGAACACCAGCTTATAGCCCGTGCGCTGTCCATCGTCCTCCAAAAGAACGCTGGCATCATAGGTTTTCCCGGTCTTTTCGGAGTAGCAGCCTTTCAGCGGGGCGCGGCCATTTTTCAAAAGCGCAGCGGCAAGAGATTTCGTCAGCGCCTTTTTCTTGGCGGTGAAGAATCGGCTGTTTTTCCAGAGAACAAAGGAACAGGAACGATTCTCACAGAAAAAGCCATTATGCGATTCCGTTACCTCGGCTCCACAGCGGGGACACTGGCCGACCGCCTCACGCCCGGAGGGGAACAGGACTTCCGTACCGGGGATGGGTTTGTAGGTCTGCACCAGCTCATTCAGCATGGCGGCGATCCCATCCATGAAGCTGTCCGGGGCGATTTCGCCGCGCTCGATCTCTTTCAGGCGGTGTTCCCATTCGGCGGTGAGCTGCGGTGACTGGAGCTGTTCGGGCAGAACGGTGATAAGCGCCGTGCCGGTGGAGGTGGGCAGCAGATTTGTGATCTTCTTGGACTTCCTGCGCTCCACAAAACCGGAGGACACCAGCTTTTCAATGATACCGGAACGGGTCGCCGGGGTGCCAATGCCCTTGCGCTCGGCATCATCTGGCATATCCTCCTTGCCCGCGTTCTCCATCGCAGCCAGCAGCGTATCCTCGGTGAAATGCTTGGGCGGCGTGGTTTTTCCGGTCTTGACCGATGCGGCAGATACGGAAAGCGTCTGATTCTCCGTTACCACCGGCAGCGCGGGCACTGCCTCTGCCTGCTCCTGCTCATAGCGCTTCCAGCCGGGAGCAAGGACGGTTTTTCCCTTGGCGGTAAAGCTCTGACCGGCACAGTCCACCGTAATGACCGTTTCTGCATAGCGGTGGGGTTCATCCACGGCACGAAGCAAGCCTTTCGCCGCCAGCTTCAGCACCTCGCGTTCGCCCAGCGGCAGAGAGGCCATATCTACCTTTTCCGCGCTGATGGTGGGGACGATAGCGTGGTGATCGGTGACTTTTTTACTGCTGCATACCTGCTTGGCGCAGATGGTCGGAGGCTTCTCCATGCCGCAGACAGCGGCAGCGGCGGCGACAAGGCCGGGGACGCTGCCCTCCATATCGTCGGTCAGATAGCGGCTGTCGGTGCGCGGGTAGGTACAGAGCTTCTTTTCATAGAGCGCTTGGAGATAGTCGAGGGTCTGCTGAGAGGTGTAGCCGAGAACGCGGTTGGCGTCGCGCTGGAGGGAGGTCAAATCGTAGAGCGCGGGCGCTTTCTCAGACTTTTCCTTGCGCTCCACGCTTTTGACGGTTACTGCCTTGCCCTTGCAGGCGTTGGCGATGGCGTCGGCGTCCTTCCTGTCCTTCATTCGGCCTGTCGTGGCGGGAAAGCCGCAATCGAGCTGGACGGTGTAGAACGGTTCTGCCGCAAATGCGGAGATCTCCGCCTCGCGCTGTACCAGCAGCGCCAGCGTGGGCGACATGACGCGCCCAATGTTCAATGTGCGGCCATACGTCAGGGAGAAATACCGCGTGGCGTTGATACCAACCAGCCAATCGGCCTTGGCGCGGCAGAGGGCGGATTGATGCAGGCCGTCATAGTCGCGCCCAGACTTAAGCTGCTGGAAGCCGCTGCGGATGGCATCATCCTCCATTGAAGAAATCCAAAGCCGCAGAATCGGCTTGGAGCATCCCGTAAGGCAGTAAACCGTGCGGAAGATCAGCTCACCCTCGCGCCCAGCGTCGCAGGCGTTGACCACCTCTGCCACATCCCCCCGGCGCATCAGCTTCCGCAGAATATCAAACTGCTTCTGCTTGTCGGAGCGGATGATGAAGCGGAACGGGGCGGGAATGATGGGCAGCGCCGCCAGCGTCCATTTGGCATCATCGGCATTGTAAACGGCGGCGTCGGCCAGCTCTGCCAGATGCCCGAAGCACCACGACACGATGTACCCGCCGCCCTCCAGATACCCGTCATGCCAGGCAGTTCACGAAACTCCCCAGGCAAGCACCCAGCACGGCGGCGATGCTCTGCGCCACGGAGGGTTTTTCGGCGATCACAAGGCGCATGGTGCAGCCTCCATTCTCTTTACGTCACGGTAGCAGGGACGAACGCAGCTCTGTCCGAAGCGCTTACAGCCATAGCAGAAGTGTTCCTTGGCAGCGTCGGGAGGGCTGTCCTCCCGCGCTGCTTTCGGCTTCTGCATCATCAGGCGTTCCAGCGGATTATTGGTGAAATATCTCATGCGTCCGTATCCTCCGTAGTATCCTGTTCCGGTTCGTCTTCATACGGCTCAAACTCATATTCGTCCTCGCCGTAGTCATAATCGTCCAGATCGGCGCTGCCTTTGGTCTGCGGCTTGGCCTTTTTCTGCTTGAAAATGTAGAACGCGGCACCGCCGCCCAGCGAGACGATCAGCAGAACGACAAGGATGCCGCCCACGCCGCTCTTTTTCTCCGGTTCCTCGGCGGCGGGTTCTGTCGGCTCGGTGGGGACTTCGGGCTTTGCCTCCTTGCCCACGCACTCGGTCATGTTGACCGCGCAGACGGGGCAGGATGTATTGACCGTACCGGCCACGCATTTTGTGGTGCAGGAGCAAGTGGCGGGCGTTTCTTCCTCGCCGGTCAGCGCCATCAGGTCAGCCTCATCCACCTGATTCAAGAAGTGGACGGTTTCTTCGCCCTCATCGTCGCGGTCAATAATCATGTAAAATACATTGCCGTTCTTGCTTTCCAGTGTAATGAACTGTTTCCCCACCTTGGTGCTGGAGCCAATATCGTCGATCAGCGTCAGATTGCCGTCCGGTGTCAGCGCGTCGCTGCCGCCCGTCATGCTGCCGAGAAGGAGCTGCCAGAGGTCGGCCAGCTCTTTTTCATCAAACGGAAGCGTAATGCCGCCGATGCTCACGGTGCTGTCGGCGGCGTCGGTGACGGTCAGATAGCTGCCGTACACATAGCCCACACGGGCAGGTAGCAGGATTTTTACCCAATCGCCGTCCCTGCCAATCACATCGACCACCGTGCCGTTGGGGAGCTGCGTAAACGCGGTGTTGTCCAGTCCCGCGCCGGTGCGGACGTTCAGGTTGCCGCCGTTGGTCGTGACCGTGCCGATTTGTTTTGTTTCCTGCGTGTCTGCGGCGATGCTTTCGGCGGCAGGCAGCGCATCATCGGGATAATCACCGCCGCTGGCAAAGGCGGAAACGGGGAGAATCCCGATGCACAGGAGCATCAGCAGCAGGCTGATAAAAATGCGCGGTGTGTTTTTAGTCATGGTTCAACGCCTCCTTTTCCGAAGTGGCCGGTGCAGGCGCGGCCTGCATACGGCGGAACAGCTCGGCAAACTGCTCCATCGTCATGCCGTTCTCACGCACCATGCCGATGATGTCGGTGTCCTCCAGCTCACGAATCTGCTTTTCCAGCTCGCGGTTGCGGCCTTGCAGATCAGAGATTTTGCCTTTGTTCTTCTCCAGCTCTCCACGGAGCTTCATAATTTTCGGGTTCATATCGTTCACTCTCCTTTACGGCAAGCGCCCATAACGGTAGAAATGGGACTGCCAATAGCTTGAATTTAAGTTTGCATAAGAGATCGGATCTCCGCAGTGGATCATCATATTGTTGCCAACATAGATACCCACATGGCTGACACCGGGGGTATCATACGTTCCGGTGAAAAACACCAGATCGCCCGGCTTGACGTTAGCAGAGGATACAGGCGTACAGATATTGCAAAGTCCCTGCGCTCCCAGTCTGCCCACATCCCAACCGGAATGATTGATGACCCAACTGACGAAGCCCGAACAGTCAAATGAGGTAGAGGGACTGCTGCCGCCCCAAACGTAGGGGTAGCCGAGATATTTTTCCGCTTCCTTGATAATGGCGGCAAATACCTCATCGTCCAGCGCCTCCGGGGGAATGTCGTAGTCGGTATAGCTGCCCTCCACATACTTGCCGATGTAGCCTGAACCGGGGAACAGGTCGGGACGGTTGCCGAGGGTGGCCATATAGGTGGCGTACATTCCGAGCTGTTCTTCGCTCATAATGTAAACGGGAACATGGGAGAGATTGAAGTTTTCCAGCGTGACCGTGCAGATGTAGTAGTCATACGGCACCTGATAGGTGTCCGTATGGGTGTTGCCGTCCGCGTCCGTCCATGTGTCGGTTTCCGTGCGGTAGCGGGTTTCCACCACCACATCCTCGGTCAAAATGTACTGGCGGTCAAAGAGCATCTGGAGCGTACCATGCACCTCATCCAGCGTCCATTCCCCTTGATGCAGCGCCGTAATCATGGAAATGAGTACATAGGGGTCATGCTCGATGGTGTCCAGATCAAAGTGGTACTCATCGTAGTCATGGGTGCTTTCGTAGGTGTCGAGGTAGCGCTGAAGCTCTGCTTCCATTTCGCAATACTGCGCCTCCGCGCTCAGCATATCGGCGTCCTGCGACGGATAGGTACTGGCCGCGATCCCGGAGCCGACGCCATCCATTATCACCGAGCAGGAGGACAGGCCGTTGAGCAGAAATGCCAGCATCAGCAGAATTGCGGCGGCAATGGCAAAGCCGCGCCGGTGTTCCCACACATATTTGCCCGCTTTCTCAGCCTTTTCAGCGGCTTTTTTCGCGGCCTTGGCGGTATTCTCCGCCGCCTTTGCCGTAGTCTGCGCCGCCTGATTGTGCTTGGCGGCGGCATACTGCTTCTTAATTGCCTGCTTCTGCTGCCATTTGGAAACGGGATTGCTGGTGGGGCTGTCGATCTCTGCTTTCTTCTGGAGCGCGTCAAGATTGGCTCGTTCCAGCTTTTTCTCTGCACGGATGGCAGCACGATAAGGCTTGAGCTGATGGGCGCGGTGGACAGACTGCACCAGCCGCCCGCCGCTCTCCACGGCTTGCTCTACCTTGTGTGCGGCCTCTACACCTACATTGTCATCCTCGCTCTGCCGCACCTCCCGGTGAACCTGAGAGAGAATGAGGTTGGCGGGGGCATCTCGCACGGCATGGGTCAGCTTTGAGGGCGGCTTTTTCTTATCCACTTCCTCAAAACGGAGCTGCGTTTTGACCTTGCCGGTGGCAGGATCAAAGCCGCGTTCCTTTTTGACCACGGTTTTCTTGGGGATTTTCGCCTGCGCCTTATCCGCCTTGGCCTCCGCTTTTTTCACCCGCTTGATGGGCTTTTCCAGCTTCGGCTCGACAAGATCGGCGTCGGAAAACTGCAAACGCGGTTCTCTTTTCATGCCGACGCCACCTCTTGCGGTTTGGTGGTCATGACGCGGTACAGCTCGGTGTCCTTCGGGAAGTGGTCAATGAAGGGCAGGATCGTGTTGCCGTAGAACAGCAGCCCCTCGCCCTCGCCGGAGTGGGTCACATAAGAAAGCTGATGCGGCGAAATGTTGAGCTGCTTTGCGAGAATCTGCCGGTCGCCAGCGGCCTGATTGAGCATATAGATGAAATCGCTGTTCTCAAAAATGTTCTCAACCTCGCGGCTGGATAACAGGTCTTTGACATTTTGCGTGATCCCGGTGGGGATGCCGCCCCATTTGCGATAGCGTTTCCAGATTTCGACACTGTACGAAGCCGTCTGTTCCTCCTTCAAAAGAAGATGGAACTCGTCAAGATAGTAGCGGGTCGTTTTATGGGCGGCGCGGTTGATGGTCACACGGTTCCAGACCTGATCCTGCACCACCAGCATCCCGATTTTTTTGAGCTGCTTGCCCAGCTCCTTGATGTCGTAGCAGACGATGCGGCTATTCACATCCACGTTCGTGTGATGGTTGAACACATTCAGAGAACCGGTGACGTAGATTTCCAAAGCAGTGGCAATGTACTGCGCTTCCTTTTCATCCTGCGCACGGAGGGCGTTATACAAGTCCTCCAGCAACGGCATATTCTCCGGCTTCGGGTCGTTGAGGTAATCCCGGTAGACGATGCGCACACAGCGGTCGATGATGGTCTTTTCCACAGGGGCAAGCCCGTCCTTGCCGCCGACGATCAGCTCACACAGCGACAGAATGAAGTCGGATTTCAGGCTCAGCGGGTTATCATCGTCGCTGTAATCCAGATTCAAGTCCATCGGATTGATGTAGCAGGGCGAACCGTCGTAGCCCTTGCCGGTGGGCGACAGCTTAATGACCTGACCGTGCAAACGCTCCACCAGCGGCGTATATTCGCCCTCCGGGTCACAGATGATGATGTCATCCTTGGGGCAGATGAGAAACGCATTGGTGATCTCACGTTTTGCCGAAAACGACTTACCGCTGCCGGGAGTACCCAAAATCAGGCCGTTCGGGTTTTTCAGCAGCTTCCGGTCTACCATGATGAGGTTATTGGAAAGAGCGTTGATGCCGTAGTACAGCGCCTCCGAACCGTTCTGGAACAGCTCCTGCGTGGTGAAAGGCACAAAAATCGCCACGCTGGAGGTGGTCAAGCCCCGCTGAATCTCGATCTGATTCAGCCCCAGCGGGAGACTGCTCATCAGTCCTTCCTCCTGCTGAAAGTCCAGCCGGGTCAGCGCACAGTTATACTTCTGCGCGATGCTGGAGGTCTGGAAGATGTTGTTGTCGAGCTGCCGGGGCGTGTCCGCCGTGTTGAGAATGAGAAAGGTCAGCAGGAACATTCGCTCGTTGCGGGACTGCAAATCCTGCAATAGCTTCTTGGCCTCTGCACCGTAGGTGGCAAGATCGGACGGGATAATGTCCATATCGTACCCGGCGCGGACAGCTTTTTTCTGTTCCTCGATTTTGGATTTGTCCAGGTCGGTGATCTTGCGCTTGATTG
>ERZ1106983.1584-NODE-1584-length-19026-cov-33.107743_pt1 | contig 19026 bp, 9 predicted proteins | sample MGYA00403693_ERZ1106983 | MGnify/ENA primary metagenome ERZ1106983 (study PRJEB35170, sample SAMEA104062420) | human gut metagenome | biome: human gut; feature: human-associated habitat; material: faeces | place: Denmark | collected 2012-07-13 ...
ATTCAAACATAATTTGAACATAACGACGTTCCAAGTAAGGACGGGTAGCGTCCATAATCGATGTACTGCTATAAATAGGTGTTCCTATCAATTGGAACTCCATCTCATTAGTCGGATCATCCGGCACCATATCCAATGTTCCATCTTCTTTAAAGTGCACATTGATTTTGTATTTTTTACGTATATCCTTATCCATATCTTCATTAATCAAACCGGCATAAAAGAATACAGAGTTATTATCTATCACATATCCTGTACGCTTGTTCGTCGTTCTCGCGTTGTTGTCAGGCTTGCCATTTATATAGGTGTACACTTTCATGGAAGAAGCCGTGTACGAACCGGAATAATCGTTAAAAGGAACCACTCTCAATAAAGCTTTTGCATAATTCTTGCGCGGATGACTTTGATAGTTAGATGATGCATCATCAACAATACTTAAAGGCAAAACCCATTTTTCCAACATATCAATGCCTTGTAAATTGAAATCGATGTTCAATTGCTCTACACACGAACCGGCAGGGATATGTACCGTTTCGGGAAATTCATATTTGTCTTCCTCCATTTCAGTATACCACAACTCCGGACGATAAAGACTAAAACGCTCGATGTTCAACGTTCTTAGCGTATCTGCATCCACTGCTATATGAATATCTCTGTCCTGTGTATTCACCGTAGATCCACTGACAATGACAGGTAACTGATAGGTCACTTTTCCATTGTCCTTATATCTGACATAAATGGTAGTCACACCATCGCCTCCTGCAGCTATAGGAGCTTTGAAAGATACGTATTGTTCATACTGCTCATCTTCCCATTCATTATTACAAGCGGCTCCCAAGACAATGGCAGCCAATAAACTTAAGTAAATATATATATTCTTCATATCATATTCTTATTAGGAGATTAATCATTGTACGTCCATCCCGGATTCTGTGTCAACCGCTTATTACGTTTCAACTCATCGTGGCTAATAGGCCAGAAATAGAGTTTACGTGAGAAGGCAGTGGGCAAGTCCGCAATTTCAATCGGAGTGTAGAATTGCTCTCTCTGCTCCTTAGAATCGGACATGTAGAAATTACATCCGTAATTTTTCTTGGATTCTTCTACCTCTGCATCTTTCCATCTGCGCAAATCGAAATAACGCTGTCCTTCGGCCATCAACTCAATCATGCGTTCATGTTTCAGCTTCTTACGGAATACCTCCCGATCTTGATATTCCGGCATTGCATAATCAGGAACACCCGCACGACGACGTATTTGCCTGATGCCTTTTTTCATTTCATCAATATCACGTTTAACGGAATAACTGGTAGTTCCATCCCACGACGGAATGTCGTATGAGGCTCCATCTTCCAACTCATTCAAGGCTTCTGCATAAATCAATAGGATTTCGGCAAATCGAATAGCAGGTTCCGCTTTCGCTTTGATCTCTTTACGATTCGTGTCATCCGGATGTACATACTTCATGATACCGATGCCGGATCGCAAATAGACACCAGTACCGGAGAAACCGTCGCTATTGATGCCATAATAATAGTTGACTTGTTTCTCAACGTCATTCTTATAGTCAGTTGTTTCTGCATTTTTCAGTAAAGCCCACACACAACCATTGAAAGAAACGGAAGCATAGAAGCGTGGTTCTCTATCCGCATATTCCTTATATACTCCTTCTTTCAATTGAGGATATTTGCCTGCCTCCACCTCCGCTTTAGTAACAAAACGTGTACCGGAGGGATATTCTTCCTTAAAATGTTCTCTGCTGAATTCATCTCCGTTTGCCATATAGTAAGCATCACACATCTTTAGTGTCATACCATAAGCATTACTTCCTCCGCCCAATGTTTTCGGCATTTGGAGTTTCACCATTTCAGCAATACTGTTGGCCCCCTGGTTACGCCCGCGACTAAAAATCAATTCCGGGTTCTGGTACATCGCTAACGAACCGTTGAAAACTGCCCGGTAAGATTCATAAGGATCTATATCACTATAACCGCCTTCGTTCCATGTCTTTGCCGAAAAATCACCATCCTGATAAAGAGTGATGGTAGCAGGATATCCGGGTTCAGCAATGGTAGTCGCTTTTTTATGGTAAAGTTCATAACGATGACCATTATTTTCTCCGGGGAGTTCCATCACATCTCTTGCTGCAGCCGCTGCTCTTGCCCACTTATATTCATTATATTCTTGAGACATCAGGCAATTTCCGTCATAATCGACCAAATCCGAAAATTTATCCGGATCTCCCGGACGAGGATTATTAATAGGACTTGCCGCATACAACAACGCTCTGGCACGAGCCGCCAACGCTGCTCCTCGCGTAGGACGTGCTACCTGATTAATAGCCCGGGTCAAAGGCAGATCTTTAGCGGCCAGACGCATCTCCGATTCGATATATTCCGCACATTCATCATACGAACTACGCTGAATGGCCAGATCATCATAATCGGCAGTATAATCAAGTCCTTCATCCGGTAACAACGGTACGGGACCATATTTACGTAATAATAGCCAATAATAATAAGCACGAACAAAACGTGCCTGCGCTTTCATATCAGCTCTCTCTTCTTCTGTATACTTCGTGTTCATATCAATATTCTGAATGAAGATAGATGCCTGACGAATTCCTTTATAACTATCATCCCACGAATGCCGATAACCCTCATCATAAGTACCAGTCTTAAACGTCTTGTATGCATCGAGACTATTACCGCCGAAGTAGATGTCATCGGCAAAATTAGTAATTGTATTAAGCATGTTAGACACTTCCAGATTGTATCCACCTAAATAGGAATAGGCATTCGCTAACCATTCTTCCGTATTTTCCTTGTCGGTGAAAACATCCTCCAAAGAACGACGGTCTTTAAAATATTTGTCTGAATCGAGTTTATCCGAACAAGCGACGGCAATCACACTCAATATAATACCAATATACAGTTTATATATCTTTTTCATTTTTCATGCATTTTATTAGATATTCACAGTTAATCCCAATGTAAATGTCTTAGCAAGCGGATATTTCTCTCCGTTAGTGCTTCCCATTTCCGGGTCCCATTCTTTAAATTTGGCAAATGTCAAGAGGTTGGTGCCAATGAAAAATACACGTATCTTGTTAAACCGCATCTTGTTCACAATCGCTTTCGGCAATGTATAACCTATTTCCAATGTTTTCAAACGTAAATAAGAACCATCTCTAAGCCAATAGGTAGAAGCTCTATAGTTATTATCGTTACCTCCATAACTAAGCCTAGGATACGAAGCATTAGGATTCTCATTGGCGGGAATACCCAATGTAGCAGCTGTCTCCGCATCGATATAGCGGTCTTTCACCAAATTTGTCAGGACATTTCCCCACTGGCTACCACTAAAGGCATATACAGTAGGACCATTAATGAAGAACGAAGACTTGCCTGCCCCCTGGAAGTGTGCATTGAAATCGAACCCTTTCCATTGTGCAGAGATACCAAAACCATAAATCAGGTTAGGTTTCGTTGTCGCACCAATAGCTACTTCATCACTGCCATTAATAATTCCGTCTCCATTGACATCTTTATATTTGATGTCACCCGGTTGCACCTTTCCCCAATTAGTTTGCTGCGGACTATTGCGTATATCATCGTAATCTTTAAACAATCCCAAAGCTATTAATCCCTTCGCCTGATTAACCCTGTAACCAGCCTCTTTCTGATAAGGATAAACTGCGTTCATTTCATCTTTCTCCAGGATCTCATTTTTGCTGTAAGTAAAATTACCACGAACAGTCAGATTGACTTTACCTATCTTCTGTTTGTAAGCAAAGTTACCGTCGAAACCTTCCGAGCGGACACTTCCCACATTTGCTTTCGGATTACCAGTTACACCCACAATACCCGGTAGATATTTACGTTCCATATAAATACCATCACGCTGTTCATGGAAGTAATCCACAGTAGCCGTAAACTTATCATTGAATAAGGATAAATCCACACCCGCATCGTGCTTGGTTGCAATTTCCCAGGTAACATTGTTAGAGGCCAGCTGCGAATAGTACATTCCCGTATATACATTGTCCGAAGAGCCGTAATCACTCCAAGTCCAGCCACTTCCATCATCTTTGATCGTGTACAAATAGGGGAAACGATATTCCGTATCACCTATTTTAAGTTTGTCACTACCAACCTTACCATAAGAATAACGGATCTTGAACATATTCATCCATTTCAAATGTTTCTTAATGAACTTTTCTTCTGCTATGTTCCAAGCGAGAGAAAAAGCGGGGAAAAAGCCAAAACGATGTCCATCTGCAAAATTTTCCGAACCGTTATAACCAAAGTTGAAATCAGCAAAATAGCGATAGTTCCAGTTATAACTTACACGACCGGCCAATCCCATGTGGCGTTTGGCAATGCCATTCTTTACATCCGTTCCAATATCAACCGTGGTCCGATAAGCATCCTGACTATATTTCAATGTCCCACTCAAATGATGTGCGTGGAATGCACGATTGTACTGTAAAAACGCTTCCAGAAATTCACGGCGCTCTCCACTGGAGGCACTGGATTGTTCCATCGGTGATTCGGGACTTTGTTGCTTAAAGATCAAGTTTCCGTCATCATCGCGTTCTCTTTGAGCACGCCATGTCTCCGGCATTCTTATCCGGTTTATTTCACTCTGATTGTTCGTATCGAATCCGAAACGCCCTTCAAAACGCAAACCTTTGGTAATGAAGTCCAACTTTTGCTCCAAAGAAATATTTGTTTGAATTTTATTATTCCAGATTTCTTTATAACCAGTCTGTGTGGCAAGTACCCAAGGATTCTTGCGATTATCTTCTGTCCCATGTGCAGGGATATAACCGTTAGAATACATCACAGGAATACTGATTGGGTTCTGCCCCATCAATGAAGTCCATACGTTAGAGCCCTGTCCCGGTGCGTTACGTTTCTTTAATGAACCGGATACCCCCACTTTTACAAGAGTAGTCTTCGTAACATCGATATCCGTATTTAAACGGTAATTCCAACGTTGACTACTAGGATTAGTATTGTAATCCTTACGCATGGCATCGTCTGTTTTGTACATACCTTCTTCATTCACGTAACTAAGCGATACAAAGTAACGTGCCGTGCTACCTCCACCACTCATATTCAGATTGGCACGATAAGTCATGGCTCCATCTTTTAACAGTACATCCATCCAGTCTACATTCGGATACAAATCCTGATCAAGTCCCAATCGCAGAATTTCCATTTCATCGTTCTGATAAATTCTCTCTTGGTTACGAGTTATACGTGCTTCATTCATTAACATAGCATAGCTATAGCCATCTGCAAATTCCGGTGTAATGGTACGCGCATTATAAGAAGTCTCCACTTTGGCATTGATTTTAATCTTACCTTCTTTACCATGTTTAGTAGTAATCAATACTACACCGTTTGCACCACGAGAACCGTAAATCGCCGTCGTAGAAGCATCCTTCAATACAGTAAAGGACTCGATATCTTCGATATTGATTTCATCCAAATCACGTTCAAAACCGTCAACCAACACTAATGCAGAGCTATTGGCACCAAAAGTGGATATACCTCGAATCCAGAATTCAGAAGTATTCACACCCGGTTGTCCGGAAGTCTGCATAGCAAGAACACCCGGCACATTTCCTGCCAATGCATTAGAAAGATTTGCCGAAGGATTTGATTTCAATGCCTCTACATCTACATTCGTCACCGCACCAGTCACTGTCAATTTCTTCTGCGCACCTGTTCCGGTAATTACAACTTCATCAATTTCCCTGGCATCCGATTCTTTCATTGATATATTCACCACATTCTGGCGTTTCACTAATATCTCTTGCGTATCGAAACCAATATACGAGAATACCAAACGAGAAAATTCCTCTATTTTTATTTTGTAACGTCCGTTGATATCTGTTATCGCTCCTAAACCCGGTTTATCCTTCACCGTCACATTGACACCGACCAATGGTTCTTTATTCGTGTCCGTCACGACTCCTGTCACCTCAATTGTCTTCTCTTGAGCAAGAAGGGAAACAGAGACAAATAACAGACAAATCGTGATAATTTCTTTTATTCTCATGTGTTCTTCTTTTTATTGATTTTCTTCGCTCTGATTGTCATTAGAATCTTCTTCACCTAAATCGTCAAACGCTTGTTCTTTTGCAATTTTTCGAATTTTAAAATTTCCCGAATCACCTACATAGAAAGTCTTTGTTGCTTCATCGTAAGCCAAAGCTACCGGTTTATTAAAACGAGCTCTTTCACGTACTTCTCCATTTTGCTTACCCCATTTATAGCTACTTGCAGAGGCAGAACCACGCCCGGCAAACGTAGAAACCACTCCATCCGGAGTCAATACTCGAATACAATGATTCTCTGTATCTGTAAAATAAAAGTCATACCAGTCATTTTTATTAGCTGCCTTATACTCCTCATTCAGTACGAAAACACCCTGACCAGGCTTATTGATACGTGCATTGATACCTACAAGATCCTTATAATCCGCCTGACCAGATTGTCCACATACAATATACGGAGTAACCAACTTTTTAGTTTCTTCATCATAATTGGAACGAAGTATATAATGCGATTCATGCATGATGATATAAACATATTTACCTGTTGGATGAGGAACCATACTAAAGTCAACCGTCTGATTAGGAACACTAAATGCCAGAAATTCTTCCAACCCTGCTCCGCCAGGAACTTTTGGATTGTTATTATAGCCGTTTTCTTCAAAATTATATCTGTATACATTGCCTGTTGCACGATGATTAAAGTAGAGCTCTCCCGTTTGTGGAAGAATCATAGATCCATTGCAAGCATTACCACGTGCTAAAGCGACCCAACTGGACTCTTTGAAATCCTGTCCGTCCGTACTGCTTCCACGCTTTAAAATAATGTTGTTTCTATTCTCTGCACCACCATTCTGGGGAACAGCTAGTATCATGTCACCATCATTAGTCCATGTAATAGTAGTAGCACGATCAATATTAGTCAAAGCCTTGGAATAGATCATTTTCTTTTCCAAATCCAACACCCGTAAAGGTCTATTTTTTTCATTATCAGTAACAGTTTGAGACAAATAAAGAATATGAGGATGTTGAGGATCAAAAGAAAACCAAAAAGGATAAGCTATCTTCCCACAATTGTCGAACGGGCCAGTCTCTACAACATTTCCATTGCCCAATTCATCTACATCACCACATAAATCTGTCACTACCATTTGTGGCTCGTACTGATATTTTTCAGATGCTACCACAGTTTGTTCCCCTACCTTTATTTCTATAGTTCCTTCAAAGCAGCTTTCCGGTGTAGAACAGTAAATACTGGAACCTTTAGCACTAACAACTATAGCTTCTTTTCCACCTATCTTAACAGAAATAATGGAACGATCTGTTCCAAAGTTGCTACCATAGATGATCATTTTCTTCTTTCCACCTCCTGATTTAGGCGTGAAATCCGTCACCTCTACCGGCTGATTCGGATCATAAGGCGCTGATGTTGCGTTTTTGTCGTCGTTGCAGCTGCTAAAACAAACTGCAAAGATGAATGCCAACATCATGCATTGTAGCCCTATGTTCCCATGTTTCATAGTTTTACATTTCATAATACACACTAGATTTAAATTATTGATTATTTTGGACCTTATTCATTAGTACCTGCATCCAGTATCCTCCGATCACTGAACGTGCTCTGAAACCAACCCATTTACCACTGTCTGTGTGATGCCAGTCACTGATAGGCACACGTGATGTTGTTTCATTCACATATTTATAGAGAGGATCTACAAATTTTTCAAAAGTAGACTTATCCGGAGACATAGCTGCCGTCCACATAATCCAGTCGGATTTTGTGTATTCTTTACGGGAATCCAGTGGCAATCCATAAGGATTCTGCTTTGTCAGATAATAATTGATTTCTTTTCCGATTACATTGTTAGGGAATAGATTTAAATTCCACATCTTGTCCCAAACCATATTATACTTCTGACTCCAAGTGTTCTTTCTGTCAAAAGCCAAACGATAGTGGTCGCCCTCATTTGCCATTTCCTCCCATTTCACCGCCATTTTCTTAGCTATAGCAGCATATTTATCTGCCACATCGTTCAAACCGAGCATACGAGCCATCTCGCTGTATCCGGCCACTCCCATGATAGCTTTTACAGAAAGATTGGCATTGTGTGCCCAATGTCCGGCGAAGTCATCCGTGCAAAGTTGGTTTTCCGGGTCCTGTCCAAACTAATAAACCTTGTTGTATCTATTTGATAATCTGAATATTATAAATTAGCGTATTGTTACTGTGTTGTGCTTTACATCTTTTTCAAGTAAAATTAAAGTGATTTTTCTCTCAATAAAGTCACTTATTTTCATTATTTTATTATTCTATTTTCTTTCGGATGAACTCTAAAAATGGCGAAAACATCAATAATTAAGTATTGCAAAATTGGCTGTTCTTAATTTATTTCATATTTTTGCAACGACGGTTGACTCAACAGCCGTTGAGAAAAACTTATTGATTATGAAGTTTTATAATAGAGAGAAAGAAATTGCAGAATTGAAGCGTGTACAAGAGCTTGCATTTGGTCAAAATTCCAGAATGATTGTGGTAACAGGCCGTAGGCGTATTGGAAAAACCAGTCTTATAAAACAAGCTCTGAAGGGAACACCTACTGTATATTTTTTCATTGGAAGAAAAGCAGAGAGTATATTAGTCGCAGATTTTATAAAAATAGTACGCGAGACATTATCTATTTTTATTCCGGATGGCATATCCAACTTTACTACTTTGATACAATATCTTTTCGAAATAGGAAAAACACGTTCTTTTAATATTGTTATTGATGAATTTCAGGAGTTTTATAATATCAGACCCGATGTTTTTAGTGATATGCAAAATCTTTGGGATGAATATCGGCAAGAAACTAAAATAAATCTTGTAATTAGCGGCTCTGTATATTCATTGATGCAAAAGATATTCACGGATCATGGAGAACCATTATTCGGACGTGCTGACAATATTTTATGTCTTCGGTCCTTCAATACAAAAGTGCTAAAACAAATTATGGAGGATTTTGCGCCCGGATATAGTAATGATGACCTGTTAGCTTTGTATACACTGACTGGAGGAATCCCTAAATATGTAGAGTTATTCTGTGACAATCAAGCACTTTCTGTTGATCGGATATATGACTTCGTTTTTTCAGAAAATTCCTTGTTTATAGATGAAGGACGTAATTTGTTGATTACTGAATTTGGAAAAAATTATGGCATTTACTTTTCCATCTTATTAGAAATAGCAAATGGACATTATACACAAGGGGAAATAGAGTCAGTACTAGGGGGGATATCTATCGGAGGTCATTTAAGTAAATTAGAAAATGTGTATAATTTGATAACTCGCGAACGGCCTATTTTTGCGAAACCAGGTACTAAGAAAAATGTACGATATATTATTGGAGATAATTTTCTAAATTTTTGGTTTAAATACATCGAACGGAATCGTTCATATATTGAACTACAGAATTTTGAAGACCTGCGTCAACTAGCAAAGGCTGATTATCAGACTTATTCAGGCAGAGTGTTAGAAAACTATTTTAAACAGAAATTAGCAGAAGAAGGTGGGTTTAAAGAAATTGGTTCCTGGTGGGAAACTAAAAGTTCTACAAACAAAGAACGATTAAACTCTTATGAAATTGATATTGTAGCTCTTAAATCAAGTGGAAAAAAAGCCCTTATAGCAGAAGTTAAACGGATGCCAGAGAATAATTATGTTCATTCAACGTTCATGGAAAAAGTGGAACATTTAAGGCACAAAGAGATGGCAAAATACGATATTGAAACACGAGTCTTAGGATTAGAAGACATGTAACTTTATGTAAATAAGATGACGCGATTATCCCTAAAATCCCCAGTTACAGCAATTCAATTAGCTTGGATCCCAATACTCGTTCTATCGTCACTGTTTCTACTTTTTTGTTATTTGTAAATTTAATCTTAAAGAATGAATTAATAAGAGATACTCATTCTTCTTAACTTAAAGCCTTTTATTTATATCAAATTCTTTATTATCATATCCGCAGCATACTGTAAGCAATTTAAACAGCCTGTCATTGAACTCGATTTAGACAATGACAGGCTACTTAATTATTTATCTTATATTGAATATTAAATTATTGTCGTGGTTCAATCACGTAAGTCGTTTACTGAATCACGCCTAACTTATTCTCTTATTTTATGGTATTTATCTGCTAATCCATAAAATATAATTAGATTATCAGACTAGTTCTTAATTTTTCATTATTTACCATTCAATCTGCTGATCTTCGTCTGGAATCTGAGTATTGAGATTTCGTTCCAGTAGCATTGTTCCTTTAACTTTATAAAGAACTTCTTGATTTCGAGAAGTTACATCTTTAAAATCATATTCAATAGTAAATGAAACATAGCGATGTTTTAGATAAGGTCGTGTAGCATCCATAGTTTCCGTTACGCTGTAAGCAGGAGTACCGTATAGCTTAAATCCAATCTTTTCTTCGTCATCTGCCCACATACTCAATGATTTGTCTTCATTGAAGCGTATATATATTTTATAAAGTTCCCGTTCATCTCTTGATAAATCTTCGCTCATTAAACCGGCATAAAAGAAAATAGTATTATTATCTACCACATATGCTGTACGATTATTGGTTACCATCGGTTTATTATCAGTACTTCCATTTGCATTTCGAATATACACTTCCATTGTACTTGTACTATATGAACCGGAATAATCGTTAAAAGGAATTACACGCAATAATGCTTTTGCATAGTTTTTACGTGGATGACCTTGATAATTATAAGAAGCATCATCAACGATAGTTAGAGGCAACACCCATTTATCTGTCATATTGATTCCTCTCAAATCAAAATCAATATTTAGTTGTTCCACACATGTTCCTGCAGGAATATGAACTATTTCCGGGAATTCATATTTATCTTCCTCCAATAGCGTATACCATAAATCTGTACGCCCGCTGAAACGTTCTCTATTTAATATTTCCAAGGTATCCTCATATAGTGCTACATGGACATCTATATCTTGTTCGTTCGTAGTTGACCCACTAACTATAACCGGTAACTGATAGCGTACTTTTCCATCAGGGTTGTATCTCACATATATTGGAGTTACCCCATTATCTTTATCTTTTATAGGTGCTTTAAAAGAAATATATTGCCGATACTGCTCATCTTTCCACTCATCATTACAAGAAGCGATCAAGAGCAACATACATAATGCAAACCAACAATTATATATAATTTTCATACTTATATCATTTTAAAATTAATCATTGTATGTCCAACCTGGATTTTGTGTCAACAGCTTATTGCGTTTCAACTCCTCATGACTGATAGGCCAGAAATATAATTTGCGAGAAAAAGCAGTTGGAAGTTCATTGACTACAATTGGTGAATGAAACGCTGCTCTATTTTCTTCAGTCATAAGAGCATCACAACCATATATTTCCATTGACTCTTCAATCGGAGCGTCTTTCCATCTGCGGAGATCAAAATAACGATGTCCTTCTCCCATGAGCTCTATCTGTCGCTCATGCTTCAATTTCTTACGGAATACATTCCGGTCTTGATACTCTGGCAATGTATAATCGGGAACCCCTGCACGGCAACGAACAGGACGAATACCTTTTTTCATTTCATTTATGTCACGTTTGACAGAATAACTGGCAGAGCCATCCCAAGATGGAATGTCGTATGAAGAGCCATCTTCCAACTCATTCAAAGCTTCAGCGTAAATCAATAAGATTTCAGCAAAACGAATAGCAGGTTCCGTTTTTAGTTTGACATAGTCCTTATTACCTTTTGCCGCAGAGGTATCGTCCGGATGAACAAATTTCATGATTCCAATGCCAGTGCGAAGCCAAAAATTGGAGTTAGTATATCCATTACCATTACCACGATAATAAAATACCTGTTGCTCTACGGGTTTAGGATCTTTAAGCGTTGAATTATTCAATAGAGGCCATACGCAACCATTAAAAGCAACTGAAGCATAGAAGCGTGGTTCACGCCATGCATACTCTTTCCATACTCCTTTCTTTAAATAAGGATATGTTCCTGCCTTCCCTTCCTTTTCAGACACAAAACGGTTCTCAACTTGGCAAGTGTCCAAAAATGTCTGTCTGTTAAACTCAGAGCCATTATACATATAGTAAGCATCACACATCTTTTGTGTCATACCATGTGTATTCCAGCCATTGGCACTGGTAGGCAATTGATGTAATACCATATCTGCAAGATTGCGGTCACCCTGATTTTGTCCACGACTAAAAATAAGTTCAGGATTATCAAACATAGACAGGGCTCCATTAAAAACTTGTCGATAGGATTCAAAGGGGTCAATATCCCGATATCCATTTGGCCAATCAGCATTTTCAAAATCATTATCAGAATAAGGAGGAAGTGTCTTCGGATAACCTGCAGCGGCTTCATCTCTTTTCTTCACAGTGTGTAACACATAACGGTGTCCATAATTGCTTCCCGGGAGTTCCATAACGTCTCTTGCTGCTGCAGCGGCTTTGGCCCATTTGTATTCATTATATTCCTGTGCTAACAAACATCTTCCGTCATGATCTACCAAATCTGTAAATCTTTCGGTATCTTCAGGACGAGGGTTATTAATAGGACTTGCCGCGTATAATAGAACTTTTGCGCGTGCTGCTAATGCGGCCCCTCTAGTAGGACGAGAGGTATGATTCGCTCCCCTGTCCAAAGGTAAGTCCTTAGCCGCCAAGCGCATTTCTGATTCGATATATTCTACGCATTCATCATAGGAATTACGTTGACAAGCCAAATCATCATAGCTGGCTGTATAATCGAGTCCTTCCTCCGGCAATAAAGGAACAGGGCCATATTTACGGAGTAATAACCAATAATAGTAAGCGCGTACAAAACGGGCTTGTGCTTTCAGGTCAGCTCTTTCAGCTTCTGTAAATTCCATATTCATGTCGATATTTTGAATGAAAATGGATGCCTGACGAATGCCTTTATAACTGGCTCCCCATGATTGTCGGTCTCCTTCACTATAAGTCCCTGTTTTAAAGGTGTTATAAATATCACGGTCACCAAAATAAATATCATCGGCAAAACACCACAGTATATTATCTTTGGTTCCAACATCCATATTCTCTCCTTTAAGATAGGAATAAGCATGAGCTAACCATTCTTCCGAGTATTTTTCATTAGTAAATACATCTTCCAGCGTCATACGGTCTTTAAAATTTTTATCCGAATCCAGCTGGTCTACACACGAAACGGTGATTGTCCCTAACAGGGCACCTATACAAAACTTATATATCTTTTTCATTTCACACATATTGATTAGATATTAACAGTCAATCCTAAAGTCATTACTCTAGACAGTGGGTATTCCGCCCCTGTGGAACTTCCTAATTCCGGATCCCATTCTTTAAATTTAGCGAATGTCAATAAATTGGTACCAATAAAGAATACGCGTATATTATTGAACTTAATCTTATTTACAATTGATTTAGGCAATGTATACCCTACTTCTAAAGTCTTCAAACGTAAATATGAACCATTTTTTAGCCAGAAAGTGGACTTTTGTTGATTATTATCATTTCCACCATAGCTAAGGCGTGGATAAGAAGCATTCGGATCTTCATTAGCAGGAATTCCAAGTTTAGCTGCTGTGTCTGCATCAACCCAACGATTAGCTACTAAATTTCCCAAAACATTTCCCCACTGACTATCCTTGAAGGCAAATACCGTAGATCCATTAATGAAGAATGAAGACTTTCCTGCTCCTTGAAAATGGACATTGAAATCAAATCCTTTCCATTGTGCAGAGATACCAAATCCGTAAATCAGATTCGGTTTGGTAGTCGCACCGATAGCTACTTTGTCACCATCATTGATTACACCATCTCCATTAACATCTTTATATTTAATATCACCCGGTTGTACTTTTCCCCATGCTGTCTGTTGAGGACTGTTACGAATATCATCATAATCTTTAAAAAGACCTAATGCAATCAAACCTTTAGCTTGGTTTACACGGTAACCCGCTTCTGTCTGGTAAGGATAAACAGTATTTTCTTCATCCTTCTCCAATATCTCATTTTTACTATAAGTAAAATTACCACGAACCGTGAGGTTCACTCTGTTTATTTTCTGTTTATAGGCAAAATGGCCATCAAAACCTTGCGAACGTACACTACCCACATTTGCTTTAGGATTACTTCTCACAATTCCTACTATGCCAGGTAGATATTTACGTTCCATATAAATACCATCGCGTTGTTCATGGAAATAGTCTACAGTGGCTGTAAACTTATCATTAAACAAAGAAAGGTCTACACCTATATCGTGCTTTGTTGCAATTTCCCAAGTAACGTTTTCAGAAGCTAATTGAGTATATGCCATACCATCATAAGAATTGCCATAACCATAATCACCCCAATTCCAACCAGGAAAGGTTACGTCCTTATCATTTTCTTTATATGACTTAGCAATTGTATATAGATAAGGAAAACGTTCACCCAATTTATCATTACCTACTTTACCATAAGAGTAACGCAGCTTGAACATATTCATCCATTCCAGATGTTTCTTAATGAATTTCTCTTCTGCAATGTTCCAAGCCAGAGAAAAAGCGGGGAAGAATCCGAATCGATGTCCATCGGCAAAGTTTTCTGATCCGTTATAACCGAAGTTAAAATCTATGAAATAACGATAATTCCAGTTATAACTAGCACGTCCTGCCAAGCCCATATGACGTTTGGCAATGCCATTCTTTATATCTGTACCAATATCTACTGTAGTCCGATAAGCATCTTGGCTATATTTTAAAGTACCACCTACGTGATGCGCTTTGAATGCACGATTGTAGTGTAAAATTGCTTCTAAAAATTCAGTCCGGTTACCTGTTGAAATAGAGCTTTGAGTCATTTTTTCTTCGGTTCGCTGTTCTTTAAAAGTAATTTCCTCATCAGTATTTCGAAAACGTTCTGCGCGCCATGTTTGAGGCATTTTTTTACGGCTAATTTCGTTTGTGTTGTTAGTGTCGAAACCAAAACGACCTTCAAAACGCAATCCTTTAGTAATAAAATCCAGCTTCTGTTCTAAAGAAATATTAGTCTGAACCTTATTTTCCCAGATTTCAAAATATCCAGTTTGTGTAGCCAATACCCATGGATTGGAACGATCATCTTCTTTTCCGAATGCTGGTACATAACCATTGGAATACATTACTGGAATACTAATCGGACTTTGATTTATTAACGATGCCCATACATTTCCACCTTGTCCAGGAGCATTACGTTTCTTTAAAGAACCGGAAACACCGACTTTCACAAGAGTTGTTTTTGTGATGTCAATATCGGTATTCAAACGATAATTCCATCGTTGACTACCGGGATTGGTATTATAATCTTTACGAACTGCTTCATCTGTCTTATACATACCTTCTTCACTAATATAGCTAAGCGAAACAAAATAACGTGCTGTACTACCACCACCGTTCATATTCACATTAGCACGATAAGTCATTGCTCCATCTTTCAATAATACATCTTTCCAATCTACATTTGGATAAAGATCAGGATCAAGTCCTAAACGTAGAATTTCCAATTCGTCATTCTGATAGATCGGTTCTTGATTACGAGTAATACGTGCTTCATTCATCATTCTAGCATGAGTGTACCCATCTACAAATTCCGGTGTGATAGTCCGTGTGTTATAAGATGTTTCCACTTTAGCACTGATATTGATTTTACCAGCTTTACCATGTTTTGTTGTAATCAATACTACACCATTAGCACCACGAGGACCGTAAATTGCTGTAGTAGAAGCATCCTTTAAAACAGTAAACGATTCAACATCCTCAATATTAATTTCATCGAGACTACGCTCAAATCCATCTACTAACACTAAAGCCGAGTTATCAGCTCCGAAAGTAGAAATACCACGAATCCAGAATTCCGAAGTATTTTTTCCAGGCTGACCGGATGTCTGCATAGCTAAAACACCTGCCACATTACCAGCCAAAGCATTTGAAAGATTTGCTGTCGGATTTGCTTTCAGATCATTTACATTAACGGTAGTCACCGCTCCAGTCACAGTTAACTTCTTTTGTGCACCGGTTCCTGTAATAACGACTTCATCAAGCTCACTTGCTTCAGATTCCTTCATAATTACATTGACTACCTGCTGCCTTTTCACTAATACTTCCTGTTTATCAAAACCTATGTACGAGAATACTAGTCTTGAAAACTCTTCAATATTAATTTTATAACGTCCGTTAATATCCGTAATTGCTCCTAAGCCAGCCTGATCTTTTACTGTTACATTGACACCGACCAGTGGCTCTTTATTCGTATCCGTCACTACTCCCGTTACTTCAATTTTTTTCTGCGCAAAAGTGGCAACAGAAACCAGTAACAAACAAATGGTGATAAAATTCTTTATTTTCATGTGTTTTTTCTTTTATTCGGTTATTGTTCTCCCTCTTCCGGTTGACTCTCTTCCGGATGTTCTTCTGTCGCTTCAGGAATCTTTTCTAATGCTATCTTCCGGATACGATGATTGTTCACATCACCCACATAAAAAGTTTCTGTATCTTCATCATAAGCTAAAGCATAAGGATAATTAAAACGTGCTTCATCACGTAAATGGCCATCCACATATCCATTAGCATGTACATTCATTCCTGTGCTTCCTCTTCCAGCAAAAGTAGAGACTACTCCATCCGGAGTCAATTTACGTATACAGTGATTATTACGATCCGTAAAATAGAAGTCATAACAATCCTCTTTATTCGCATCCTCATACTCTTTGTTAAATACGAAGACTCCCTGTCCGGGTTTATTCAAGCGTGCTTTTGTTCCTGCCAAATCTTTATAATCCGCTTGTCCGGGTTGTCCACAAACGATATACGGAGTTGTAAGCCGCTTGTTAACTCTGTCATAATTTGAACGGAGAATATAGTGCTGATTCTGTACCATCATATAAACATAATCACCAGATGGATGAACGATAAAGTTAAATTCCCAGTTGGCATCCTGAATCGTAAACAGTTCTTCTGCATGAGCTTTATTATCATTTGCCCCCCATTGGTAAAAATCATATCTGAGCACAGCCCCTGAACCAAAGAAATTATAGTATAATTCACCATTTTCCGGGTGTATCATTGAGTTCTGACACCCTCTACTTGTGGTCAGACGTTTTACTACAGGATTCTGGAAATCTGTAACATCAACCATATCATTATCTTGGTTACGGATTAACATTATATTACTTGCGGCATTATCAGCTCCTTTTGAGCATGCTATAATCATAGTATCTTTACTTAAAGTCCATGACATGCTACGCAAGCGGTCGGCTCCTTCCGAACTACCGGTTATTCCAGTGTATATTCTATCATTTTTCAAATCCAATATACGCATCGGCTTACCATTACCATTATTTTCTGCATCCTGAGTTAAATACAGGATATCGTGGTTTTTCGGGTCAAATTCGAACCATGCAGGAAAATCTATTTTACCACAGTCGCTAAAAGGACCTTCCTTTATAATTTCTCCATTACCCTTCTCATCTACATATCCACATAAAGTTGATACGACCTTTTGTGGAACATATTTATATTTTGATGATACTATAACATCCTGTTCACCGACTTTTACTTCAATAGTTCCTTCGTAACATTGCTGCGGTGTAATACAGTACAAACTATTACCTTTCGCATTAATTACTTTTGCTTCTTTCCCGCCTATTTTTACAAAGACAATAGAGGAATCAGTACCGAAATTACTACCGTAAATAATCATTCGAGTGTTTGCTCCTCCTGCTTTGGGAGCAAAATCCGTCACAGTCACCGGTTGGCTGGGATCATAAGGTTCCGCAGACGCATCTTTATCATCTTTACAGCTACTGAAGCAAATCGTAAAGAGTAATAATAGAGCCATCCATTGAAATTCAATGATCTCATGTCTCATAGTTTTACATTTCATAATACACTAGATTTAAATTATTGATTATTCTGAACTTTATCCATTAATACCTTCATCCAGTATCCTCCAATCACCGAACGAGCTCTAAAGCCAACCCATCGTCCGCTGTCTGTATGGTGCCAGTCGCTGATAGGTACACGTGATACTGTTTCATTGATATATTTATAGACAGGATCAGAGAATTTCTGGAAGGTTTCCTTATCTGATGACATAGCTGCCGTCCACATGATCCAGTCGGATTTTGTGTATTCTTTACGAGAATCCAAAGGGAGTCCATAAGGATTCTGTTTTGTTAGATAATAATTGAGCTCTTTTCCAATTACATTATTAGGAAATAAATTCAGGTTCCACAATTTGTCCCAAACCATATTATACTTCTGGCTCCAGGTATTCTTACGGTCGAAAGCCAAGCGATAGTGGTCGCCCTCATTTGCCATTTCCTCCCATTTCACCGCCATTTTCTTAGCTATTGCTGCATATTTTTCGGCTACATCACTCAGCCCAAGCATACGAGCCATCTCGCTGTACCCAGCTACTCCCATGATAGCTTTTACAGAAAGATTGGCATTATGGGCCCAATGGCCTGCAAAATCATCTGTACAAAGTTGGTTCTCTGGGTCCTGTCCAGACTAAACTGCCATTTATCAATTATTTGAAATACAGATGATTATCTTTGCTCTGTATTGTCTTTGTGTTGTTATGGCTATTAAATAAAGTACAAAATTCTAACTTATGAGCAGACTTTTAATAAATAAAAAGTTAATGGATAAATGTAGTGGTAGTCTAAGATGAGAAATGGACTAATCTGAAAAAATGAATATTTTTCCTCTCTCTCTTTTCATTTATCCATGTAATTTCTTTTATGACATAAAAACTAGCAACATTTTAAGATATTAAAAATCAAATAGATTGAATAATTACTCTTGTTGAATGAATTCGACGTAAATAAAGCTTTCTGGAATGATTTATCTATCTTTTTATGCTATTTTGCAGAGAAATGTTATTGTG
>ERZ1106983.1590-NODE-1590-length-18976-cov-87.190793_pt1 | contig 18976 bp, 17 predicted proteins | sample MGYA00403693_ERZ1106983 | MGnify/ENA primary metagenome ERZ1106983 (study PRJEB35170, sample SAMEA104062420) | human gut metagenome | biome: human gut; feature: human-associated habitat; material: faeces | place: Denmark | collected 2012-07-13 ...
TCGCATATTTCTCTTTTCTCTTTGTCATCTTAAGTATTTATCGCATTATTATTCGTCATTTCCTGATAGTTTATTGTGCTAAGGGAAAGCATAGACGTTATGCTGTTTTTATAGGTGGAGGCAATAATATGCAGGTATTGTATGAGGAGATGGAAAGTTCTCTGGCGTCTTCCCTATATGAAGTCGTGGGTTATTTTGATATAAAACCGAATGATGCCCTTTCTTCTCAATGTTCCTATTTGGGTAATCCTGACGGTTTTTCAGATTTTATGTCTGCACATCCAAGCATCAAGCATGTTTTTTGTTCTCTGTCGATGGAGGAGGGACGTTATAATTTTTCTATTATGAATCATTGTGAAAACCATTTGCTTTATTTTCATGGTGTTCCTAATGTATGTAAAGGTTTTCCTCGTCGTATCTGGCACAGTATGGTTGGTAATATGCCTATTTTGAATCTGCGTTATGAGCCTTTGGGTAAAATGGAGAATCGTATGTTGAAACGGCTGTTCGATATTGTCATCTCCGGTCTTTTTCTAGTTACTGTTTTTCCTTTTGTTTATCTCATAGTTGGAAGTATCATAAAGTTGACTTCTCCCGGTCCTGTATTCTTTAAGCAAATGCGTACGGGTTTGAACGGTGTGGATTTTGTGTGTTACAAATTCCGTTCTATGAAAGTGAACGATGAAGCTGACAGTAAACAGGCTACGGCTGATGATCCCCGAAAAACTCGTTTTGGGAACTTTCTCCGTCGTTCTAATATTGATGAACTTCCTCAGTTTATCAATGTCTTTAAGGGTGATATGTCGATAGTCGGTCCCCGTCCTCACATGTTGGCTCATACGGAGACTTATGCCCGTTTGATTGATAAATATATGGTGCGGCACTTTATAAAACCTGGAGTAACCGGTTGGGCTCAGACTCATGGTTTCCGTGGTGAAACGAGGGAACTATCACAGATGGAGGAACGTGTGAAGGCTGATATTTGGTATATGGAGCATTGGACAATGCTGCTTGACTTATATATCATTTATAAGACTATAGTAAATGTAGCCTTAGGAGAAAAGAATGCATACTAGATAGAAAAAATATAATGGTAAATATTATTATTGGTTAATCCAATTGACTTTTTGTATAAATTGATTTTATAATATATATGTTTAATTTGAAACAATTCATTGCAGATCATGTGGTTTGTCGTTCGACAAGCATGTTTGTTGCAGATATTGAAGCTAATAAAAAAGAACTTCAAACAGAAATTGAGGGTAAAAGTGTATGTGTAATTGGCGGAGCCGGTTCTATCGGTTCTTCTTTTATTAGGGCTATATTACCTTTTAAACCATCTAAGTTGATAGTGATTGATTTGAATGAAAATGGACTGGTGGAATTGACACGCGATTTGCGCTCAACATATGATATGTATGTACCGATTGAATATCGAACATATACCTTAAGCTTTGCTGATCCTATTTTTGAACGGATCTTTCGTGAAGAAAAAGGCTTTGATATTGTTGCCAATTTTTCAGCTCACAAACACGTTCGTAGTGAGAAAGATAAGTATTCGGTACAGGCGTTGATTGAGAATAATGATATTAAGGCTAAGAAATTCCTGGATTTATTGACTGATTATCCTCCCAAACACTTTTTTTGTGTTTCTACTGATAAGGCTGCCAATCCTGTAAATATAATGGGAGCTAGTAAGCTCATTATGGAAGATATGATTATGGCATATACTTCTAAATTCAAAGTAACAACGGCTCGTTTTGCTAACGTAGCTTTCTCTAACGGATCTTTACCAGATGGATGGTTACAGCGTGTAATGAAGAAACAACCTTTGGCTGCACCCACTGATGTGAAACGTTACTTTGTTTCTCCAGAAGAGAGTGGGCAGATATGTATGTTAGCTTGTATATTGGGTAAGAATGGTGAAATATTCTTTCCTAAATTGGGAGAAAAGCAGATGTTGACTTTTTCTTCAATTTGTGATGAATATATAAAGGCAATCGGATATGATAAGAAAGATTTTGTAACAGATGAAGAAGCAAAGCAATTTGCATCTAAAATGGAACTTAATGATAAAGAGTATCCAGTTGTTCTTTTCAAAAGTGATACCACAGGTGAAAAAAAATATGAAGAATTTTATGTGCCAGGAGAAAAAATTAATATGGCTCGCTTTGCTAGCTTAGGGGTAATTGAAGAAGTTGAAAAAAGGCCAATGTTTGAAATTGAAACTTTTTTTGATGAGATGAGGACCATTTTTGCTGATCCTGATTTTACAAAGGAGGAAGTGGTAAAAGCCATAAAACGTTTCATCCCCAATTTTGAGCATGAAGAAAAAGGGAAGAATTTGGACCAAAAAATGTAATTGAAGTTATGGTGAACCTTGCTAAAGTAGTAGATTTTATTCATGAGCTTTATGGTACAAAAGATTTTGTTCCTTTGAGTGTACCTAAATTTGTTGGTAATGAAAAGAAATATTTGGAAGATTGTATAGATACTACATTTGTTTCAAGTGTTGGAAAATTTGTTGACCGTTTTGAAGAAAAAATGGCAGAATATGCAGGGGCAAAGAAAGCAGTGGTTTGCGTTAGCGGAACAAATGCTCTCCATATATCTTTGATGCTTTGTGGAGTTGAACGTAATGATGAGGTTTTAACACAGGCTTTGACATTTGTTGCTACGTGTAATGCCCTAAGCTATATAGGGGCATATCCTGTTTTTATAGATGTAGATAAGTCAACGATGGGGTTATCCCCCGACTCTATGAAGGAATGGCTAAGGAAGAATTCCGTGATTAGAAATGGTGAGTGTTATAATAAGAATACAGGCCGTAGGGTGAAAGCATGTGTTCCCATGCATACTTTTGGACATCCTGTTCGTATAGACGAATTGGTGCAAGTTTGTGCTGAATATCATCTAGAGTTAGTGGAAGATGCTGCAGAAAGTATAGGAAGTAAGTATAAAGGTCAACATGCAGGAACATTTGGAAAAGTAGGCGCTATAAGTTTTAATGGGAATAAAACTATCACAACAGGAGGTGGCGGAATGATACTTTTCCAAGATGAAGAGTTAGGTAAATTGGCAAAACATATTACCACTCAAGCAAAGGTGCCTCACCGTTGGGAATTTGTTCATGATCAAATTGGCTACAACTATCGTATGCCAAATATTAATGCAGCTATTGGGTGTGCACAATTGGAATGTTTAGATGAGTTTATAAAAAGTAAGCGTAAGATTGCTAAAGAATATGCTGATTTTTTTAAAAAAGTAGATGGTATCGATTTTTTTGAAGAACCAGAAGGTTGTTTTTCAAATTATTGGTTGAATGTGGTTATTCTAAAAGACAAATCTGCCCAGTTAGAATTTTTGGAATACACAAACGATAATGGAGTAATGACCCGTCCAATTTGGGAATTAATGACTCGACTTCCAATGTTTAAGAATTGTGAAAATGACGGTTTGAGAAATACTATTTGGTTTGCAGATAGAGTTGTTAATATACCTAGTAGTGTTAGATTGTAATAGAATGATGGAGCGCTCTTTGATTTTAGTGGGAGGTGGTGGTCATTGTAAATCTGTGATAGAAGCTGCTGAAAGTGCAGGTTATACAATTAAAGGTATATTGGATATTTCTTCTCGTGTAGGAGAGAAAGTGCTTGATTATACTATTATAGGTACAGATGATGATATTTTCTTATATATAGAAGATTGTGATTTTATAGTAACTTTAGGATTTATAAAAGACGCTTCTCTTCGTATTCACCTTCATGATAAGATAGAAAAAGCAGGAGGACATTTAGCTACCGTTATAGCTTCCACTGCTCATATTTCAAAATATGCAAAATTAGGTGAAGGTACCGTGGTATTACATCAGGCTTGTATTAATGCTGGGGCTAAAGTCGGAAAAGGGTGTATCATCAATACATTTGCCAATATTGAACACGATGCTGTGATTGGTGATTATTGTCATATTTCCACTGGGGCAATGGTAAATGGAGATTGTAAAATCGGTAAAAGTTCATTTATTGGCAGTCAATCAGTACTGGCCAATGGTATTGTAATATGTGATAAAGTAATTATTAGTGCTGATAGTTTTATACGAAAAGATATCTTGAAGACAGGTGTTTATATTAATAATTCAACAATCGGCATACTTTAATTTATTATGATTATTGAATGAAAAAGTATTCAAAAAAAATAGAACAACGAGCTATCGATATAAATAAAAGCATAATAGATAGCTTGTTACTGATGGAACGCATATCGACAAAATTACTTTTAGTTTTTAAAGAAAATAGTTTTAAAGGTGTTGTAAGTATTGGAGATATACAGAGGTCTGTTATAAAAAACATTCCAATGAATTCGTCTATTGAAGTAGTAATGCGAAACAAATTCACATATGCAAGTATTAGTGATGAAAAAATAGATATTAAACATAAGATGATCGAGCAGCGTATTGAATGTATGCCTGTCCTAGATGAGAAAGGAGAATTGGTAGATGTTATTTTGTGGGAAGAATTGTTTCAAGCTCGTGCTTTTAAATCTGTAAATATCAACTTGCCTGTTGTGATTATGGCGGGTGGGAAGGGAACAAGATTGAAGCCTTTGACTAATATTTATCCAAAACCTTTAATTCCGATTGGTGAGAAAACAATTGTGGAAAGCATTATGGATCATTTTGTTTCGTATGGATGTCATAAGTTTTACTTTTCTGTAAATTATAAAGCTGATGTTATAAAAAACTACTTTGATTTTTTAGCTAACCCCGATTATGAATTGAATTATTTTCAAGAAGATAAACCAATGGGGACTGCTGGTAGTCTTAGGTTATTAAAAGATCAAATAAGTTCGACTTTTTTTGTTTCTAATTGTGATATTATAATAGATGAAGATTATGCTTCAATTCTTGATTATCATCGTCAGAATAAGAACGAGTTAACTGTTGTTGCTGCTTTAAAGACATATTCTATTCCTTATGGTACTATTGTAACTGGAGAGAATGGATTATTACAGACAATTGAGGAAAAACCTAATTTGACTTTCAAAATAAACACTGGACTTTATATTTTAGAGCCCAGCCTTTTAAATGATATTCCCAATGAATTCTTTCATATAACGCATTTAATTAATAAGCTTAAAAATGAAGGTAGGCGTGTAGGGGTGTATCCAGTTAGCCAAAAAGATTGGATGGATATGGGGGATTGGAAGGAGTATTTAAAAATGATAAATCAATAGCATTTATATGAAAGTTGTTCTTTTAGCTGGAGGGTTCGGCACACGTATTTCAGAAGAGTCGCAGTTTAAACCCAAGCCTATGATTGAGATTGGTGGTAAACCGATTTTATGGCATATAATGAAAGAATATGCCTATTATGGATTTACAGAGTTTATAATATGTGCAGGTTATCGTCAGCAATATATAAAGGAATGGTTTACCAACTATTTTTTACATAATAGTGATGTTACATTTGACTATACTGAAGGAAAAAAAATAATGACTATTCATGAGAGTCATTGTGAACCATGGAAAGTAACAGTGGTTGATACAGGTCTTAACACTATGACAGGTGGGCGCATCAAAAGAATTCAAAAATATATAGGTGATGAACCATTTTTTATGACTTATGGAGATGCTGTTTGCGATGTCGATATTCATAAATTATTGGAGTTTCATAAGGGGCATGGAAAGATAGCGAGTCTAACGGCCGTTGTACTGAAACAGGAGAAGGGAGTGCTTGATATTGGTGGTGATAATGCAGTGAAGTCTTTTCGTGAGAAAGCAATTTCTGATGGAGCTTCTATCAATGCTGGATATATGGTTCTTAACCCCGAGATTTTTGACTATATAGAAAATGATTCTACAGTATTTGAGCGTGATCCTCTTGTTAAACTTGCAGAAAAGGGGGAATTAATGTCGTATCGTCACAAAGGATTTTGGCAGTGTATGGACAACAAACGTGAGATGGAAATGCTTGAGAAGCTTCTTGACTTAGAGAGGGCTCCTTGGAAAAAGTGGTAATATATGATGTTGAAAGATAGAATAAAGATTATTCCTCGTCGTCTTATTAAAGATGAAAGAGGATGGTTCTTCAAGGCAATTACAGGAACAGAAGAGAATATACCTTCCCATACAGGAGAAGTTTATCTAACTATGGGTACAAAAGGGCAGATAAAAGGAGGACATTATCATTCAAGAGCTGTAGAATGGTTTACAGTTATTGAAGGTAAAGCCAAACTGAAGCTTGAAGATATAGAGACACATGAAAAGATGGAAATAATGATGTCTCTTGAAGAGGCTATTTTGGTATTTGTACCCAATAATGTTGCACATATGTTTGAAAATGTAAGTAATGATAACTTTATAGTATTGGCTTACACAGATCTTTTATATGACCCTTCTGATACTATTATTTATCAATTATGATCGATATATTCAACAGCTTTTATAAAGATAAAAGAATTCTTGTAACAGGTCATACCGGTTTTAAGGGCTCATGGCTGAGTATTTGGTTGCATGAATTGGGCGCGGAGGTTATTGGTATAGCTAAGGAGCCGCTTACAAATCGCGATAATTACGTTTTAAGTAAAATCGGTAATAAAGTCTCGGCTGATATTCGTGCTGATATTCGTGATGGTGAGAAGATGAAACAGATCTTTGTAAAATACCAGCCGGATATTGTGTTTCACTTGGCAGCTCAACCCTTAGTACGGCTAAGCTATGATATTCCGGTTGAAACTTATGAAACAAATGTAATGGGTACCATCAACATAATGGAAGCTATACGAGCAACTGATAGTGTGAAAGTAGGTGTAATGGTTACTACTGACAAATGTTACGAGAACAAGGAACAGTGTGAAGGCTATAAAGAGGATGACCCATTTGGAGGATATGATCCTTATAGTTCATCAAAAGGGGCTTGTGAGATAGCAATTTCTTCATGGCGGAGAAGCTTCTTTAATCCGGCACAGTATGATAAACATGGGAAATCGATAGCTAGTGTTCGTGCTGGTAATGTAATTGGAGGTGGTGATTGGGCCCTTGATCGAATAATTCCGGACTGTATCAAGGCCCTTGAAGCAGGGACTCCGATTGATATCCGTTCTCCTAGAGCTGTACGTCCTTGGGAACACGTACTAGAACCGTTGAGTGGTTATATGCTTCTTGCTCAAAAGATGTGGAATGCACCTACGGAATACTGCGAAGGTTGGAATTTTGGACCGGAAACAGATTCTGTTGCTACTGTTTGGGAAGTGGCAACAGAGATTATTAAGAATTATGGGAGAGGTGAACTTCGTGATTCTTCTAGTTTTGAGACTTTGCATGAGGCAAGTCTTCTGATGCTTGATATTAATAAGGTTAAGACTCGTCTAGGGTGGACTCCCCGAATGGATATGAACCAATGTATAAAACTTGTAGTCGATTGGTATAAGAATTATATGCACGAAGATGTTTACGAACTATGTGTTAAGGAAATTAATATGTTTCTGAAGTAATTATGAAAATAGCAATTATTGGTTCTAATGGTATGCTGTCTATTGCTCTTACCAAATACTTTATGAATTTGAAGAATGAGGTTGATGTTTATGGATTGGGTAACCCCATAGGATATTCATGCACTACTTTTACACATGTTGATTTAGTGAAAGTTTCGTTAGATGTAATACCTTTGTTAGATTCTGATGTGATTATTTATGCAGCTGGTGCAGGTGTTCAAGCCGCATTTAACACCGATTCTGAATTAATGTATCAACTCAATGTACAAGTTCCTATTGATATAACACTTAATCTAAAAAAACAGAATTATAAGGGGATTTATATATCCTTTGGTTCTTATATGGAAATAGGTGTTAATAATGAAGATGGAAAGTCTTTTACGGAAGAGGAAATTGTTTGTAGTTTGTTGCCAGTAACTAATGACTATGCACTTTCTAAACGTTTATATAGTCGTTATATGGCAGACCTTAGAGGAGAATACACTTATTGGCATTTCATTTTGCCCAATATGTTTTCATATGATGATTTCAAACCAGGCACTCGCCTAATTCCATATATTTTACAATATATACAAGCATATAAGGAAGGACTAAAACCTGAAGAACCACGTTTTAGTGCAGGAACGCAGATGAGAGAGTTTATCCTCATGGAAGATGTGTTCAACATCATTTCTAAATCCATAAATTCAGATTTGCCATCGGGGATATATAATATGGGAGGAGGACAGTTTCAATCTATTCGTGAACTTATAGAAACATTGTTTGACTTTTTTGATGTTCCTTGCAAAGATTCCTATTTTGGACAAGAAGAGCGAAGAGATGGAAATATTAGATGTTTACGTTTGAATGCCATAAAACTAAAAAATGCATTGAATACGTTACCTTCAACTACGCTTGTAGAAGCACTTCAACAAAAACAATAGTATTGCATGACTCCGGAAAACAAACGAATAACAGTTAATACGATAGCATTATATGTTAAGCTTTTCGTATCTATAGCTGTAGGGGTGTTTTCTTCTCGAATTGTACTTAATGCACTTGGTGTTACCAACTATGGTCTCTATAATGTAGTAGGTAGTATTGTCGTAATGATTAATTCTGCAGGTATTGCTCTACAATCAGTTTCTTATAGATATTTGGCAGTAGAATTAGGAAAAAAAAATAATCAAGATGTAGCAAAGGTATTTTCTCTGAGCATAAATATTTTTATACTCATGGCTATATTTCTGCTGTTTATAGGTGGTCCAAGCGGTGTTTATTACATTAATCATCATATGAATTTGGAGAATGCCGTACCTGCAGATGCTTATTTTGTTTTTTATTTTAGTCTGTTGACTGCCATTATTTCACTTATTGGTATTCCATATTCCAGCCTTATTATGGTAAAAGAAAAGTTTCTTTTTACTTCTGGAATTGAAATAGTGCGTACGTTTATTCAATTTTCCCTAATCCTTTGGATGTCATATTCCGATTGTAATCATTTGCGATTATATTGTGTGATTATATTCATCAGCAATTTAATTATCTTTATTTCTAATATTTTTTATAATTTACATTTTAATAGGGATGATATCAAGTATAAGTGGGTTTCAGACAAAAAACTATATAGAGAGGTTGCAGGTTATTCTGTATGGATTATTTTGGGAGTAATAGCCTGTGTGGCACAAGTACAGGTAGCATCAAATATTATAAATGTATATTTCGGTTTAGCACTTAATGCTGCATTTGGTATAGCAAATCAGGTATATAGCTACCTAATGTTGTTTGTTCGTAATTTATCTCAAGCTGCTGTTCCGCAGATAATGAAGGAGGCTGGGACTAATGCACAAAAATCCATATCAATTGTTTATAGCATTTCTAAATATTCATTTTTGTTATTTAGTTTGATTATAGTACCGATTATTCTTAATTTACAAGGCATATTGAAAATATGGTTGGTTGAGGTGCCTGAATATGTTTACGAATTTACTATTCTTATGATAGTTAATGGTATGCTTTGGTGTCTGGCGAATGGATTTGATGCTGCAATACAAGCATCAGGTAAAATTCGTAAAAATCAGATTATTTATAGTACACTCACACTAATAGCACTTCCTGTCAGTGCAATATTATTTCACTTTGGTTATCCACCTTATCTACTTATGGTGATGAATGTACTTATGTATGTTATAATTCTCATTTGTCAGTGCTTTATCATGCGAGAAATATCTGCATTTGATTTTGTAAGTTATTGGTCGTTCACAATATACCCTTCTTTAAGAATAGCCATGATAGTGTTACCTTATGGTATTTTACATTATTTGTTGTTAGAGGAAAATTTGAATGTATTGTTTGCAACGTTGATTTCATTTGCCTATACATGTTTTACGGTCTACTCTTTCGGCTTGTCAGCTGAAGAGAAAGCTTTAATATTGTCAGTTATTAATAATAAATTTTTGAATAAAAAACTGTAATTATGGTCAATACCGCAGTCTTGTTTGAAACTTTTGCCCGTCCGGTATATGCTCGGCAAGTGTTTGATCAAATCAAAAAGGCACAACCTAAGAAGTTATATTTTTATAGTAATAAAGCACGAATAGGTTATCCTGAAGAAATGAAGAATAATGAAGAAATTCGTTCATGGGTAAAAGAGATTGATTGGGATTGTGAATTACATACTTTTTTTCGTGATGAATATGTTGATGTCTATGTTTCTACCTTTGGTGCTATAGATTGGGTATTTAGAAATGAGGAAGAGGCAATAGTACTGGAAGATGACTGTGTGCCATCACAAGCCTTTTTCATGTATTGCGAGCATTTTCTTAATAAGTACAAGAATGATAAGCGCATTTGTGTTATATCTGGAGATAATTATGTTGAGGGGCTAGATTATGATGGGGCTGATCATGTCATTACTTCTAGTTTCTTTATGTTTGGATGGGCTTCATGGCGTGACCGTTGGATAAATGCAGATTTTAATATTGACGTTAAGCATATAATTGAGAATGAACATATATTTGAGAAATACTTTATAGGCGATACTAGGAAAGTAAAGTTTTGGAAGTCCTATTATAAAAGTATATATGATTTTTTAAATAAGACACATTGTTGGGATTACATGTTTAGTTTGAATTGTATTCGACAAAAAACTTATGTTGTAGCTCCAATAGAACATCTTGTTCAAAATGTTGGGATTGTTGGAACACATGCTCCGGGAAAAGAGAGTGCTACAAATAAATCTATTGATTTAGAAAAGAAAAATTATCAAGTTACTAATAAAATAATAAATGTAATTCCTAATAAACTATATGACGAGTTGTCATTTAATATACTATTCAACTATCCTTTTAGTTTGAAAAGTCGGATGAAAAGATTGGTTAGACCAGTTGTAAGACCAATAAAAGGAATATTGAAATATTTTTCTTGTTATAAATAATATTGCTTAAATGGTTTTATTCTCTTTATCATTTTGGAAACATTAAAAAGTATTGTGATTATTGGGATTCTTGTCATCTTTTTCACGACGGAAGTGACAATTTCTCAAAGATCTTATCTACAGAGTTAGGAATAAAATAAGATTCATGCAAAGAAAAAAACTAAAGGTAGCATTGATATGCTATGTTTCTAATGCTACTATCAGAGAACATATTTCTTTGGACAATTGGAAACTAAAGAATATAATAAAACGATTATTGGGGCTCCCAATAAGTAATTATCGTGATTATAGTATTTGGAACACATTGCTATTTCAGCAATTTAAGGAAGTCAATGATATAGAACTTCATGCTATTATTCCACATCCTGGTCTAAAAGGAAAGCGTACAGATTTCCTAGTAGATAATATCCATTATCATTGTTTTAGACAAACAGGTACTTGTGATGTTTTAAGAAAAATATTGGTTTCTTGTCGTATACAAAAAGATGTATTTAAGAGATTTCGCCATAATGTATCAATGATAAAGAGCATTGTTGATGAAATTCACCCCGATCTTATAAATATGATTGGTGCTGAATGTTCTTTTTATACATTGTCAGGTTTAGAGTTTGATATACATAAGGTCCCATTTATTTTGACACTAGAGACAGCTTTGTCTGAACCCAATTTTTTGAGGAATTACCCTATGGACCCTTTAGTCTATGAAGAATGGAAGAGGGTAGAGCAAGCACTTTTTAAACATTGTCATTATATAGCTCATGATTCCGCATGGTATAGGCGAGTTGCTGCTCAATATAATCCTACAGCTCAATTTATACGATATACATTCTTTATGCCAGTATATGATATTGATATTAATGTAAAAAAAGAATTTGATTTCGTATATTATGCTGCAAATATTTCTAAAGCGGGCGCTGATGCTATTGAAGCTTTTGGTTTGGCATATAAAAAGAATCCTAAGTTAACTTTGAATATTGTTGGAGAGTATTCAAAAGCTACTTATGATCAATTTATGTCTAGGATTAAGGTGTTAGGCTTTGAGAAGAATGTTGTTTTTAGCGGCTATTTCCCAACACATATTGATGCCATGAGACAAGTTGTAAAATCTCGTTATGGATTAGTTCCAATTAAAGTTGATTTAATATCAGGGACGATACTCGAATGTATTATTATGGGATTACCTGTGGTCACTTTTAAAACGAAAGGTACGCCTCAAATCAATAAAAATGGTGAAGCTGTGCTACTTTCTGATATAGGTGATTATCAAAGTATGGCAAATAATATGCTTCGCTTAACCGAAGATGTTACGTTGGGAGAATCAATGGTCATGAAAGCACGTGAGTTTTATACAAACATTTGGGAACTAAATCAAGCTACTCAACGTTTGACAGATATTTATCATGCTGTATACGAAAACTTTTATGATGGAATTGAGATACCTACTAGATTGAGTGAACCAGTATATTAATATTATCTCTTTTTAATGTTAATGGAGTTCTAAATAAAATTATTACTTTTTGTTAATATTGAAAGAGTGTGGTCTGTTAAAGAGATTAAGTTGTCCTAAAGTCGAAATTGATCTTAAATATATGAAGATAGCAGCAATTGTAATTTTATATAATCCGAATAACAGTGTTATCGACAATATAAAATCATATGTTAATTATGTAGATCTTGTTATTGCTATAGATAATTCAACACAATATTTAGATTGCATTGAAAAAATAAAGCAATTATCGAAGCTTGAATATATAAGTTTGAATGGAAACTTTGGAATAGCTATGGCTCTTAATGTAGGTATAGTGAAAGCCCACGATTTAGGATGTAGTTGGATGCTTACAATGGACCAAGATAGCTCATTTGAGAATGATATTATCCGAGTTTATAAAGAATATATTTATAGTCATAATACAGAAGATATTGCAGTATTATGTCCTATCTATATTTATGATAGACATAGAACTAGGAAACAGAGTCGGTATAAACAGGTTTCTCTTGTGATGCAGTCTGCTAATTTATTAAATTTTAAAGCTTATGAAATTATAGGTCCATACAATGATGAGCTTTTTATTGATTGTGTTGACTATGATTATTGTTTTAGAATTTATAAAAAACAATTTAAAATTATTCAATGTGCAGATGCAAAATTGAGACATTCTCCTGCTGAAACAAAAATCTTAAAATTAGGAAATGTTAATTTGATTAGATATGGCTCAGCGTCTCCATTGCGATATTATTATCAGGCTAGAAACCTTTTGTACTTAGTAAGGAAGTACAAGTCGTTTAAAATGTTGGGGGTTCTTTTGTGTAAACTATTTAAAATATTTTTCCTGTTCAATAATAAGTGTAAATATATTTTATCTTATCGTACTGGAATAATAGATTGTGTAAATAATAAATTTGGACGAAAAGTTTATGAATAAAGAAAAAATTAGTGTTATTGTACCAATATATAAAGTGGAGGACTATTTGAGGCGTTGTTTGGATAGTATTATTAACCAAACTTTTAGTAATTTGGAAATAATATTAATAGATGATGGCTCTCCAGATAATTGTGGAAGGATATGTAATGAATATGCAGCTAAGGATGATAGAATTATTGTACTCCATCAAAGTAATGAAGGGCTTGCAGAAACACGGAATATTGGCATAAAAAAAGCCACATCTCAATATATCGTATTTATTGATAGCGATGATTATATAGAAAACACTATGATTGAAATACTATATAATAATTTGAAAAAATACGATGCTGATATCTCATGTTGTGGTCATTTAGAAATATACCCAAATTGTTATGAAGAAAGGAATAGTGAAAAGATTTTTTGTTCTCTATATTCATCGGAAGAGGCTTTGAAGTGCTTTATGTATACGCATGAGTTAGATGTGGTTTCATGGAATAAGTTATATAAGAAGGAATTATTTGATGGGATTTATTTTCCGAAAGGTAAATTGTATGAAGATCATTATACGATTTATAGATTATTAGATAAGGCTGATTTGATAGTGTATGATTCACAACCATTATATTTTTATTGTAAGCGGGATAATTCTATTGGTGGGAGAGGATTTAATAATAGGATGTTTGAATTAAGGGATGCTTTAGAACAGGAATGTGGTTACATAAAGGATAAATATCCTCAAATATCAAAAGATATTGATGTAGCTATGATTGTTTGGCTCATTGTAATATATGATAAAATGATATTGTCAGACTACTCTGATCGGGTCTTTAAAAGGGATTTGATTGGCCTACTGAGAAAGAACATATTTAATGTAATGTGTAGTAAATATTTGTATTTTAGAAATAAGGTTCAATTATTAATATTGTTGTTAAATAGACCTTGCTATAGATTACTATATAAATGGTATGTAAAAAAATATAGAGGGGTATGATTTTTCTTTATACAATATTACCGTGAAGAATAAATATTTTTGGTTATTATTTCCGTTTTTAGAGCCTTTATTATTTAAAGACTATCTTGAGTGGGTAGACTTATTTTTTACTTGTGGTAAATTAATAGCCCTCTTAATTATTATAATCGAATATTTTTCGCGCTATAAATTGTCAAAGTACTTATTAGTCGTTTTTTTATATGAAATTTGGCTCCTAATAGCAACTATTTTAAATCCCGATGGAAGTATAGTTAGGTATTGTGGACCTACAGTTTCGGTTATAGGCGTATGTATGTATATTGAGCTTATAATAAAAAAGGGTTTGATTGTTGAAGTATTACATATTTTGACTAATACTCTTTCTGTTTTTTGTGTAATAAATGCTATTACTGTATTTCTATATCCTCAAGGTTTGACTAATCAGGGAGATGAAAACTATATTTATTTTTTAGGATTGGAAAATCGTTTTTCATTTTATTATTTGCCTCTTGTCGCTTTTTCGGGTTTATATTCATATTTAAAATATGGTAAAGTTAAGCTATTTGTTTATATTATGAGTCTGTTTAATATGCTGATCTTGATTGATAAATGGGCTGTTGGAGGAATGTTGGGGATGATATTTATGAATATGTTATTATTGTTTCGTAAAAGTCTGTTTTCTTATAAAATATTTAATAGTGTAGTGTGTTTTGTTATCGTTATTATAGCTAATATTTTATTAGTATTTCTTCGTGTCCAATATTTGTTTGAAGATTTTATAGTCAATGATTTAGGGAAAGACATAACTCTTACTGGTAGAACGTTGTTATGGGATTACGGTTTACTTTCTTTTTTATATCGTCCAATTTGGGGTATTGGTTATCAAGATTTAAGTAGCTTGCCGGTAGAAATGTTGAATGTAGGACATATGCATAACTTATTTATGAATGTATTATTCTATGGAGGATTAGGAGGAATGGTCTTATTTTTAATTATTCAATTTAACTGGGTTAAAAGCTTAATGAACTATAGGAGATATTTTGAAGCCTCAATATTGAATTTGTGCCTATTTGCAGCATTTATAATGTCACTTGGAGATACATTTGATTCTGCACCATATTGGATACTTGTTTCAATGAGTGTTTATATAAATCGAATAGTCAAAAATGTGTGATGAAAGAATTGAAATTATCTATAATAACAGTCACTTATAATAGTGAAAAGTATATATCGCAGACAATAGATTCTGTCTTGAGACAGAAAGAATATTTATTTGAATATTGGATTATTGATGGAATGTCAACAGATAAAACATTGGATATAGTAAAATCTTACGAACATTTGTTTGAAGGTAAATTGAAAGTTTTATCAGAAAAGGACACTGGTATTTATGATGCAATGAATAAAGGTATAAGGTTGGCCATAGGTGATATAATTGGTATAATAAATAGTGATGATTATTATTATGATTACTCTTTTAAAGCTGTTCTTGATATATTTCAAAATCATAATGATATTTCTTTAGTTTATTCTGATGTTTGTAGAATTACTATGTCGGGTGAACAAAAATGTATCATTAATGGAAACATTAAAGACCTGAAATTAGGCATGTCATTAAATCACCCTAGTTGTTTCATTAAAAAGAAGGTTTATGAAGATTTTGGTTTTTATAATTTAAATTATCCAATTGCAGCAGATTATGAGTTGGCTCTTAGGTTAAGAAAATGTAACGTAAAGATGCAGAAATGTATATGTATATTAGCAGCATATAGAGAGGGGGGAGCTAGTAATATATCAAAGGATAATATTAGAGAAACATATCTGATACAAAAGAAATATATAGGAAGTGTTTGGGCTACATATATATATGTAAAATCACATATAAGATATATTTTAAAGGGTAATCTTTTTAATTAATTTATAGGGGAGATATGTCTATTTTAATACACCATGATTAATAGTTGATATTGACCTGTTTAATGTTTACATTAAAAATGTACAATACTTGAGTTAATTTTATGTTGAAATTATTTTGTAAAAACAATTTGTTGCATCTGTTTGCTAAATTTACTAAAAATAGAATTAATTACTAGTAGTATATATTATTTTGTCAAGGGGTGGAACAGTTGATTGGAATTCTATTTTCAAACGATATTTATTGAAAAGAGTAACTTGTTTAACTGTAAACTTAGTGTTGGTGATGAGGTGGATAGTTTGATTCACTTCTAGTCTATACATGATATAGATTAATTTAGTTAAGCCTATTTGTCTATCAACCAGATAATTCTATTTGCGGTATACCATTAGCATTGTTGTTTGTTTCAAGTTATACAATGTTTTTGTATTTGAGATTGTTACATTGTCTAATTTTTATTTTCTGTAGATAGAAAAGCAATTGGCTACTCAATTTGAGAATCTTATTTAAGTAATAACATTAGGATGGATAAAATTCGATTACTTCATATCGCACAAAGTGCGGGGTATGGAGTGACAATGTATGTGGAATCTTTGATAAAAAGTTTAGATTCTAATATGTATGAACAGTATCTACTAGGGTCAGAATATTATAATAGTGATCGTTTCAGTAGTATTGTGAATAAGTTAATTACGATAAAAATGGATAGAAATATTTCCTTTAGTGATTATTTTACGGTCTTGAAATGTCGTAAGATTATTAAAGAGTTCACTCCAGACATTGTTTATTGTCATTCAGCGAAAGCTGGAATTTATGGACGGTTGGCTTGTGTAGGTACCAAAACGAAAGTAGTTTATAATCCGCATGGTTGGTCGTTCAACATGAGATGCTCCTTGCTAAAAAGAATATTATATAAATATATAGAGGCAATATTTGCCATAATAACAGATAAAATTGTTTGTATCTCGGACTATGAGTTTAATTCTACTCCTTGGTGTATTCCTTCTTCAAAACTTGTAGTAATAAAAAATGGTATTAATGTAGAACAATGCTATGCTTCTTTGACAGTCGAAAAAATAACAAGGGGAGCTTTGGATATACCAGAAAATGCTTTTGTTGTGGGTATCATAGCACGTATTTCTATTCAAAAAGGACAGGACATGTTGGTAGATATTGCTACAATACTAAAGCAGAAAATACCTAATGTTTTCTTTTTAATTGTAGGGGGGAAGAGTGATGATATCCCTATTGAAAAAATGATAGATGACAAGGGGTTGTCGAATAATTTCTTTATAACAGGTGAGGTAGATAATGCGATAGAATATGCCTCGTTATTTGATGTGGCTGTGTTGACCTCACGATGGGAGGGCTTTGGATTAGTATTATTGGAATATATGCTAGCTAATAAACCAATTGTTGCTTTTGAAGTTGATGCCATACCAGAAATTATCATTAATAGATATAACGGATTGTTAGTACCTAGTAATGACTTGACAGCTTTTGCTGATGCAATTTATTCACTTTATAATGATGACAAGCTGAAACAAGAGCTCATGATGAATGGAAAGTTACGAGTAAATGCGCTTTTTAATATAAAACGTGTAGCGGATGAGCATGAAAAAAATTTTGCTAAATTATGTTTGTACAAATGAATACTAGTATGAATTTTTTTATTATAGGCGGTTCTGGTTTTATTGGAACTCACTTGACAAACCTTCTCAAAGAAGTGTTTCCCACTTGTATTGTTTATAATTTGGATATTATAGAGAATAACCACGATGGTAAATCTATATATATCAACTGTGATGTCCGTTCCGATATACACATTGGTGTTCCTGTTACTTCAGAAGACGTAATATTTAATTTCGCGGCAGTTCATCGTACGCCGGGGCATCCGGATCAAGCATACTTTGAAACGAATATTCGTGGGGCAGAGAATGTATGTGCTTTTGCCGAAAAATGTGGAATAAAGAAAATAGTTTTTACTAGTTCTATAGCTCCTTATGGTGCAGCTGAAGATTTAAAAACAGAAGAAACATTACCTACTCCCAATACACCTTATGGTATTTCTAAATTGGTGGCTGAAAAGATACATACGATTTGGCAAGCCAAGAAGTCAAATGAGCGACAGCTTACTATAGTTCGTCCGGGCGTGGTGTTTGGCAAAGGGGAAAATGGCAATTTTACTCGTTTATATTGGGGTATTCGTGAAGGTAAATTCTTTTACCCAGGACGTAAAGATACGGTAAAGGCTTGTATTTATGTGAAAGAATTAGTTCGTTTCATGCTTTATCGGTTAGAACATCATGATAAAGGGGTAGAACTATATAACTGTACATTTGAACCAGCTTACACTATTGAACAAATAGTTGAAATAATGAAAAAGGCTACAGGGATGCAACGTACTGTCATTAAGATACCAGGAGGAATTTTAATGGCTGTTGCAGGTGTTGTTGGTTTGTTAGGAGGAAAAGCATTAGGCATTTGTCCAGCTCGTGTAAAGAAATTAATGATCTCTACCAATATATGTGGAAAGAAGTTGGCTGATTCAGGGTATGAGTTTCATTATACATTTGAGGAAGCAATTAGAGATTGGTATAAGGATAATGATAATTTATATTTGAGGTGATTTATTCTAAAAAAGTGGATTTAACTTTTTTATTGTAAGAATTTAAGGGTGGATTATCTTAACAGAGCGCTCTCCTAATTGTATCGTAAATTAATGAAAATAAGAAATGGTATAAAATAAAATGTTGAGATGTAATAAACACGTGAGTGTT
>ERZ1106983.1592-NODE-1592-length-18965-cov-3.372713_pt1 | contig 18965 bp, 15 predicted proteins | sample MGYA00403693_ERZ1106983 | MGnify/ENA primary metagenome ERZ1106983 (study PRJEB35170, sample SAMEA104062420) | human gut metagenome | biome: human gut; feature: human-associated habitat; material: faeces | place: Denmark | collected 2012-07-13 ...
TATTTTGAAGATCAGGTTGCCCAGGCATGTGAAAAAATGGGAATCCGCGCGTGGGTGGGAGAGACCGTTATTAATATGGAAACCTGTGACAGCAAAGAGCCCTACGGAGGACTTGCCCTCTGTGAGGAGCTTTTGAAAAAATGGTCCGGCCACGACAGGATTCACCCGATGGCTGCTCCCCATGCTACCAATACCAATTCTCCGGAAATGCTGAAGGCAGCCTATGATCTGGCATGCCGCTATGAGGCTCCCTATACTCTCCATGTAAGTGAAATGGATTATGAAATGGAGCTTTTCCGGGAGCAGTATCAGAAGACACCGATTGAATTCCTGGCGGATTTGGGCGTCCTTGGCCCCAGAACCATAGCTGCCCACTGTATCCACGCAACCGATCATGACATTGCTCTGTTTGCAGAAACGGGAACAAAGGTGGCTCACTGTGTAGGCGCCAATACAAAAGGAGGAAAGGGTGTCTGCCCTGTTCTGGATATGAGAAACCAGGGCGTTTGTGTGGGCGTGGGAACAGATGGGCCGTCTTCCGGTAATACTCTGGATCTGTTTACCCAGTTTAAGATGATTGCTTCTGCTCAAAAAACAAAATACCACAGCCGCGGCGTTTTTCCGGCAGTGGATATTGTGGAGATGGGAACGATGGGCAGCGCCAGGGTTCTGGGGGCAGAGCAGGAAATTGGCTCTATTGAGCCGGGAAAGAAGGCGGATCTGGTTCTTTTGGAAACAGAGTCTGTTAACATGTTCCCCATATACAATGTATACTCTGCTATTGTATACTCTGCAAATGCGTCAAATGTAGACAGTGTATGGGTGGATGGAAAACGCCTGGTGAAAAATCACAGACTTCTTTGCGCGGATCTGGCAGCTGAGAGAAAGAAGCTGTCAGATGCTATGGGCGAATTTGCCAGCCGGGCAGAAAAATATCCGGATGTGCTTTGATTGTTTTTCAGTCTTTGACAAAAAACAGACAAAGGTACGATTTTTGTCAAAGCTATGCAGAATTGCGATAAAAATATGCACATAATTTGACGAATCGGGTTGACATTTGTTCTTTTCAATGTTATGTTAATATCATTATTAGAGGAATTGATAAAGACTCGGCTATTTATTAGAGGGACTGATTAATGAGTGGGTATTCGACTTATAAATGCAAGTCCCTTTTTTCTGTCACAGTTTTTATGTTGCAGAAAGGAGTGTTTTTGCCGTAATATCGCCTCTTGCAACAGCAAAAGATTGAGAAAGAAAGGTTGGTAGAACCGTGCTTGAGAAAAAAACAAAGATTTACTGGCTGTTTATTCTTCCCGGCTGCCTGTTTCTGGCTGTATTTATGCTGATTCCGCTGTTTTCGTTGATTTTGACGACATTTTTTGATGAAGCGGGCGGGTTTAGCCTGAGAGGATATTTCAGTCTTCTGGAAAGCACCTACTTTAAACAGGTTTTCTGGAGAAGTATCCGTCTGAGTCTTATCAGTACAGTGGCATGTGCGCTTCTGGGATTCCCTACAGCGTATTATATTTCCAAATATTCCAAGAACAAGGGAATGCTGATGGCTCTGGCCGTATTCCCCATGTTTACCAGTCCGGTTATCCGTTCCTTCAGCTGGATGGTTATCCTTGGAAAGAAGGGCTTTGTCAATAATCTTCTGGTCAGCAGCGGAATTGTAGACAAGCCAATTAGTCTTCTGTACAATGAGTTTTCTATGGTGGTAGGCTTTATTCAGCTGTTCCTGCCTCTGATGATTCTCTCACTGATTGGAATTATGGACAATATTTCCGAGGATCTGAATCTGGCAGCCGGCAGTCTTGGGGCATCCAGAGCCAGTACATTCCGCCATGTAATTCTTCCGTTAAGTATTCCCGGTCTGGTAACGGGAAGCGTTCTGGTATTTACCGGCTGTCTGACAGCCTACACCACCCCGCAGCTTCTGGGTGGAACCGACACTCGTGTGCTTGCTACCATGATTTATCAGCAGGCCATGTCTCTGGGTGACTGGACTCAGGCTTCCGTAGTGGCTGTAGTTATGATTGTGGTGACCATGCTGGTTTCCAGCGGCATCACAGCAATCAGTAAAAAACTGAACCCGACGGTCTGACCGTTGTAGAGAGGATAAAGGAGAAAAGTATGGCACTGTTGGAATTGCAGAATATTACTGCAGGTTATGACAAAAACGTGATTCTGAAGGATTTAAACTTTCAGGTAGAAAAAGGAGAGCTGGTTTCTTTACTTGGTTCCAGCGGATGCGGAAAAACCACTACTCTGCGTCTGATTGCAGGTTTTTCCACTCCCATGGAGGGAAAATTTATCTTTGACGGCAAGGATTATACCCAGGTTCCTCTGAACAAGCGGAATTTTGGTTTTGTATTTCAGAGCTATGCCCTGTTCCCCCACATGACTGTTTTTGATAATGTGGCATTTGGATTGAAGATGCGCAATCTTCCGCAGGAGCAGATTCGTAAGGAAGTGCTGGAGATGCTGGAGACTGTGGATCTGAAAGGCTTTGAAAACAGGTTTCCCAAGGAAATGTCAGGCGGACAGAGACAGCGAGTGGCTCTGGCGAGAGCTCTGGTGATTAAGCCGGATCTGCTTCTTCTCGACGAGCCTCTGTCTAATCTGGACGCCAAGCTCCGTGTGAAAATGAGAGTCGAGATCCGCCGTCTGCAGCAGAAATTCGGATTTACGGCAATCTATGTAACCCATGATCAGGAAGAGTGCTTTGCTATTTCTGACAAGGTTGCAATTATGAACCACGGCGTGATTGAACAGATGGATACCCCATCTGCTATTTACAATCATCCAAAGACAGAATTTATTGCCCGTTTCGTAGGCTTTGAAAATTTCCTGAACCTGAAAAAAGACGGAGAAACTTATCTGGCTGAGGACGGAACCCGGATTCAGGTTACGGAGAAAAAGGATGGAGAGCAGTTTAAGGCATGTATCCGTCCGGAGGACATTCAGATTGTTCCGGAAGGAGAGAGCGCGGTGAATCCTCTGTCCGGTGAAATTGTAGTAAGCACCTTCCTCGGCAAACGCCATCAGTACAATGTACGAACGGCTATCGGCGAGCTGGAGGTCAGCACAGATCAGGAATGCGTTTACGGCGTTGGAGATCAGGTTACCCTGTCTCTGACTCCCAATAAAATTATTTTACTGTAATGGCAAAGGAGAGATATTATGAAAAAGAAAGTATTGAGTGTTGTACTGGCTGCGTCTATGGCAGCTGCACTGGCAGGCTGCGGAGGAGCTCCGGAAGAGACAAAGGCTCCAGAAACCACAGCTGCTAAGACTGAGACTACGGCTACTGCAGAAGGCGCTGAGAGCGAGGCTGCAGAGGGTGAGGCTGCCGCTCTTGGCAATTTTGAAGGACAGGAGCTGAGTGTTTCTACCTTTTCCTTTAATGCAGAGCTGCTTCAGAAGAATGTTTACGATCCCTTTATGGAAGCAACCGGCTGCAAGCTGATTGTAGAAGGCGGAAAGAATGCAGAGCGTGTAACCAAGATCAAAGAAACTCCGGAAAACTATGATGTTGTGATTATCGGTGATGCTTTCGTGGCAGACCTGATTGATGCGGATCTTCTGGAAAAGGCTGATTACAGCACCTTAACCAACAGAGATGCTCTGTATGACAATGCAAAAGCACCTTTTGGCGAGGAGTACGGTCCTGCTTATACCTTTAACCGTCTTGGTATTGTGTATGACAAGGCTACCTGCCCCATTGAGATTACCTCCTGGGCAGATCTGTGGAATCCGGAACTGGAGGATTCTATTGCAATCCCGGATATTACTACTACCTCTGGCCCGCTGTTTTACTACGCTGTAGCAAAGATGGAGGGACTTACTCCCGGAACAGACGATGACGCAATCTTTGCAAAGATGGAAGAGTTAAAGCCGAATGTTATGAAGACCTACACCAGCGCAAATGATACCATCACGATGCTGAATCAGGGCGAGATTTCCGTTGCTGTTCTTCTGGACTTCTCCTACACTGCAGCAAAGGCTGCTTCTGAGGATTATGTCTGGGTAGATCCTTCTGAAGGAAACTACAGCGGATACAATACTCTGAATATTGTTAAGGGCTGTGAGAATAAGGATCTGGCTATGGCATTTATCGATTTCTACATTTCCAAGGAAGTTCAGCTGGCTGAAGCATTAGACGGCGTTGATTCTCCTGTCCGCATGGATGTAGAGCTGACAGAAGAGCAGGCTGCAAACTTTACCTATGGAAAAGAAATGATCGACGGTCTGCTGCTTCCTGACTGGTCTGTTATCAATGCCAACAAGGCTGACTGGACCGCCAGATGGAATGAGCTGTTCTCTGTACAGTAATCCGGCATTCCGAATCTGAACCAATAAAAGGAGTCATTCATGAAAAAGAGTAAATCACTGTTTCTTGTTACTGTGCTGGTATATATTTTCCTGATTGGGCCTCTTCTTGTCATTATGGCGGCCTCCTTCAGTGATACCACATACCTGAAATTCCCGGGCGAGGGCTTTACCCTCAAGTGGTATGCGCAGATTCTGAAGGTAAAAACCTTCGGAAGCGCAGCAAAATACAGTATCATTATTGCATTTGCCGCTACCTTCCTTGCTCTGATTCTGGGACTTCCTGCGGCCTATGCTTTGAACCGCTACCGCTTTAGGGGAAAAGAGTTTATCAAAGGACTTTTCCTTTCTCCGGTGCTGATTCCGGTGATTGTACTTGGTTTTGTTATGCTCCGCTATGTAACCAACCGGTTTAAGCTTCCGGCTCTGCCCAGCCTGCTGATTGGACATACGATTCTGTCCATTCCCTATGTTATGCGGGTGGTAACCTCCAGTCTGGCTAACTTTGATTTTTCCATGGAGGAGGCTGCAAGAATTCTGGGAGCGGGAAATGTATATACCTTTTTCCATATTTTACTGCCGAATATCAAGTCCGGTATTGTATCCGCATGCATCATGGCGATCATTAACTCTTTCAACAATGTATCTCTGTCAGCCTTCCTGACAAGCGCTGGAGTTACAGTACTGCCGATTGAGATGATGGCTTATGTAGAGTACCATTTTGATCCGACGATTGCCGCTCTGGCAAGTCTTTTGATGGTAATTACTCTGGGGGTTATGCTGGTTATTGAGAAAACGCTTGGACTGAAGAGTGTTGTATAGGCTTGAAAAGGAGTTCCTGTGACGTGGTCATAGAAAAGAAAGGCCGCTGCTTTCGATTTCATTTGAGAGCAGCGGCTTTTTGTGTATAAAAGTTGTATCAGAGCTTATTCCTGAGTTTCCTTTTTGGGAAGAGGAGGAAGCAGCTCGAGGGGAAGAGAAGAGCCTGTGATTCCTACAACAGCAGCAGAAACACGGTTTGCGTAGGCCACAGCGTCAGCCAGAGGCATATCGTTTGTCAGGCAGGCAAGAATGGTTCCAATATGGGCATCTCCTGCGCCAATGGTATCCTTTACCTCAGTGACCGGTACAGATGGTACCAGATATCCCTCTTTTCCAGGCTCCAGACAGTAGGCGCCTTTGCTTCCAAGGGTCAGAATAACCGTATTATTTGTCACAGCCTGAAGAGCAGCGGCAGCTTCCTGGTAATCGCTGCAGCCGCTTAGGGCAGCCGCTTCGCCTTCATTCACATGGAGCATGGGATGAAGCGCCATCATGCGGTTTGTTTTGTCCGGTTCAATCAGTACGCCGCGGGGGCCAGGAGCATAGCACACAGAAAGCTGGGGATGACTCTCCAGATATTCAATCAGATTGATTCCGGTTGATTCTTCAATTTCCAGGCCGCATACATAGGTCAGTCCATAGGAGTCAGCCTGATAGGGCTCCATCCAGGATTTCTGGAAGGTATATTCTACTCCGTGGTAGGACATGAAGGTACGTTCTCCGGAAGCCTCTACCAGGCAGTAGCAGCATCCGTTTTCCTCTTCCGGAATATGGACAGAGACAGGAATTCCCTGAAGTCTCATCTGCTTTGCCACATAATCGCCGTAGGTTCCTCCGCCTACTGGGCTGATAAAGGTGTGGGGGGCGTGAAGCAGCCGCATCATATGGGAAACATTGTAGGCACAGCCGCCGAGAGCCATAGTCTGAGAGGTAGGGCGGATATTTTCCTCGGTTTTTGGAAGATGATCAATATGAAGGATGACATCCAGACAGGTGGAGCCAATAATTAAAGCTGGTTTCATAGCAGATAATAATCTCCTTATTCAATATTATTTTATCATTATACGATCTTTTCTTGGCTTGTTCAATTTCTTTTTGTGTTTTCCCAAGGAATATGGTAAAATTGACTGTAACTGTTCAGAACGGCAGGAAAACCGGATAAGAAGATGATCCGTCCTGAACCGTTATCATTGACTTTATGGAAACTGACAGAACATGGGAGGAAATACGATGTACCAGAAGATAATCGAATATGCAGAAGCCCTGGATAAAATCAGCAGAGAGCGTCGGAGAGATTTTCACAGGTATCCGGAGACGGCCTGGCTTGAGATGCGAACATCGGCAGTAATTGCAAAGGTTTTAACGGAGCTGGGGTATGAGGTTCTCACAGGAAAGGACGTATGCCTGGAGTCCAGCCGATTGGGAGTTCCTTCTTCAGAGGAATTGAAGGAGCATGCAGAAAGAGCTCTTTTGCAGGGGGCTCCGGCAGAATATCTGACAGAGGAGATGAGAGCGGGCTTTACCGGTGTGATTGGAATTCTCCGGTGCGGAGAAGGGCCTGTGACAGCTCTCCGTTTTGACATTGATGCTCTTGGTCTGACAGAGGATGAAAATGTAAATCACAGACCCTTTGCAGAGGGATTTGCTTCCAGGAATCCGGGAATGATGCACGGCTGCGGTCATGATGGACATGCGGCGATCGGCCTGGGTGTAGCAGAGGTTCTGATGAAAATTAAGGACGGGCTTCACGGAACGGTAAAGCTGATTTTTCAGCCAGGAGAGGAGGGAGCAAAAGGAGCCTGTGCGATTGTGGCTCATGGACATCTGGATGATGTTGATTATTTTGCAGGAACTCATATTGCTCCTACAGGCGGACCGGATGACGGAGATGTAACACCCGGTACCTGGGGCTCTCTGGCTACAAGCAAATATGATGTGTATTTTGAGGGACAGGCTGCTCATGCAGGAGGATTTCCGGAAAACGGACACAGCGCCATTGTAGCAGCAGCCAATGCTGTATTGAATCTGACAGCAATTCCCCGCCATTCCGGCGGAATCACAAGAGTAAACGTAGGGATGATTCAGGGCGGAACCGGTAGAAATGTGATTCCTGACTCTGCCATGATTCAGATCGAGGTTCGTGGGGAAACGACAGAGATTAACGAATACATGGACGAGCAGGCAAGACGTATCTGTCAGGCTTCTGCAGACATGCTCGGATGTACCTGCCGCATGGTGTCTCAGGGCTCCTCTGAATCTCAGCACAGTGACGAGGATTTCCTTTATGACATTGGCAATATGGTCAGAGAGCATCTTCCCAGACTGAAGGTCAGCAGCTGTGAAAATGCTCAGAATTGGGGAAGTGAGGATATTTCTCTGATGATGAACCGGGTACAGGCACATGGAGGAAAGGCAACTTATATGCGTTCTATGACAGATATGGCATCTGCCCAGCATACAACTGCCTTTGATTTTGATGAGAAAGTGCTTGTAGATGCGATTGAAACCTTTTCTGTGATTGTTTATGATTTGATGAAAAAATAAAAAGAGAAGAGCCTGACTGGCCTGTAGATAAACCGGACAGACAAAAGGATAACCGGTCCGCGAATGAATCGGGGAACAAAAGAAGCCTGGGAGGTAAAAGTCCCAGGCTCTTTGTATGTCTTTCTTACTGTGCTGTAACTTCAACAGCAGGAATCTCTTTTGCACTGATGGTACCGGTGTAAGTAATCTTGAGCGTCTGATCCTCCTCATATTCGGTAAAGTCAATACTGTCAGAGACAAAGGTAAAGAAATCACCGTCTGCTGATTCCAGAACAATTCCGGCGCCGTCTTCGTTAACCTGTGCAACCGTTCCGATAAAGGCGTTGATCTCAGACTCTGGAGTATCATAAGAGTCTTCCATAACAACCTTGAGAGCCATGGGGGCATCATCTAAAGCGCCAAGATAGGTAACAGTCGCATTCTTGTTGACTTCAATGCCGTTTTTACCAACCACATAGGCATTGGCAGTTTCCAGGGTGTACTGCTCGCCGTCTACTTCCAGAGTCAGGGTGTCTTCCGATGCATCGACAACCTTGCCTTCCGCAGAAGGATCGGTATTCTGCCCGATGACAGACTCCATAACATCAAAGATCATAACCGGAACCGGATCCTCCGTGCTTCCAGCCGGGAAGGTAATATCAACCCAGTCGCCTTCAGAAAGAGGGAACTCCTTATTGACCTCAGCATTGGAAATATCATAATTCTTTTCTGTTTCATCACTGTCATTTTTTACAGTAATGGTATTGCCGTCAATCTTTGTGATCAGTCCGCTGACATAATCTTCCTCCACTTCTTCCTCTGTTTCTGTCTCAGCTTCTGTGGTGGCTTCTGTTACTGCCTCAGATGAAATCTCAGCGGTAGTAGGCGCTGTTTCCTCCTTTTTGGAACAGGCTGCCGCACTGATGGAAAGGGCTGCAATAGTAACCAGTAATAATGTTTTCTTCATAATTGAATCACTCCTCTTTTTGTCTCCAAAGCAGCTTGTTCCTGGAAAAGGAGCTTCTTTGGATGATTTTGATTAATAACAGAAGTGTACTACAAAGCTTTGGAAAATACCATTGATTTTTTATTAAATTTTTGAACTATTTTTTCGTAAAAAACAAAAAATTTTCTAAAATTTCGGAACAGAATAGAAAACTGACATTTGACGGAGCCGCCAAATGGTATTACAATATACATATTTCGGCAGAACAGCAGAGGAGAGGGGAAGTAAGAGGTTATGGATTTTACAGGTTTGTTTGAAATGCAGGGAATGCTTTTTTTTATTATGATACTGGGGCTTTTTCTCCGGAAAAAGAAAATTGTGGGAGCAGAGGGAAAAAAACTTCTGACAGATCTGGTTATTGATGTAACGCTTCCTGCCAGTATACTGAAATCCTTCCAGATTGAATTTAACGGAGAGATTCTGAAAAGCTGCATGGTGATTGGAGCGGCAGCTCTGATTATTCAGGTGGGAAGCTATATGCTGGGGATGGTTCTCTATCCTGGATTTGGCGATGAACGAAAACGGGTTCTTCAGTATGCAACAATTTGCTCCAATGCAGGCGTTCTTGGCAATCCGATTGCTGAAGGGATTTTCGGTGGTCTGGGACTTTTATATGCTTCTGTTTATGTGATCCCGCAGCGAATTTTCATGTGGTCTGTCGGTCTTACTTATTTTACAGAGGCGCCGGATAAGAAGACTCTGATGAAAAAAGTAGCAACCCATCCCTGTATTGTCGCAGTGGTTATTGGATTTCTTTTGATGATTTTTCAGATTCCACTTCCCGGATTTGTGAATCTGACAATCAAGCAGGTGGCAGGAGCCAATACCTTTCTGGCTATGATGCTGGTGGGAACCATCCTGGCAGAGGTGCCTCTTTCCTCGCTGGCAGATGGAGCAACACTGTATTATTCTTTTGTGCGTCTTGTGTTTGTACCGTTTCTTGTATTTTGCGGCTGCCGGATCTGGGGAATTGACGGACTTGTAACAGGGGTATCGGTAGTTCTTTCCGGAATGCCGGCTGCCAGTGTTACTGCTGTTATGGCTTCGAAGTATCACAAGGATGAGGTTTTTGCTGTGAGATGTGTGGTTCTTTCCACTCTGCTTTCTATGCTGACTGTGCCATGCTGGTGTATGATTTTAAATTTTTGAGAGACATGCTTTCATTTTGTAATAGAAAATTCATAATTTTTCATATTTTTTTCACATACCTGCCTCGTCAAGCCCGGTGATTTATGGTATACTGTAACGGAATTTAGGTAAAGTACAGCCATGCAAAGATTCGGACAGGAAGATGCATGGCTGAACTATTATGAATTTAAAGAAGGAGCCCCCAATATGGCAGAGGAAAAGAACTATATTGATATCTTAAACAAAGCAAGACGAAGAAGAAAACGGGATCAATATAAAAAATATGTGATGTTTGGCGTGGCCGCTGTGGTTGCGGCAGCGGGAATTGCCGTTGCTGTCGGACATTTCAGAGGAGATCCTGCAGGAAGCGGAGAGAAGCCGGCGGCTGTCCGAGCAGAAGGAGCAGATGGAAATACGCAGGAAAGTGAAGCTGTAATTTCCTCAGAGGAGCTGGAAGCTCAAAAGGAAGCCCAGGAAAAACAGGCAGTTGTAGATTCCTATACGAATCTTGGAATGGTACAGCTTCAGGATGGAGGCTATTTAAACATCAGAGAAACTCCGACAGATGAAAGCATGGCAAATATTATTGGCAAGATACCGGATAAGGGCGCCTGCGAGGTGCTGGGAGAAGAGGAGAATGGCTGGTATCATATTCAGACTGGCGGTGTAGACGGCTACATCAGCAGCCAGTATGTGCTGACTGGAGAGGAAGCCCGTCAGAAGGCATTGGAATATGCAGCAAAGATGGCCGTGGTGACTATGGGGGAGGAAAATGAGACACTCCGGATTCGACAGACTCCGGATGCTTCCTCTCTGGATAATGTAGTAGGACAGGCTGCAAACGGATCCCGCTATCCGGTTTTAGGAGAGCAGGACGGCTGGGTGCAGATTCGGGAAGGATATATTTCCAGTGAGTTTGTCACCATAGAAATGGGACTTTCCGAAGGAGAAAAGCTGGATTTAAAGACAATGGCCTTAAATCAATACGACAATCTCCTGATTTCCCGGGTAGACAACTACCTGAATATTCGAAGTGAGCCAAAGGTTGATGCCTATGATGAAAATGTAATCGGAAAGCTGCCCAGTGACGCGGCAGGAGAAATTCTGGAAACCCTGGATGGCTGGTATAAGATCAAATCCGGTCCTATCACCGGTTATGTCAGCGCGGATCATGTGGCAACAGGCCCTGAGGCAAGGGATCTGGCTTTGCGCACGGCACAGCTGACAGCGATTGTGAATACGGATATGCTCAATGTCCGCACGGAGCCCAGTACGGAGTCCAGCATCTGGACGCAGATTTCCAAGGAGGAGCGGTATCATGTACTGGATCAGCTGGATGGCTGGGTGCAGATTGAACTGGATGCAGGAGACGGCGAGGGAGAAGAGGTGGACAAGGCTTATATATCCACTCGGGACAACAATGTCGAGGTACGGTATGCTCTTCCGGAAGCAATCAAATTCTCTCCTTTAGAGGAACGGGCCAATCAGCAGGCATCTCTGCGGAGCAAGGTGGTAAACTATGGCTTGAAGTTTGTAGGCGGAAGATATGTATGGGGTGGAACCAATCCCAATACAGGCGCCGACTGTTCTGGCTTTGTACAGTACGTGATGCGTAATGCAGCAGGTGTAAGTCTGCCCCGTACCTCCAGAGAACAGGCAAAAGTAGGAAGGTCTATCAAATCCAGCGAGATGCTGCCAGGAGATCTGATCTTCTATGCCAACAGCGGCGGCACAGTCAATCACGTTGCCATGTATATTGGAAACGGTCAGATTGTTCATGCAGCCAGCAGAAAGAGCGGAATCAAGATTTCTACCTGGAATTACCGGAGTCCAAAGACAATCCGGCGCGTTTTAAACTGAGTAACGAATAAATAATTTTTAAATAGTAACAAAAAGGAGCTGCGCTCTGGCAGAGGATGAAAGAAAACCTCTGCCGGAGCACAGCTCCTTTGCTTTTGATATCATGCCTGTGGAAGAAGCGTGATCCGTCGCAGGCGGGGAAGTTATCTGAGCGTTTTTTATCAGTGAAGAAATGGTTTTTCCAGACCGGAAAGGATTTCGATAAAATCTCTTATATATTTCGTCAGATACAGCTCTTTCCTGTGGCAGACATAGAAGCTGCGCCGCTGTTCGATTCCCTTAATGGGGTAAACACAGCAGCCAGGATACAGCTCCGGCGTCATTTCTATATAGTTGATGGGACAAATCATAACGGCATCACAGGCAATGGCTGTGCGTTTTCCAACCTCAATGCTGGATGTTTCCATCAAAATTTCCGGTTGAATATCATAGGTGACAAAAAGTCGATCCTGAGTATCCCGGACACTGTGTCCAACCTTGCTGCTGATGAATTTTTCGTTTTTTGCTTCTGTAATGGAGATGGAAGTTCCGGATGGAATCCGTTTCGCAAGCTGAGAGTTGCGGCTGGTCAGAAGAACCAGCTCTTCCTCTTCAATCAGAATATAGTTCAGCTCCTCATGCTTGGGATAGGTGGTCAAGCAGGCCAGATCCACAGTGCCGTCCAGGACGGCTGCCTCTGTATTGGCAGATCCGCTTTCCCGCACATCCAGCTTTACATGAGGATATCTGGCATGAAAACGGGGCAGTACATAAGGCATGACCTGCATAGCCCGCTGTACCGGAATTCCCAGCTTGATGGTGCCATGTTCTTCGTGGTTGATCTCGTCGATTTCTTTGATCAGATTGGCATTGATGGTGAGAATTTTTTTGGCTGCTTCTATGTATTTTTCTCCGGCATAGGTCAGGGTAATGGGATCTGTTGTGCGGTTAAAAATAGGTGTTCCAAGAGTGTTTTCCACCAGCTTGATCATCTGACTTAAGGATGGCTGGGAAATATAAAGCTTTTTTGCAGCAGCGGTAATGCTCCCTTCCTTCAGAACCGTGAGCATATATTGCGCATGTTTAATATTCATTGAAAATCCCTCACATAATAAAAAAGTTATAGATGGCATAAACAGAATCGTATTAGCTATGTGAATAAACGTATGATACCATAAAAATAGTATGAATTCAATGCGAAAAACAGGGAATCGTTTGTTTGTTAGTAACAGTTAGGCCGTACATCTTCTTGCCCGCTTACAGTGGACAAGAAGATGTAAATGTCTGTCCTATGAAGATTCAGATAGGAAAACAATTAAAGAAAAAAGAAAAATATGCTGCAGAAAAAGAGGAGGTAGATTTCATGAGAAATGCAGTAGGACGGGAAATTCCTGACGCAATTTTGGAAAGGTATGGAAAAATTCCAGTCTTCCCATAAAAACCATAGAGGAGCTGCGGGATATTGCTTATTCGATTGTAGGGAATCCGGAAGAGATCCAGTTTGAGGATCAGGTTGTGGGAATTATCGAAAGCCGTGACGGAACGATTCTTGATGTAGTGAGGAAAATAAAGTCTTATCGGTTTGAAGAAAGTGAAGAAAGTGAAGAAATAAGCGGAAAATAACAAAAAAATCAGAAAGACATAATAAAATAATTATAATCAGCATAATAATATATGTATTTGCACAATTGTATTTGAAATGATACACTGAATTCAGTTGAAATGACGGAGATCATTCTTCTCCGCTGATTCAGGCATAACTTGTCTTTGGACAAAAGGAGGAAGAAAATGGAAGTTAAGAAAGCTGCTATGGCAGGCACGCTGGAGTCCAGCGATGCTCAGGTAACCGTAGAACCGGGGAATGGCATTGAGCTTTCCATCGAAAGCAGTGTGATTCACCAGTTTGGAAAGCAGATTAAAGCAACAATTCTGGAGACGCTGGATCGTCTGGATGTAAAAAATGCAAAAGTAACTGTGGTAGATAAGGGTGCTCTTGACTGTACCTTAAAAGCGCGTGTGGAATGCGCGGTATACCGTTCCAATGATATTACTGAAAATCTTCCGTGGGGAGGTGTAATCAGATGAGTCATCCCAATAAAAAAAGATTAAGACGTTCCATGATGTTTTTAAACTGTCAGAAGCCAGGTCTGATTAAAGACCCGTATATCTATCGTCCAGATTCCATTATGCTGGATCTGGAGGATGCAGTAGCAGAAAATCAGAAGGACGCTGCCCGCTATTCTCTGTATCACGCTTTACAGGAAATTGATTACAGAGGAGTAGAACGTGTTGTCCGTATCAATGGTTTGGACACGCCTCACTGGAAAGAAGATATTCGTGTCTGCGTAGCAGGAGGAGCCGATGTTATTCGTATTGCAAAGACAGAGTCTGGTCAGGATGTGCGTACAGTAGAAGAGCATGTGCTGGCTGCAGAGAAGGAATTCGGCAGACCGGAAGGTTCTACCCTGCTGATGGCAGCTCTGGAATCCTGCCGCGGAGTTCTGAATGCCCTGGAGGTATGTGAGTCCTCCGATCGTCTGATTGGCATTGCTCTTTCCGGAGGAGATTACACCAAGGATCTGCAGACTGTGATTACTGGAACAGGAGTAGAGCTGCAGGGAGCAAGACAGCATATGATTATGGCAGCAAGAGCAGCCGGAGTACAGTGCTGGGATACTGTATTTACCAACCTGGATGCAATGGACGTCTTTGAGGAAGAAGTAAAAATGATTAAAATGATGGGCTTTGACGGAAAATCTCTGGTAAATCCCCGTCAGATTGATATTGTACATAAGGTATTTACTCCAACTCAGAAGGAAATCATTTTTGCGGAAAAGGTAGTAAAGGAAATCGAAGAAAAGAAAGCCCAGGGTATCGGCGTATTTACCGTAGACGGCAAGATGATTGACATTGCTTTCTATGACGGAGCAAAGAGAACCATTGCTTTGGCAAAAGCATCAGGCGTATATGAGGGGGATCTGTAAAATGATAAATGCAGTAGGTAGAGAAATCCCGGAAGAGGTCTTAAAGGCCACCGGAAAGGATATTTTTAAAGGCGCATACGTCAATGCAGGTGTTGAGTATCAGAAGGGCGCCCCGAAGGTAAGAGCTAACGGAGATCCCACCAGGGACAAGCAGGTTGCTTCTATTGCCGAGGTCTTGAAGCTGTGCGGAATCCGGGACGGCATGACCCTGGGCTTCCACCATCACTTCCGCGAGGGTGACTATGTGGTTACTATGGTAATGGAAGAAATTCACAAAATGGGAATTAAAGGACTGACCATCTGTGCCAGCTCTCTGGGAAAGGCCCACGATGCTCTGCTGCCCATGATTGAGGACGGTACTATTGTAGGAATTCAGTCTTCCGGTGTTCGCGGCAAAATCGGTGAAGCAATTTCTACTGGAAAGCTCCGCGATATTGCTATTATGCGTTCACACGGCGGCCGCGTCCGCGCCATTGAATCAGGCGAGGTACATCTTGATATTTCCTTCATTGGAGCGCCCACCTGTGACAAATGCGGCAATATGAGAGCCAACGGAGGTAAAAGCGACTGCGGCGTTCTTTCCTATGCAATGGTAGATGCCCAGTATGCAGATAAGGTTGTAGCAATTACAGACTGTCTGGTTCCCTTCCCGAATATTCCGGCCAGCATTTCCATGATTGATGTGGATTATGTGGTTGTTGTAGATGAAATTGGAAATCCGGCCAAGATTGCTTCTGGAGCAGCAAAGCCTACTACAGACTTACGGAAGCTGAAAATGGCAGATTACTGCACACAGGTTGTAGTGAATACTCCGTATTTTAAGGATGGTTTTTCCTATCAGACCGGTGTTGGCGGAGCTTCGATCGCATCTACCATTTCTCTTGGAAAAATTATGGAGGAGCGGGGCATTACTATGGGCCTGGCGCTTGGCGGAATTACAACTCCTATCTGCAATCTGCTGGAAAAGGGATTGATCCGCAAGGTAGTTGATACCCAGGATTTTGACCTTGGAGCGATTGAATCTATTAAAAAGAATCCGAACCATATTGAGATTTCCGGTTCTGAATATGCCAACCCCTTTAATAAGGGCGCATATGTAAATCAGCTGGATTTTGTAATTCTGGCCTCTCTTGAGGTAGATGTAAACTTTAACTGCAACGTAGTAGTAGGTTCAGACGGTATGATTACCGGCGCGCAGGGAGGACATCCGGATACGGCAGCAGGTGCAAAATGCACCATTGTCATTGCACCGCTTCTGCAGGGAAGAATTCCGGCTATCTGTACCAATGTAACAACGGTAACCACACCAGGTGAGACCGTTGATGTGGTAGTTACTGATTACGGTGTAGCCATTAACCCAAGAAGACAGGATTTAATTGACTGTCTGAAGGATACCAACCTGCCCTTAAAGACCATTGAAGAGCTGCGGGATATTGCGTATTCGATTGTGGGAGAGCCGGATCCGGTTCAGTTTGGCGACAGAGTTGTTGGTGTTATTGAAGCCCGTGACGGAAGCATTATTGATGTTGTACGGGAAATTAAGGAATATGAATTTGAAGATTAAGCTTTAAATTCACAGGCGAAATGTAACAGTTCAGGAGGGGGCAAGCTTGACACGGCTTTTTTTGCCAGCTTTCCCGCCTTCCTGAATCAATTACGGTAAAATAATTATCCCGGTGGATGGGGACCGCCGGGTGATTATACAGCAGACTCTGCTTGCAGAGCGAAGACAAACCAATATATGGAGGTATTATATTTATGGCTGAAAACAAAGGATTTAGTCTGAAAACATTTGGAATGCCCTGGTGGCTGGCTGGAGCAATTGCAGTAATTGTTATTGCAGCAGCAGCAACAGGAGCTCTTTCCGCAGATTTGGCAGGCTGTTTTGCACTGATGCTTGCCATTGGTCTCATTTGTAACGAAATTGGTGAGCGAATTCCGTTCTGGAACAGCTACATTGGAGGCGGTCTTGTTCTGACCTTCCTGGTATCTGCTTTTCTGTTTACCTATAAACTGATTCCGCAGAAATACGCAGATGGAATGATTATGATTATGGATGATGCAGATTTCCTTTCTTTCTTTATCATCTTCCTGATCACCGGTTCCATTCTGGCTCTGGACAGAAAGCTTCTGGTTCGTTCCTTTGCAGGTTATATTCCGGCTATTTTCGGAGGACTCTTAGGCGCAGGTATTCTGGGTATTGCAGCAGGTCTGCTGTTTGGTATCAGTCCGGTTGACATTCTGCTGAAATATGTATGTCCGATTATGGGCGGCGGAAACGGCGCAGGCGCAGTTCCCTTAAGCCAGATTTATGAGACAGTTACCGGGGATGCAGCCGCTAACTACTATTCCTTTGCAATTACCATTTTAACCATTGCCAATATTTTTGCAATTCTGACTGCAGCAATCCTGAAAAAGATTGGTGAGAAGAAAACAAGCTGGACTGGTGACGGAACACAGCTGATCCGCAAGGGCGGAGATTTTGCTACGGAAGATAAAAAAGTAAAGGTAAGCATGAAAGACCTGGGCGGCGCATTCTTCCTGGCTATCGGTTTTTATGCTCTGGGACGCCTTTTTGCCAAGGCTCTGCTTCCTACTATTTTTGGCGTTGCAATCCACCAGTTTGCATATATGATCATTTTTGTTGCACTGGTAGCTGCATTAGGCATTGTACCCGAGAACATCCGTGCAGCAGCAAAAAAACTTCAGTCCTTCTTTACTGCAAACCTGATTCTGATTATTATGGTAGGCGTAGGCGTTGACACCAACATCATTGAGCTGGCTAAGGCAATTACCCTGGGTAACGTCGTGATTGCACTTGCGATTGTAATTGGAGCAATTATCGGTTCCGCTCTTGTGGGATACCTGGTTGGCTTCTTCCCCATCGACTCTGCAATTACTGCTGGTTTGTGTATGGCAAACCGCGGCGGTTCCGGAGACCTGGCAGTACTTGGTGCCTGTGATCGTATGAGTCTGATTGCATATGCACAGCTGTCTTCCCGTTTAGGCGGAGGTATCGTGCTGATTATTGCAAGTATTCTGTTTGGCGCTTTCCTGAAATAATGAACTAGGAAGCAATAACAAAACAAATATTACGCAGCAGGGGCTGTATACGCAAAAAGCGTGTACAGCTCCATTTGTTTGCGGCTGATGCATTTTCAAGACAGAAGGAACACTTACAAAAGGCGTTTTTTGTCGAACGATTTCCCTTGCATATTTTTCCTGCTCAGGCTATAGTAATAGTATCTTCATGAATCTGAGATTTTCGTACACTTCGTGTTTTTCCAGTAAAAATATTCCTATGATTCCATAATAAGTAACAAGTGCTGCAAAGCTGCACAGCAGAATGTAGGTAAGGAGGGTTTTATTGTTCAGCAGAGTATACAGCGGCGGTCTGTCCGGAATGGAGGGCTATGTCGTGCAGGTGGAGGCAGATGTCAGTTCAGGGCTGCCTTCTTTTCACATGGTAGGATATCTGGCTTCTGAGGTAAAGGAGGCAGAAGAGAGGGTCAGAACCGGGATTCGCAATTCCGGATTTCGTCTTCCCTCTATGCGAGTAACTGTGAATCTTTCACCGGCCAATGTGCGAAAGGATGGAACTGGCTGCGATTTGCCGGTTGCAGTTGCAGTTCTGGCCTCTTATGGAGTGGTGGAGCCAACGCTTTTGAAAGACTCGGCATTCCTGGGTGAACTGGGACTTGATGGAAGAATCAAGCCAGTGAGAGGCGTACTGTCTATGGTTTTGGCTATGCGTCAGGCTGGTATGCGCAGATGCTTTCTGGCAGAGGAAAATATTTCAGAAGGATTGGCAGTAGAACAGATAGAAATTATAAAAGTAAGCAGTATCGGCAGCCTGGTGGAGCTTCTGAATTGCCCGGAGCAGATAAAAACATCCATCCGCGGAACAGAAGCGATTGAGGAGAGTGTCTATGCTGTGGATTTTTCAGAGGTCAATGGGCAGAAGCTGGTGAGACGGGCAACGGAGGTGGCAGTGGCTGGATTTCACAATATTTTGTATATTGGTCCTCCAGGCAGCGGAAAAAGCATGATTGCCCGAAGAATTCCGACGATTATGCCAGAACTTACACAGGCAGAGCAGCTGGAGGTATCTCAGGTATATAGTATCTGCGGGCTGCTTCCTCAGGGAAGAGCGCTGATGCGGGAGCGGCCGTTTCGTGCTCCCCACCATACGATCAGCGCACAGGCTCTGACAGGCGGCGGGATGATTCCACGTCCAGGTGAGATTTCCCTGGCTTCCCGAGGCGTCCTGTTTCTTGATGAGCTTCCGGAATTTGAAAAAAGGACACTGGAAATTCTTCGCCAGCCTATGG
>ERZ1106983.1594-NODE-1594-length-18960-cov-5.460830_pt1 | contig 18960 bp, 17 predicted proteins | sample MGYA00403693_ERZ1106983 | MGnify/ENA primary metagenome ERZ1106983 (study PRJEB35170, sample SAMEA104062420) | human gut metagenome | biome: human gut; feature: human-associated habitat; material: faeces | place: Denmark | collected 2012-07-13 ...
GTCTTGAATGTTTTTGTTAATTTTGAACAATTTAAAGAAGATTATGAGGAGTTTCACAATTGTCTGACAGATTTGAAGGAAAAGGAGAAAAAAGTATGGCATATTTGGATTGTTCAGTGAAAAGCTGCACCTACAATAATGAAGACGGCTGTTGCTGCAAAGGCGACATTCAGGTGGAGGGACGCGAAGCAACCGAAGCACAGAGCACCTGTTGCGGAAGTTTCAAAGACCGCGGAACAAACGGTGCAGCCTGTAACGCATTAAAAGATGTTTCCAAGGAAATCGACGTTGCATGTGAGGCAACACACTGCCGTTTCAATGAAAATGAGAAATGTCACGCAGATCATATCGGTATTTCCGGTGCCGGAGCCTGCACCTGTGGAGAGACAGAGTGCGCAAGCTTCGAGTGCAACTGTAAATATGAATAATTAATACAGGTATGAAACTGGTCTGCACATGCTCCATTTGTGCAGACCATAAAAAAGCAGGATAAGAAAATTTACATCTGTAAAGCAGGATTCCAGTGCTTTAAAACACAAAAACTACACAAAAAGTTTACAAAGATACCCTTGTTTCTTTTGCCGCGGAGATGTAGTATGGGAGTTGGAAAAACAAAAAGATTCCTGTTTGGAGGCGGTACTTATGAGAAAAAAATCACATATTTCACTGGCACGTTACATTGTAAATAATATGGAAGACAATGATCTGAAAAAACATAAATTATCTTTTTACATCGGAAGTGTCCTGCCGGACATTAAGCCATCTTTCGTCTATAAGCGCCATGAGATGGACGGAACTTACCCGGATATCAGACGCCATATTGAGCGCCTTTCCGAGGGCAGGAAACTGGTGGAGAAGAAAAAAGGGCGCAAGTATTACATGGATCTTGGACAGATCAGCCACTATCTGGCAGACTATTTTACCTATCCTCACAATAAGATCTATCCGGGAAGTCTGAAGGATCACTGTTCTTACGAGGAGAAGTTAAAGCGGGATTTGCGGAGATATATCAGGACGGACGCTGCAAAACCGCATAAAGCAGATCATCTGGAATTTAACAGTGCCAGAAATCTTTGCGATTTTATCCAGAAATCCCATGATGATTATCTTGTGAGAAAGCATGATGTGGAGGATGATATCCATCACATTGTGGAGGTGAACTACAAGGCAATGGAGACAATGATACATTTACTCGCCGAGAAAAGGGCAGAATTCCGGTTAAAACATTCCTGAAAAATGAAAAACATACAAAAACGATAGGAAAACATACGAATCAAATATTAATTTTTTATGAACAGCGCATCCAAAGTCGAAAAATGGATGCGCTGTTTTTGTAGGAAATACGTGCAATTGTGAAAAAATCCGTTTGGAAATGTCGAATTTTGGAGAAAACTCATCACCTAATTCATTTGATTTTTGAATCTGCGGATAGTAATATGGAGAATATAAAAGAGAGGAAAAGAAAAAGGGGAAAAGAAAAAGGGACTATTCTCTGCTCCGGCAATTAGCAGAAATTTGAATTTGTAAAATTGCATTTTCCATTGAGGAAATCAGGAGGATTCATATGAGAAAGTTGAGTGAGTTACAGCAGGAAATCGAATCCGTTCGATTTGAACTGGATCAGGCACTTTTACGACAGGATAAGTTTGATAATTACTATCAAAAAAGTACAAAACTCGATCAGCTGATTGAAGAGTATATCGAGGAAACAGAAAGAAGTAAGTAGAGAAGAATGGAAAATAATGCCAAATCAGGAAATAACTGGTCTGGCATTATTTTTTTGCGCTAAAATATTGATTTTTTCTTAAGAATAGTCTAATATATGTTTAAAAGTGGTGGAAAGTGGTAGAGAATGGTTCGAAGTGGTGGCAAATGACCACAGAAATGGAAAATCAAGAGGAACCAGCTGCCGCACAAAGGCAGGTGATTGTGTCATGTTTATGGGAGAATACAACCACACAGTTGATCCAAAAGGCAGACTGATAGTTCCGGCAAAATTCAGAGAGCAGCTTGGCGATGAATTTGTAGTGACAAAGGGACTTGATGGATGCTTATTTGTGTATACGTCAGAAGAATGGCACAACATCGAAGAAAAATTTAGAAATATTTCCATGACTTCCAAGGATGCAAGAAAGTTTTCACGTTTCTTTTTTGCAGGAGCAGCTTCCTGTGAACTGGACAAGCAGGGAAGAATCCTTCTTCCACCAGTTTTAAGAGAATATGCAAATCTGACAAAAGATGTCGTTTTAGTCGGAGTCTTAAGCAGAGTGGAAATCTGGGACAAAGACAGATGGCAGGAGAATACATATGATGAAGATGAGATGGATGAGATTGCAGAACACATGGCAGATTTAGGGTTCAGCATCTGATCCACAGAGAATAAAAAAAGAGAGCCAGAGCAAAAGTCAGGCAGAGAGGATCACAATGGAATTTAATCATTATTCAGTATTGCTAAATGAGACAATTGAAAATTTGAATATCAAGCCTGACGGAATCTATGTGGATGGAACACTTGGCGGTGGCGGACATGCTTATCAGGTGGCTTCACGGTTATCAGAAAAAGGCAGGCTGATCGGAATCGATCAGGACGCGGATGCAATCGCAGCCGCCGGAGAAAGATTAAAGGAATTTGGTGACAAGATCACCATTATCCGAAGCAATTACGCCAACATGAAAGAGGAACTTCACCGCATTGGCGTGGGAAAGGTGGATGGAATCGTGTTGGATCTTGGCGTATCTTCGTTTCAGTTAGATACACCGGAGCGTGGTTTTACTTACCGTGATGAGAATGCTCCACTTGATATGAGAATGGATGACAGACAGAGCCTGACTGCAAAAGATATCGTAAACGGATACAGTGAGATGGATCTTTACCGGATCATCCGTGATTATGGTGAGGACAAGTTTGCAAAAAATATTGCAAAACACATCGTGCAGGAGAGGGCAAAGAAACCGATCGAGACAACCGGAGAACTGACGGAGATCATCAGGGCTTCCATTCCAATGAAAGTTCAGGTGACCGGTGGACATCCGGCAAAAAGAACCTTTCAGGCAATCCGTATTGAGCTGAACAAAGAGTTAGAAGTACTGCAGAATAATCTGGATGATATGATCGACCTTTTGAATCCGGGTGGTAGAATCTGTATTATCACGTTCCATTCCTTAGAGGATCGTATTGTAAAGACGAATTTTAAACGAAATGAGAACCCATGTACCTGTCCGAGCGATTTCCCAGTGTGTGTATGTGGCAAAAAATCCAAGGGAAAGGTAGTCACAAGAAAACCGATTCTTCCTTCCGAGGAAGAATTAGAAGTGAACTCCCGTTCCAAGAGTGCAAAATTAAGAGTTTTTGAAAGGGTGTAGCAGATGCCGAACAGAACAGTAAATCACAACAATCGAAATAGAGCAGCATATCAGGTAGATGGCAACACCGTACGCCGTATGGAGGCGATGCCGGATTACCGCAAAGAGCGCAGAGACAGACAGGAGCGGGAACGCGAGGAAGAGCTGAAAAAACGCAGACGTGCCGCAGCCAGAAATCAGGCAAAAGCGCTTCGCATGAGCAAAAGTTATGTTGTATTCCTGACAATGGCAGTGACCGTATTTGGCATTTTCTGTGGAGCTTATATTAAGCTTCAGTCCGATGTGACTGCAAGAATGAAAAAAATAGCAAGCTTAGAGAGCCAGGTGACAGACCTTAAGGCTGACAATGACGAGGCTTACAAGAGAATTAATACCGCAGTAGATCTCGATGCAATCAAGGAGAAGGCAATCAATGAACTTGGTATGTTTTATGCAACACAGGATCAGATCGTCTACTACTCTGTAGATAAGGCAGACTACATGAATCAGTATAATGAAATCCCGCAATAGGGGGATTTTCAGACAAAAAAATAATTCAGGTGGTAGAATGGCAAAAAGAAGACCGAAAAAGCCGATGTTAAAGTTTCCAAAGCGTATGCAGAAAAAAATGATCGTCATGTTTACGGTTGTTGCAGCGCTTATGATCGGACTCATCGGAAGACTGATGTATATTGAATACACCAGTGGAGAAAAATATGAGAAAATCGTTCTGGCACAGCAGGGCTATGACAGCCAGACAATTCCTTATCAGAGAGGTGACATTGTAGACGCAAAAGGAACTGTGCTGGCAACCAGTATCGCAGTTTATAATGTGATTCTGGACTGTTCCGTTTTAAATGATGATGAAAAATATGTGGAGCCGACGATCAATGCGCTTGTAAGCTGCTTCCCAGATCTGACGAGTGAACAGCTTTATTCTTATCTGAAAGACTCTCCGGACAGCAGATATATTGTGCTTGCCAAACGTTTATCCTATGATACGATCCAGCCTTTTGTGAATCTGCAGGAGGAGCGGGATGAAAAGGGAAAACTGGTTAATCCATATATCAAAGGTGTTTGGTTTGAAAAAGAGTACCAGAGACAATATCCATATGGAAAACTGGCAAGTTCTGTGATCGGGTTCACAACATCCGGTAACCTCGGAATTAATGGACTGGAAAATTATTATGATGACACGTTAAATGGAATTAACGGCAGACAGTATGGATATCTGAATTCAGACAGTAATTTTGAAAAAACGATCAAACCGGCAGTCAACGGCAATACGTTAGTGACAACGATCGATGCGACGATCCAGTCGGTGGTAGAGAAGAAAATACAGGAGTTTAATGAGGCCTATACAGATGGTTACAGAGAGGGTGAGGGCGGAGCAACAAGAATCGGCGTGCTCATCATGAAACCGGACAATGGCGATGTCCTTGCAATGGCACAGTATCCAAATTACGATCTGAGCAATCCATGGGATTTATCTGAGTATTATACACAGGAAGAGATCGATGCGATGGATGATGATGCGAGACTCGAAGCGTTAAATCAGTTGTGGCAGAACATATGTCTGACCTATACTTATGAGCCGGGATCAACGGCAAAACCATTTACGGTTGCAGCCGGGCTTGAGACAGGAACACTGTCGACCAATGATACCTTTTTCTGTGATGGAGCCGAACAGCTCAGCGGATTTACCGTAAAATGTGTTGCCTATCGAAAAGGCGGACACGGAATGCAGACTTTGGAACAGACGTTAATGAACTCCTGCAATGATGCCTTGATGCAGATGTCCTACCGGATCGGGGCAGAGAATTTCACGGAGTACCAGCAGATTTTTGGATTTGGACAGAAAACGAACATCGATCTTCCGGGAGAATCGAGAACTGATTCCCTGATTTACACATTGGATACAACATCACAGCTGAGTCTTGCAACCAATGCTTTCGGACAGAACTTTAACACCACGATGATCCAGCTTGGAACTGCTTTCTGTTCTCTGGTCAATGGCGGTAAGTTATATCAGCCGAGAGTGGTAAGCAAGATCACGGATCAGAATGGAAATACGATTCAGGATATTTCCCCGACGTTGCTGCGTGAAACAGTATCTAAGACAACAAGTGATACATTAAAACAATACATGTATTCAACCGTGACATCCGGTACCGGAAATACGGCAAAAGTAGACGGTTACTCCATGGGAGGTAAAACCGGAACGGCGCAGAAAGTGCCTCGTGATGGTGTGAACTATCTGGTTTCTTTTATCGGTTTTGCACCGGTGGACGATCCTCAGTTAATGATCTACTGTTTTGTGGATGAGCCGAACTCACAGGATCAGCCACACAGTACATTTGCACAGAATATTGTGAGGGAGATTTTAGAAGAAGTACTTCCTTATATGAATATTTATCCAGATGAGGAGACGACAGGTTTACATTCCGGGTGGGATATTACCGGAACGGATACAGGCGCAGCCGCTGTGACAGACCGTGTGACAGGAAATATAGAAAATATCTCGGAGGAAGAACCGGAAGGAACGGATGATGTGCCGGATACCATGGAGGATATTCCGGGAGCCGGGGAAAACAACGAAGAAAACGCCGAAAATGATGGCGTAAATGCCGAAGAAGCAGGAACAACGTCCGATAACAGTGAATAAAAACATAACCTCATAAAAGTTGGAATAAAATGCAAGGAAGACTTTTATGAGGTTTTTGTTTTATGTATCGGAATAAGACCTTTAACCGCAAAAAGGTAATGATCGTATTCGTGGCAGTTTTTTTTATCATGATGTTTCTGATCGGAAGACTGGTATATCTGATGATCTTCTGCTCCGAATATTATGGAAATAAAGCGGAGAATCTTCATGAGAGGGAACGTGATATTAAGGCGGCACGGGGAAAACTTTTGGATGCAAACGGCACAGTGCTTGCCACAAACAAATCTGTGTGCACGATCTCCGTGATCCATAACCAGATAGAAGAACCCGGGAAAGTCATTGAGATGCTTGTGAGAGAACTTGGCATTCCGGAAGAGACTGCGAGAAAGCGCGTGGAGAAAGTCAGTTCCATCGAGCGTGTGAAAACAAATGTCGCAAAGGAGACCGGGGATGCGGTCAGAGCCTATGGACTTTCAGGGGTGAAAGTGGATGAGGATTATAAACGATATTACCCTTATGGGACGCTCGCTTCCAAAGTGCTTGGATTTACCGGAGCCGACAATCAGGGCATTTTGGGACTTGAAGTGAAGTATGATGAATATCTTCAGGGAACCAACGGGAAAATCCTCACGTTAACCGATGCAAGGGGAATAGAGATCGAGAATGCCGGGGAGAGCAGATTAGAACCTGTGAACGGTTATGATCTTTGCTTATCCTTAGACCGCAATATTCAGATGTACTGTGAGCAGGCGGCAAAAAAGGTCTGCACCAAAAAATCGGCGGACAGTGTTTCCGTGATCGTGATGAACCCGCAGAACGGCGAACTTATGGCGATGGTGAATTATCCGGAGTTTGACCTGAACGATCCGTTTACTCTGGCTGGGGACACCGGGGAAACTGTGTCAGCGGAAGAAAAACAGGATCTGTTGAATAAGATGTGGCGGAACCAGTGTATCAGTGATACCTACGAGCCGGGTTCCACATTTAAGATTATTACGGCAGCGGCAGCGTTAGAAGAGGGAGTGGTAAAACTGGATGATACATTTTACTGCCCGGGTTATAAAATCGTGGAGGACAGACGTATCCGGTGTGCAAGAACGACAGGACACGGGGCGGAAACCTTTGAGACAGGGATCATGAACTCTTGCAACCCGGTTTTTATGGAACTCGGCGAGCGGTTAGGCGCGGAGAACTTTGTCGGTTACTTCAAACAGTTCGGGCTGTTATCCAAAACGAATATTGATCTTCCGGGGGAAGCGGGAACAATCATGCATAAGACGGAAAATATTGGACCGGTGGAACTTGCGACAATCTCGTTTGGGCAGTCGTTTCAGATTACCCCCATCCAGCTTGTCACGACGGTATCTTCTATTATTAATGGGGGAACGCGCGTGACACCACATTTTGGCGTAAGCGTGCAGGATGCGGACGGAAATACAGTAAAAACGTTCTCCTATGAAACGCATGAGAATATCTGCACAGCAGAAACTTCGGAAACGATGCGCTATCTGCTGGAGAAAGTGGTGTCAGAGGGAACTGGTAAAAATGCCAAAATTGAGGGCTTTTCCATCGGTGGAAAGACAGCAACTTCACAGACACTTCCAAGAAGCGACCATAAATACATTTCATCGTTTCTCGGATTTGCGCCCGCTGACAATCCGCAGGTGCTTGTGCTTGTTGTTATTAACAATCCGCAGGGGATTTATTACGGCGGAACGATCGCTGCTCCTGTGGCGAAGGAAATATTCGAAAACATTTTGCCTTACCTTGATAAATGAGATGAAATAACGTATACTAGTTAGGCGAATTGAACGTTAGAAAAAATACAAGAGGTGTTTAGTCATGGATTATGAAATAGTGATACCAGTTTTGATTTCTTTTGCAATCAGTGCAATTTTAGGACCGATCGTGATCCCCTTTTTGAAACGGTTAAAGGTGGGGCAGACGGAGCGTAAAGAGTTGGAATCCCATTTGAAGAAAAATGGAACCCCGACTATGGGTGGACTTATGATACTGGCAAGTATTATCATTACCTCTCTGTTTTATGTCAAAGATTATCCGAGAATTATCCCAATCCTTTTTATGACCGTGGGATTCGGTGTGATCGGTTTTCTGGATGATTATCTGAAGGTTGTGCTCCGCAGATCGGACGGACTGCTTCCGTGGCAGAAGATGATCTTACAGTTTGTTGTGACAACCGTATTTGCAGTTTATATGGTGCGTTATTCCGGAATTGAACTTACCATGCTGATTCCGTTTTCCGGCGGAAAGTACTTGAATATCGGATGGCTTGCGATTCCGCTACTTTATTTTGCAGTGATCGGAACTGTAAATGGTGTGAATTTTACGGATGGTGTGGATGGGCTTGTGTCAAGCGTTACGATCATGGTTGCAACCTTTTTTTCGGTTGTGGCGATCGGAACAAATGCAGGGATCGCACCGATCACCTGCGCAGTAGCAGGAGCCCTGCTTGGATTTTTATTATTTAATGTGTATCCGGCAAGCGTTTTCATGGGCGATACCGGTTCGCTGGCACTGGGCGGCTTTGTTGTGGCAACTGCCTATATGCTCCAGATGCCATTATATATCCTGATCGTTGGACTGATTTATCTGGCAGAAGTCATATCTGTTATGGTTCAGGTTACTTATTTTAAATACACTAAGAAAAAAACAGGTGTTGGAAAACGAATTTTCAGAATGGCTCCGTTACATCATCATTTTGAGCTTGGTGGATGGTCAGAGACGAGAGTTGTCGCAGTGTTTGCAATCGTGACAGCACTGCTTTGCATGCTTGCATTATTAGGCTTATAAATCGCATTGGAAAATTGCAAAATGACCTGCCCGAACGGAGCAGGAGATTGGAAGGATAAGACGATGAATTTAGAAGGAAAAAGAGTGTTAGTAGTAGGTTCTGGAAAAAGCGGAGTTGCAGCCGCAGAACTGCTCAGAAAAAAAGGAATCACATTTGTACTTTTTGATGGAAATAAAGATTTAGATGTGACAGCATTGATCGAGAAAAATCCGGTATTTGCCGGAGCAGAGATCCTTTTGGGAGAACTTGCACCGGAAGATATGGCGCGCATTGATCTTGTTGTGTTAAGTCCGGGCGTGCCGACAGACCTTCCAATGGTCAATGAACTTCGAAACAGACAGATTCCAATCTGGGGCGAAATTGAACTTGCCTATCATTTTGCAAAGGGAAGAATTATTGCAATTACCGGAACAAACGGAAAAACTACGACAACTTCGCTTGTGGGTGAGATCATGGCGAATTATTTCGATGATGTGAAAGTGGTCGGCAATATTGGAATCCCATACACATCGGTAGCGGCAAACACGACAGAGGATACTGTGACAGTCGCAGAGATCAGCAGCTTCCAGTTAGAGACAACACATGAGTTTGCGCCGGAAGTGACAGCTATTTTAAATATCACACCGGATCATCTGAACCGTCATCATACGATGGAATGTTATATCGAGACAAAAGAGAGCATTACAAAGAATCAGACCGCCGGGGATACCTGTGTGTTGAATTATGAGGATGAAGTGCTGCGCAGGTTTGGCGAGACACTTCAGACAAAAGTTGTATTTTTCAGCAGCAAGCGCAGACTGGAAAAGGGACTTTATCTGGACGGAGAAGATATTTTTTATGCAGACGGCACAACGGACACAAAAGTGATCAATGTAAATGAGCTGAATATTTTAGGAAAACACAATTATGAGAATGTCATGGCGGCAGTCGGAATGTCGGTAAGCTTTGGCGTACCGATGGATAAAATTGTGGAAGTGCTGAAACGTTTCCAGGCAGTCGAGCATAGAATTGAGTATGTGACAGAAAAACGCGGCGTGAAGTTTTACAATGATTCCAAGGGAACAAACCCGGATGCGGCAATCCAGGGAATCCGCGCGATGAACCGTCCGACACTGTTGATCGGTGGAGGTTATGACAAACAGTCTGAATATGATGAGTGGATTGAGAGTTTTGACGGCAAGGTGAAGAAACTCGTGCTGATCGGTCAGACGAAGGAAAAGATTGCGGAATGTGCGAAGAAACATGGCTTTGAGGATGTCATACTCTGTGATACATTTGAGGAGGCAATTGACACCTGTTATGCAAACGCAGTGAGCGGGGATGCGGTATTGCTTTCCCCTGCATGTGCAAGCTGGGGCATGTTCGCAAACTATGAGGAGCGCGGACGCATTTTTAAGGAATACGTGCGCAATCTGGCAGAATAAAAAATGTCAGGCATAATGGCATGACGTGCAGTAAATAAGAAATGAGGAATTGGAATGGCAAGAGGTCAGCAGACGGAAAAGAAAAAAAAGCCAATTAAATATTTCGATTACAGTCTTTTGTTTCTGATCATTTTTCTTTTGTGTTTTGGATTGGTCATGTTGTACAGTACCAGTTCCTATGCAGGTTCCAATAAGTTTGGGGATGCTTCCTATTTTGTAAAAAAACAGTTGTTTGCAACAGGACTGGGGATCGTGGGTATGTATATCGTATCTAAGATCCCATATCGGTTCTGGATGAAGGTGAGTTCCATGGCGTATCTGGCAGCTATCGTGCTCTGTACCGCCGTTATTTTTATTGGTACAGAGGCAAACGGTCAGGCGAGATGGTTAAAAATCGGGCCGTTATCTTTCCAGCCGTCAGAGTTTGCCAAGTTTGCGGTTATTATTTTTCTGGCAACGGTTATTTATAAGACACCACAGAAGATGGGAGAGTTCATGAGTCTTGTCAAGATTATGGTCATTGTGCTCCCAATCGTTGCGGTGGTCGCCTATAATAACTTAAGTACTGCAATCATTATACTTGGAATTGCAGTCTGTATGTTGTTTGTTGCCAGTCCGAAGTATTCCCACTTTGTGTTGATGGCAGTGGCAGTCGGTGTGGTAGGTGTTGTTTTCATCAGTTTTGAGGCATACCGGATGGATCGTATCAAGATCTGGCTGAATCCGGAAGCCTACGAGAAGGGTTATCAGACCTTACAGGGACTGTATGCGATCGGTTCCGGCGGTTTATTTGGAAAAGGGCTTGGCGAGAGTATGCAGAAGCTGGGATTTATTCCTGAGGCGCAGAATGATATGATTTTCTCTGTTATCTGTGAGGAACTTGGACTTTTTGGCGCGGTGTGCGTGATCTTATTGTTTCTGCTGATGATCTGGAGATTTATGATCATTGCCAATAATGCGTCAGACCTTTATGGGGCGCTGGTCGTGGTTGGTATTATGGCGCATTTGTCCATCCAGGTTATTTTAAATATTGCGGTTGTGACCAATACGATCCCGAATACCGGTATTTCACTGCCGTTTATCAGTTATGGAGGTACTTCGGTTTTATTCCTGCTTGCAGAGATGGGGCTTGCGCTTTCCGTGGCAAAGGGAATTAAATTTGAGGTTAATTAAATATGATAAAAGAAGAGAGAAGAAGAAAAAAGCGCAGAAAGATAGGATTGTACATCCTGTTGATATTGATTCTGCTTATCGCAGCGGGCGTTTTCATTGTCATGAATGTTTTTACCGTGGAAAACGTTGTCGTGGAGGGAAATGAACTGTACAGCTCCACACAGATTGAAAACATGGTGCTGAATGATGAATATTCCTGGAATTCCCTGTATGTAGATCTGAAATACAGATTTGTGGATATCGGGGAAGTTCCGTTTGTAGATACGATGGAGGTTTCACTGGACAATCCCCATACCGTACATATTAAAGTTTACGAAAAAGGAATGCTCGGCTATCTTTATATTAATTCCATTGGTCAGAATGCTTATTTTGACAAAGATGGATTTGTAGTCGAGACATCTACGGAAGTGATTGACGGTGTGCCAAAAATCACAGGAATCTCCTGTGAGGAAGTGGTACTTTATGAGAAACTGCAATTAGAGAACAGTGATATTTTGCGGGATTTACTGAACCTGACACAGACTTTGAAAAAATATAATCTGCTCCCGGATGAGATCCAGTATGACAGTAACATGGAGCCGGTGCTTTACTATGGAACAATCCAGGTGAAAATTGGTTCTGAGGACAACCTGTCGCAGAAAGTTGTGAGGTTATCCATTATTTTGCCACAGCTTGACGGACTTAGCGGCACACTCCATTTAGAGACATGGACACCGGAGACGACCGACATTATCTGGGACAGGGCAGAAGAACAATCGGAAACAGAAGAGGAGACGACAGAAGAGCCTTCTGAGGAGCCGTCGGCAGATACACCAGCGGAAGAACAACCTGCACAGGATGTGCCGGCAGAGAATACACCGGCCGAAGAGCAGCAGCCAGCCGAAAATGCACCGGCGGAGGATATGCCGCCAGTGGAACAATAAAAACCGTAAAAAAACTTGATTTTTTTTTGAAAAAGCGGTTGATTTGTTGTAGGAAAAATTATATTATAGTTTATAAGAGTTAAAAAACGCAAAATATAGTATGATTTCGAGAGTAGATAACTAAACAAAGTAGAAATGGGCTTGTCTGGTTATCATATTTGACATAAATATAGGGAGATATGAAGGAGGAACTACCTTGCTGGAAATTAGAACAACAGAAGCAGATGCCAGTGCAAAAATTATCGTGATCGGAGTTGGAGGAGCTGGTAATAATGCTGTAAATAGAATGATCGATGAAAATATTGGCGGTGTTGAGTTTATTGGTATCAACACAGATAAGCAGGCATTACAGTTATGTAAGGCACCGACATTGATCCAGATCGGTGAGAAGCTTACCAAAGGACTTGGTGCAGGAGCACAGCCTGAGGTTGGACAGAAAGCAGCGGAAGAGAGCGCAGAGGAGTTATCAGCTGCAGTGAAAGGTGCAGACATGGTTTTCGTTACCTGTGGTATGGGTGGTGGAACCGGTACAGGTGCCGCACCAGTCGTTGCCAAGATTGCAAAAGAGCAGGGAATCTTAACGGTAGGTGTTGTTACAAAACCTTTCAAATTTGAAGCAAAACAGCGTATGTTGAACGCAACCGGTGGTATTGAACGTTTAAAAGAGAGCGTAGATACACTGATTGTCATTCCAAATGATAAATTATTAGAGATCGTAGACAGACGTACTACAATGCCGGATGCATTGAAGAAGGCAGATGAAGTATTACAGCAGGCAGTACAGGGAATCACAGACCTTATCAATTTACCTGCACTCATTAACCTTGACTTTGCGGATGTTTCCACCGTTATGAAGGACAAGGGACTTGCACATATCGGTATTGGTTCTGCCAAGGGAGACGACAAGGCGATCGAAGCTGTAAAACTTGCAGTTGCCAGCCCATTGCTTGAGACAACTATTAACGGTGCAACACACGTTATTATTAATATTTCCGGAGATATCTCCTTGATGGATGCAAATGATGCAGCAAGCTATGTACAGGATCTTGCAGGAGATGATGCCAATATTATCTTCGGTGCGAAGTTTGATGAGTCTATGACAGATGAGGCAACCATTACGGTTATTGCAACAGGACTTGAGACTGCCGGTGCAAACGCAGCAAGCAAAATTGTTCCTAAGATGCAGTATCAGAACATGGGAACTGTTCCAAGACCGACAGCACCTGTAACACCAAGACCAGCAGCACAGGCTGGTTATACAGCTCCGGTACAGCCAAACCCGGCACCAACTTTCTCTGGTATTCAGAAACCACGCCAGCCAGAAAGCTCTGTACAGCAGATGGATATCAAGATTCCGGATTTCCTTAAGAATTCCAGAAGATAATTACATAAGAAGATGACAGGATCGTTACATGAAGATCATAAGGTTTTCATGTAACGGTCTTTTTTTGTCAGAAAAACTGGATGAACTTCTGAAAGTAGAGGGAGTGTTTTGACAAAAAAGATGGTTCTAAAAAAATATAATGTGACTATGGAGAAGGAAAAGGAGGGAGTGGTTCCAAATATATATTTTTTATGCAGATGTCTATCTGTTACAGAATCTGTGGATGGATTTTATTGCGCTTGCGGGCGCAAATTGTCTTTTGCGGCGCAGGGTAAAGGGAAGAAGACTGTGGTTTATTGCATTTCTGTCATCCATAGGAACTCTGATCATTACATTGACCGTTACGGAGCCTTTTTGCAGGGCGATTCTGATTCACTTCCTGCTCAATACAGGAATGGTTGTTCTGTGTTTTGGAAAAAGTTCGTGGCGTGAGTTTTTAGAAAACTGGGCAGTCATTTATCTGATGGTCATTTTCCTTGGCGGGGTTATGGAATTATTGAGAAGCAGTGCAACAGGAATGACATTTTTCTGGATTCAGGCGGTCATTGCGGCACTGGTTCTGTCGGTTGTCACATGGTATCTGGGACGTAGAAAACAGTTTGGAAATCAGCTTTTTCCAGTGACATTGGTGCATCGGGGGCATGCGATGGAAACTATGGGATACTGGGACAGTGGAAATCAGTTGAGAGATCCATATAATCATAGACCAGTATGTATTTTAAGTAAAAAAGTGGCCGCAAAGATCTTAAATCCGAAAAAGGACAGGGTACATTTTATCCCTTATTGTTCCCTGGGGCAGAAGGAGGGGCTTTTGCCGGTGACAGAGATCACATGCATAAAAATTCAGAATGGAAGGCACGAAGTCGAGATAAGACCGGCAACGGTTGGAATTGCAAATGAAGGATTATTGGAAGGAAAAGAATATGATATGATTCTTCATGCATCTATGCTGGAGTGTCAGGAAAGAGGAACAAAACATGATCATGAGACTTGTACTGCCAAGATATGAAAAGGTTCATTTTCTGTCCGGGATTTGCAGCCTTTTTTTGCGAAAGGAAGATGAGGTGCACTATATTGGAGGTGCAGAGATTTTGCCGCCACCGTTGGAGGGAGAGCGGGAAGCATACTGTATCCGGATGCTCGATGGTGTGCATGCAGAGCGGGCGAGAAAGGAGCTGATCGAACACAACCTGCGGCTGGTTGTATACATAGCAAAAAAGTTTGATAACACAGGGGTCGGAGTGGAGGATCTTATCTCCATAGGAACGATCGGTCTCATCAAAGGGATCAATACCTTTAATCCGGACAAAAATATTAAATTGGCCACTTACGCATCGCGCTGCATTGAAAATGAGATTTTAATGTATCTGAGGAGAAACAGCAAGACAAAACTGGAGGTTTCCATCGATGAACCCTTAAATGTGGACTGGGATGGAAATGAACTGCTCTTATCGGATATTCTGGGGACGGATGAGGATGTCGTGGGGAAAGACATGGAAACGGATGTAGAGCGGAAACTGTTAAAGACTGCGATCGAAAAGCTGTCTGGAAGGGAACGGATGATCATCGAACTGAGGTTCGGACTGAATACTTCTGATGGGGAGGAGAAGACACAGAAAGAGGTGGCAGATATGCTTGGAATCTCCCAGTCCTATATCTCAAGACTTGAGAAAAAAATTATGGGAAGATTGAAAAAAGAAATTGTACGATTTGAATAACAGGAGTATAATTGTGTTATAAATTAAAGGAAAAGTCGAACTATTTGACAATGGGAACAGACAGTGGACAGATGAGACAACATGCAGCAGATGACTGCATGGGGATCAGATGAAAACGGACTGGAATTTACAGACAGGGGGAAGGACAGATGCAGATAGAATTTTTGGGTGCAGCGCATGAGGTGACAGGAAGCTGTCATTATGTAACATTCGGGGATAAACATGTACTGGTGGATTGTGGTATGGAGCAGGGACCGGATCTGTATGTGAATCAGGAGATTCCGGTGAATGCAGCAGCGGTGGATTATGTGTTCGTGACACACGCACACATTGATCATTCCGGTCTGCTGCCGCTATTGTATAATCATGGATTCCGGGGACAGATTTTTGCGACAGAGGCAACAACGCAGCTCTGTAATATCATGTTAAAAGACAGCGCACATATCCAGATGTTTGAGGCAGAATGGAGAAACCGGAAAGCAAAACGGGCCGGAAAACCGGAAGTGGTACCAATGTACGATATGAACGACGCAATGGGGGTGCTGACACACTTTGTGCCGTGTGAATATAACAGCATTGTGGAGATCTGTGACGGATTAAAGGTACGGTTTGTGGATGCAGGACATCTGCTCGGCTCATCAAGCATTGAGATGTGGATCAGAGAGGATGATGAAGAAGTCAAAGTTGTATTTTCGGGGGATATCGGAAATGGTAATCGTCCACTGATCAAAGATCCACAGTATATCAAAGACGCGGATTATGTTGTAATGGAGTCCACGTACGGTGACAAAGAGCATGAGACACCGCCGGACTATGCAGTCGCACTTGCAGGGGTATTGAAGGATACCTTTACAAGAGGTGGAAATCTTGTGATCCCTGCATTTTCCGTAGGAAGAACGCAGGAGATGCTTTACTTTATCCGAAGGATCAAGACGGAACATCTGTTGCCGGAGTTTGAAAATTTCCCGGTGTTTGTCGATAGTCCGCTGGCAGTGGAGGCAACTACGATCTTTAATAAGAACGTGGAGGACTGTTTCAGCGAGGAAGCGTTGGATCTTGTGCATCAGGGAATTAACCCAATCGGTTTTCCAGGACTGCGCATGGCGATCACGAGTGATGAATCCAAGATGATCAATTTCGACGAGCAGCCGAAAGTTATTATTTCCGCATCCGGTATGTGTGAGGCAGGACGTATCCGTCACCATTTAAAACACAACCTCTGGCGAAAGGATTCCACGATTTTATTTGTTGGTTATCAGGTTCCCGGAACACTTGGAAATTCTCTTTTAAATGGGGCAAAGCAGGTAAAGCTTTTTGGTGAGACCATCGAGGTACATGCGAAGATTGAGAATCTTCCGGGAATCAGCGGTCACGCAGACCGGAATAATCTGACAAAGTGGATTGGAGCATTTGAGATACCACCGAAAAAAGTGTTTATTGTACATGGGGACGACAAAGTGACGGAGAATTTTGCGGCACATGTGCATGACGTATATGGATATGACGCTTATGCACCATATAGCGGTGATATATTTGACCTTGTGACGGGAGAGCAGATCGCAGCCGGAAGCAGGGAGCTGATCGAGAAGAAGAAAAATGGATCATCAAAAGCTTCCAGCAACGTATTTGCAAGACTTCTTGCGGCAGGACAGAGGCTGCTTGAGGTTATTAATAAGTGCGAGGGTCTGCCGAACAAGGAACTTGCAAAATTTGCAGATCAGATTAATGCATTATGTGATAAATGGTCGAGATAATATTATAGGGTAAGATATTGGCGGATGGTTTTCAATGCAGACTTTTCCAGACGGCTGACCTGTGCCTGGGAAATATGGATCTCATCCGCCACTTCCATCTGTGTTTTTCCTTCAAAAAAGCGGAGGTTGATAATGAAGTTTTCGCGTTCTGACAGGTGGTTCATGGCATCACTTAGAGAGAGCTTTTCCACCCAGTTTTCTTCTTTATTTTTCTTATCACTGATCTGATCCATGACATAGAGGGTATCGCCCCCATCGGTGTAGACCGGATCATAGAGGCTTACCGGACTCTGAATCGCATCCAGTGCGTATAAAATGTCTTCTGCGGCAACCCCGGATTCCGCTGCGATCTCCTGCAGGGTAGGTTCCTTAAATGAATTCCTGGACAGAACTTCCTTGGCATGGATCGCTTTGTAGGCGGTGTCGCGGAGGGAGCGGCTCACACGGATACTGTTGTTGTCACGCAGATATCTGCGGATCTCCCCGATGATCATCGGTACCGCATAAGTGGAAAATTTTACCTCTAATTCTGTATTAAAATTATTGATTGCTTTAATAAGGCCAATACAGCCAATCTGGAACAGATCATCCGGATTCTCTCCACTTGCACCGAACCTCCTTATTACACTTAAGACAAGTCTTAGATTACCTTTGATATATTCTTCTTTCGCTTCCTGATCTCCCGCTTTAATACGCACAAACAAAGCTTCCTTCTCCTTTTCATTCAGGATCGGAAGCTTTGCTGTATTCACACCACATATTTCTACTTTTCCCTGTGCCATTGCGAACCTCCTGTCAGAATCTTCTCTATCAGTTTCTAGTAAAATGATTCTCCATATCGCACAGGCTTATGCGGATTCTTATGAAATTAAAAAAACTTTTACTCCTTGACATCCGGTCTGACGTCGGTTATCTGTCCCATTTGTCTGCCAGATTTTGGATCTGTGTTTCAAATTTTGCCATATCTTTATTGGCAATTCCTTCGTTCTTATATACTACATTTAACAGACGTTTGGCTGCTGCCACCAGACGGTTAAATGCAGATGCACTTTTAATCTTATTCGGCTTTTCTTCTGCCTTCTTCGGAATCTTCTGACCAATGGTAATGATCTCATTTGTCGCAAGATCTACGGAACCTCCGGAATACGGTGCAAATGCCGGGCAGCCAAATTGCTCTTCTACAAGCGCAGCAAAATGATCCGTCACTGTATCCTCACCATGTACAACCATCACACGGTCCGGTACCTTTTCAAATCCTGCGAGCCAGTCTAACAGTCCATTCATATCTGCATGTCCGCTGATTCCCCTTAACACTTCTATCTTTGCGTTGACCGTGATGTTCTCACCAAATAATTTCACACTCTGTGCACCTTCGATCAGCTTTCTTCCAAGCGTTCCCACTGCCTGATATCCAACAAAACAGATGGTACATTCCGGCCGCCACAGATTATGTTTCAAGTGATGCCTGATACGTCCGGCCTCACACATACCGGATGCAGACAGGATTACTTTAGGTTTCGTATCAAAATTAATCTGTCTGGATTCATCACTGGTAATCGTTGTCTTGAGTCCCTGGAACAACAGTGGGTTAATTCCCTGATTGACAAGCGCCATTGCGTCTTCATCAAAGCATCCTTTGACATTTTTATTAAACACATTGGTCGCTTCAATTGCCAGCGGACTGTCTACATACACTTCAAATCCCGGGAATTCCGGAAGCAGATTCTTTTCTTTTATCTCTCTGATAAAATACAGGATTTCCTGC
>ERZ1106983.1595-NODE-1595-length-18949-cov-3.681116_pt1 | contig 18949 bp, 15 predicted proteins | sample MGYA00403693_ERZ1106983 | MGnify/ENA primary metagenome ERZ1106983 (study PRJEB35170, sample SAMEA104062420) | human gut metagenome | biome: human gut; feature: human-associated habitat; material: faeces | place: Denmark | collected 2012-07-13 ...
TTATTCCATCAGCATCATAAAGATAAGAAATGACATGACCGTTTTCAAATTCTATACGACTCGGTAAATTTAAACAATTATATTGGATATTCAATATTTTCTTGTTCAAATCTTTCGTCATATTACCATTTTCATCATATTCATATTCAGCTTCTTTGTTTACTCCGTCTTTGAAATCAAAGCCATTGCCGTAAACAGAATTTGTAGCCCTATCTGATACTGATTTTAGTTGGTTCCCATTATAGGACATTGCCAGATCATCTATCAAGCCGTATCCGGTAGATGAAGTCTGTCCGGAACGTTTGATCCCTAAAATATTACTCATCTTATCGTATCCGGTTACTTGTTCATTGAAGCGATTCTGATTTTGAACGAGAACACTGCCTTCTCCATACACCGCATTCGTCAAACGATTCAAATTATCATAAGTAAAGTGGTAGCCTCTCATTATATCATCTTCACCCGATTTCCAAACCATACTGCTGATATTACCATTGTAATATGGAATACCCGTTCCGTCCGTATAATGCAATACTTGCTCAAAAGATGAACCAGTGATACCAGTTAGCCAACTACGAATATTATACGAATAAGACGTATTCAACAGACCGTTATGGAACGTCTTCCGGGATAAGCGTCCCAAATCATCATACACATTGTCAATAAGAATCACTTCCTGAGCATCTCCCAAACGATGCAGCGCCTTTACAAGACGTTCGGCATGATCATACTCATAGGTATAACTGTCACTCAAAATCTCATTTCCAGCCCCGGTCTGACGGTGTAAATGCCGCAAGGCGTTCCCATTAAAATCATAGGAAAAGAAATCACGGTCCATACCACCTAAATGGTTGTCAGAAACAGTTTGAGAAAGGCGACCACGATCATCATAATACATCACTGAGTAATTGTAGGGAGAATCCACTCCATATTCACCATTACGATACTGATCGTATGCATCCGTATGCAACTTAGCTATTCCTGTCAACATTCCTTTAGCACTGGATGACGTAGCGGCAAAACCTTCTTCATGGGTATATCTAAATTCATCTCTTGCCGAAAGATCTGTCCGATACATAAAGTCATAGTTATCATAATAATTGATTACCTGAACTAATGGTTTCGGCCCCCCTAATCCTGCCATAAGACTTCCACTAAACTGATACCCCCCATATTCAGTACTTCCTACGTATTGACAAACATACCAATTCGACAATCCACTAAAAATAGGTTTTAAATAAGGATTATCAAACGGATCAATCGCAACTTTACATACTCCCTGCAAGCATACACGACCGAATGCATCCGGAATACTAAATTTCCATTCTCCTCTTTTACGTTCCTCGCCATTCTGGCTAAATATAAGATTGTTGTTTACATTATAGACATAGTATTCCCATGAAATTCCTGGAAGCTTTTTAGCCATGAGGTTTCCCGCCACATCATATTTATACAAATATCCATACATATCGAGTTTTTCTGCAGGAATATTACCTACACTCAACTGATCGGACAATGCAGGAGGAAGAACAGCACAAAGTTTTCCCAAATCATCATAAATATAGTAAGTATCCGACAATTGCTTATCCCCTTTCAGTCTTGATTCTATACGACGTTCCAGAACGGTTCTTTCCAAACGGTCTTTAAATTCAAACAAAGTGACTCCATCTTCATCCTCTGAGCGTGTAACAAGCAAGCTTCCATTTTCATACTGTTTACTTACACTAATATTTAATGCTTCTCTTGCCCCATTGATCAATTGAAAACCGAAACAACCTAAAGTATCATTACCAGCGATATTAACGTACTCATCTATTTTCAATGATCTGCCATTTTCACGCCATACTCTCCCCGGATTATGCTGTTTAATTACTTTTTCCAAAGGAGAATTTTCGTAGGTAAAGGTTAAATACGGATAAGCATCTCCTCCATAAGTATTGCGTGCCAATTCTCCACAAGAAGCTACAGATATGAAATCACCTGTGTTTTGTGTCGTTACAGCTGGCAACCATGTATTGGCTTTACGCCCCCACCCATCATATTCTTGTAGGGTTACTAAATCTTTATGACTAGGACTCACACCTTGTTGTACCGTTTCTTTCGAACGCCCCAGCCCATCATAGTAATTAACCACAAGCATACCTTCTTCCTTATTTCCTGTCCTACTCTTGAAAACAGAAACAGCATTTTTGCCAAAACGTTCGGGCAATAGATCATTTCCCCAATTTATTGCAGGAAAAGGAATAGCCGGCATCGGCTGTTCTTCCGGAGCAAGTCCTTTTGTCTCTATTGACAGAGTCATGATATAAAATAAAGGAAGTGGTCGAATTGAGTCCATCGGCAAGACCGGATCTATTGGCGGAAAAGGATCAATCGGCGGAAAAGGCTTTATTGGTTCATGCGGGTCGATCGGTTTAATATCAAAAGTATTAGTTTTCAATACACTTGCAGCATTCACACCATTATCATCAGGAACAAGAATATCTTTGTTCTTTTCTATTACAGTCGATGTCAAACAATATGTACCGGCAAATAACAAAAGAGTATCAGTGAAACTCACTGATGATAAAGAATCCGGATCAACACTTTTCGCATTCTGATAATACACCTGATTAGTGAGCAAATTATCATCTGTTATTTTTAATTGACATTCCAATTGTCCCGGAACTTTCTCCATTTCCATTCCCATAGTGAAATAATTAGACTTAAAAGAAATATATAATGGTTCTTTCACACGAAACAAGTAGTTTGCGCAACTCACTGACGATGTATCAGAAATGTTTATATGGTCCAGATGTTTTGTTTTAACCATATCCCTCTTCAACGTGTCATATTCGAGCTTACCTATCTCATTCTGCAAAGAATTCTGCGCAGGTATTTCTATCGAAAATCCTGATAGCAAAATTAGAAGTAATATTATTTTATGCAATTTCATAGTTGTCCTCCTTTCTCTATGGCTACTTCTCCACTTTCAATCTTGGAGCCATAATAATAATTGTAATCATATATATTTAATATCCGTTTTTGATAATCTCCATCTTTAAATTCCATAATATAATTCTCTGTCAGGCGACCCAGAAAATCATATTTATAAAACACAGTGATTCCATTAGGCTTTGTTTCTGAGACCAAACGCAACTCATTTGTATATTTGTAAATATAGAAATGCGTTCCGGATATCTTATGCCTGATATTTTCTATTTTTAGCAAATTAGTTGCAGAGATATCGGATGAAGAGAAATCCTTCACATTCATTCCCAATGCTTCTTCCACTTGATTAAGAGTGGCATTTTCTATCCGTGATATTAACCGTTGACCTTCAGCTCCCCATATCAATACAACGGGCGTTGACTCTTCGTGAAGATATATAGGATTCCCATAACCATCCACAGCCTGCACAGTGTAATGTTTATGCACATAACCATCTCTATCTGTACTAATCTGCTTTATATAAGGTATAGGACCCATATACTGATATACCTCTTTTAAATAAGAGCCGCCTGTCTGTTCTTTTTTACTAGAAACCGGAGATAGTATATGTGCTTCTTCCATCCATTTATATTCCGGTAAAGTTGCAGCATAAACATATTCTGTCAGAGTACTTTTTCCATCGCTGTTTCTACCGGCTATTTGGCTTAACTGCTTATACTTATTATATTGATACGCCTTTTCTATAACAAATGTCGTATTTCCCGATTGAGGATAAAGAGTTTCTATAACAGAGTCGGTCAGATAAGCATGTGTATATGTACGAGTTAAAGTCCCCACTTTTCCTAGCATGAAATTGTCTAAATCTGTACAAAAGAACAACACCATTTGATCAGCTGTTACAAATGAGCCTGGAGTTACCTCTTTGTATCGGTAATTCACCTTCTTTCGCAAACGATCATTGACATCATAGTATTCTTCAGACAACAACTTTCCTCTCTCCATAGAACGACTGCTAAATGGCATTGTATAAGAGTTCCCTTCAAACATAGAATAAAAAGCAAGCTCGTCATAATGAGTATTACCATAAATATCCTCATTATAGTTAGAGTAATGACGCACAATATAACCTTGCGACTTATTATCTTTGTCGAACGCTTCTTCAATTACACAAGAATAACCTACATCCGGTGTATTCAGATTAGTAACTGATGGGAAAAAACCTCCCTTTGATTTGAGATATAACGATATTGCATTCTTAGGATCAGGCTCCTTATCTCCATCCTTAAGAGTATACACCATCTCATTAACAGGAAGACTTTTCAATATTCCACTACTTTTTCCAAATCGGTCACGGGTATTCGAATAGTAATATTGCTTGGCACCAAGCACATTATCTTCATTATCCAGATTGGTAATACGCCGAATACGCAAACCGCCTGCAGTACCACTTTTGTCTGTTAATGACATCAAAGAAGGAGCTACCACTTTTGAATAGTTGTTCAATTCATATTCAAAACGGCTTTTTCCACCTGTTGGATAAATGACTTCCGTCAAGACCTCTGCCAAAGTATATTGCAAACTACTATAAGTCTGAGAAAAATTAGGTATCTCGGCAAAAGCAACACTTCCTCCTGTATAATATCCCCACGAATCGGCAATCGGGCGTACATAATCATTTGGCATACGTTTTTCCGAATTATAAAGAAAACGATATTCAGGTACGCGACCTCCGGTCAAATTCTCAGGTATATTATACCAAGTAAGAAAATAAAATCCATGTGGGTGCCATACATAGTTAGGGATCAAATCCGGATTCCCTGAACGTTCCGTAATTAAAGACAATTTAGTACGATTATTCCTTGCATAGTCAAAATATATAGTTTTCAAAGCCTTGGAGTTCTTTCCTTTCACATAAATACAATGAAGAATTTTATGTTGTAGTTTTGATTTAATCGATTGACGCAATGTTGCCTGATCGGTATTATCAATTTGGTTTCCTAAAAACAGAGTAAATTGATTAGCCGGGTCTTCAAAATTCATGTTATCTATATCCTGACGGTCATAATTTGCATTGTCTTTCCATGCCAAATAACTATCAACAAACTTATCTCCATATCCGTATTCATTGTAATAATTGAATTCCAATATCTCGTTAGGTGTTTTTATAGTCTTTAAATTAACTGGGAAAAGCAGATACCCAGTCATCCCTGAACGCCCACTTTGTATACCACTATAAGTGCATGGTATGTTGGTCACCACTTTCTGTTGGGGTACATAACGAAGATCACACATGATAGCTGAAGTGTCATAACTGAATTCTATTACCCGCTTGTCTACGGTTGTTATTTTGGACAACCTCCAGGTAGTAGCTATTAAATCACTGTTATAGCGGGCATAATAAGGAATACTATATTCAGTAGCGTTGATTCCACCAAATTCATACCTGCATCCATCAGGAGTAATCAGCGTAAATTTATTGAAAAAACGATTGTTTCTTGTGCTTGCTCCCCATCTACTTACATCAAGACGTTTTCCGACTTCCGACAAACTAAGAAAGCCTTCCCCATCAACAGGATTAAATTCCACACGTATATCCTGATCAGAAACAACATTCCACTCTCCATTACCGGCATAGTAGAAATTTCCAGAATAACCACAAACACTAAACGAAAATTCGTCAGCAGTTAATTCATAATAATCATTTTCCGTGCTTTGTATATGCATCGTTTCTGCTTTAAACTGTTCATTACTGATATTTTTCAATTTAGAAGCATGTGCATAATAACCCGGAGCATATCCATTTGATTGACATTTCTCATCATACATTCCACGAACAGAACGTGTAATATAGCCGCCTGCTATAAGATTCCATCCAAGTCCAAGACAACCAGACTGGGAATTAGGCTTTACCGAAGCCAAATGATAACTTGCAGCAAGTGATAACGAATAGTTACCAGCTTTCAATTCATAAATAGGCACGGATATATCCGGAACTCCCGTATATAAACTAACTGGAACTTTTCCATATTCTCCCAAACCGGCTATTTCCGGACTGGGTACATTTTTAATAGGTATTTGTTGCTGACCTATACAGTTGAAACTGAATATTGCCAGAAAAACAAATACTGATAGTAGTCTTTTTTTCATATTCTTTGATATATAATAGTTTCTTAAATAAAATCACAATACTAAGAAACTCCCTGCCCGATAAAGTAGCGCGCATATTCCCATGACAGGGAGTTCCCGTTAATTACTTCTCTTACAGATTCATCGCATTAGCACCCAATACGCCTGCCACAGCCGACGCTACCGCGATAACCACCTTCAGGATCATATCCCATACAGATCTCTTCATTGCCATCATTTACCTCCTTTCTTGTTCTTTAAATAGTTTAGTTTACTCTGTGTTTCTTCCGTGTCTTCTGCCGCAAATTCTTTAAATTCCTGCTCGGCATCAAAGCACGGACACGCCTTCATCCACTCTTCCGGTTCTATCTCTCCATTACCGTTCCTGTCCGGCGAGAGATCCCGATGCCCGCACACCCGGCAGCCGGGGAATACCTCCAGCAGCTGATGAATCAGCAGCCGAAGCGTAGCACGCTGTTCCGGCGTCCGGGTGTCTGCCGGGCGTCCCCGACAGTCCAGACCGCCTTCATAGCAGATTCCGATACTGCTGGCATTAAAACCTTTTGCGTGTGCACCGATGCGTTCGACAGGGCGGGTAAGATGCACCGTTCCGTCTTTGCGGATGTAGTAGTGATAGCCTGTTCCGTTGAAACCACGGCGGCGGTGCATCAGGTCCAAAGCCTCCGGAGAAAGCGTACGATTCCCCTGCGTGGCGGTACAATGCACCACGATCAAATTGATAATTCTCATGTGAATAAGTGATTACTAGTTAGTTAAGTTTCCGATTTAGTTTAGTCGTTCGTTCTTATATTTTGTGTTGTGACGAAAGGTTATACTGTCGGGTCCGGTGCTTCCTCACCACCTCCTTCGCCACCATCGCCGCCACCCGGCTTATTTGTATTTCCACTGCCGGAAGCCGGAGTGTCTGTACGGTCGAAGCGCACACACTTCGCACCGGTCACCAAAGAGCGGGTAGCGGTAGTCCGATCGGGGTTCTTGGTGAAGTTGGGAAGGAAACGGACCGTAAGAGAAGCTTGCGCAGCCGACACTTCTTCCGAAGTCTCCACCCCTTTACCGTTGGATTTCATCACCATGCGGAAAGTCCCGAAACCGTCAAGCGACACGCTTTCCGATGCTTGTAGATGCTGCCCCATCACAGTCACCAGGTTATCAAGCGTATTCTTCACATCACCCGGGGAGAGAGACGAGTAAGCGGCAATCTCTTTAGCAATCTGCGAAGTGCTGATATTAGCCGTGTATATCACACGGGGATGAAACATTTTTTTGTGATTTTTGTCTTCCAGAACAGACTGGAATGACTTGTACAATACTGCCATAATCGTAATAGTTTTTTTGTGTTAATAATTTCGTTTAGTTTTGTCCTCAAGCTTAATGACATTGCAAAGATAGGAGCATTATTCAGACTGACCTAATCATTTTTTCAAAGTGCGTTCATAAATTAATTAATTATACTCAGCAGGTAGTGCCCGGGCAATCTGATCTTTCCATTGCTCCCCCGGATGGTATTAAATCCTTTCCAAACAGGGTTTCCAATAGCTCCGAAGTTACTTTTAAGAATAATGGCATATTGTTCGGAAGGCGGAACTTTGTAAAGCCGCAGGTTATCTGTCAGTCCCTGGAAGTTACGCTGCACACCATCGCATGGCGGTTGCAGACAGTCAATATCTTCCTGTGTCACAGCCGTTCTACTTTTCAAATATTTTCCTCCTTCATCTCCTCCTTGAGGAGGGTTAGGGAGATGGTTTACTTTGTTTTGATTTATTTTTATTTGTTTTCTTTTGTTTTGTGTACCCGATGTTGCAATTTCATCCTCCATTGTTACAGAATCGGAGCTTGATGTTACCGTACAGGCGGTCTTGTGATCAGCATCACCGTTTAACGCTTCCGCACATTCGCTATCCAAAGAATCATCCGTACTACTTTTACCGCTCTGAGACGAACGGTATGAGGTGATTTCTTCCGATTCCAGCAGGCAGTAGTCCGGCTCTATCAGCGCACTGCTACGCCGCTTGGTGATGAAAAGATACTGCCGCTGGATGTCGGCGGAAGTCAGGATGTTGTATTACCGGAAAAGTCCGACATCAAACAAGCCATATTCCACGGACAGACTGATGATACGCTTCACATCATCCAGTTCCGTACTGTAAAGGCTGTCCACAAGCTCCTCGTAAAATTCGTCACCGACAGAGATATAATACCCTTTCCCGGCATAGATGTACGACAGCGTTTCCACCAGTGTGGCAAAGGCAGAATCACCTTCACGTCTCATAATTCGGCGCACCATCCGATCGTGCATAAAGCTGGTGCTCATGGGGAAATAATCCAGTCCCCGTTTTATTCTTCCCATAGCGTATTCAGTTTTTCTTTTTCTTGTTTCCGTGAGATACTTTCTGCCACAACCTGACGGGCATGAAGAATAAGAAGCATCCGCAAAGCGGGGTCTTTCACCTCGGTTATCACCGGATAAGAAACAGGTTTGTTTTCAAATGATGTACATCGTCTCAAATCACGACGCTTGCGGGTGTTTGCCTTGCGACACTCCTTGCAATAATTGTCAAGGGTCCCGGTGCGTTTGTTTGTATAAAAGGCCTCATGCGGTAGCTCCCGTTTGCAGCACCCGCAAATGTGCAGAGATTGATTCATTAAAGGTTCCATATTGATTTTGCGTTTTAAAGTTTTCATGCTTAAATATTTGTTTATGTGATTATCGGACATATAGTTCCTGCATATTGGGGATATATGGCCAGCGTATTGGATCTATAGCTCCTGTATGCAGGATATATAGATGCTGTAAACCGACTCAATATCACTGGTGTTCATCCGATACAGAATCTTCCGGAAGGGGGTGGATGAGGCATTTTACAACCTTTCATAAACTTTTTGCCGTTTTTCATGGTTATTCTATTTTTAATTTATATTTTTGAAACATATTTCTAAGTTTGCTGCTACAAAGATAAAGCAGTTTTCTCACATAAAACAAACGGTTTTAGAAATTAACGCTAAAAAATTATATAACTGACTATCAATGAACGAATAAGAAGTTCCAACATCTTTACACTAATTTAAAACAAGAATAAAATGGATACATTTCTAGATGTTTCGGGAATAGTAAAGCGCGCCAAGCAGGCGCTCAACTTTAAAAAGGACAGTGAACTGGCCAGTTACTTAGGTGTTTCACGTGCAACATTATCCAACTGGTGCGCCAGAAACCGGATTGACTTTCATCTGCTGCTCAACAAAATGAGAGATGTAGACCTCAATTGGCTGCTGGTTGGGAAGGGTACCCCCAGACATCAAACCAAGTTATGCAAAAGCGATTTAGCAAGCGGTGAGGTCCAGATGATTCACAACCCTAAAACAGTAGAGGCGTTGGACGACCGCAGCGTTGCCCTATATGATATTACAGCTGCCGCCAATCTGAAAACGTTGCTCACCAACAAGCGACAGTATATGGTAGGAAAGATACAGATTCCAAGCATTCCCTTATGTGACGGAGCCGTCTACATCAGTGGCGACAGCATGTATCCGATACTGAAATCGGGAGACATCGTAGGCTTTAAAGAGATTAACAGTTTCAGCAACCTTATTTACGGCGAAATGTATCTGGTTTCGTTTACTATCGAAGGAGACGAGTACCTGGCGGTGAAGTATGTGAACCGCTCGGAAAAGGAAGGATGCCTCAAGCTGGTAAGCTACAACGCTCATCACGACCCAATGGATATCCCTTTCAGCACCATCAATGCAATGGCAATCGTGAAATTCTCCATCCGCAGACACATGATGATGTAATTTGAATGACGCTTCTTTTGCTCCGGAAAGAGGAAAAGGGCAAAGTTTAAACGAAGTGAACCCCGAAAGTTTATTGTCTGACTTTCGGGGTTCATTTCATTTTGAAATACCTTCTTTAATATATTGCATGGGCTGACTAAAAAGTCGGCAGTATCTCAAATCTCCTCCTTCGGGAAGGAGGGGAATTTATGATACTATCGATTTTTAATCAGTCCCGACATCGAGAATAATATACTAGACTTCTTCGCCTTTCAGCGTAGCCGAACTGGCTTCCGTCACCCGCACATTGACAAAATCGCCGATACGGTGCGTGCCTCTGTCGAACACCACCACCCGATTCTGCTCCGTGCGGCCGAACAACTGATCGCGCGAACGTTTGGAAACGCCTTCTACAAGCACTTCATACGTCTTGCCGATGCAACGTTGATTGGACTCCGCGGACAGACGGTTCTGCAAAGCGATAATCTCATTCAGACGGCGAACTTTCACGTCTTCGGGCACATTATCTTCAAGATGCTTCGACGCATACGTCCCCGGACGTTCGGAATATTTGAACATAAAAGCGGCATCATAGCCACATTCCTCCATCAGAGAAAGCGAGAGCTGATGGTCCTCTTCCGTTTCGGAATGGAAACCGGAGAAGATATCGGTAGTCAGTCCGCAATCGGGAATGATACGCTTGATAGCGGCTACCCGGTCCAGATACCACTCACGGGTATATTTGCGGTTCATCAGTTTCAAGATGCGGGAGCTGCCGCTCTGCACAGGGAGGTGGATATGCTTGCACACATTCGGCACTTGGGCGATCACTTCCAGCGTTTCATCACTCATATCCTTCGGATGGGAAGTCGTGAAACGGATGCGCACGCCCGGAGCAGCTTCGGCCACCATACGGAGCAGCATCGGGAAGGTAACCACTTCGCCCGTCGGCTTCTCGAACCGGTAAGAGTTGACATTCTGCCCCAGCAGGGTAACTTCCTTATAACCTTTGCCAACAAGGTCGGCCACTTCATTCAGAATACTTTCCACATCACGGCTGCGTTCGCGTCCGCGTGTATAAGGCACGATACAGTAGGTGCAGAAGTTATTGCATCCGCGCATGATGGATACAAATCCGGAAATGTGGTTGCCGCAGATACGCGACGGAATCACATCACGGTAAGTCTCGGTCGTCGAAAGGTCTACGTTGATCGCTTTCTCGCCGGCCTCTACCGCGGCAATCAGCTCAGGCAACGTCAGGTAAGCATCCGGACCGACCACCAGATCGACATGATGGTTCGTAATCAGATCATCCTTCACCCGTTCCGCCATACAGCCCAGTACGCCTACAATCAGGGCCTTCTTCTTTTTCTTCAGCGAGTGGAAAAACTCCAGGCGGTTCAGAATCTTCTGCTCCGCATTGTCACGGATAGAGCAGGTATTCATAAACACTGCGTCGGCCTCTTCCAGCGTTTCGGCTACCGAATAGCCCGCCATCTGCATCACCGAAGCGATCACCTCACTGTCCGCCACGTTCATCTGGCAGCCGTAAGTTTCGATATAGAGCTTGCTGCCGTCGCCCGCGAGCGGACGGAGCGAGCGGAGATTCTCTGGGCGGAATTCCATCGGGTCGTCGTCATTTTTTTTCGGGGAACGCCTTGAAGCCGTCCCCGTAGGTTTCGTATGCGTCCACGATCACGACGAACGACGCCGGATCGATCTGGTGAATCATGTTCTGGAGCATCGACACCTCGTTGCGGCTCACCACCAGAAAGATCATGTCGCGCAGCGCGTCGGTGTACATGCCTTTCGACTTGATATAGGTGGCGCTGCGGTCGAGGTCCTCGATGATGAAGCGCTTGAGCTGCTCGTGATGGTCGCTGATGATGAACAGCAGTTTGTCGTACGACGCGCCGTTCAGCAGATAGGCGATCACGCGCGAGGTGATATAGATCGTGATGAGCGAATAGAGCGTCAGCATCCAGCCGTTGGAAGCAGCGTCGCCCGTACCCAGTCCGAAACCGATGACGGCCAGACCTGACAGCACGACGAAACCGTCGGCCAGGAAGATGCCCGACGAGAACTTGATGCCCGCGAATTTCTGCAACAGCATCGCCACGATGTCGGTGCCGCCCGTGGTCGCCTGCTGGCGCACGACGATGCCCTGCCCCACGCCGATGACGACGGCGCCGATGACGCACGTCAGCAGCAAGTCGTTCGACAGGTCGAGCCGCCCGTTCAGCAGCAGCGACGGATCGAGGCTCTCGACGGCCGCGGCGTCGGGATAGACCAGCCGCGTGAGCACGTTCATGAAGCCGGGCGTATAAAGCGCAGCCAGCACCGTACGCGTTCCGAACTGCCCGCCGAAAACCAGCATCGCAACGAGCATCAGCGGCACGTCGAACATATAGCCGAACGTACCCACCTGGATCGACGGAAAAATGTTGTGCAGCACGATACCCATACCGTACACGCCTCCCGGCACGAAATTGTAAGGGTTCACAAACAGCACGAAGCCGGCACCCATGACCGAACACCCGAAAAAGATCAGGAACCACGAGCGCCACCACGCCCACGAGCCCATAGGTTCCAGTAATGCTTTCGTATTCATACCCTGTTATACATTTAAAGTATGCAAAGATACGATATTCCCCCGAATCCGCCAGCAGAACGGCGCGGATTTTTCACGCCGGGCTTCCGTTTCCGGATTTTTTAATTATATTTGCATTATACAAACCCTTGGAAAACCGTTATGATCCTCACATATTACACCGCTACCACCATGATTATCATCGCCTATCTGCTGGGCTCGATTCCGAGCGCCGTGTGGATCGGCAAGAAATATTACGGCATCGACATCCGCGAATACGGCAGCAAGAACGCCGGTACGACCAACATGCTGCGCGTGCTGGGCAGGCGGGCCGCACTGCCCGTATTCGGGCTCGATTTCCTGAAGGGGTTCGTGGCGGTGACGATCATCGACCTGATGAAATACGACAGCGTATTCGCCGACGGGGCCAATGAAAACTGGTTCTACATCCTGCGTTTCATAGCCGTGTTCGCCGCCGTGGTGGGACACATCTTCCCGATCTTCGCCAATTTCCGGGGCGGCAAGGGCGTAGCGACGCTCGTCGGAGCCATCATGGGCGTCAACGCCCCGCTCGTACTGCTCTGCTTCGGCGTATGGTTCCTGGTGCTGATGGTCACCCACTACGTGTCGCTGGCCTCGATGGTCGCAGGCTGTTCCTTCCCGATCTTTACGCTCATATCGCCGAAGGTCAACCACCTGGTGCCGTTCGTGGTTTTTTCGTTCATCATCGCCATCCTGCTGATTTACACCCACCGCAAGAACATCGAGCGGCTGAAGGCCGGCACCGAATCGAAGATATACATCTGGAAACCCCGGCATGTAAAAGTCGACCCGGAAGAAGCCAAAGACAAGGGAGCAAACAAATAAGGCTCCGGAAGCTTCCCCACAGGACTTTTTGGAGCAAAAAGTAAGCACAATAGGATAAAAAATGCGGGCACCCTGCTGGAAAATCGTTTTTTTGTCTATCTTTGCACCGGACATTAGGACGCAATCATGTTAGAGGAAAACCTGATAAAAATATACGAGACGAGTTTCCGCGAGAACCGTGAAATGCCGGCACTGACCGACTATTTCAAGGGCGAAACATTCTCGTATTACGAGATGGCCAAGGAGATCGCCAAGCTGCACCTCCTGTTCAAAAAGGCCGGCGTAAAGAAGGGCGACAAGATAGCGCTGATCGGGCGCAACAATCCCCGGTGGTGCATCACCTACATCGCCACGATCTCCTACGGCGCCGTAATCGTCCCGATATTGCAGGATTTCGCCCCGGCCGACATCATCCACATCATCAACCACTCGGAAAGCAAGCTGCTCTTTCTGGGCGACAACTTCTGGGACATCATCGAAGAAGACCAGATACGCCAGATCGAGGCCGTGTTTTCGCTCACCGATTTCCACGCCATCTACGAACGCAACGGCAAGGCGCTCACCAAGTTCCAGCGCGATATCCTGAAAAACTACCGTTCGAAATATCCGCGCGGGTTCAGCGTAAACGACATCAAGTACCCCGAGATCCCCAACGACGAGGTCATCCTGCTCAACTACACGTCGGGCACCACGGGCTATTCGAAGGGAGTGATGCTCACGGTGAACAACCTCACGGGCAACGTAAGTTTCGCCCGCGGCATGGTCAACACGCAGACCGGCACCCACTATTTCCGCAAGGGCGGACGCACGCTGTCGTTCCTGCCGCTGGCCCACGCCTACGGCTGCGCCTTCGACTTCCTCTCGCCGCTGGCCGTCGGCGGGCACATCACCCTGCTGGGTAAAATCCCGTCGCCCAAGATCCTGCTGGAAGCCATGTCCGTGGTCAAGCCGACGATCATCTGCTGCGTACCGATGATCCTCGAAAAGGTTTACCGCAAGCAGGTGATGCCGATGCTCGAAAAAGGCCCCATGTCGATCGCCGTCAAGATCCCGCTGCTCAACACGGCCATCTACTCGGTGATCCGCAAAAAACTGCTGGATGCCTTCGGCGGCAACGTCGACATATTCATCGTCGGCGGCGCCCCGATGAACCTGGAGACCGAGTCGTTCCTGATGAAGATCAAATTCCCGATCACCATCGGTTACGGCATGACCGAATGCGCGCCGCTCATCAGTTTCACGCCCGACAACGAATTCAAGGCGGGTTCCTGCGGCCGCTACCTGAAAGGGCTGCTCGACGTCAGGATCGACTCGCCCGACCCGGAGCATGTGGCCGGCGAAATCATCGTGCGCGGCGAGCATGTGATGAAAGGCTACTACAAGAACGAAAAAGATACGGAGAAGGTACTCGAACCCGACGGCTGGCTCCACACGGGCGACATGGGCACGATGGATCCGGACGGGACGCTCTACATCCGCGGACGCTCGAAGACGATGATCCTCTCCGGAAGCGGGCAGAACATCTATCCCGAGGAGATCGAGGACAAGCTCAACAACATGTACCTCGTACTCGAATCCCTGATACTCGACTCGGGCAACGGCAAGCTCAAGGCGATGGTCGTCCCCGACTACGAACAGGCCGAGGCGGAAGGCGTGGACAAGAACGACCTGCCGCAGATCATGCAGAACAACCTCACGGAACTGAACTCGCTCCTGGCGGCATACGAACGGGTGTCGGAAATAATAATTTATCCGACGGAGTTCGAAAAGACACCAAAACGGAGTATCAAACGTTATTTATACAGTCCGTCGCTACTGAACAAATAAAAAAACATACACATAAAGGCTCAGCAGGTAACCACTTGGATTCTCTATCCCAAATTCTTCATAGTCACTGAATCCATTCCAACAATGAGGCGTCACTAATAGTTCGGTTACCTGCTTTTTTTACGAAAGCTACCCGGGAGCACCGGGTAACTTTTTTTATTATCTTTACGGCATGAAAATGACCCGCAAACAAACCGTCGGAGAAAACCTGCTCTACGTAATGGTGTGGGCAGCCATCATCCTGGTGCCGGTGCTCAATTCGCAGATGATGTCGGAACTGCACATCAGTTTCGAAAACGTACTCATCGCATGGCGGCAGATAGCCCCCTATTTCATTATCTTCATCATCCATAATTCCGTCCTCGCCCCGCGGCTCATGCTGCGCCGCAAGTACAAAACATACCTGCTCTGCGACCTTGCACTCATCATCGCCGTATTCTGGCTGGTGAACATATACGAAGAACACCTCACCGACCGCTTCCTCCCCCACGGCGACCCCGAAGCGTTCGACGCCTACCGGAAAGCTTCGTTCTCGAACCTGGAAATGTACTGGAACGTCGTGCTGGGGTTCTTCATGACGGGGGCCAACACGGGTATCAAGCTCATCTACCAGTCGATGCGCGACGAACAGCAGATGGAGGAACTCAAACGCCAGAACCTGGAAGCCGAAATGGACTATCTGAAATACCAGATAAACCCCCATTTCTTCATGAACACGCTCAACAACATCCACGCCCTGATAGACATCGACACCGAATACGCCAAGAACGCCGTGATCGAGCTTTCGAAGATGATGCGCTACGTGCTCTATGAATCGGGACACGAGATCATCTCCCTGAACAGGGACATCCAGTTCGTACAGAATTACATCGGGCTGATGCGCATCCGCTACACCGACGCCGTGGACATTCGCGTGGAATACCCGCACGACCTGCCGCCCCAGGTTTCCATCCCGCCGCTGTTGCTGATCGTTTTCGTGGAAAACGCCTTCAAGCACGGCGTGAGTTACAGCAAACCGTCGTTCATCCACATGCGGATCGACTACGCCGACGGCAAGGTCGTCAGCACCATCGGCAACAGCCTCCACAGCCCGCAGGCGGAGAAGCACAACGCCGGAATCGGACTGGAGAACGTCCGCAAACGCCTCTCGCTGATCTACGGCCCGAAAAATTATTCGCTCGATATCGAAGAGACCAAAGAGACCTATACCGTAAAACTCGTAATACCTACCCTCAATGCTTAAATGTATCGCCATAGACGATGAACCGCTGGCCCTACGCCAACTGAAAAGCTACATCGAGAAAATCCCGTACCTGGAACTTACCGCGACGTGCAACAACGCGCTCGAAGCCCAGCAGTTACTGGCTTCGCAGCATGTAGACCTGATATTCGTCGACATCAACATGCCCGACCTGAGCGGCGTGGAGTTCGTCCGCTCGCTGGTCGACAGGCCGATGGTGATTTTCACGACGGCCTACTCGGAATACGCTGTCGAAGGGTTCAAGCTCGACGCCGTGGATTACCTGCTCAAACCCTTCAGCTTTGCCGACTTCAGCCGCTCGGCGGGGAAAGCCAATTCGCTCTACGAACTGCGCCACAACCAGCGTGCGGGGGAACCCGAAGCCACTCCCGAAGCACTGCCCAAAGACAAGGAATACATCTCCGTGAAAGCGGATTACAAGGTTTCGCTGGTCAAGATCAGCGACATCGTGCACCTGGAAAGCGAAGGGGAGTACGTGCGGATGCACCTTGCCGACGGCACGACGATCACCACGCTTTTCCGGCTCAAGAACATGGAGGCGGCACTCCCGTCGGATATGTTCATGCGCGTGCACCGTTCCTATATCGTCAACCTGCGTTGCATCAAAGGCTATGTCCGCGGCCGCGTATTCCTCAGCGATACGGAATACGTCCCCATCGGCGAAAACTACAAGGAGAGTTTCCAGCACTACATCGAATCGAATTTCAAGAATTTATAGGGCCGAGAAATCGGGGAATCCCGACAACTGGACGTATTTGCCGTCGCGGTACTCGCAGCAGTAGTGCCGCAGGCCGTTGGTCAGGATCACGAACCGCGCCCCCAGCACCGAATTGTAGCGCACAGCCTGCGCCAGGGTTCGCTCGCCGATCCGGATTTCCGGCGCTTTGCATTCGGCCAGCACCAGCGGTTCGGCGCTGTCGCCCACCACAACGACGTCGGCACGCTGCGGCTGCCCGTTGACCGGCACGGCATATTCCTGAACGATGCGTTTGGGCAGCACCCCGCAGTGCGAAACGAGGTAAGCGATCAGGTGGCGCCGCACCCACTCTTCGGGGGTCAGCACGAGGTAAATACCCCGCAGGTCATCCCACACCTCGACCTGTCCCTCGCGGCGGCGGGCACGCAGCCGGATGGCAGGAAAATTGAGTTTGGGGAGCGCAGACATCTTAGTTCCGGAAAATTTACTATCTTTACGTGCACAAATATACGAACATTTTCGATACGCCGGGCCGCACGGGGCACTCGTTTGTCCGGGCGCAAGGAAATGGTCACAAAAAACAACCTTATGAGGAGTATTCTTTCGATCATAGCACTTTTTTCGTGCTGCACGCTGGCGGCACAGGAGTATATTCCGACCTACGGCCGCGAACCGATGCGCGGTGAACTGCTCGTCTACCCAAGCGCCCGGGAGGCTGCGGAGGCCGACGGCAGCGACAACAAATATTTCAAGCACCTGAACGAATGGACGCAAAAGGGGAACAGTTTCACGACGGACTTCACCGTACCGTTCGCCTGGGCCAACCGGCAGGTGTTGTTCCGGCTCGGATGGGCATCGGCCGACTATGAGATCCGCGTAAACGGCGAGGCGGTAGCCTACAACAGCGACTGCAACGCCCCGGCTGAATTCAACCTCACGCGCCATGCCAAAGAGGGGCGTAACACGCTGGAGGTCATTCTCAGTTCCCCGTCGAAGGTCGAACGGCTCGAAAGCTGGAAAAACGACGCGTCACCGGCCATCGGAGCGGCATGGGTCATGAGCCAGCCCACATTGCGCATACGCGACATACTCACCAAGACATGGCGCAGCACCGAAGAGGGAGACAACGTCATGGCCGAAGTCGGACTCGTCGTCAAGAGCGAAGCCCTCAACCCGCGCACGTCGCGCGTTCACTACGAATTGCTGTCCCCAGCCGGTAAGACCTCGGCAACGGGCTACAAGGACATCAAACTCAACATGCGCGGCGAGGACACCCTGCGGTTCCTGGCACGTATTCCGGACAGCCTGCTTTGGAGCCCGGAAAAGACCACACGCTTCACCTTGCGGGTCAAAACCCAGCACGAAGGCCGCTACATGGAATATATCGAAGTCCCGCTGGGGTTCCGCACCGTAGAGGTGCAAAACGGGCAGTTGGCGGTGAACGGCACCCCCGTCACGCTCCGCACGCGCGAGGTTCCCGCCCATGCCTCGGCAGACGAAATCGCAGCTTTACGTGGGCAAGGGTACAACACGCTTAAACTCCTCCCGGGCCCGGTGTCCCCGACGCTGTATGGCACCTGCGACACGCTGGGAATGTACGTGATCGTACAGGCGCCGATCGACACCCGCAGCAGCGGTGAATCGAGGCGGATCGGCGGCAATCCGTCGAACGCCCCGGAATGGCTGGGGGCATATGTCGAACGTACGGCGGACAGCTACCATGCCTCGAAACGGCATCCGTCGGTAATCGCTTTTTCGCTGGCCACGCAATCGGCCAACGGCATCAACCTCTACGAAAGTTACCTGGACATGAAGAAGTCCGGCGACCCGCGGCCGTTCATCTATCCCGATGCCGCCGGAG
>ERZ1106983.1619-NODE-1619-length-18758-cov-2.755654_pt1 | contig 18758 bp, 10 predicted proteins | sample MGYA00403693_ERZ1106983 | MGnify/ENA primary metagenome ERZ1106983 (study PRJEB35170, sample SAMEA104062420) | human gut metagenome | biome: human gut; feature: human-associated habitat; material: faeces | place: Denmark | collected 2012-07-13 ...
AACGGCTGGCAGCCGCGGAGATGATCTCAGGATTCGTAGACGATGCGCCCTCCGGAGATGGTCTTGAGCACGGAAAGCGTTTCGATGGACTCGGGCGGCACGGTCAGCGGATTTCCGGAAAGCTGCACAAAATCCGCATAGTATCCGGGAGCGATTGTACCGACGGCATGATCCCGTGCGCTGCACTTGGCGGCATTGACGGTGTAGGCTTTGAGGGCGTCGAGCGGCGAGATCCTCTGATCAGGGCCGAGAATGCGCCCCGCCGTGGTTGTGCGGTTGACGGCGGTATGGATGGAACGGATGGCATCCACGGGCTGCACCGGAGAGTCGACATGGAGGCCGAAGGGAATTCCCATGCGCACGCAGGAACCGCAGGGATCGAGCCGCGCGGCCCGCTCTTCGCCGAGGAACAGGTTGACGTGGCGCTCGCCCCAGACGTTGACGTGGCGGACAAAGAACGTCGGCGTGACCCCGCAGGCATGGAGCCGGGACAGCTGTTCGTCAGTCGCCATCTGCACATGGATGATCATGTCTCCGGGGACTTTTCTCGGGCACTTTCGGAGGGCCTCTTCAAACCCCCGCACGACGAATTCGATGGCGGCGTCGCCGTTGGCATGGAAGGCGACGGGGACGCCTTGGCAGTGGTACTTGGCAATCAGCTCGGCGATCTGTTCGGGCGTGAGGACATGATCCCCGCAAAAATCGGGTTTGCAGGCGTAAGGCTCCCCGAGCACGGCGGTCAGGGACTGGATCGAGCCGTCCGCAAACGATTTCACCCCCCCGTAGTAGAGATAGTCGGAAACGGGCATGTTCCATGTGCCGAGTTCGAGCATTTCATCCATGATGTTGGGCATGAAATGCAGGTAGCCTCGGGCGTTCATGCGTTTTTCCCGGGCCAGCCGGTTGTAGGCGCGGAGAATGCCGTGAGCGCCGTTGCTGAGGCCGATGCCTCCATCCTGAAACATCGTGAATCCCGCACGGTTATAGTCGTCGATTGCATATTCGATTTTCTCAGGGAGCTTCTCGGGCGGGCAGGCCGGAATCTTTTGAAATACCTTGAAATAGGCGTTCTCTTTAAGCAGTCCTTCCGGCATCCCGTCATCCCCGAGTACAACCATTCCGCCTTCGACGGAAAAATCCGCGGTGACGCCGAGCTTGGCGAGGCCGAGCGTGTTCGCATACCCCATGTGGCTCGTGATGTGTGATACGAAAACAGGCCGCTCCTGACTGACCGCATCGAGATCATGGCGGGTCAAGTGGCGGTGGTCGCTCATGCCTGTGTCGTCGTAACAATACCCTATGATCCATTCCGTGTCGGTCTGCGTGGCGGCGTGCGTGCGAAAGGCGGACAGCAGGTTGCCGATGGTTCCGTGGGCCGTATCACAGAAAAATTGGGTGCGGCACTGCGCGTACATGGAAAGGTGGCTGTGCGAGTCTATGAAGCCGGGGAGGAGCACGCCTTCCTCCAGATGGATTTCCTTGCGCCGATGCCGGGGGGCGAGCGCGCGGAGTTCTTCCAGCGTGCCGACGGCGAGAATTTTCCCTTCACTGATGCAAACAGCTTCGGCTGTGGGTTTTCCCTCGTCCATAGTAAGTATTTCCGGGCAGGAGATAAGCGTGCATTCGTTTGTGAGCATAACCATTTCCTTTTTAAACCGATGAGGCGCCGTGCGGGCCGCGCCGCACGTGGAAGAGAAGGACCGTACCACCCCACCGGACTGGTGCGGAGGTACGGCCGCCGTTACCACTGCTTTTGTCCGACCAGCTTCAGGGCGAACATGGCGGCGATGCCAATAACGGTGATCGCGCCGTAGATCATGAGGATTTCCATTCCCGTGAATGTGTAGAACGCGGGGGCGAAGAAATAGAGGATGGGAGCGCACGTTACGAGGATGCCCACATTGAAGAAGGCGAGCTCAAGCGTGGCGGGCGTGCTGAAATCCGGGTCGATGATGCGCAGAAGCAGCAGGCCGGTGGCTGTGGAACCGCAACAGCAGCCGAACTGGCAGAGCACGCGCTCAGGCCCGTAATTGGTCCGGCGTCCGAACCAGAGGTTGAGGGCGAGGGCGAACAGGGTGACGCTGAACGCCACGAGGAAGATGGGGATGACGTACTGCTTGAGGACGACGATATGGATGGACATCAAGGTGGCGGTCAGCAGGTAGTCCACGGAGGCCCCGGTGATGCGGGTCTGGACAACGGGGTCCATGAGCCTGCCCGCGCCGAGCTTGAGGAGCAGGGTACGGAGCAGCCACGCGACGATAAGCCCGTGGATGAAGAACATCGGCATACTAAGGGTGGCCCCGAATCCCTTGAGCCACTTGTATTGGTCAAAGAAGGGCTTGATGTGGGCTTCGATCCAGCTCAGTTCGGCATAGGTGATGAGATAGACGATGCCGACGAGGGCGACATGGAAGGCCAGCGTGTCGATGGTTGAGGCGTGGGTCGTTTCGCGTCCGTTGGTTGCGGTGGACTTCTCGTCCATGATGCCGGTCAGGAATTCTTTGGTGATGGAAGCTCCGGTCTTGTTGGCGTTGAGGCCCTTGCGGACGAACCAGCGGGCGACGGGCACGCCGACGATGGCGGCCGAAAGGAAGCCGAGCGCCGCGTAGATCACGCCGACGGTGGCGCAGTCGGCGATGCCGCCCTTTTCCCACAGCGTGCCGAAGGCATAGGCTTGCCCAGGGCCCTGCGTATAGCCGTGGGTTACGATCATGCCGATGAATTCGCTGAGGCTGTTTCCGGTCGCCAGATTATACAGCCAGATCACCGCGCCGCCGATGAGGGCTTGCGCGGGAAGGCTGATTGTCCAGATCAGCGTCTGCCACATGCCCCCGCGCACGACTTCCTTGGACGTGTTTTCCTGATTGCCGCGCGGGCGTGTCAGCAGAAGCGAAATGTAGCTGATGTTGAAGGCGTGGAACAGGAACCAGTTAAAGCTGCTGCTCGTGATCTGCCATTCTCCTATTTTAAGCCAGCCCGTGGAAACGATGGCAAAGCCGATCAGTCCGCCGATGATGCTGGCGGGGACCAGATAGTCCTGAAACAGTTTGACTTTTGCGCGCAGCAGGGTGCCGATGAGCAGCATCAGCGAAAGGAGGCCGAAAAGGATGAGATTTTCAAAACCGCTTCCCATGACAAAACTCCGTCTTTGAGGTTGACCCGAGCGTTTGAGAGCGCTGAGCCCATGCGGGCTCTCTCTGGACGTCTTTGTCTGCAAGCGGTATTCCATAAAAAAAGAATAAATAAATTTCGTTTGTTATGCGTTAAGGACCTTCCCAAAAGTGTCATTTGTCATTATACTGAGACAAAACAATATCATGCTGTATTTATTTGTTTTTAAAGAAAAATGTCTCTTTTTTATGACAGAAATGTCTTGTTCTTCTGCCTGACGTGGGATGCATACACTGGGAGACTTTATGTCCATGCCTTTTCCCATCGCTTCGGATGAGGATTTCAAACGGCTTGTTGAAAACCCGTTGTTCCATCAGCTGCTTGATGCCCTGAGCATCGGCGTTTCGCTCACGGACCCTACGGGGACGGTCAGGTATTTTTCGCAGTCCTGCTACCACATCTATGGGCTTGATCCGTCCGAGAGCGTCGTAGGCAAAAAAATCGACGCCATATTCCAGACGGGAAGGGCGGGCGTCCTCAATTCGTTGCAGACACGGCGGATCAATACGGTGAACAGCATCTCCTACAATGGCGTCGAAGGGTTATGCCGCCGTTGCCCCATTCTGGACGACAAAGGAAATCTGGTCTGCTGCCTTTCGGAAGTGATCGTTACCACGCACGACAATGAGCGCATTGAGGAGCTGTTGCACAACCTCCAGCAGCTCAAACGCAAGGTCGGGTACTTCATCGCACAGGAAACGACGGGCGGGGGCCTGCGTACGTTTGACGATCTCGTCGGCGATACCAGCGTGATGCAGGCACTCAAGGCAATGGGGAAGCGGTTCGCGCGCAGCAGGGAGCCCGTGCTGATCCTCGGGGAAAGCGGCACGGGAAAGGAATTGTTCGCGCAGGCCATCCACAAGGCGAGCCCTCGCGCGAACGGATCCTTCATTTCAGTAAACTGTGCGGCCTTGCCGCGTGAATTGGCTGAATCGGAACTGTTCGGCTATGTGGAGGGCGCCTTTACCGGAGCGCGGAAAGGCGGGCAGAAGGGCAAGTTCGAGCTGGCGGACAAGGGCACGATCTTTCTCGACGAGATCGGCGAACTCCCGCTGTATCTTCAGGCAAAGCTGCTGCGCGTGCTGGAGAGCAATGAGATCCAGAAGATCGGGATGAGCGGCAGCAAGTATTCGGATTTCCGCCTCATCGCCGCAACCAACCGCAACCTGCCGGAACTCGTGGACAAGCGGCAGTTCCGCGAGGATCTGTATCACCGCCTGAACATCCTTGAGCTGAATCTGCCGCCCCTCCGCAAGCACCGGGGGGACATTCCGTCCCTGATCACCCAGCTCATCGAGGGGATCTGCGGACCGCAAAAGGCGCTTGAGATGCGGGTATCGCAGGACGTGCTCGACCTCTTCATGCGGTACGGCTGGCCGGGGAACGTGCGGGAACTCAAGAATGTGCTCGCCTATGCGTACTGTTGCATGGACGACGACGCGGTCGAGCTGACGCCGCGCTATCTGCCCGAGCGGCTTTTTATGGGCTCTCGCTCGGAGGATGTGCCCGCAGCTGAGGAGCCGGGCGCGTTTTCTTTTCAGGCCATGCAGCGGGAGGCGGAAAAGAGGGCCATTGAATCCGCGCTGTCGCTGGCGGGCGGCAACAAAAGCAAGGCGGCGAAGCTGCTCGGATTTTCAAGGAACACCCTCTACCTGAAAATGAAGGCGCTGGGCATGGGGCTCAAAAGGAAATAGACGTGAAAAGGCCAAGAGGCCCGAGTCTCTCCGCCTTCCTGTTCATGAAACCGTGCGCATATGTCTTTACAAGAATGCGGTCGAAACGATGTCAGAGTGGCCGGAAGCTTGGAAATCGGGCATGATCAGAGTGAGGAGGCCAACGCCTCCTCACTCAGCGCGTTGGGAGTCCCCTATATGGCGGTCCAGCCTCCATCGATGTGGATGACCTGCCCCGTGATATAGCCGGACGCGGGGGAAGCGAGGAACATGGTCAACCCTTGGATATCTTCCGCGAAGCCCACCCGGTTCATGGTGGTTTGCCGGGCGAGAGCCTCGACGACTTCCGGCTTGTCGAAGAGCGGGGCGGTGAGTTGCGTCTTGAAGAAGCCCGGCGCGATGGCATTGGCCGTGATACCCGTTCCGGGCCGCGACCATGCTTCGGCCATGCCCCGCGTGAGCTGGGCTATTCCGCCCTTTGACGCTCCGTAGGGCAGGCCGTTGGGGAAGGCCCGGCTGCTTTGAAGGGAGGCGATGTTGATGATGCGCCCCCATCCTTGCCGCATCATTTCGGGCACGAGGGCCTGAGCGAGGAAGAACGGCGCGGAAAGATTGAGCCGCAGCGTGTATTCCCAAATCTCGGGCGTGAGTTCGTTCCACGGCTTGCGCGGATTCAGCCCGGCGGCATTGACGAGGATGTCCGGCGCGCCGAAAGGCTGGGACGCCTTTTGGGCGAGTTCCGGCAACGTCTTGAGTTCGCTCACATCGAAGGCAATGCAGGCGATGCGTTTGTTCTGGTCCGGGTCCCGATGGGCAGAGCGTGCCGCGGGATCGGAATCGTACGCGAGATGGCCGCCCTGCTGTTTCAAGCTCAAAAAGATCTCGTCCGCCGAGGCTTCGAGGCGATCCAGCGTGCGGCCGACGAGGATAAGATTGGCTCCGGCGTGGAGCAGGGCATGGGCCATATATTTGCCGAGCCCGGAACCCGCGCCGGTAACAAGCGCGGTATGGCCTTGAAGCGAAAAGAGTTGCGTCTGAAGGGGAGAGCGTGCTTCCGTATCGCGTTGACAATCCATGAGAGCCTCCGGCCGCGTAGTGTTTTTGTGTTTTGGACTCGGTGCTGTTTAACGAGACGCCGTGTTTCGAAACCGCTATTCGACGTAGATCATCCGTTTGGTCATTCCCCCGTCGACGACGAGGTTGTGCCCGTTGACGAAATCGTTTTCCTCGTGGGCAAGGAACAGGCAGGCGTTGACGATGTCGCGGGGGATACCCACACGCCCGGAAGGATGCTGGGCATGATCCGAGTGGAAAAGCGTTTCATAGCCGTCGACCTGTATCCAGCCGGGGCTTACGGCGTTGACCGTGATCGGCGTGGCGCTCAGGGAGACGGCCAGCGTGTTCGTGAGGGAGACAAGCCCCCCTTTTGAAGCGCCGTAGGCCTCCCATCCCGCTTCGTTCTGGTTCCAGCGGGTGGAGGCGATATTGATGATGCGCCCGTAATCCTGCCCCGCGTTGGCCTTGATGAAGGCCTGCGCGCACAGGAACGCGCCGCGCAGGTTTACGGAAAGGGCGTTGTCGAATTCGTCGGCGGTCATTTCCATGACGGGCTTGTGGAAATGGGCGAGGGCCGCGTTGTTGACGAGTACATGGACGGCGCCGTGCCGTTCCGTCACCCGCCGGAAGGCTTCGTTGACGGCCTCGGCCTGTCTCAAGTCGGTTTGGATGAAGCCAATACCGTCAGGCAAGGCTTTGTGCTGTTCCACGTCGAGAGCCGTGACCGCATACCCCGCGCGCTGGAAGCCTTCGCAAAGGTGAAGCCCTATGCCGCCTGTGCCGCCCGTGATGACGCATATCCTCATGCCGCACCCCGTTATGCTGAGACAGCCTCAGCGTTTTTTATGTTCTTCTGCGGGAGCTGCGCAAACACGATCGCGCAGAACATAAGGCGCATCCCATCGTTTCCCGCATGGTCAGTTGCTGGCCCAGCATGACGAATCCGGCCAGTACGGACACCACCGCCTCGAGGCTGAGGATCAGGGAGGCGACCGTGGGATTCATGCCTTTCTGTCCCACGATTTGCAGCGTATAGGCAACGCCGCTCGACATGATCCCCGCATAGAGGACGGGTTTCCATGCGGCGAGGAGCTGCGTGATGTCCGGCGTCTCAAAGAGCAGCATGGGAACCGCGCAGAGCAGGCCGCAGACGAAAAACTGGATGCAGGACATTTTGACGCCGTCCACGCGCAGTGTGAAGTAGTCGATGATCAAAATGTGGATGGAAAACAGGATGGCGCAGATGAAGATCAGGAAATCGCCGAACTGGATGGTCAGGCTCTCCGTAATGCAGAGAAAATAGAGGCCGACGATGGCCAGCGCCACGCCGAGCCAGACGAACAGGCCGCACCGTTTTTTGAAGAACAGCCCGAGGAGCGGGACGATGATGATATAGAAGGCAGTAATGAACCCCGCCTTGCCCACGGACGTGTACATGATGCCGATCTGCTGAAAACAGCTTGCGAAGCAGAGCATCACACCGCAGCACACGCCGCCGATCCAGAGCTGGTCCTTCGATTTCGCGTTCGAAGGCCTGATGCCGCCGGGGGAGACGGGGTTCAGCCTGTTGAGCAGCGCGATGCAGGGAATGAGGAACAGGCCGCCGATAAAGGAGCGCACGCAGGTAAACGTGTAGGGGCCCACATAATCCATGCCTACGCTCTGGGCGACGAAGGCCACTCCCCAGATGACGGCGGTGAGAAGCAGCAGAAAGGAATTCCGGAGTTGCAGCGTGTTCATGGTCGGTGTGATAGCCCGAGAAGGCCGGGGATGCAATAAAGCCGGGCGGCTTTCTTGGCAGGGTGGGGGGCACTGTCCACAAAGGGGAGCCGTGGGTGCCCAGCGTCCTCTGATACTGAGACGCCATTTGGGGAAGAGGCGAGGGCGCCGCGCTTGAGGACGGCTGATGCCTTTTGGATCCTGATCGTCCGACATCTTGATAACACGCTGTTTCTAGCGTAAATGAGATACTTTAGTCGATAATGTGGCTCCAAAAACGTTTTTGGCTCTCATTATTGGAAAAATGGGAAGGAAAACGCGTATAGTGATCCGCCATTTAGCCTTGGCCTGCTGATTCAGGATGTGCGTGGCTGGGCGATTTTGAAAATGGCCGTCATCCAAAATGTGAATGGGTTCGCATTATGACAACATCTTTTTCCAAAGCACAGTATGTTTCCGGTGAACACGAAGACTGCCCGGAGAGCCTGTTGCAGATTATTATGGAGGAAGTGGATGAAATCGTTTATGTAAGCGATATCGCCACGTATGAAATCCTGTATCTGAACGAGTTTGGAAAAAAGGTATTCGGGCTTACGGACATCGGAAAAGGCAGGAAGTGCTATGAAGTCCTGCAAGGCATTGACGCGCCTTGTCCGTTTTGTACGAATCAGTTTCTCAACTGCGAAACGTTCTACACTTGGGAGCTCACGAATCCCATTTCGCACCGCCATTATCTGCTCAGAGACAAGCTGATCCGCTGGAATGGCCGTCTTGCCCGGCTGGAATTCGCCGTCGACATTACGGAAAAGGAAAATATCAGCCAAGCTGTGCAGCGCAAGCTTGATATTGAGAGTATCTTGCTGGAATGCATCCGCATCCTGAACAGGGAAGAAAATTTTCCGCAAGCCGTGGGCATGGTCCTGGAGAACCTCGGAATGATGCATCAGGCCGATCGTGCCTATATCTTCGAGTACAGCGTTCTGAAAAACGGCGGGCTCATCGCCAACAACACCTATGAATGGTGTTCAGAAGGTATTTTCCCTCAGAAAGAAGTCCTTCAAAACGTGCCAATCAGCTACATGAGCTGTTGGCAGAAGATGTTCGAGCGGCGTGAGGATGTGGTCATCGACAATCTTGAGTCAATCCGGGACAGCGATTTGGATATGTACAGCGTACTCAAGCCGCAAGGTATCGAGAGCCTCATCGTCGTCCCTCTCGTCCTGAACGACGTCATTTCCGGGTTCATCGGCGTGGATAACCCGAAAGCCAATCGGGATGATCACTCCCTGCTGCATTCTCTGGCCTATTTCGTCACGAATGAGCAACGGAAGCGTAATATGCAGAGCGAGCTCAAGCGGATGAGCTACTGCGACGACTTGACGGGGCTGCACAACAGAAACAGCTATATTTCCGTATTGCAGAAGCTCGAAAAAAATCCCCCGGATTCGCTCGGCGTCGTTTTTGTGGATCTCAATGGGTTAAAGCGCATCAACGATCAGCAAGGGCACGACTCTGGCGACAAATACATCCGGGACATCAGCCGGATATTCAGCCGCTATTTCAGGGGAGACGATCTTTTCCGTATTGGCGGAGACGAATTTGTCTTCCTCTGCCCGAACATTCCGGAACGGGTCTTTTATGCGAAGATCGCCGCGCTCCAACGGGAGGCCAATAAAGCGTATCCCGAATCCCTGTCGCTTGGGCAGGTGTGGGCCGAGGGGGACATGCACATCATGGATATGGTGAGGCAGGCGGATAAACGTATGTATCAGGAAAAAGCGGAGTACCACGCCCGGCGTGGCGATACTGTCTAAAGCAATGCGTAAACAGGCACGCCGTCCTTGAGGATGCCGTGCCTGTTTTTTATTCCATATGGAATATGGAAGGAGCACGAGAAGCCGGGATTTCCGGGCCGTCCTGCCCTTCACTAGAAAATACACAAAGACCAAGTTCGCGGGCGTCTTCTTCCGCCAGTCCGCCAAGCGCGATCCGCGAACCGGAGAGTACGACAAAACCTACTGCTTCTGGTACGCTGATCATGAAGGTAAGGGCCACTGGAAAACCGTTGGCAGGCACAGCAAGGGCGTCCCCCGGCCACGGTCAGAAAGGAGCGGGCAAAGTTCCTTGCCGAGTTTGATGCCACCGGCATCAATCCCATTGAGCGCGACAAAGTTACCATCGGGGAGATAGTGAACGCCTACCTTGCCTGGGGCAGAAGCGAAGGGAAGTACGTTGACCGGCCTACAGCCAGTATTGCGCCCACCCCAAGGCCAAAATCCACGCTTTGCCTATTGCCGATCTGACTCCGAATTTGCTTTCCAGCCTCAAGGCGCAGCTTTTGAAAACGCCTACTGGGAATACAAAGCCCAAAAAGGCCACCAAAAAGCCTAAAGCCAAAGCACCGACGCGAAAAATGCTGGCCGGGCAGACCGTCAACAACATCTTCAGCTTTATGCGTTCCGCCATAAACCGTGCCGTCGCCACAGGCATGTGGAGCGGAGTCAATCCCTTGTCCACCAAGGGCGGCACTTGGAAAAGAGAGGAAGTCAAGTCCCTTCTGGACGGCCTTGAAAAGCGGCATCCGCAGTTGCACGATATGACCTTGCTCTCCCTGCGAACCGGCCTTCGTCCCACGGAAGTTTTTAAACTGCGCGGGCAGGATGTGGACGGCAATGCCTGCGGCCTCTATATCATTCAGAAGGGAGGAAAGCGGGTATTCGTCCGCGTGCCGGAGGATATGATCCGGATGCTCCAGGCGTATACGCGCAAGCCTGCGGAACCCATCTTCCAACAGCCTCGCAAGAAGACGGCGTTTGAAAAAATACCCGCCTGTTTCCAGACCCCCGTCAGAAAGCTCAATCTGGCTCCGGAAGACGGCGACAGCCTGTACGCCGTCACCCTGCACACCATGAGACATACCTTTGCCTCCTGGTTGGCGCAGTCCGGCAAGGTGACGCTCATGGAACTGCAAAAGCTCATGCGTCATAAGAACATCACCATGACCATGCGGTATGCCCATCTGTTCCCCGGACAGGAAAGCGAAAAGCTCTCGATTATAGGGGATATGCTGGCCTGAGAAATCCATCACTTGATTGATTCCGAGGTTTGGACACGCCCGGATGCAATATACTCTTCCAATATGGCGCGTTCATAAAAGACACGCCTGCCAAAGTTGGTATACGCCGGACCGACGCCTTCCATACGCCAGTAGGTGAGTGCCTTTTGGTGAATGCCGAATTCTCTTTCCACATCTTTCGGGGCAAGCAGTTTTTTGCCCGGCAAGTCGGGGGCATCCGCCGTTTTCCCCTGCTCGGCGGTACGGACGGCTTGTGTAATGAGAGGAAGCAGTTCTTCCGGCGTGGAAAGTATGATGGTGCGGCCTTCAATTTCCATGTTATGGACCTCACAATTGACGATTTGGATATGTCCCACGATATTTTGCAATCAATTCCAACATAGGGTTACATTCGTGCGCCAGGAGCATTTTTTCCCTGTGCCGAAGGACGCCGCTGTAGCTGATTCCAAGACGTTTACTGATTTCTCTGATGCTCAGACCGCTCATAGCGAGTTCAAAAACTTCCCTGCCGCGCGGTGTCAGTTGAATAGTAGATATACTCGCCTCCGGTTCCTCATTGAGGTGGTGCAACAGCTCAATGTTGCTATGAATGCCGAAGGCTTTTCGAATTGCTGCCAAATGCCAATATACCGTAGCCACCTCGATGGAGAGATTCCCTGCAATAATTTTTGAGGGGAAATCCTTTTGCCAGCATCTCCACGATTTATCGCTGTTGTCTGGTGAGATTCCGCATAATGAATCCTCTCGATGGTGGTTCAGCACACAAAAGTGCGTACATAATCGCAGTAACACGGTGGATTTTTGCGGAGGAGTGGTAGAATTATTGGTTTTTGAAATTTTTTCAGCGGGACGGCCTTATTCCGGTTCGGATTGGATGCCGCAAAAAAGCGGCGCGATTCGCCGTTGCCGACACCGCGCCGCATAGTAGAAATTGCTCCAAGAGAATAAATTTGTTCCCCTACGAAGTATTGGAGTGTACTGCGTATAACCTCACACGAACTATCCGTAGTCTAAAATATGATGCACATACCTTTGGGTGTTTACATACCATTTGAATTTTTTCTGAAGCAGACACAGCCGATATTAAGCCTTCCAGAGAATTGTTGTAGATGAAATTTTTGATAGTATAGATGCTTGTTCCCCTTTTTATCCTTTCCAGAGTGTGCAGTTGAAGAGATGTTTAAAGCTGGGTGCGTATACAAAAAACGAACGCTCCCCTTTGCAGACGCTCAGAATTCCCACTTCACCATCAGACTGCCGGTCACGCCTTCGTGCTTGCCGGTGTAGCCCTGCACGCCCAGGTCTATGGTCAGGGGCAGGTCAGCGGAGGGGGTGAGGGAGAGGCCCAGTTCGCCTATGCCGGTATTGCCGCGCAGGTTCGGGGCGTCGATGTCGAAGCCGTTGGTCTTGGCCCGTGCCTTGCCGTCGAATTCGTGTTCCCAGGCCGCACCGATGTACGGAGCGACGTGTTCGTTCAGGATATAGGCGAAGCGCCCGCCGAAACGCAGGCGGCTGGAGTTGATGTCGTCGAAACTCAGATGTTCGCCGGTGGACAGGCCCACGCTGTCGCCCTGCTGCCGTGTCCAGAAGTACTTGCCGTACAGGTCAAGGGTGGCGGCATCGTTGATGTTCCAGACGTAGCCCGTGCCGAAATGCAGGCCATAGTAGGGAGAACTGCTGTCGTAGTCCGCCTTACGTCCGGCTGCGTCGCGCAAATCCGAGCTGTCGTACTCGTTGTGCGTCTTGCCCGCGCGTCCGCTGGCTTCGGCGTAGAAGCGGCCCGGCCCAATATTGACGAAGTCCATGCGGGCCAAAATGCCGCCGCCCAGATAGTAGGCATTGCCGTCGCCGTCTACGGAAGCGGCGTTCGTGAAGGAGTTGTGGGTGTCGTAAGAGCCGTTGCCGTATTCAAAGAATGCGCCCAAGGTCAGGCGGCCCGGCGCAAGGTCGATTCCCCAGGCCAGGCCGGTAAGCAGGGAAAGGCTGTTCATGTCCAGATGCGAGCCGGTGTTGTAGCGCAACGAACCGCCGGACAGCGCGCCGAACCCGGCAAAGCCGTGCCTTTCCGCGTCGTCCGTACCGGAGGAGGCCCGCACGGCGGAATCCATGCCCCGGCCCGCCACGAGGTCCGCGCCTTGCAGGTTCAGGGCCAGTCCGCCGAGGAAGCCTTCGGACAGTGCCTTGGACTGATCCGTGGCTCTGCCGGGGCTGACTTGAGCGGTGACGGCACTCAGCCGTCCTATTGTCGGGTCAAGATTCACATCCGCAGTGATGTCGTGCGCCACGGTGGAACCGATCTGCACAATCCCGTTGCCGCGCTGCAAGTTGTTGGCCGTGAGCGTTTTGTCCGGATCGACCTCCAGCAGGGTCAGGGTAGACCCGGAGGCCAGGGACGTACCGCCCGCCAGTCCCACATTGCAGGCACTGCCCGAGACGTCCGCATCGCCGGTGACGCGCAGCAGGGGCTGCGTAGGATGTACCGGAGAGATGAAATTGAGGGTCGCGTTCCTAGCGGAAAGATCGCCTTTGTACATGGCGCTCTGGCCGTTGGCCCCATTGACACTCAGGATACCGTTGTCCAGGCTGTGGTTGTGGCTTCCCCGGTCGAATACCGTGCCGCCGTATAGAGTGAGTTGATTGGATGTCAGATCGCTGCCCAGGGCCAACGTCCCGCTCCGTACCGTGGTCATGCCGGTGTAGGTATTGGTTCCCGAAAGGGTCAGTGTGCCCGCCCCGGTCTTGGTCAGGCCGCTGTTGCTGTTGTCGATGCTCCCAGCGAAGTCGCCGCTCTGGACGGTGAGGCCGTCGGTGTTGAGGATGTTGCCGCCGCCGTTGAGGCCACCCACGGAGCGAGCCTTGTTGTCGCCGTCATAGGTGGCGCTGGCGGCGATGCTCAAATCCGTGCCGCTGGCGATGTTGCCCTTCAGGGTTCCGTCGTTGATGGCCGTACCGCCAGCATAGGTATTGTTCCCGGTCAACGTCAGCGTACCCGCGCCGGTCTTGGTCAGGCCGCCGTTGCCGGATAAGACGCCGGAGAGCGTATTGTTGTTGTCCGTTGCAATGGCGCTGCCCGCACCGCTCAGCGTCCAGTCATTGGTGTATGTCCCGTTGCCGGAGAGCAGCAGCGTGCCCTTGTTGCCGATGGTGTTGGTTCCGCTGCCGATATTGGTGTCGGAGCCTATGGACAGGGTTCCGGCGCTGATCGTGGTGCCGCCGGAATAGGTGTTGGTTCCGGAAAGAATCAGCGTTCCCGCGCCGGTTTTGGTTATGGAGCCGGAACCGGAAATAACGCCGTCAAAGGACACGTTGTTGGCATTGGTGTTCACTGTCACGCCGGAGAGTGCGCTGCCGGTCGGCGTGCTATCCAGCTCCCCAATGTTGGCGTTTCCGCTGTAGCCAAAATTTACTGATGCAAAGTTTCGTGCGATATGTACTGCGGCGTCGCTGTTTTTGTTCAACGTATTGCCGGTGAAGGCGTCGCTGCTTGAGATTCCGCCCGCTACGGTTGCAGTGCTCAGGTCTGCATTGCCGGAAATGTTCACAATATTGCCCGTGGCCTTGCCGCTGCCTGAGGCAACAAAACCGCCATTGACGTTGCTTTGGACCGTCCCGCCGCTGATGCTTACTATGTTGCCCGTGGCACTGCCGGAATTGGATTCGCCGCCGCTGACGCCGGTCAGCGTGCCGCCGCTGACGTTCACGCTGTTACCGCTCACATCGCCGCTGTTGCTGTAACCGCCCAGTAGCCACTTGGCGGAACCGTTTGTCATGATCACGCTGTTGCTTTGTACAAGGCCAGCTGCGCTCATCCCCCCGTAGATGTTGTTTGCCACGCTTCCGCCGTTGAAGGTGACGCTGTTGCCCGAAGCCTCGCCGCTGCCGCTGTCCACATAGCCGCCGAAGGCGTTGTTTTGTACCGTGCCGCTGCGGATGGCCAGGCTGTTGCCCGTGGCGCTGCCGGAGCCGCTGTAGCCGCCCTGTACATATGTTGCCGTTACATTGGAGAAGTCGACGCTGTTGCCTGTGGCATTGCCGCTGGTCGTTTCGCCGCCGTTGACGCCGCCGCTCAATGTGCCGCCGCTGACGTTCACGCTGTTACCGCTCACGTCGCCGCTGTCGCTGTACCCGCCCAGCAGCCAGTTGGCGGAACCGTTTGTCATGGTCACGCTGTTGTTCTGTGCAGGGCCGTTTACGCTCCGCCCGCCATAGACATTTTCTGTCACGCTGCCGCCGTTGAAGATGACGCTGTTGCCCGTGGCAGCGCCGCTGCCGTTTTGCACGTAACCGCCGATGAGATGTTCTCCCACTGCACCGCCGCTCATGGTCACGTGGTTGTCCTGAGCCTGCCCGCCGTCAGCGGTGGCGATGCCGCCAAAAATTCCCAAGGTCACGCTGCCGTTTTTCATGACAACGGCGTTTTCCCGGGCAGTGCCCTGTTCCACGCGACCGCCGTAAATGACGTTTGTTTGGGACGCAGCGCCGTCCAACGTCACGCGGTTATTCAGAGCGTTCCCCTTACCGCTTTGGCCGCCGTAGATATCTCTTACGGTTCCGCCGCTGATGGTAACTGTGTTCCCGATAACATGAGAATTTACCGAGCGGCTGTAGCCGCCGAGGACGTTGCCGGTTACGGAACCAGAATCGAAGATGGAGACGTCGTTTCCGTTTACGGTTCCCTCTGCAGCGCCGTAGCCGCCATAGACGCTGCCTAATACTGAACCGAAACCGGAGATGGCGACGTTGTTGTCGGTCACGGCACCATTGTTGGCTCCGCCCAGGATGTCGCCGCCGACCGAGCCGCCCGACAGAATGACCGTATTATTGCTGACCGGGCTGAACGCGGCGTCCACGTCATTGCCATAAACGTCGCCGCCCACATTGCCGCTGTTGATGGTGACCACATTGTCGCTGAGGCTCCCCGCAGGAAAAAGGCTGTTGTCGATATTCCAGAGGGGGCCTTTGTCAAGGTTTGAGCCGGGGTAGGTAACGTCAGCGGCGTTGGCCGAAGGCGCAAAGCCGGGCGGCCCAACCAGCAGGGCGGCCAGCGCGCAGGCTGGAAGAAGCCTTGTGCAGGTAAAGCGGAATCTATGCGTCATAGGTAGCCTCCTCATGTTGTAAGGGTGAAGGATGCGGCTTGCGGCAAACGGCGCGCAACGCAAAAGGCCTCACCCCGAGAAGGGGCAAGGCCATGTTTTTGGACGGAGTGGAAACGCGGAAAGCCGCGCTACGCCTGGACGCGAGCGCGGTGGATGGGCGATGAGCTGTGTGTGTGTGTGTGTGTGTGTGTGTGTGTGTGTGTGTAGCAAGAAGCGGACCGGAACGCGCTTGCGTTCAGGGCCGCTTCCGCCAGCCACGTTCCTTGCTTACACGCAACCCGGCCCACCGTCAAAGGATGACGGCGGAAGGACGGCGGATGGTGAAGCGGAACACGCGGCATGGAAGACATCCGATGATTACGGGCAAAAAGGTATTTATGTCAGTTTATGTTTCCTTTTGGGAAAAAAAGCAAATAATTTCTGCGTCTCACCCTTTTGGGGTGATACCAGGATGCCGTTGAGCGAGTCGCACCTCATTGTATTTTGAAAGGGCACAAAGGACAATAAACAGTACAAACGTCTCTTCAGGGGCCATACTGAGGATAAGGCGAAGCGTGTATCAGTCCGCTTCTCCTTCCTTCGCCCGTCTGTTGCGACGATTTCGCTATTTTTCCCCGTGGAGAAGTCTTCTCAGTTCCGGGCGGTTGTTTGCGCCGCATTTCCGGTACACAGTCTTCAGGTGCGTTTTGACGGTGTTGAGGCCGAGGCCCACGCGGCATGCGATCTCCGGGCCGGTGCGTCCCTCGGCGGCGAGCCGCGCGATCTCATACTGTTTGACGGACAGACCGAACGGAATTTCCGAAGCGCGTGTTCCGGGCAGTCCCAGATGGCGCAGCCACGGTTCCGCCAGGGCCAGAATGCGCCGCACGCCGTCTTCATGGCGCGTCTCTTGCGGCGCGAGCAACAGCAGCAGGACAAGATCGGCGTTTTCCACAAAAGGCATGAGCACATCGTCCGGCAGGGCCGCGTCCAGAGCGGCGCGCAGAGACTCAAGCGCCTTTTCCCGCGCGTCGAGCATGGCATGGGCGGCGGCCAAGAAGATATGGGCGTAGATGAAGAACAGGCGGTGCTTGTCGAAGAGAGGGGGTTGCAGCAGGGCGTGGAACAGGCCGAGCACGGCGGCGGCATCCCCGGCCAGCAGCAGAGCGCGGCCCTGCGCCAGCCGGAAATCGCCCTGGGCGAAGGCGTACATGCGTTCACCCCTGCCCTCGTGCACCCACGCGGGGATTTCGTCCGGACGCCGGAGGAGGCCGGAAAGGCGCGCCGCGCAGACCTCCGCCGTGTGCAGCAGAAAATAATCCTGTTTTTTGGTGATCAGATCGCGCATTTCCCGCACGGCGGCGCAGGCCGTCGAGGTGTTTTTCCGCGCCAGAGCCAGACGCGCGCGCAAAAATAGGGCGCAAAGCGTATTGCATAGTTGCCCGTGCAGCGCAGCCACGGTCTCGGCCTGACGGCAGAGGCGGAGCGCCTCGGTAAAATCCCCCGCCATGTACAGGGCTTCCGCCTCGAAAAGCAGCTCGCCGCCCGCGCCGTGCCAGGCCGCCGCTTTGTAGTAATGCGGCATACATTCCCGCATCAGCCTGACTTCCTCCCGGATGTTGCCGCTTTCCCGGTGGAACATAAACAGCACGGAGGGGCAGCCCATGCTCCAGGTGGATTCCGGCGGATACAGTCCCGTGGGGCGGCCCAGCAGTTCCCATGCCCTGCGGTGGCGGACGGACATGGCCGCGATGTCGTTGTATTCCGCAAGGGCCAGCAGCATTTCCAGTTCGCCGCGCAGCACGGGAGTGGCTGGATGCGCCTCGTCCAGCGCCGCGCAGTAGCGCGCCAGCCAGCGGCAGCGGTCGGCAAAGGCCGGAAAGTCGGACGCGGAAAGCGCGGCCAGGGCGTGCTTGAACGCCGCCTTGGGGTGCCGGGACAGAACCTCCTCCGGGCAATCCTGAAAGAGCCGGGCGAAGAAGGCGGCGCTTTCCGTGACCAGATGGCGGGCCATGTCCCGTTCCATGACCGAAAGTGCCCGCTCGAAATCGCGCGCCGCGTGATAGTGCTCCATCGCGGGAATGAATTCGTCCTCCGCCGCGAACCAGTCGCCGCAGCGGCGGTGGACGGCCTGCCGCTGTTCGCGTGGAAGTGCACGGAACAAGCGCAGCAGCAGGCTCCGGAATATGGCGTGGACGGTGTACACGCCGCTCCCTTCCCGGCGGCGGACAAACGAGTTCTGTCGGACAAGCGCCTCCAGAGCTGCCCGAGTATCCGTGCCGCAGCAGAAATCCGCCTGCGGCAGGGTGAACTGCTCCAGCGGGCAGAGTGCGAAAAGCATGTCCCGCACGTCCGGGGAGAGTGGGCGATAAAGTTGTTCTTCCAAAAGCGCGGCCATATCCGGTGGCAGTTCGTTCTCGGAATACTGCGGGGAAGATAAGGAGGAAGATTGCGGGGAGGGCAGGGTGAAAGAACGGGCGAAGGCGGGCAGGGAAAAAGCCCCGTGTTGCGCGTAATGGCGGCAATGCAGATATACGCCGCTGACCCATCCGCCCGTGGCCCCATGCAGAGCGCGGATCTGTTCCGGGCTGACCTTGAGGCCGCACAGGGCGCAGTACGCCCGGATGTCTTCTTCCGAAAATGCCAGCATGGCCGGGCCGAGGCGGGTGAGCTCTCCCTTGAGGTCCGATAGCAGGGCGTCGTCCGTTTGGAAATGCCGGGTGGTGAGCACGATGTGCAGATTGCTCATGGCCTGCCGGGCCAGTATCTGGAAAAAGCGGACGCACGACGGCGCGGAAGCCAGCAGGTGCACATCGTCCACGACCAGCACGGTGGGTCTGGCAAAGTCGAGGCTCTCCAGCAGTTCCAGCGCCGCATCGCGTCGGGCCGCGTCATCGGGCGCGAAAGGCGGGCCGAGCCTGCGCAGCGCTCGCGCCGTTTCCGCCGTCTCGGGCAGACGCTCAAACTCCCTGCACAGGGAGCGCC
>ERZ1106983.1625-NODE-1625-length-18693-cov-5.382927_pt1 | contig 18693 bp, 24 predicted proteins | sample MGYA00403693_ERZ1106983 | MGnify/ENA primary metagenome ERZ1106983 (study PRJEB35170, sample SAMEA104062420) | human gut metagenome | biome: human gut; feature: human-associated habitat; material: faeces | place: Denmark | collected 2012-07-13 ...
TGCTGGTATCCACCGGCACAAGCTCATACTCCAACCCCGCTTCCTCGAGAAAGAGCGAAATTTTGGCCGGATTAGGTGTCGGATGATAATAGAAACAAATCATTTGCAATGCCTCCTACTTGGCAGTTTCAATAATGGCAACGGGTAACGGGCGCCAGGCAGCAATCATCACACCGAGTGCGATGACGGTGATTGCAGCAACGCCGAGCAAAGACGGGACTTCTCCCAATACAGGTACCGCCAGGAGCGTCGCCAGAACGGGAACCAGCGCCATCATGGCCGCCGCAGCACCGGCCCCGAGCACAGCAACCGCCCGGTTATAGGCAAAGAGCGCCACGCCGCTCATAAGCACGCCTTGATAAACAAGCTGGAACACGATTTCCTGAGAGGATGCTTGACTCAGCCTGGACAGGTTCCCCCCGACATACACGGGAATGAAAATCAGCGCCGACCAGAAGCAGATCAGCGCCGCCGACTGAAGCGCCGACAGCCGGCTGGTGCGAAAGCGCACCGAGTAAACCGCCCAGGTCATCGCCGCCAGCACCAGCGCACCGTAGCCTAGCGGATCAATGGCTCCGCTGGACATCGGGCGACTTATCACCAACGCTACCAATCCGAGCAAGATCGCCCCGTAACTCCATATCGTTGATCCCGCTGGCCGCCGCTTGCTGGCGTGCCAGCTAAGCAGACCAGCCATCACAGGCATCAGTGCGGGAACAATCGATGAAGCTTGCGCTGCCGTGGTGAGCTTCAGGCCCATAGCGACGAGCAGCACAAATGGGGCGCCCCAAAGCACAGAATAGAGCAGGCCTTCCAGCCACGCAGCCGCCGGCAGGCGTTGCTTGAATAGTATCGGAGCTAGCAAAACCGCCCCTACTCCAAAGCGCAGCGCTGTGACATCCCAGATGCGCAACTGATGTGTGACTGTGAATCGCGTAACCACGAACCATCCGGAGAATATCAAGACCGAGAGCGCGGCGAAGGCCAAGCCGTGGACTCGTCGTACGGGTAATGCTGACTTGGAGGACATGTTCACTATTGCCAAAACATCGATTGGGTTCCTGGTATAGAACAGATATTCGATAGAAAAGATGCCGTTGATTATCGGCTTGGGTTTTATATCGATTGATCTAGAATAGCCTTTTTAAATCAATTGATCTAGAATAGTCAAGCAGTAGCTCGACATTTGTTATGCGATAGAACCCCAAACTTGGATAATCGTTATATGGGTAGACCAAGAGAATTCGATGAAACCGAAGTCCTCGTTGCGGCGATCGACTGCTTCTGGGAACGCGGGTACGAAGCCACCTCGATCAGAGAACTAGCCGACAAAATGGGGTTGACTGGTGCGAGCCTGTACAACGCTTTCGGTGACAAGCGAACCCTATACCGCAGGGCGCTCCATCATTACATCGAAACCACCTTCGCAGATCGCGTACAGCGGCTCGAAGGCAAGCTGCCTCCGCTGCAAGCAATTAAGGCCTTTTTCTCGGAAATCATTGAACGATCTCTGGATGATAAGCAGCGAAAAGGATGCATGCTTGTGAACTCAGCCTTGGAAATTGCCCCGCATGATCCAGAGTTCCGGGAGACTGTCACTGAGGTTCTTGAGCATATCGAGGCTTTCTTTCGCCGATGTGTCCAGGCCGGCCAGCAAGACGGAACAATAACGACATCCCAGTCCGCCGCAGACCTGGGACGGCTCCTATTTGGCGTTCATATCGGACTGCGCGTTATTGCCAGAACGCGACCCGAGCGAACATTGCTCGAAGGGATGGTTCGTCCCGCGCTGGCGCTGCTCAGCCCTAAAACGGCGCACAATATTTCGTCACGCGCGCATAGTGCAACTTGAACACCCGAATGCGCATGGTCCCGAACCGATAGGCCGTTAGAACAAGCGGGTGCCCGCGACACTCTAGCCGCGAGCAATCAACGTGCGGCGATGCGTGTCGCTTCAATAGCGGCGGCGAAAGCCTTGGCCTTTACGCATTTGATCTTCAAAATTCCGACGTCGGTTCGGATTTCAATGACGTCAGTAATCAAACCTCGATGAACCGCAACATTACTGATGTTCGTCAACGATATGCTGATCTCCAGATTTTCGGGGGTAGCATGCAGCGCCTGGTTCATGCTGTTCGGGGCAAAGTTGAGCGTTGAGGTCGTCAGTACGGCCTTGCCCCCGACCCACAGCCCCCCCTGCTTGCGGCGACCGGCATCAATCTGACGAGAGATTGCTTTCGGCAAAAGGCTGGAATTCCCTCGCTGGTCTTTGCCTGCCTGGTCTTCCGACACTCTCGCATTAGCGAAAAATACGTTGGTGAGGCGGCTGTCAACGATGGCGGACAAGGCGAACTCCTGTAGAAAATCAGTGCCATGATAGTTTGTTTTTCGGATACAACGATAGAGCCAGTGCTCCGGGGAGACTGCGTGTGGTTCTCGGCGCAATACAAGCACGAGCTGGTGAAGAGGGTGTCTTTCCATCCCTCCACTAGCGCAGGTTGTCATGTCCGAGAAACCAGCGTGGCGCGTAGCCTCGCCCCACGTCTTTTAATACCGAACAAGGATTAGGCAACCCGACATCCCACCCCATTCACCTCGTCTCACCGAGTAACCGCGATCAGCATATCGGCATCCCGAGCATCTGCTTATTTCAATGTGGCGGGATACGAAGCATGACCTACCACACCCCATACGTCGTAGCTTTCGTCTATTCGACGAATATGCTGATCTATATCGATGATCGTTCCAATGATACCTTCCAAGGCCAAATGCCTCGCAGTGGCGGTTCCGGCTTGTCCGGCGCCGCAAACGTGCCCGGCTGCATGACGCCGAAATTGATCTTGGATTTATAGGGTTTGTCAGAACGAGAAGACGATCAAGAAAAAAGGCTTGCGACGCCCCTTTCCAGCTGCGTACCGCCTATTTCTTCATACCGTCTTTGCCCATGGCATCGGCCTTGCCCATCGAATCATGCTTGCCCATGCCGTCGCTTTTCCCCATGGAATCCTTGCCCATGGAATCCTTTCCCATGGAGTCCTTTCCCATGGAACCACTCTTGTCCATGGAGTCGTGTTTACCCATGGAGTCGTGCTTCATGGCGCTTCCCTTCTCCATGTTGTCATGCTTCATCTCGTCTGCGGCAAAAGCCGAGCCGGCGGCGAACGCCATGCCTAAAGTCAAAACGGCAATGGAAAGTTTCTTCATGGTAATGCTCCTGATAAGTATGCAAGTAAAGAGTTGCGCGGCGCGCCGCGCGGAGGAAAAAACAATCAGCTGCCACCGAACCAGTTGTAGCCCTCATCCTCCCAGTACCCGCCCGGGTAAGTGTTGGTCACAAAAATGGCATTGATGTACTTGGGGTTCTTGTAGCCAAGCTTGGTGGGTATTCTCAATTTCATCGGAAAGCCGTATTCGCGCGGCAGCGTCTGCCCGTCATAGGTCAGCGCGATTATGGTTTGCGGATGCAGCGCGGTCGGCATGTCGATGCTGGTGTAATAATCGTCGGCGCACTTGAAGCCTACGTATTTGGCTGATGTGTCGGCGCCCACACGCATCAGGAAGTCAGAAAAGCGCACGCCGCCCCAGCGCCCGATCGCGCTCCAGCCTTCCACGCACACGTGCCGCGTGATTTGATCGGTCTGCTCCATGGCGCGCAGCTCGCGCAGCCGCCAGGCACGCTTATCGGCGACCAGGCCGCTCACTTCAAGCTGGTAATCGCTTTCATCGATCGCGGGTGCCTCGTCCATGCTATAGAACGCATTGAACGGAAATGGCCGCTGGATCATGGACTCAGCGTAAGTGGGTGCCATGGCCGTGGGCTGGAAGATTGCCCCCTGCACGCGGTCGTTCCACCGCGAAACCGCCATCAACGCTTTTTCGACGTTCTCGTTGTCGTCCAGTGTGCATCCCGACAACATGGCCAGACCGCCCAGCGTCAGCGTACGTGTCAGGAATGATCGCCGTGTAGCGTCTTCGACCGTGGAAGCCACGATCTTCCTGGCCTCTTTCAGGACGAGTTCACCATCGATCGCCCTATTGGCCTTGCGTGTGAAAATCATGAAGTCCTCCTAACGGCCCGAAATCATGGTGCGCAGCGTGCGCGGCACCAGCACCGCCATGGCCACATGCACGACAATGAAGAGCACCAGCAGCGACATCGCCACGAAATGCACCCAGCGAGCCGCCGGGTAGCCGCCAAGCAAACCGCATAACAATGAGAATTGAACCGGCTTCCAGATCGCCAGGCCCGATATCACCAGCGCGGCGAGATCCAGAACGGCAAACAGATAGGCGGCCCGCTGAACGTGGTTATAGTGGCGCAGGTCGTCGTGCGAGAGCCGGCCCCGCAGCGCGCCGAAAACATCGTGCACGATGCCTCGTGCACTGATCGGGAAGAACCGCCGGGCCATTCGCCCGCTGCCGATATTCAGCAGCAAATATAAAAGGCCATTGGCCACCAGCAACCACATGGCGGCGAAATGCCATAATAGTGCGCCTCCCAGCCATCCTCCCAGTGTGTATTCGTTGGGAAAGCGAAAATCGAACAAAGGCGAGGCGTTGTAGATGCGCCATCCGCTGGCCACCATTACGACGACCGCCAGAACATTGAGCCAATGCACCAGGCGCAGCCAGCCGGGCTGAATGGCTCCGGGCCTGGGCGCATCCGAGTAGACCGGCCTTGCGGTTATGGACATCATTTCTCCGTAGTACTGTCTCGATGGCTGTATTGTCAGTGCATCTCCGTGTCCAAATCCTCACGTAAACTTAAAAAAAATGTGATAACTAGGAATCCGTTTATTGGCGAAAATACGCCTTGACCCACTAAGGAATTAACTATGGATCGAGCAAAACGGGTGTTGATCGTCGAAGACGACGCGCATATCGCCAACCTGCTGCAATTGCATTTGCGCGACGAGGGATACAGCGTGGCCCACACTGCCGACGGCGCCGAAGGCATACAGATGCTCGAGCAGGGCAACTGGGATGCGCTGGTGCTGGATCTTATGCTGCCCAATGTCGACGGGCTGGAAATATGCAAACGCGCGCGCATGATGAGCCGTTATATCCCGATTATCATCACCAGCGCGCGATCGAGCGAAGTGCACCGAATTCTAGGGCTGGAACTGGGTGCGGACGATTATCTAGCCAAACCGTTCTCGGTAATAGAACTGATGGCCCGCATTAAAGCGCTGCTGCGGCGCACCGATGCGCTGGCGCGGGACGCGAAAGCCGAGGCCGGCACCCTGGTTGCCGACGACCTGACTATCGACCCGGTATCCCGCAGCATTACGCTGACCGGCAAGGCGCTGGAGCTCACGCCCAGGGAGTTCGATTTGTTGTATTTCTTCGTTCGCCACCCCGATCGCGTGTTCTCGAGGCTTGAGCTTTTAAACCAGGTCTGGGGCTATAAGCACGATGGTTACGAGCATACCGTGAACACACATATCAACCGCCTCCGGGTCAAGATTGAAAGAGATCCTTCTGCGCCCCAGCGCATTCTGACCGCCTGGGGCCGCGGCTATAAATTCACCAGTCCCGGCGCCGCAGCATGAAAAAACTTACCCTTACACAGCGCCTCTCCGCCGTATTCGTCGTCTTGCTGCTTGCATGCAGCGCGGTCTCCGCCTGGCTCCAGATCAACGCAAGCGCCCGCCATGAACAGGAAGTCGTTCAACGCGTATCGTTCGGACTAGCCAAACACATTGCCGGCACCGCCCAGCTTATGGATGCCAGCGGATGGCGTCCGCAATCGGTGCGAAAGCTTTTCGACCAGCTCATGGCCGTCAATCCCTCCGTCGAAGCGTACCTGCTGGACAACCAGGGCCGCATCGTCGGCGACGCCGCGCCCGAGGGGCACTTGAAGCTTTCCCAAGTCGCTCTCGCGCCCATCGGGCAATTCCTGGACGGCGGACACCTGCCCATTCTGGGCGACGATCCGCGCAATCTGGGCCGGAAAAAAGTCTTCAGCGCCGCCCCCGTCCAGAAGGACGGCAAGAATGCCGGATACGTCTACGTGATCCTGCGCGGCGAGACCCATGACGCGGCGGCGCAGGCGCGCTCGGGCGACCGAATGCTGCGGCTCTCGCTCTGGACGCTGGGATGCGTGGCCTTGCTGGCGCTGGCCATGGGCCTGACTGCCTTTCGCCTGATTACGCGGCCATTGCGCGCGCTGGCGCAAACTGTGCGGAACTTCGATGCCAACGGCGAGCAGGCCGCCGCCTTGACCGACGCACAGATTCACGCCGACGGCGCCGGGGACATCGCCATTGTGCGCGACGCCTTTACCCAGATGGGAAGGCGCATTGCCGAGCAATGGAAGGAACTGGCCCAACAGGATCAACAGCGCCGGGATCTGGTCGCCAACATCTCGCACGATTTACGCACGCCGCTGACAGCGCTGCACGGCTACCTGGAAACCCTGCGCATCAAAGAAGACAGCCTGGACGCGGCGCAACGGCGACGGTATCTGGACATCGCCCTGACTCAAAGTGAAAAAGTGCGACACCTGGCCCAGGAACTATTCGAGCTGGCCCGCCTCGAGTCCGGCCTGGTTACTCCAGAACTGGAAGTTTTTACATTGGTCGATCTCGTCCAGGATGTGGTCGAAAAATGCGAACTGGCCGCCGAGGCGCGCCAGCAGGAAATTTCGGTGGATATTGCCTCATCGCTGCCGCTGATTCGCGCAGACATCGGCATGATCGAACGTGTCCTGACCAATCTGCTGGATAACGCCGTCCGGCACAATCCGCATGGCACGAAGATCACGTTGAAGCTGGCCGCGTCAACACCGGATGTCGTGGTCGATGTGGCCGACGACGGCCCCGGGATGTCGGCCGCCCAGCGCAAATCCCTGTTCATGCATGCCTCGTCGCTACTGCGCGTGGGCGGCGAAAGCGGCGGGCTGGGGCTTATCGTGGTGCGGCGATTGCTGCAACTGAATCAGGGCGATATTGAGCACATCGATACCGTTTCGGGAACAACCTTCCGATTCCGTGTGCCCATCGCCTAGATCCGGTCATTACTTGATGAGCTAGGCAACTTAGCACCTCTCCAAGGCTGAACCTGAGTAACGATTCGCATGCTTCATGCTTACTTTCGAGTGCTTCGCTCTAAACAAAGACCAACAATCATGTCTTTTGCGTTAAGAATATATATGTTCCTGGACGAAGGGCCATGAGTCACAGATATCACCTACTGCTTATCGAGGAGCTTGCTACTCCCACCACCATTGATGTAAATGATCGAACCGGTCTAGAGGCGCTGCGCGACCGCTACCCCAAACTTTTTATGGGAGGCCCTTTACCATGGAAGTTCGAAGTCGGTGCAGGCACCCGGCTCATGCTTCAGGTGCATTCCAGCCAGCAAGGTTTGTGTCTCGCGAGCGTATCCTGACAGAGGCCTAAACGTAAAGATATTCTGATAGTTTGATCCCGGGAACCCTGACGAATGGCTAAACAGCATGCGAACCGTTATCTTTGTATAGGCAGGCGATAAGATCCTAAAGTCGCGCATATAAGCCGTCACGGGAGTATCAAGGTCAACCAATCCACGATCAACCAAAATCATGATGGCGGCCGCCACAAACACCTTGCTGACCGAACCAACGTTGTAAAGGGTATCGGTGCTGGCCGGCGAATTGCTGACACGATCAATTACCCCAAATGCTTCCTGCCAGATAATACGATTCCCATCGCCCAGTGCCACCGAGACGGCAGATGTATCGGACTCAGCCATGGCCTGAAGAATTGCCTCGCGGGCATCCGCAATGGTAGTTGCATAGTCCACACCACCAGAGTTACCTGAATCGACGGAGCTCTCACAGCCGATCAAGGGAACGCTCAATGAGCCCGCCAGGGCAGCCTGCAACATTCGGCGGCGCAAGGGTGAAACCAGCGGCCCCTCGTCTCCTACACTGCGCGCCTGCCTGCGACTGTGTACCGTCATATTGCCTTCTTCTTGTATTTAACAACCCCGTGTCTAAAAGACATTCGCCCATAGGCCCGGGCTCGCCCTATCCTTATGCGACGAGTTCCACCCGGCCAGTGTCTAGGCGGTAGAGACCGCCGATGACCTTGATTTTGCCGTCTTGAACCATTCTGCTCAATATCGGTGTTGCTTCTTGCAACTGCTTTACGTTTTGCTTGATATTTTGAACTGTAGCCGCGTGAATCAGCGTACCTTCATGCGGTTCGGCCGCAGCAACGCGTACGGCTGGCATCAGGGCTGTGACAATGCTTTGAATATGGCCGGGAAACTCTGCATGCTTTTTCAGTGAACTGACGGTCGCACTCAATGCGCCGCAACTGGTATGTCCCAGCACCATAATTAGCGGTGCGTTCAGAACCGCGGCGCCATATTCCAGACTTGCCAGAATATCAGTAGTGACGTAATTGCCTGCCACGCGCGTCACGAACAAGTCACCCCTTTCTTCGTCAAAACATAACTCGGGGCTAACGCGCGAATCAGCACAACTCAAAATAGACGCATAGGGATTTTGCCCACGGGCCAACGCTGCCCGTGTCGAGGCAAAGTTTTGACTCTGAGTCTTACCGGAGGTGTATCGCTCATTTCCTTCCATCAAGCGCTTGATGGCCTGATCGGGTGAAACGACGTTATCCGGTTTGGGCAGTAATTTTGCGTGAGCAACCCCAGCCGCTGCGGACATGCCAAGCAATGAAAGCGCACCCATCATGCCCATAGCAGCCCGCCTGGAACGCGACGCAGGCAGATTGCTTACTACGGCATCCTTTACACATAATTTGCACATGATTTATCTCCTTGTTTGACATCATTTGGACCGCACTTGCCTTCGAATGAGGAATAGACGTGGACGAATACACTCGAGGTAGAGGACGAGCAAACGTAAAAAAAACTTACAGACGGAACAAAGAGAAATAATAAATACAAGCCACCATGTCCGCTATCCACTTCCCGCAATAATTAGCTTTTGATCAAGCATGCAGAGCTCGGCGAAGTGTTGCCGAGGGGAGCTCGCCGAACATCAGTTGATAGTCTCTGGAAAACCGCCCCATGTGTAGAAAGTGCCAATGGTTAGCCACTCGAGTAATGGTAAGGTTGTTACCATCGGGTTGCATTAACTCCGCTCTAACGCCGTTGAGTCTTATGTAGCGAAGGTAGGTATGTGGTGAGACATCCAGTATCGTGCCAAAGCTATATTGCAATGTACGTTCCGATAAATGTAGGTCGGCGCAGATAGCGCTTATACTGGGGCAGACATGTTGCTCAAGCTGCGCTTTTATATAGTCTATGACGCGGTTAACTGTGTATTTCGCGCGACGGCGCGCAGTCAATATGTTGTTTTTCTCGGTGTTAATGAGCTGGCTGGAATTTAGCACCACCAGTATATGTTCCATAATAATGTCGCTTAACACCTCGCTATTATCGTCTGAACCTAACTGATTATTGACTTGCGCCAGGTGGAAAATATTCTCTACAAATCTATCCAGCGATTTCAGGTTACCTAGATCAAGACACATAAGGCCGGTTGGTGGAGCGCCCCAGCGGGACGGGTTCATCGCCCTGGCCTTATGCAAAAGTACGGATTGATTAAAACGAAAGTAGACAGTTTCGACGTTAGCAGCGACACGAATATCAAGTTCCGCGCCAGCGGGCAGAATAAACAACGAGCCGTCGGCAGGCGCATACTCGGAAAACCCATTTGAAAATTGTTTATTCCGAAAGAACGAGACCGTACACGATTCCTGATCAATAACACTGCGCTTGTGGATGGTACGATTTTGGCTCTCCCAACACACACCTACCTCGCCGTGCTCAAGCATCTGTACATGACCAGAGTAATGCCCCGCTGATATTTGATTTATTTCGATCGGCAGCCAATTTTGAAACTTGGCCTGCTCATACGGGTCCTGTAGCGTCTGATACCGGGCAATCATCATTGGGTCGGCAGGCTATTGTTAGTCATATGCCATCACACTATTGGGCTAAGTACAAAGCATAATAAACCGAAACGATTGGTTATATTTGTGATGATGGCGTTATCCCTAGCGTTGCCCCGGCGGCTCATGAAGGCCGCCATGCCGTCCTTTTGCAATAGCGCGCGACGATCGGGAAGCCTTACAATAGGCCTCTAAGCGTCAAACCGAAACGTCGTAAAGAATATCTGAGATTATTGCCGCCGCTGTGGAAATCAGAATCAAACGCGTGTTAACCACGCCAGAACCGCGGCACGAATAGAACCAGCACAGTAAACAACTCAAGGCGCCCTAACAGCATACTGACCGACAAAGTCCACTTAGCCCCATTAGGAAGGCTAGAGAAGTTTCCCGCCGGCCCAATGATATCGCCCAGTCCCGGCCCGACATTGGCCAGGGCCGTTGCAGCACCGGAAGCGCTCGTCAGGAAGTCGAGTCCAAAAGCCATGAGCGAGAACGTCGACGCAAAATAAAACAAGAAGAAAATCGTGAGAAAGGCGGCAACTGAACCGATCACTTCATCGTCCAGCACACGCCCTCCATACGTCCTTGGAAACACGCCGTTCGGGTACAGCAAACGCATGACATGCGCCTTGAGCATTACTGAAAGGACCTCGAAACGGAATATCTTGATTCCGCCCGCCGTGGAGCCCGTGCAGCCGCCCACAAAGGTGAGTCCGAAGAAAAGCCCTATTACCGCATTGCCCCACAGCGAATAATCGGTGGTCGCGTAGCCGGTCGTAGTCACTACAGACACCACATTGAATGCAGCGTGCCGGAAGGCGGCTTCAATGCCATATCGCCCCGAGACTACCAGCCATATACCTAGCGCCAAAACTACTACAGATAGGAAGGCCAGCAGTGTCATGACTTGCCGGTCCCGGAGCGCCGTGCTGTCACCGGCAAAAAACCGGACATACAATACAAACGGGATGCTTCCTGAAAGCATGAGGGCCGTTGCAAACCATTGAATGCCGTTGTCCTCCCATGTGCCGAAAGAGCCGTCGGAAGTGGAGTAGCCCCCAGTGGATATGGAGGTCAACGAATGAGCAACCGCGTCAAAGGGCGACATGCCAGCAAGCCAGTAAACCATAGCCGCGAGCACCGTTAATCCACCGTAGACAAGCCCGATGACCATCGCGAGCTGGCGCACTCGCGGTATCGCCTTCTCGGATCGATCTGACGATTCGGTGCGAAACAATTGCATCCCGCCAATCCCCAGTGCGGGGAGAATCGCAATAGCGGTCGCGATGATGCCGATGCCGCCCATCCATTGCAGGATGGCTCGCCATAGAAGCATGCCAGGCGGCGCCTCATCCAGGCCAGAAATTACCGTGGCTCCCGTCGTGGTGATACCCGACACCGCTTCGAAGAAGGAATTGGAAACATGGCCGCTGACACTGCCGTAACTCGAAAAGAAAAAAGGCAGCGCGCTCACCACCCCTACGCTGAACCAACTTAAGGGAGTCAGCATGAATGCTTGGCGGATGGTAAGCCCCGCTCGCAAGGTCCCTTGACTGTTATGTATCAGGAAGCCGCCGATTAACGCAGTCAAAATTAGCGACGAAGCAAAAGCGCGCCAGTCCCCGCTCCCGTAGTAGATATCGACGACCATGGGAACCAGCATCATCGCAGCCGTGGCCAGCAACACCAGGCCGATGATAAAAAGCACAGCCTTCACGCCAGGCGCTGATTGGGTGCGGAGCGCTAAATTACTGCTCCAGATCGGATCAGCCAATACGTTGCCTCCGCGCACCCAGCAAGGCCTCGGCCAGCCGCAGGTAACTATAGGTAACTAGTGCGACGATATGATCCCCAGCTCGCAACTGAGTATCGGGATGGGGAATAAGCACCTCGCCGTCCCGCACTATCGCGCCAATCCTCATTCCAGGCGGTAGTCCCAGCTCGTTCAGGGGACGACGAATCAGTCTCGACTCTTCGGTGATCTCGGCTTCAATGACCTCGCCAAAATCTTCGCGCAGAGTATGAAGAGCAGCTATCGATCCGCGACGAACGTGCCGTAAAACAGTTGAAATAGTGACCGCGCTCGGACTGACGACGGCATCAATACCCAATGTCGGGGTCAGCGCTTCGTAGTTGCGCTTGTTTATGAGAGTAATCGCCCGTTTACACCCCACCCGCTTCGCCAGAACCGACGCAAAAATATTGGTTTCGTCATCGTTGGTCACCGCTACGATGGTTTCGGCAAGCCCGGTCTGTGCTTCCTCCAGAATCGCTTGATCCAGCGCATCGCCATGCAGCACAATGACGCCCGCGCCCAGCTCATCCGAGATGTGCCTAGCGCGCTCAAGATCCTGTTCGATAATCTTGATATTCACTTTTGGCGAAGTCTGCAGTATTTTTCGAACCAGATGCAGGCCGACATTACCTCCCCCTACGATGACAAGATTCCTGGCTACTCGCTCACGATGACCGAATGCCGCCATAACCTCGTCCGCGCTTTCGGCTCTGACTATGACGTAAATGTCATCACCGACCTCGATACGATCATGATCGTCCGGTACGAAGCTGCGCCCCTTACGGATACACGCGACAATGGACGCCCCCTCGAACTGAGCAATCTTTGAAACATCACCGACTCGTTCACCGACCACCACGCTACTCGTCGACTCGACGTGTATGCCCAGCAACTCCACAAGCCCGCCCGCCATCGGCACCATGTCGAAAGCGCCTGGAGTGCGCAAGCGCCAGGCAATCCCTTCGGCAATCTCGATTTCGGGGGAAATAATAATATCAACGGGGAGGTGTTCAGCAGAATATAGCCCGGAACTCTCCTCAGCCAGATAGCCGGCATGGCGAAGCCTGGCAATACGCCTTTTGATGCCGAACAAGGAATAGGCCACCTGACAGGCCACCATATTCACCTCGTCTGACCGGGTGACCGCGATCAACATGTCGGCATCCCGAGCGTCTGCTTTCTTCAGCGTAGCGGGATACGAAGCATGACCCACCACACCTCGCACATCGTAACTTTCATCGATCCGACGAACAAGCTGCTGATCTATATCGATGACCGTTACACTAATACCTTCCGAGGCCAAATGCCTGGCAATGGTGGTTCCGACTTGGCCGGCGCCGCAAACGATAACTCTCATCGCAATACTCTTGGAGGTCTCTTGACACTTCATCACATGGAACTATCGCTGAATAGCACCCTATTTCTGGACACAGCGCATACTACAACCTGACGACTAGACACACTAGAGTGCATGCCCAGAAAGTAAAATCTCTTCCTTCGAACTTCGCTGAACCCACCACGGGAGGATAGCACCTATGTTCACTGCCAAATTACTCGTAGAACGAGGATCAATACACGATAAGTCACAAGACTGGGGGAACTACGGGTTCGTATCCCTACCTTCTCCCGGCGATCGAATAGCAACCCATTATAACGACAGCATCCATTACATGACCGTCATCTGCGTACATCACCGGCCTGTACAACTACACGCCGACGGGGCGCTGGAGTCTGCCACGCCTCCTACCGCCGAGGTAGTGGCCAAGTGGACCAGCTCGGATGACGACACTCCTGCCTAGCTTATGAGCATTAAATAAGAAAGACATTGTGGTTCTGATCGGCATTGGTACATTTACCCTTTCTGAGCGTGCGGCGAGCGCAGGGCGAAGCCCGTGAACTGGCCAAGTTCTCAATATAAGCAAGCGAGCCTAAGCTTTGCCTCAGAAAAGGACTAAAAGTTGCCCTTAACCAAGATCTGAAAAAGAGAAGCTTCAACCAAAATTGAAGACTTCGTCGTGCGCCATACATAAGACGAACCTGCGATGCGTGGCGCCAACCTCTTCATCCATAGGTTTAGACATACTCCCCATCTTGCGTCCAGCCAAGCAATACGACGATTCTCGAAATGGCACCCCTGTAACGTATAGCTAGCGACCCTGTAACGCAAAAAATGACACCGGTAACGTTTCAAAGGGAATAGAGCACATATAGAGGTAACGGCGGCGTTGAAAACCACCTATTTTTAGAATTAGATTCCTCCCGAAACCCGCATGGTTATTGACTACGTCAATCGACCTCGAGGCAAGAGAGGCTCGGGCAGCCGCTTGCCGCTACCGTGGCTTTTAACGGATTGGCTTCTGCCTATGCCTTTACCGGCGACGACTACGACAATGTCATAACGCAACAATCCCGGCAATATCTTCTGCAGCACATTCTTGATCGCACCGAGGCGGCGCAAGCCGAAGCCTCGTCCCTGATCATCAACGCGACCAATATCGCGGAGGGCATCCTCCAAGCCGCCGCCGAAGCAGATTGCGAACTGATCTTTATCAACGGCCATGGGCGTAGCGGGCTTTCAAGGCTTTTGCTGGGTCGCGTCACGGCCAGTGTGCTATCGCTGGCGCATGTCCCCGTCCTTGTATATCGGGTCAAAGAAGAGAAATAAGGCTGTCTTCGACCGGATTGCCGCGCGGGGCGCCTGGCGCTATCCTTTGCGCGCTGTTCAAGTGGGCGCTGAAAGTTCGTCCAGGATCGTCGGGATCAACTCCGAGACCATTGGGCGAATAACTATTGTTTCAGCAGGGCACCCGGGTGGCCAGGATCGCATGGACGGCTTCGTCACTGGCTGGGCCTAGAATCGCGGCGCCCAGAGTCTCGTCTGTGTACCCACTCGGATTCTGCGGTCCACCTGACGTCCTACGCCACGCAGGCTGGTGATCGCTATCTTGACGCATGCACATTGCTTATATAGCCTGCTTATGCTGTAGCACTACCCGATTGCTTCGGAAGTTTCCAATCCGAACGGACGAAGTGGCAGGTGTATCCGTTGGGGAGGCGCTGCAGGTAGTTCTGGTGTTCCGGCTCTGCTTCCCAGAACAGACCAGCTTCGGTCACTTCTGTCACCACCTTGCCCGGCCATAGGCCGGACGCGTCAACGTCCGCGATGGTTTCCTCGGCTATTAGCCTTTGCGCGGGGTTCGTGTAGAAAATCCCCGAACGATAGCTCATCCCAACATCGTTCCCCTGACGGTTCTGCGTGGTGGGATCATGGATCTGGAAAAAGAATTCCAGCAGGTGTCGATAGGTCGTCTTTTGCGGGTCGAAAACAATTTCTATCGCCTCCGCGTGATTGCCGTGGTTGCGGTAGGTGGCGTTAGGCACGTTGCCTCCTGTATAACCCACTCGTGTCGAAATTACACCATCGAGACGACGGATCAAGTCTTGCATACCCCAGAAGCACCCCCCCGCGAATAGCGCGCGTTCTTCGCTCATCGTACATCCTCCACTTGATCGAGATAAGCGCCATAGCCTTCGGCCTCTAACTGAGCGCGAGGGATAAAGCGCAACGATGCTGAATTGATGCAGTAGCGCAAGCCGCCACGATCTCGAGGTCCATCCGGAAAAACATGTCCCAGATGGCTGTCACCGTGGACGGAACGCACTTCGGTGCGGATCATGCCGCGCGAGATGTCGCGCAGTTCATTGATATTCGCAGCTTCGATAGGCTTGGTGAAACTCGGCCAACCACAATCCGATTCGTACTTATCGGATGACGCGAATAGAGGTTCCCCGGATACGATGTCAACGTAGAGGCCGGCCTCCTTGTTGCCCAAGTATTCGCCGGTACCCGGACGTTCCGTAGCGTTCTCCTGCGTGACGCGAAATTGCTCGGGATTAAGCCGCTCAATGGCTTTCGGATCCTTTTGATAAGTAGACATGACTGCTCCTCATTACTTGAATGAACGTTCGCAATGCACATGCAAGGCATTAGCATCGCGAGAAACGCCTCTGGACTCGCAGCACCGTGACCATTCGCTATATGCCCGTGGCGATCCCATGACGGTATGGATGTTAAGCCTGTTCCAAAAAAAGCATGCCCTCCTGGGAAGGTACAACGCCTCGGGCTTAACTGAAAATCAATCTTTTTACGCCCATTTGTCCAGATTCCAAACACTGCGCACACAGACAATGCCAGCGATGTTCCAAAGGCAGGTCAATTAAAAAAACGATGTATCAGCCGGCGTATAGTTCCCAAACAGGTTCAGAATTATCGTCCATCGCCCCGCGAATGAACGTCGCCCCGCAGTCTCGACAAAGATAATGCATATCCCGGGTATCGGCCGCGAGACTGGCCACCGACCGGTCGGCGCTGATCATCAACGCCAATGAGCGATGCGGTGGAGCAGACGGATGTTTTCGCCGTAACTCAGTGCAGTCCGGACACAGGACCATATAGATCTCCCGTTATGCTAGATCGTATTTTACGCGATCGAAACACGACACACCTAGCGAGATGACAGGCAGGTGCACGTCGACGATAAGAAGTATCTGGCTCATATAGTTGCTCCCATTTCACGTCTTGCACGAAGGCCTATAAAAAAAGGAAGTACAGGCAGTCGATTTTTCATAGAAGAAAGAATGAGAGAAACTCGAGCCAAAAGTCATCGACTTCTCGCCTTTTTGGGTCAGCTTCATTTCAAAATTGCACTAAAGTCTGCAGGAACAAGAACAATAATTTGCCATTGCGTCAGCTCTTGACCGACGGTTTGAGGTGGCGAACAAAACTCAGCACATCGGTGGGCATCAAACGGCCAATCGCGCGGGTCGAATACACGGCTGTCAGGATCCGGCCTTCGGGACTGATGACGAACCCGGTTGCTTGGAGACAGACGGGATCGTCATTGACGAAGGCGCCGGTGGTTGCGGAAACCACTCGTGCATCAGCGCCGTAGGCGACCGGGAAACTGAGCTTATGCTTGTCGACGAGCGCCTCCGACTTTTCCCGATCGTCCACCGATACTGAAACGACCCTGATGCCTTCCTCGGCGAACTCGTCCGTCGCCCGCGCAAATGCGGCAAGCTGGGTGTTGCAGTACGGACACCACGAACCGCGGTGGAACAGAATCACGCCGAACCCACCGGCCAGATCATCAGGCAAACGGACTTCTCCCCCACCTGTGCGGGCAAAGGTAAGAAAGGGAAAGACATCACCATTTTGCAGCATCACCATTGCACTCCTTGATTGAGTTACCTTGTTTAAACTACCTATCGCTCAAGGCGCCGAGTTTTCTTCTCCCATCAGTTGGTCCTGCGTCCTTGTATCGAAGTCGCTGGCGTCGTGCCGTTCGTGAAGCTGGCTCGTCAGTGTGCCGCTCGTGCGGTTGACCTTGCGGCCCCGGACGACGGCTGGCCGGGCGAAGACCTGATCGGCCCAGCGCACCACGTTTTTATAGTCTTGCACCGAAAGGAATTCGGCCGCTTCGTACTGCCAGCCCTTCACGAGGCCGCCGTACCAGGGCCAGATCGCCATGTCCGCAATCGTGTAATCGGCGCCAGCAACGAACTCGTTGTCGGCTAGTCGACGGTCGAGCACGTCGAGCTGGCGCTTGACTTCCATGGCGTAGCGATTGATCGGGTATTCCTGCTTGGTTGGTGCATAGGCATAAAAGTGGCCGAAGCCGCCACCCAGAAAGGGCGCTGAACCCATTTGCCAAAATAGCCACGAAAGCGTCTCGGCGCGGGCCAGCCTATCTGTCGGCAGGAAGGCGCCGAACTTTTCGGCAAGATACATGAGGATCGCGCCGGATTCGAAGACTCGGGTTGGTGTTGGTTCGCTGCAATCCACCAGCGCCGGAATCTTGGAGTTGGGATTAGCCTCGACGAAACCGGAGCTGAATTGATCGCCTTCGCTGATTCTGATCAGCCAGGCGTCATATTCCGCCCCTGCATAGCCGAGCGCGAGCAGCTCTTCCAACATGATGGTGACCTTCTGACCGTTCGGGGTTCCAAGCGAATAGAGCTGCAATGGGTGCTTGCCGACGGGCAGTTCCTTGTCGTGGGTGGCGCCTGCGATGGGCCGGTTGATATTCGCGAAGGTGCCGCCGCTTTCCTGGTCCCATGTCCAGACTTTGGGCGGTACATATTCGGTTGTGTCAGTCATTGCCAGTTCTCCGAGGTCGATGTTTATGTGCTGCTTACAATATTTGGTATTTCATCCAACCCACCAACCACATGCGATGGCACCGTGCCCAATTCATCAAATGTATTGTCGCGACGATTAACCCAGCAAACGTCAAATCCAAAATGGCGCGCACCCGATGCATCCCATGCGTTGGACGAGACAAAGAGAATCCGGGGCGGTGGTAGACCCAACGCTTGGCAAGCGAGCGTATAGACGCGTGGATCGGGCTTGAATACTCCCACGCGTTCAACACTGAGCAGGTGCGAGAAATAGGCTTGCAAGCCAGAATTTTTTACAACACTGTCAATCGAGAAAACCGACCCATTAGACAAGATCGCCAACGGCAACCCCATGTCTTTCAATCGCTGCAACGCAGCGGGTACCTCTGGGTACGGCGACAGGTTCAGATAAGCATTGCACAGCATGGCGCAAGTCGTCTCGTCGAGATCTAGCTTCAGGTGATTGCAGGTGTAGACGAGCGCGTCATGGGTCGCTTCCTCGAACGAAATGTACTGTCCCATCAAGCTGCGCAACCAGGTATATTCGAGCTGTTTCTGCCGCCACATCTCGCTAATCTGCATGCCCTGCCCAGGATACAATGCATCGCACTGTTGAACGACCGAATGGACGTCGTACAGCGTGCCGTAAAGATCAAAAACGATAGCCTGTGTGTTCGACATGGAACACTCCTTTTCCACAATCAGAGGGCGAAATGGTCCTTTACTGCCTCGGCAAGCTTCGGCTTGCCGTTCAGGCCGCCGGTGGGAAGTTCGAGGGAAACAGCGCGCGTTGCGTTTCCT